>Ga0181343_1000006_pt1 | contig 120087 bp, 122 predicted proteins | sample Su13VDMLBSD_FD_130110 | JGI IMG/M metagenome (GOLD analysis project Ga0181343, IMG submission 130110) | Freshwater viral communities from Lake Michigan, USA - Su13.VD.MLB.S.D | ecosystem: Environmental > Aquatic > Freshwater > Lake | place: USA: Michigan | collected 2013-07-15
AATCTCTGTCTACTGAAAGGTACTACATTCCCTGTAGTATGGTGTGCTCGTGGCCTAACGGTTGATGCACAGTATTACAGAACTTCTGACAGGCAGGAGTTTGAGAGAGAAATCTCAATAGAAGAGTGTAGTAAGCAAATTGTAGTAGGAGTCGCCAACTCTGAAGCGTTTGTTAGTTTTTTGTAGTCTGTTGGTAGAAATACCGTGGACAATTACAATCAACAGTGAGTATCCTTGGCAGGTGAAAACAGAAAGAAGTTGTATCTAAACTACTCAAAAGGTAGCATGATGCTGTGCGCTTGGGCCACTTCTTTCACAAATCCTGGACCGCTTAAAACTTTATTTTAACTAAAGAGAAAGCAAAAGTGTCCAAGCACGTATTGGTGATAATACTCTTATTCTGCTGTAATATGCAGATGTCTGACGTTCGCAAGACAGACGACAAGGGAAATGATTACTATCTAACTAACAGGAGGCATCTTGTAAATCCTTTGCAGGGAAGTTGGTAGGAAAAGGAACCTATGAGCCAATATGTAGTGGTCAGACAGAAACCTATTCTGTTGAGTATGTCGTGTACTTGTTTAACCGCAAGTGTGTGTAAGATGACGAAAGTTGTCAGAATCACGATATGAAAGGTCAACACTCAGCCTTTTGAATTTTTTAAGGACAGCATTGTTATAAGTATCACTCCATTAAAAGCTGATACAAGACTTGTTATAGCTGTAAGCAAGTTATTTTACATTTTTACTGACTGATAGTCAGGCAGTTGTAGAAAATATGATGGGTCTGAATTGACAGACTAAGAGCAGTACGCTGAGAGGTTGCCTAAGTACACGGTGTAAAACGAACGTCCTCATCATTAGCACATTACAAGTTACTTAATCCTTAACAGGAAGATAATTGGAATGTGCACTACAGCTGTGTGTAAAACTCGTTTGAGCGAGTATAAATAGTTGCTTAAGCTCAAAGCGTTGTGTATGTTCAATACACAGGTGCACTGCATGAAGTTTGTAGGGTATACGCCAGTCGTGCGAACCCTATAGGAGTGATTTCCTAATGCCATACGAAGTATAGTAGTATGGCATTGAACATATCAACAGTTTTTTGATGTCTAAACAAATTAAATCTTAAAGTATATGAAAGTATTAGTGAACAAATGCTATGGTGGTTATGGTACGTCTGTTGAAGCAGGTCTTGAATGGCTTAAAAGAAACAACAAAGTTTTTACTGTTATTGATGACAGTTATAGTCTTGTTGTAGAAATGGATGGTGAAAAGCACTACATAGACTTAGACAGAGAAGATCCAATTCTTATAGAGTTGTTTGAAGAGAGAGGCAGTAAGTTTGTCTCTGGAAATCATGCAGAACTTGTATTAGTTCATATTCCTGACAACTGTGAGTATTCTGTTGGAGAATATGATGGTCAAGAATGGATTGAGGAGACATGGATCAACGTAACACTTGAAGAACTAAAGAATGGTTTGTCAGAAGACAAATTACTTCTTGCTCAACAGGTTTCTTGTATAAGAATCGCTGATGAGAACCCTACTAGTAACTAATTAAATTACATAGAGATGAAGGATAAAGTGATGGATGGATTAGACATTGGCTATAAGTTAGCCATTATTATGTGGTTTATGCTTGAATTGTATTGTTTTGCTACTGGTAAGTACTAGTAGTAAAAATGCTATAACCGTGGGAAGTTAAAGCAAAAATGGAGGAGATGAAATACTCTCCTCTGTTTTTTTACCTTTGTGAGAAATTTATTAACGTTTAATTATATACAAATGCAGAAGATACACTTTGCTACGAGAGTAATAGCGAAGCTTGTACCTAAATCTGATGCATCTAACGCTTCTAATAATCTTCGTCAGGAGTTAAGCGCACAAATCAATAAGCACAAGGTGTCTATTGATAGAAGTGTGTTTAAGAAAACTGATGATGAGAAAGTAGAGCTGAAGATTGCTAAGATTAAGTGGAAAGCAAGTCAGAACTAGTTTACTGTTGTTAAAAAAATCCTACTAAAAAGGTTGGCTGGAGCTTGGATAACCATAAGGCTCTGTTTTTTGTTTGATGTCCTGAGCTAAAGTAGCTCGCTCTCCACTATGATAGGGTGTCTTAGGATGCCCTATTATGGTATACTAATTAGTGAACTATGAGCACAAAACTATCTAAAAGAATACCTATGAGTAGTGTATTAGATCAAATTAGTAGCAATACATGGATAATTAGATTCACTACATACGATGGTTTAACAGAACATATTGGTGCACAAGACAGAATACGCACTGAAGTTCTTGAAATTGATAACATTGATGAAATTCCTCCTGACGTTTTACATACAAACAAAGGTGAAATAGTCAGTGGAGAGTTATTAAGTAATGGCAAGTTTAAATACAATTGGAAATGAAAACATTAGCAATTTTTTTATTGGTCCTCATAAGTGGTTCCTGTGCGTCAAGCCAAAAGACTTATAAATCAGATTTTAATGACTATGAAATTAGTTTCATTAAAAATGTAATCAGAATTGTTGAAGAGAAACCAACCAGTGTTTCAAGAAGATCAACTGATAGCCATATAGTACTAGAATTTCCAACAGAAATTTGGGTTTTAAGACGTGATGGTTATGTTGATACTGTCTATGAATTACGAGATGGTGAGTGGCATTGTTATGGACCTGAAGAAGACGCATTTTGATGAATAGTCTATGCACAACATGCTTGTCTACATCAAGCATTACATGTGGCATCTGTATAGATGGGCATGAAGAAGATAGTATCAAAGTGGTACTAGAAGGAACTATTAAACCAAATAAAACAAGAACTGTATGGCAATTGACCTCAGAAAACAAAAAAAAGCAGGTAGACCCAAGGGATCTAAAACAAAGATTGAGAAAAATCTGGTACAACCTGTAAACGAAACAACATTAACAAAAGAAGATTTTGATGTTGCAGTAGAAACAATTAAAAATCTTCAACAACATATTGAGTATTGGAAAGAACTAGCTGAAATAGCAGGAGAGAATGCAGACAAATGGGTTGACAATTTTGATAATCTTGCAAGACAACAAGAACAATTGCAACATTTTATCAAAACTACTGTATCACAACTTAAGAGTGCGTTCAGTAAAGGTGTTGATCTAACAGGACAGATTGCTATTGAAGATGTTAATTATCATTTTGACTTGTTAGTAAGAATGATTGATCATAGATTCTTCAAAGAGAACAAAGAAGATAACTAAGATTTTTGCAGTGGTTGTAAAAACCATGAGATGGGCGTGTACATTGTCGTATACGCCCATTTTTTTGGATTATTGTTAAACTTTTAATTTTTTAAATATGCGTAAACTAGAATTAACTATCGCGATTGTAATGCTTATTTGCACAATTGGCTCTCTTGTGAGTCTTTTCTTCTGTACTGAAGACTTTGAAATGATGATGACAACTATTGCGTTCATCTTTTCAGGAGCAGTAGGAGTATTGGCATTAGGTTCATACAATACAAGTAAATACTAACTTTTAAATCTTAGAAACATGAGTTTAAATAGTAGAATTTTAGAGCTTAGAGAAAAGCGTGACTATTATCAAATGGAACTTGAGGATTTGCATATGTCAGAGCCAAGTGAAAGTTGGTACAAACATCGTAGGTATGAACTTGAGTCTCAAATTGCAATGATTGAAGATGCATTGTTTGATTTAGAAAATGAGCAACGTATGATGCGTCCATTTTTCTGGACAACTGTAGCATTTGTAATTACAGTATGTGGGATAATGGTGTATTACTATGTAAAAACTAATATGTAACGCTATGAGAAATGACAACACCCTTATAACGTCAGTGTTAGGTTTTGATTTCAATTCACGTGTTACCTATGTTGACGAGAATGGCCAAGAAAAAGAACTTTGCAAAGGATGTAAAAGCATTCCATACACTGGTAATGAACAACCAAGAGTAGGAACAATGCTCGCATCTTATAACAGTTTTTTTACAAACTTCAATGACAAGTTGCTGAATAAGATCAGAGATTACAAATCTAAAAACTTGTAGTTATGGGACGTATGAAAGAACTGTTTATGGAAATGCAAGAAAGAGATCTTTATGACATGGCATTACATGAGTATTTAGCAATGAGAAATCATGAAAGAGCTATGCAGGAACCTGAACCTCATCCAGAAGACGAGATGGGTGATGAATATTGGCAAGAAAAGGCAAATTTGCAAGAGATGTACGAGAAGGACATTGAGAATGAAATACACCGCGAAGCTGAACTGCCAAGAAACAAGAGAATTCCTCCATGTGCTGGTCATGATTTTCAAAAACAAGAAGAAGAATGACTATTATTTATTTGATTATCACTCTATTGTATGTGTTCAACGCACATATGATTTACAATTACTCTAGAGATACAGGTGTATTTGCTGTAATAGATTTAATACATCTTATCTTTAGTCCATTTACAATTTTTAACGTGGTGGTTCTTAAACTATTATCACACGTTTTACCTCTTGACTATCCTTTATGGACAAGAGATCATGACTAAAATGACGCACAGCGTTTTATTATTAACCCTTTTTTATTTTTTATTATGCAGAAATATGCATCAATTACAGCCACAGCGCAAGGTTATGTCACCTATGATTCAAATGGTAAAGCCAGAATGGAAAGGTATGACAAACTAGCGCAAAACAAGATTACTCAATCTAATAGAGTTAAAGTAACTCAAGATGAAATTGAGAAGATTCACCTCAACATGGTACAGCGTAACATGTATCGTAGACTTATGTATGGTCTAAAAGAGTATTCACCTGAACAAATTGCAAGTTTTTCTCCTAATACACTTAGTAGAATCGTTGCAGACTACAAGAAAGCAAAGCAGTATTTGCATATTCTTAAAGCAAAGAAGTTGTTTGGACCTGAGACAATGATCATCAATGCACTTTTTCCTCACGCAAAGATTGGTGAGAAAGACTTTGACTGGTTTGTTGATTTGCCAAAATCAGCAACTTTACGTAATTTAGGTATAGGTACAAAAGATGTCATTGACGAGTTTGTCAGACGTAAGTTATTACCAAAGAATTTCTTAAGTTTAGAAACAGAAATACAATTACCATGAGTGAAGACAAGAACAACTACAAGGGTTTGAGCAATGAAGAAATCATTATGATTTACTATCGTTTTGATAAATACTTGACAGGAATGAACGCTAATCTTGATAAGAACATGATTAGCAAAAACGTTGATACACCATTTGGAAATGGCATAGCAATGATTAGCGTTCCTCCTGCGCATGTAGACAAGTTCAAACAAACACAGTACTATGAGCTGTTAAATTCCATAGTGGTTAAGCTAAAACCAATTGTAGAGTTGCTAGAAGATTGCGACCCTGTGATGAAAGAGTTAGCTGAAGAAGTTAAATAATTAAATTGTGCATATGGCAAAAAATGATTCAATGCTTGTAGACTTACGTAAGTTCTTTGAAGAAGAAAATGTAAGTAAAAACTATTTCTCACACATGGTAGTAGCTATGGAAGTGAGTGAAAATGGCACACCAATAGGTGCTGCTGTTAAAATGAAATGTTCTCCTATTCTAGCTCTTGGTATTATAGACTTGTTACATGATAAGCTCAGTGAAGCGCGTGATCAAGTTCTTGAAGAACTCAAAGAGTATGAGAATGAGAATATGTCTGTGGAATCTGACAGATCTAGTGGTTTAGCAGGTAATTTTGAGCAAGTAATCAAAAGTGCTTTATCATCTATATCTGATGAAGACAAAGCATTTTTTGCAGACTGTCAAAAACGTGCAATGGAAGCTATAATGAACAGCAATGAAGATGAATTAAAATCTATTGTTGAGCAAATGCGTGCATACGTTGCAAACAAAACTAAAAAGGATGATTCATCTGAAGATGGATTTGATCTTAATGATTTCAAAGGAGGATTCTGACAATCCAATTAACTCTTAAGAGTATTTTGACAATTTACAGCAAAGTGCTGTACTGAATTTTTATTAATCTTTTTTATACGAAGACAATGATCCTATTGCAAACACGAATTGAGGGTACAAGTTACCAATTAACAACATTGCCTGGTCAGGCATTTGAGAAAAAACTTACAAGAAGCATTGATGACCTGAAGATTACAGGTCCTATTGCTGAATTTGCTAAGTTTCCACTTGGAACAGTGTTTGTCGCTGACAAATATGAGTTTCCAGAAGATGACCATTTACACATTGTCTCTGATACAGTCACAGGACTGTTCTTCAATGGCAGCGTGTTTCCTATCTCTGCGCTTGGCGAAGAGAAAATTCAAGAAGTATGTGACTTCACTATTGACTATATGATTGATAGTGGACGTTATGACTTGGAGAAAGAAGTTCAACCACTCGCTACACAATTTGCTTCATATGGTTATACATATGATTGGGATGCCAAAGTTGCTCCTAAACCAATGGAAGAAGGTTCTATACCTGCAGGTACAAATATCAAGCGTACTATTGCTGCGCATTATCCAGTGCCAAAACGTGAGGATTGTGGGTTCCACATTGATCCAGACATTTGGTTCTTGATGGTGCGTAATGTATTGCGTGGAGAGAATACTTTGTTAGTAGGACCAACAGGTTCAGGTAAGACAGAGATTCTAGTCCATTTGGCTAAAGCTATGGGTAAAGAATTGTACACTCAAGATATGGGTACTGTACAAGATGCTCAGTCTGCTTTGCTAGGTGTTCACCGCATCAACAAAGAAGGCCACTCAGCGTTTGATTATGCTCCTTTTGTAGGACATATCAAGTCTGGTGGTATTGTGTTGTTAGATGAGCTGAATCGTGCTCCATTGGCTGCTAATAACATCTTGTTCCCTTGTTTGGATAAGAGACGTTATTTGCCAGTTGATGTAGCATGTGATGAAGGAGACAGAATGGTTCCAGTAGCTGAAGGAACTGTTTTCTTTGCAACTGCTAACCTTGGTTCTGAGTATTCTGGTACTCAAGCGATAGATAGAGCGCTCTTAGACCGCTTCTTTCCTATTGAGCTTGATTATCCAAGACTTGAGGATGAGGTTAAAATCTTGATGTTACGTACTGGTGTTGATGAAAAAGTTGCAACAGCAATCGTTAAAGTATCCAATGAGATACGCAAGCAGTACAAAGAGCAGGAATTATCTTCTGCGATTTCAGTTCGTCACACACTTCAGGCAGCAAGTTTGGTGTCTGATGGGTTTGAAGTAGACAAAGCATTGCTTTCTACTATTATGCCATTGTTTGAAGATGGTATAGGCGTTTCTGAACGTAGTAAGGTACTTTCCATAGTATCTGCGTTCTAAAGAAATGCTGTAGTAGGATCAGCAATGTAGAAAACAACGAGAGAGTGTCATTCGTGATGCTCTCTCTTTTCTATTCATTTAATTTAGAACATATGAGCAAAAACTTTGCTAAAGATTGGTTTGGTAGGAGAAAAGAAGAAGCCTACACATACACAGACAACAGAAATAGATTCTTCAATTGGGACAGTGGAAGAAGTAATTATTCTTCTTTCTTTACACGCTCTAATGATAGTTTACAGACATCTGCAAAGATGATTGGTTCTATGTTTAGAGTTATTGGAGTTCCCAAAACATTTGACTATAAAGCACAAGACCCTAAGAAGAACACAGAAATCCAGATTCCAATTCACATGTTGAAGGATGAAGATGGTAAGTATCGTGAACCAGATCCAGAGATTCTTGATGCATTTTATGGCGCTGCTATACAAAATGCTGCGCTTGCATCTATGCAGACAACTAGCGAGTATGGTAAATCTATCACATGTAGAAATATAACCAGAAGTGGATTTTCTCTTAAAGATTATATGTTTAGTATTCTTAATACAGAACGTATTGATAAGAAACTTGCCAATAGACTTCCTGGTTATCTAAAGTTTGTGCAGAAATACAAGGATCATGTTTATGATAAAAATTATGAACCTATTGGTCCTGAAGAAAAAGCACAAAAGCGTTTGCTTGACCTCATCACAAGAATGTTGAGATATCCAGCTAATGTGACTGAAGAAGAGCTTTCTGAGTTTGATAAGCCACTTAAACAGATTGAAAGACTTCTTAAGAAACATGGAGGTATACCTTCAACATCTGAAGATTGTTCATCCATGGCTTCTAGTCTTGCTAATATCGTATACAAATACGTAGAAGAGGAAGAAGAGAAACCAAAAGGTGGCGGTGGAAGTGATGATGATGAAGATGGAGGAGAAGATGAACCAAGCACTGGTTCTTCGCCATCAACTCCTGGAATGAGTAAATCTGAAGTTAATGACTTTGCAAAAGAAATGATGGGTAATGCATTTGGTGAAGATGAATCTGATGAGTCAGACTCTGAACAAATGAGTGCTTTCAATGACTTTGTAGATGATATGACAACTGATGGCACTACAAACAATTCCAAAATAGATTACAGTGATGAAGGCATTGCTACAGATGGTGACGTTAAGTTTATCAAATCTCATAGCAATAAAGGAACATATACTGCAAATCTTAAAAGAATTGATGTAACTAAAGCTGCTGTACTTCAGAAGTTATTTCAACGTAAGAGTAAGGATTATCAGTTTGCAATGCGTTCTATGCGTTCAGGTAGATTGGATACTAATAAGATTGCAGAAGCAGTTCAAAGAGTACCAACTGTATATGAGCGCTATGGTACTGTAAAGACTGATAGAATCTGCGTTGGTGTTCTTATTGATGAGTCTGGTTCTATGTGTGGTACTAAAATCCAGAAAGCACGTGAAGCTGCTATCTTTATTAACGAAGTTTTTAGAGGTATGCGTGACGTAGAGCTTTTTATGTATGGTCATACTGCTGATGAAGGTGGTTATAGTAGTACACAAATCAGAATCTATCGCGAACCTGGATTTCATATGGATCCTTATGCATTAGGTGCTGTTGAAGCAAGAAGTAACAACCGTGATGGTGATGCTATCATTGCTACTGCAAAACGTATCAGAAAACTTACAGAAAACCAAGGTATTTTGTTTGTTATATCTGATGGTCAGCCTTCTGCGTATGATTATAATGGCAGTGAAGCTATTAGAGATACACGTGAAAAGGTAAGTAAAGCACAAAATCTTGGATTCCAAGTGATTCAGATTGCTATTGAGGAGTCTGTTCCTTCCAAAGAGATGTTTGATTACTATATTAAGATGACAGATATTAAAAATCTGCCACGTGATATGGTAGGATACATGTCTCGCAAGGTTGACAAACTCATTAGAGAACGTGTGACATTGTAAGAGTATGGCTCTTGGGTAAAACTGAGAGCCATTTCTTTAACTTTTAAAAGTTTAAACATATGAAAAATAAACAGGATTCTGATGAATTATATTACGTTGATAATATTGAGCAACTAGATGATCCAGTAAAAGTGATGCGTTTTATGGTGATGTTTTTCAAAGTTTATGATGATCACTATCTTGATGTATTTAAAGCACATGAAACTCAACATATTCCTGATGTTATACAAGCGTTTGATGAATTTATGAGAAACTCTTTAATACGTTATACTGAAACTTCTGAATTAACAATGGAAGTAAGAGCCAAAGAATCTAAGTTACTTGATTTGGTTGCATCTTTTCATGGTCAATTGCTCAATTTGCATTTAGGATATACAAGTTTAGATGCTATTAAGAATAAGACAGATGAGCAATTATCAAAGATTGAGGAGATAAGACAAAGAGCTACTACTTTGCATCATACACTTGTAAATGTAGCTCAGTCTATAAGAAATGCATCATCAAAGTTTGCAAACAAGAAGGTATTTTTTACACCAGAAGAACATGGAGAAGAATTTAAACTCCCAGAACCCACTCGTAGAGAGCGTAGAAAGAAAAAGTCTGCTGATAAGACCTAGTGGTAGATCAACTGATTTCATTAGTCCAAGCTTTGGCCATGGTTGTTTGTACAACTGTGGCTACTGCTACATGAAACGTCACAAACCAGAAGGACTTACCATTGCAGACAAAAGCAGTGTAACTGATATTCTTACAGAGATTAACAGTCATGCATGGTTTGATACAACTGAAAAGCCAAATCAAACACATGACGAGTATATTACATATGATATATCTTGTAATGAAGATTTTGCACTACATGCCAAATACCATGATTGGCAAAGAATATTTGAGTTCTTTAAAAATCATGAACGTGCCATGGGTTCTTTTGCAACTAAACATGTAAACAATAAACTTTTAGAGTTTAACCCTGAAGGTAAAATTAGAATCAGATTTAGTCTTATGCCAATACCTTATGCAAAGATTTTAGAACCAAATACAAGTAAGATTATAGATAGAATTAAAGCTATCAATGATTTTATTGAAGCAGGTTATGACGTGCATATCAACTTTTCTCCTGTGATTGTCACAGATGGATGGTTAGAACAGTACAGAATCTTATTTGAGGGTGTTGATGCCTTTGTAGATAGAAAGTATAAGCATCTTGTTAAGTCAGAAGTTATCTTTCTTACACACAGCAGAGATAAACATCAGTACAATTTGGACAATGAGTTACCTGGTGAGAATCTTTTATGGCGTCCTGATATACAAGAGGATAAAATTTCTCAGTATGGAGGTGAAGCACTGCGTTACAAATCAGGTTACAAAGCAGAAAGAATCAAAGAATTTTTAGAACTAAAAGATGAAGTGATACCATGGAACAAGACGAGATACATATTTTAAATGGAGTTAAAGTTGCCACTCCATATCGCAAAAAGAAAAAAGCAGAAGATACACCTGCTCAAAGACGTGAAAAACAAAAGGCAAAAGTTAAAACAAAAGGGGTAAACAATGAGGAGGGTGATTAGTATTAATTTAAAAAATCAAAAAAAATGAAAAGTTTATTATTAGCCTTGGCAACAGTTACATTATTTACAACTACATCTTTTTCACAATGGGTGAGTAAAAAGATTGACAATGGATTTGATACTCCATATTACATAGCATATACACAAGATGGTCAAGATGCATATCTTAAATTAGAAAACTATAATGGAATTGCATTCTATATGGGTGGAGTATATATCTGTGATGAAGCTGTTAATGTAGATATTTCTTTTCTAGTTAATGGAGAGTATCAAAAGTATTATACAAAAGGTAATGTATCTGAAAACCGTAAAACAGTTTTTATGGTAGATGATCTTAACACAGACCCAGAGTTTTTAGCTGATTTTAAAGCTGCCTCTGTTGTGAGAATTAGAGTTAATGATACTACTTGTGATACAGAAATCTATGAATTTAAAATGACAGGCAGTACAGCAGCCTTTAATACAGTGTCTAATCAAAAGTAATTGTGAAGCACTTTCTTAAATATCTAGTGGTGTGGATAAGTCAAAACTTGTCCATACCATTCTGGATGGTGGGTCATGTTCACTTATCAGTGAACGTATATGAAGACATCCATGAAATAATAGCATCATTTGGAATGAATGTGCTTGTTGCTATTGGATTTATTATTGATTACTTAGAAAAAAGGAGAGAAAAATGAAAATGTTTTTAGTACTATCAGGAATCTTTAGTTTATTAGGATTCAGATTTTTTGTTGTAGAAGGTACAGCAAGTTATTATGGCCAGCATTGGACAGGAAGATTGACAGCATCAGGAGAAACTTTTTATGCAGACAGTCTTACTTGTGCACACAAAACATATAAGTTTGGAACATTGCTTAAAGTCACAGACTTAAGGACTGATTCAGTTATATATGTTAAAGTAAATGACAGACTACCAAAGTCTTCAAGGTTTATTGTAGATCTTAGCTATGGGTGTGCAAAGAAACTAAACTTTACAAAAGCTGGTATTATACCAGTATCTTTGGAAATATATGATACTGTACCCCTAAACAAGTAAACATGATGATAACTATTTTTAGAGGAACCTATATCTTATTGTTAAGTTATGATCCTTGTGATGTTTTTGACTATTTTGATGTAAATGAAATGCATGGATTGACAATATCTGAATGCATTACGCATCACAACACTCCTGACAGTTCTTATATTGCAGGATGGTGCAATTTTGTACCAAAAGAATCTGGAGATTACGGTAAGGATGACGCACGTTATGTATTTATCAATCTTACAAGATGCAAAGATGATATTTCTACTATGGGTTTGATTATGCATGAATTAATGCATCAATCTTTTTTTATTCATGATTACAATATGGATAGTGAAGAAGAAATTATTACATGGGCAGAAGAAGAATCCTATGAAGTGTTTAACTTAGTAAAACCTTTCAGAGGAAAAGTAGTAAAGCAAGCACTTAATCCAAAATAAAATGGCAGAGATAAAAAAGAAATGTTACAATTGCCATTTAGAAAAGCCAAGATCTGAAATGCAAGAAATGGGTGTTTGGGTTTGTAATCAATGTTTTGAAAAGTTTAGTGCACCAGTTAAAAAACCAGTTAAAACTAAATAGATGAACCAAGAAACACTTGAAGAAGCAAAAGAAAGATATTTAGATTCTCCAACACCTCATTCATATAGGTTAGCAGTAGAATTTGGTGCTAAATGGCAACAAGAACAGATGGAGAAGTTGAAAGACTTTGAATTCTGGAAAGAATGGAAGAACACAGGTATAATTAAATCAGAATAAGATGAGTAGTAGAAAACCAAACTTAGGAGATTTGTATGGTGATGCAGTATTAGTTATCTTAGCACCTCTGATTGTTTTATATCTAATACAAATGTTCCAATGAGCGAAGACCAAAAAAAGAAAGTTAAAGTAGAAGATCCCATTGTGCTTAGCGTAATGGGAAAATTCTACAAAAGAAGTCAATTAGGTATCAAAAAGTATGGTACAATGCTCAATCGCACAGACTTGACAATGTCTGAATGGCTTACACACGCACAAGAAGAGGCAATGGATCTTTGCTTGTATCTTGAAAGATTAAAATCAGAAGTAAAAGAGTATGAGTCTAAAATCAGAAATCATAAAGAATGACATTATTTCCAATAACAAAGATTGGAAACTATTTAGTGACAAAATCATTAAGTCTTACATAAAGAGTAAGTACAAAGTGTCAAATTACATTATCAATAAAGTAATTAAGGAGTTAGATGACAGCAAAGCAGAAAGCAGATGAATTAGTAGATAGATTCTACTGGACATTTGGAGATGGTTATCTAGGTGAGCAACATATTCAACTTGCTTTGATTACTGTTGATGAAATGATTAAGCAATTGCCTTTTACTGACTTGAACACTTACATTGGTAAATGGTGCGAGCAGCAAAGGCAGTTCTTAAATGAAGTAAAAGGTGAAATTTTAATGCATAAGATATGAATTGTAAAAAGTATCCACAGTGGTTGATCAATGTGTTACACTTATTAGCAGGGATAACCATTGGATTTTTAATCTCTTAAATTAAAGTTATGTCAGATATAACTAAATGTCATGGATTTGACTGTCCAGTAAAAGAAAAGTGTAGAAGATACACAGCACAAGCAAATGATCATTGGCAATCATACTTTTTAGAACCACCATATGAGAAAACTGATACAAGTTTTACATGTGATATGTTCTGGGGAGATAACGCAGAAGCAGTCTGGCAGGACTTAAAAAGAGCAATGGGTATCAATTTACCTGAGTAATTTGTCCAGTAAATTGTGCAAAAAACTGGACATTTTTCAACCTATAGGCTGATATTTTTTCAAAATTTTAAGGCTATAGGTTGACAAAATCATATTATATTGCATATAATCAGGTGTAAAAACACAAAAACTGATGCAATTGCATATAAAATCACAATATAAAGTGCATTTTAATACCCTTTCAGGTATAAATGAGTCATAAAAAGGACAATTATACCCTTTAGGGTGCATTATAAAGCACATTAGTATTTACAAAAACCTATAACAATGAAAAAACTATTTAAACTTATGGCTTGGTTACAAGAACAAAAGATACAAGCCATGATTCATTCTAGTAGAGGTTTTAATTAATATGTATTATGGAAGAACCATTGATATCATTGCATCCAAAATCATGTCAAGAGAAACTCTTATGGGAAAAAGAAAGAGTAAAAAAATTGACTGAAGAGAACAACAAATTGTTGTCTCAAATAAACAATTTATCTTCTCATATTGAAGATTTAAAACAACAAATGAAATTTACGCAAGTTGGTGCGTTGATTCTCAAGACTCAAAAGCAAAAACAAACCATAGCAGACTTAGAGAATAGAAACAAAGACTTAAAGTCTAACAATGAGCAGTTAATAGTAAAATTAGGTAGACTGCAGGCTAATCGTTGATGTCAGAATCTTCTTTAAGAAATTTTGCTTTTTCTGCAATAACATTAAATATAACCATTGCAGCAGCTGAGCTAAAACATTCATCAATTTTTGTTTGTACAATATCCATAGAAACAGGGGTTGTTAGTACTTCCCCTGTTCTTAGATGTATTTTAGTTCCTGCATCAGGATTCATTACATTCACAAAAGATGTGCGTGTTATGTGTGTTATATTGATGTGCTCAATATAATCACCATTTTCTAGATCTTTAAATAGAATAGGTAGAAACATTATACTACTATGTTATTTTCTATTTTGTAATTATCCACTGCTACTGTATTATTTATTTTGGTAAGTATACAAAATCCATGATTCCATTCATTTATTTCCATATAGTCTGGAGATAAATCACATAAGCATCCCACGCTGTAGCCATTAATTGATTTTGAATCTTCAGTTCCATAAACTCTTTGAGAACTTTGAGAACTTTTATGAAAGTGATTTACAACACAATTGGTTTTGAATCTCATAAGTGCTGTTCTTGCAGGAACTACTCCTCCAGCACCTGGAATTTTATCACCATGCTCAATAAGAAAATCACCAAATACAACTTTGGTTCTAAATGGTATATATTCTATTCTGTGTTCTGCAACTTTAAGTATAACATCCAATCTGAACTCATCCATATCAAGGAGTTCAGCAGATTTGATTCTTAAGTATCTTTCAAATCTGTTTTCATGATTACCAGGTATAAAGTATATTGGAATATCAGGAAATCTTGAGCGTATGTATCCAAAAAATTGTTTACCTGCTTCTATTTCATCTTTAAATTTCACTTTGCGTGGATCTTTTTCATGAAAAGAAAGTTGGTAGAAATCTAATAAGTCTCCATTGATAAGAATACTGTCTACAGACTCTGACTCAATTTTGTCAAGAGCTGTTTCAACTGCATCTTCATCGTGAAATGGGACATGTAAATCACCTATAATAGCAAGTTTTTTACAACCTGTTGGGAAAGTAAATGTGCCACGCTTTTCTTTTAAAGAAGATGGCATTGTCTGAAAGTTTTGCATAATATTAGCTTTTAGTTCTTTTCTAAGATGTGAAAATTCACATTTATAATTTCTAGATTTTTTACCTTTTTGACCTCTATAATACCTAACTCTGGTATATACACTTTCAAAATCATCAAAGAATCCAGAATTTTCATTGTAAATTTTACGTGCAATTGATTTAGAAGGCGTATCCTTAAACTTTTCTAAATATTCAATGATGATTTGTGTTGATGCTAATCTGCTTGATTTTTTTTGCATAATCAGAATGGGTCTTCACTAGAATATACGTATTTTAAAATACAATTACAAAAATATTTAAAGATAATCAGTCGCAATCCACAAGTATTCAACGTCAATCAGATTACACCTTTTATACTTTTATAGTACAGAAATGTGTAATGTGAAGTACAAGCAATCGAGGTGGCTAAAGCCATACTGTTGACTACCAAGAATAGATTGGACTCCAAAACATTGAGGAGTATAAACAAAATATCAGCAGTAATGCTGGACGTGTTGTTCCCTTGAGAAAGGAATGCTGCATAAAAAGTGGGTAGTAAAGGTTTAAGTACCAGGACGTCCCAACAACGCGAATGAGTTCTCAGCTTGACCCTACATATGAGGGTGCTAATATGATGAGCAACTAAAAACCGTGCTAAAGGTTGCCTACAGGGAATAGGTCTGTGACACTGGGAAAGACTAGAGTTAAATTTTTTTATTAACCAAAACAAATGCTATGGCAAAAACTGTAACAAAAGTTCTTCTAGGACATGTGGCTGTGGACTCAGGTCAGTTGATGATTTGTGATCCATGCTACATTGATTCTGAATGGGAGAATGAAGATTTTGTAGATATTAGAGTCTACAAAAATGAAGAAACTGGTAAGACATTGACTTATCCTAATGATTTTAGTAATTATGAAATGAAATTACCTGAGTATGATGGTAAGACCATGAATGAATTACTCTACAAAGAAGGAGGATGGAAAGAAATGAAATCTCCAAAAGCTAAACATGGATTTAGTTACAATGCATGTGCAAAAGCAACTTTATCAGAAGATGGACATGGTGAACTTTCATTTAAAATGGGTCATACTGGTGCTGGTTTAGCATTTGGGACTGCATTTGGAGATGGAGAGTATCCTGTATACGCTCACTATGATGAAGATGGAGTTATTGTTTCTGTAACTGTTTATATGCAGTAACATGGAAGAGTTTAAATTTACAGAGGAATCATTTAAAAAGTTTAAAGAGCTTTATGATAAATCTGAAAAAGACAAAGTGGAAAGCTTTGAGTTTGAAGGACACCAAGTTCTTACACTCTATGCTAAGTATGTAATTGAATATGTTGAATGGAATGACAAGGGAAGAACGAGTAGCACAAGCTAAAGAAATCCTTCGTAGAGAAGGCTATTTTGTTGACAATTTATGGCATATTGATGACATTCAGTATCGTTACAATTGTGATGATGATGAGCAAGCACATGATATACTAAACAGTGCTTTGACAAATGACGCAACTATGGAGCAAATTTGGTTTGCAATAGACATGGTAGCACAAGATGAAAGTTTAACTTTAATAGATTAATTATGGCAATGTTTAACGTTGATGATGAATTTGACAAAATGATGCAGGCTATTGGCCTTGGCGAAATGCCAAAAGATGACTTACAGTACACTGAAATGCGTAAAGGATTTATTGCTGGTGCTATGGTAATGTTTCAAACTGTTTTAAATTTGCAAATGCTTGATGATGATGCTGCTATGGCAGAAATCAATAGCATATCAGAGCACTTAATGACTGTAAAAATATAATACAATGGCAACTAAAAGAATACCTAGAGCCAAGCGTATAGAAAATGCTATGCTTGATTGTTACAGAGATCTCTTTGCTAACAGTACTCCAAAAGGAGATTTTGACAAGCTCATGGAAGAAGCTGAATTAAATGAATTTGGTCAAAAGGTAATACCATTTATGGATTATGAGATTGATGAAGAAGATTTTGAAACCATTTTGGAAAAGTATATGAATGACAAATCTATCAAGTTATCAGCTTATGAAAAGCGTGGTTTTAGTATAGCAATCACTTTAGGTTGTTCTCCTAAGTTTAAACCAAAATTTTTGTAGTAAATTTGATTTTAATAAACATCTAAAATTTAAAGTTATGGCCACTGCTGTTAAAACTAAAGACTACGAACTGACAAAAGAGAATGGTTACAAAATAAAAAAAGTAACTGCTAACAATGAAATAAAGTATGCTGTTTTAGAGTACAAAACATTTTTAAGATTCTTTAAAGAATTTAAAATGTGGAATTACGTAAGAAACAAAAAGAACAAAGAAGTAAGATTGTTCAAAGATTTACGTTCTGCTCAAGCATACATTAACTATCAGACAAATCCTGATATGAGAAGGTAATAATATGAAATGGGAATTTAACAACTTTGTAGTTGTCTCAATTTCTGATTCATCCAAAAATACAAAACCAGTAGTAAGATTAGATTTTGCAAATTGTGATGGTCCTGATTATAAAATAATGGGATACGTCATGGCGCAAGCTATGCATACTGCTGGTATTGTATATGATGGATGTTGGGACTCAGATGAAGACAACATGATAGCGTGGGCAGAAAGTACTGCTCATGAGATTTTTGAAAACTTTTTTATGTAAAGACTATGAGTAGTATACTGATTAACAAAAAACCATTTTCCAAAATAGAATATTATGATGGAGTGTATAAAACTGATATATCTGATACAGATGATGAGGCAATGATACGCACATTTGATTTTACTGCTGAGCTTACTATAGATGCAGATAATGATCTTTTAGAGGTTACAGGAATTATATGGACTGACGAAGAACCACCAGCAAAAGAAATTGCTGAAGACAGAATTAAAGAAAAATTTTACGATCAAATAGAATAATATGAACTTATCAGTAGACAAGGCAATTGCCAATTTTCAAGAGGCATGTACAGAATTTGCCACAAATTATATGAAAGACAATGGTGAGCTACCAATGCTTGTTGCTTTTCTTGCACAAAATGAAAAAAATCAGTTTGTAACACTGTTAGCACCTAATCTTTCTAAATTACACTCGCGTGAAGACAAACCTGTGTTTGTTGAAGCAGTAAAGCAAGCAATCAAAGTAGTCAAACCTATTGCAATAGCAATGGTGACAGAGGCATGGGTTGTAAAACATAGCAAAGAAGATGGTCCTGTTGATTTATCAATACCTCCATCTCAACAACCTACAAGAGAAGAAGTTGTTCTTGTACAGATTGAAACATACAAAAATGCGTACATCAAAATGTACGATATTATCAGAACTACAACTGGAAGCATTGAGTTAGAACTTGATAAGAAAATTAGTGGTGATGCACTTGACAAAGAAAACACAGATGGTCTGTTTTCAAATCTCTTAAAAGAGAATTATGACAATTTCTATAAGTCTATAGAAGAAAACTTAAACAAATTTCAAAACTAAAAGAAATGGAAATTAACATTGCACAAAGAGTGTATGTACTTACAGAAGAGTACATCACCAAAGATGGAGACAAAGCAATTGCTAAAGTAAAACTTAGTGTTGATGAAACAAATGGAACATTTGAAGTAGTTCCAGGTGATGGAGGTGATTCTTTTTATTACAAAGCAAGAATGAAAGGTGACTATAACATGTGGGTAGCAGTAGCAAAACTTGCTTATATGGCTGTTGAATTTGGTCAGAAGCAAATCACTAAGGAAGAAGAGTCAAACAAAGATGCTAACTGAAACTGAAAGAAATCTCAGAAGCAAATTAAATACGTTAACTCAAGATTGGACGCATAAAGACTGGAAAAAAGTAAGAAACAATGATTACTTTTTTTCAGACTATATGCCAACAATACAAGCTTTAATTCACAAAATAGAAAGGATTGAATACTACAACATCAATAATGTAGTAAAACCATATTCACCACCTGTATTACAGATGCGCATTGATGAAATGGAAGATGAAATAAATAAGTATAAATCAATACTTGATCCTTCAAAAAAAATAGAATAGCATGTCACATCCTTTACACCACAGCATTTCTTCTGCTAAAAAGCATGGAGGAATGCCAGAAGATTATTTACCAATTCATAATTGGTTTGACGAAACAAAGATGCATTATCCAGATATGCGTCATAGAGCATTACGCCACCATGCAGAAGGTATATTCTGGTGTGAAAAAGAGTTTGGCGTATACATTGTAAACTCTGATGGTAAAAAAGTACCAGTCAGAGCACTTGGCGAACAGCATTGTATTGAAGACATTGGATGGATTCCTACAATCAAAGACTATCTTGACAACATGAACATTGTTGGATGGATGTACAAGCCTGGCGAAGGGAGAAAAGTTCTCAGAGAAATCGCAAAAGATAAATCAGATTATGTTGAACAAGTAAAAACAGAATTACCATGAAGGTAGAAGATGTAATTAAATGGTGTGATGAGCAATCACAAGATGGCAAAGAAGTAGCAATCTGCTGGGAAGGTGGAGGAGACTCAGGATGGGTCTACATGGAAGTTGATGGAGAACAAGCAAGTGCTGAAGAATCAGATTGGTTACTTGATAGAATGTGTGACATTCTTGATTATGGTTCTTGGGCTGGTGAGTTCAATGCATCAGGTAGAGCTACATATGATGCAGAAACCAAAGTATTTGAAGGTGATGATGTTTATTCTGAAGATAGTTCAGAAGAAGTAGAATTAAAAGAAGACCAAATTATCAAAATCAAAATACCTAAAAGATATTTCTTTGAAGGATTAAGAGTTGAATTTGATAATATTCTTGATGGTGGCAGCGTTAATATCACTCCTGTTGTAAGAAATGGTATCTTAAATTCTGAATTAGTAACTCTATGTGAAAGCATGGAGGATGAAATTAGGGATAAAGCATTAGAAATTCTTAGTGATGCTACATCATCTGAATATTCTGGATGGCAAAATGAAGAGTTCATCATAGCAGAATTGGAAGACGAGGATCCAGAGAACCATGTCATAAACATAACCAGATTGGAATACATGGGATACACTGAAGAAATACGTGGTATCATTGTAGATTTGAATGAATACGCAGAACAATTTAATGATGTTGAGTTATGAGTGAAGTAGAAACAACCAATTACTATTATGTAGAAAACATAAAAGTATCTGAAGAAGTTGCCAAAATGTATTGGAAAAGACTTCATAAAGATTATGACAATTTCCATAACACTGTTATAGGAGAAAATGCTCATCCAGAGATGCAAATGTTTGGTGATTTAATCAAACAAGAATGGGATAGTATTCCACATCTTACTGTGCAAAAAGCATTTGAAGAAAAGAACATTGAGGTAAGACGCTTATACTTTAGAGCTATTGGTGTAGCTGAAATGTTTCAAGAGCTTGAACCAACATTGATTGATAAACAAGTTCTTGAGAAAGAAGGTATCACATGGGATAGTGACAACAAAGAAGTCACTACTCACATGCGTGATGAGTATGAGTTGTATGAGATTCAAGGTGCAAAATTATTTCCTGAAGAATCATCTTCATGGCGTACTGCAAATGCAACTGTATTTGCAGTAAGATGTTGGTGTAGTACAACAGGTCGTGAGTATTGGATTTATGTGCCTAGAAACATTGGACAAAAAGGTGATGCGCTTGAAGCTATTGCTTGGACTGTGCAGCTAAATATCACTAATCCTGAGTATATTTATAGACAAGGAGACGTGATATTAGCAAAGCATTCTACAACAAGCCAAGAATGCAGACCTTATCACTTAGAAGCAAAGGATTATGTTAACCTATTAAAAGCTGAATCATGATTGATAATTACACAGATGGATGGGAGTCAACAACAAAGTTGCAATTGACACCAGGTGGAGAACCACAAAAGCACATAATGAGTGCTGATAAACCTTTTGGATACAAACACAAAACAGATCAAGCAATTGATTTAATTGTAAAGAATCCAACAACCATAACACATGATGAACATGGTAAAATGGTTTTAAAATCAGGTACTTATTCAAAGACAAATCAAATGGAGTTTGATCCATTTAACAATACAGTGTCTTACATATTTGATTAAACGCAAAAAAGGGGGATTTTTACGTCCCCCTTTCTTTGTTAAGCATCAAAAAATTACTGTATGAACAAAACAGAAAACCAAAGCTGTCTATGCAAATATAAGACGAATTAACAAGATATAAGGTTTTCTCATTAAGTTTTTTTAAATTTGTTATATGACAAACATTGAATTAAAAATCAAAAAGCTGCATCCAGACGCAGTAATTCCCTGTTACGCCAAGACTGGCGATGCAGGTATGGACCTAGTAGCTGTCAGTGAAGAGTGGAATAAAAACAACACAATGGTGACATATGATACAGGTTTATCTGTAGAAATTCCTGAAGGTTATGTTGGTCTTTTATTTCCTAGAAGTTCAGTAAGCAAAACAACTTTAAACTTAGCTAATTCTGTTGGCGTAATAGATTCAGGTTATAGAGGTTCTATTATGCTTAAATTTAGATATCTTGAAGAAGGTGATGTTTATGAAGTAGGAGATAGAGTGGCACAACTTGTCATTATGAAATTACCATTTGTAACGATTACAGAAGTAACTGAGTTATCATCATCTGAAAGAGGTGAAGGTGGCTTTGGAAGTACTGGAAAATGAAACACATAAGCATAAAAATAGTGTTCTACTTGAAAAAGTTTGGCTTAGGCGTTACAATAGATAAAATGCCTATAGTGTTTCCTTATGCATATAAGATAACATTTCAAATTGGATGGGTAGAATCATGTATTTTTTTGTATAATAAAACTGATTCATGGAACAGATAAATGTTAATAGTGGACAAGTACAAGTAATAGGTCCTCATGGTTCTATTTATTTGTACACACATGACAATGCAAAAACTCTTGTTGGTACTGTACATGATGTACTTTTAAGAAGAGAAAGATGGGATGATCCTGATTATTTGACGCGTATGATCTTTTGTGCTATGGTTTCACCAGATGAGTGGGATTCTAGCAAAGGATTTGGTATTGGAACTCAATACTATATAGATTCAAATCTGTTAATTACCATTGATATACAAGAACGTTGGATTACCATTAGTAGTTTTGGTAGTGGCGTTGATAATGTAAGAATGGACATTGAAGACTTTGTATCTAATTTCTATAATAGCGCTGAATTTTAGTATAGCTATATAGTACAAAATCTTTTATATTTATTAAATTTGTGACAAGCTTAAGTCAGTTATTTTCATAACTTAGTTCTTTAATTTTTGCTAATATGTTATACCAGCTTCCTAATGGTAAATGTATTGAGCTGAAAGTAGAACAATATGCAGGAATGTCTGATTTAGAATGGGAAAGAATGCTAAAGGAATTAGAGGCAGCGAATTGGGGAGAAGAGCTAAATGATCCTTTTGCAATTAGTGTTTTATATTATGGTCCATCAAAGAATAAAAGAGCTGATGATGAAGAGGATGATGATTATTACATAATAGAAAACGAACCAGATCTAACAGACATAAGTGATATAGACAAACTAACTGACAGTGATTTCATTGACATTGACAATATAGAAATCTAAGCTTGCTAGATAAAAACGTATGCAAGTAAAATTAAAGAAGTGCGCAAATTGTAATCTGGAAAAGGTTATATGGAAGAACTATGAAGGAAAAAAATACTGCAAAGATTGTTGGTATTCAGAAAACACAGTGAAAACTCCTTCAAATAAGCGTCCAATCAAACCAAAATCTGATAAAAAAGACGTACTTGATGTGTTATACAGCAAGATGCGTAAAGAGTTCTTAAGTGAACCTAAAAACTCTACATGTAGAGCTAAATTGCCAGGATGTATGGGTCAATTCAAGGAGAATTTGACTGTACACCACACCAAAGGAAGAGGTTTGTATTATTTAGATAAGACAACTTGGATACCTTTGTGCTTGTCTTGCCATGAATGGGTAGAAACTCATCCCTTAGAAGCAAGAGAAATGAATTTATCACAATCAAAACTAACGTGAAATGAAAAAGTTTATTGGCTATTTTATTATAGGTGCGTCAACAAAGAAAGATGCGTATAATGAAAGAGGATTATTGTTATGGTCTACAAAAAAACCTAACGCAGTAGTCAGATTTTTTAACAGAGTATTACTAAACATTAGATGGGTAGACAAAGTAAAGGTTCTTGAAGAAAAAGGCCCAAGAGAAAACAAAGAGAACAATACCCAAATGTACAAAGTTGCTCCAAAAAGAGAGAACAAATATGAAAAACCGCGAAATAATCCAAGAAGAAGCTTTAAAAGCAATAAAGGGGAAGCGTAAAGCAGGTTTAGGAATTTCAATGGGTGTAGGTAAAACGTTGATAGGTTTAAAATACCTAGACAGTTTACATCTTGCATGCATGTTTAAGAAATATCTAATTGTTGCACCCAAAGTAAGTATTTATGATAGCTGGAAGGATGAATGCGTAAAACATGGTTATACCCATTTGTTACCTCATCTTGAGTTTACAACATACAGATCACTTGATAAAGCAAGTAGAGACTATGATGTTGTAATTCTTGACGAATGTCACAGTCTTAAATTCAGTCATGATTACTGGCTTGCAACCTATCCAGGTAAAATACTTGGTTTAACTGGTACACCTCCACGTTATAAAACTTCTGAAAAAGGTCGTATGGTAAATACATTCTGTCCTATACAGTATACTTATATCATGGACAGTGCAGTAGATGATGAAATCTTAAATGATTACAAGATTGTTATACATGTACTTCCTTTAAGTTCTGAACGCAATTTACCTGTAAAGAAACGAGATGGTTCTTATTTTATGAATAGTGAACAGAAAGCTTATGCATATTGGTCTGATCAGTTAAGAAAGATCATGTCTCCAAAAGAAACGCAAATCAAACGCATTATGCGTATGAAAGCAATTATGGCGTTTCCTACTAAAGAAAAGTATGCAAAAGAGTTGATGAACATGATTCATGAAAAATGCATTGTGTTTTGTAATACAACAGAGCAAGCAGATTGGATATGTGATCACAGTTATCATAGTAAAAATCCTGACAGTGGTGAAAATCTGGAAAGTTTCAAAGATAGTTCTATTACTAAGCTATCATGTGTTCAACAACTCAATGAAGGTGTAAATATACCAGATTTGAAAGCAGGTATAATTATGCATTCATATAGTAATGAGCGTCAGAGTAGTCAACGTATAGGTCGTTTGTTAAGACTAAACCCTAAAGACAAATCAACCATTCATATTCTTGCGTATAAAGATACAGTAGACATGGATTGGGTTGCAGAAGCATTAAAGGATATTGATTCTGAGAAAATTGTTTACATTAATCCTATAAATCATGCATAACACAACAATCAAAGTGATTATAAATGGTGATGAGATAATCCCTGCGTCCAAAGAAGATGCAGGGAAACTCAAACTGTTTAACATGGGTGCTAAAAAAGGACAGGAAATAGAAGCATATCTTACTGTTCTTGATAATGACGAAAAAACAGCAGGACAACTTGCTAAAGCACATGCTCTTATAAGAGAGATTGCAAATTCTACAGGTCACACAATTGACGAAATCAAAATGATTGTAAAAGACAATACTGGACTAACTTCTAAAGAAGGAAGTACAATAGAGTATAAATCTTTTGCAGATTGTACAAAGCAAGAAATGTCAGCTGTAATTGAATGCTGTATTGAGCTAGGACACAGCCTAGGAATCTATCTTTATTGATCAGATTCCTTTGCTTTTTTAGCTGCTTCTGCACGTTCTTTTGCGTCATCTTCAGCCATACGTTTTTCAGCGTTGGCCATTGCTTCTTTAAGTTCACCAATTGTCATCTTTTCAATATGACCATTTTCATGAGCTGCTTTTTCAAATTCTCTACAAAGAATTAAAAGCGTTTCATATTGAAAAATCCATGGCTCAGTGACGTTGCGAGATGCAATAGACCTGTGGGAGTTTTCAACTTCTTTTACAGATTTACCTTCAATTAAGAATGCAATAACACTTTGAATTCTTTTGTAGTAGCCTGTACTCATCTTGATTGATATGATTGCGTCTTCTTTGATGACGTCAACTACTTCACTATCATTTCCTGATGGCACAAATGATTTTACGATTTCTTCTGACATAATGTTTATTTATTAATAACCAAAATTATGAAAAATTTCACACCTGGTCAAGTTAAACTTGATCCAAAAGAAATTGCTGACAAAATGCACAGCATGCTTAAAGCGCATGATGTAGACAAAACCAATGGATGGAACAATCTATTGAAAGGATTCTTAGTATCTGAGGATTTTGTAAACATAATCAAAACACTAGAATCTTTAGTAAATGATGAGCAGAGATTTACACCTCCACTTAAGATGGTTTTTAGAGCATTCTCTGAATGTCCATTTGACAAACTTAAAGTAATTGTTGTAGGGCAAGACCCATATCCTCAACTTGGAGTAGCTGATGGTATTGCATTTAGTTGTGGTAATACTGGAAAAAAGGAAGCATCACTTAGATATATACATGGTGCAATTGCAAGAACAGTGTATGACAATAGTGATCCTAAAGAATTAAATCCTGACTTAGCAGAATGGAGTAGACAAGGCATCTTGATGCTTAATACATCACTCACTACTGAAGTTGGTAAGATAGGAAAACACTTTGCAATATGGGATCCATTTGTGAAATATCTAATTGATATGATTAATTCTTACTCTATAAACGCAAAAAAACCGATTGTATGGGTTTTACTTGGCAAAAAAGCACAAGAGTTAGAAGAATTACTTGATGATTCACAGATTGTTCTTAAAGCAAGTCATCCTGCTTCTGCTGCATATGCACGTGAAAAACAGTGGGATTGTAATGATGTGTTTAATAAGGTAAACACTGAACTTGAAGCTCTTGATTCTACCAAAATCCTATGGTAGTTTCATATTTTTTTATTATATTTGTTTATCAAAAAATTACTTTATGCATAACAAGCCAGAGACTGTTTCTACAGCATCTCATGCGCCAGCTTCGCACATAAAACCATGGCGAAAGTACAGTGATATATTAGAAGAAAGTCTTGAATATGTTGCAAAACGCGCAAGAAAAGAGATAGTATCTCTAAAAACTTCATGGGAAGGATTTAACACTATTGGTCTTAATGGTATAGAATGGCAATCTTTATATGTGTTAGCAGCACGTCCAGGTGTTGGTAAGACACTTGTAGCAGCAACACTTGCAAGATCGCTTCAAGAAAACAATAAAGACCAAGATTTTATGGTTTTGCATTTTCAATTTGAAATGCTTGGTAGAAACATGGGCGTACGCGAGTTATCTGCCTCTAACAATTTAGACATACGTTACTTACAATCTGCTCAGGATGATGGCATGCCACCTTTATCTAAAGCTGATTATGAGAAATTGAGTAACTATGTTGGCAAACAAAAAGGACGTAAAGAATTTGTAGTTGATAGATCAATGTCTGTTATAGACATGTCCAATACTATAAAAGCATTTTACGCAGAATATAGAAAACCGTTTGTGGTAACGCTGGACCACACACTGCTGGTTCGCCAGTCAGCTTCAGAAACCAGTAAACAAGTTACATTGCAGAATCTTGCCACAATGCTAACTGAGATGAAGAATAAGTATCCTGTGACATTTATTATTCTTACTCAGCTAAACAGAGAGATTGACAATGCTGAAAGACAAAAGCCAGGTAAGTTAGAAAATTTTCCTACTGAGGCAGATGTCTTTGGAAGCGATTATCTCTTACAGTGTGCGGACGTAATGGTGGCATATAACAGGCCAGCCAAGTACAACATAAGTAGGTATGGCCCTCAAAAGTACATCATTGGTCCTAGTGACAAGTATTTACTTGCGATGCATGTTTTGAAGAATAGATTTGGAGAAACAAGTATTCAATGGTATAAGGCAGATTATGCAAAAATGGAAGTTGTTGAAGCGTTGGAACCTGACAAAGAACCATTTACAGCGAAAAGTAAGTAATAATTTAAATTTTTAACAAATGAGTAGTACGTTTAAAGCTACAACAGAGCCTGAAAAGAAAAAGCACATTAAGGAGATTACCACTGAGTATCAACCTTTTTGGCAGAATCTTTTCAACCACATGGGCATCTCCAGTCCAAAGTTTGGTTCAAAGCTTTGTTACATGGGCAAAGAGTTTGGAGAGGAAAGGGTAGAATGTGTACGTTTTTGGCCAAGTGAGTTATCATGTGGTCAAGATTTTTACATTGAAATGTTTGACTGGGATCAGGAACACTATGATCGCAAGAACAGAAAGTTGTACAGATTGGTGAATAATCCAAACTGGAAACTCAATCCAAAAAAGTATGTAGAAGTTGAAACAGCAGGTTCTGGCTCATCATCTATAACATATGCTGTAAGATTGAGTGACTTGGAACTTGTAAATAGTACACCTGTTACCTCAGCTTATGCAGAAGTAGTAACATTACCAGAAGAAGCTGAAGAAGACTTATTTGCTGGTATGTATTCTGAGAAAGAAGACAGTCACTACAGCGCGATGACAATGCGCGACTACTACTGTATTCAGCACAATGTGCCTATGTCAAATAAAGAATGGTTGAATGATTTAATTAAAAAAGGAATAACATGGCAGCAGACAAAGCAGAAGTAAAATCAGGAGGATTTGTACTTCCAATGCAAAAAGTAAAAGCTGAAATCAAGAGTCCAAAGAATCTTGTAATTTTTAGTAAACCAAAGGTGGGTAAAACTACTTTGTTATCAGCATTAGATAACTGTCTTATTCTTGACCTTGAGGATGGTACTGATTATGTTGACGCAATAAAGCTTAAGGCAAGAACTATTTCTGACATTGTTACCATTGGTAACATGATCACAGAAGCAGGTAAGCCTTATAAGTATATTGCATTAGACACAATCACTGCTTTAGAAACAATGTGTGTACCATATGCAGAAGAGTTATACTCTAAAAGTCTTATGGGTAAAGATTGGTTCACAAAGCATAAACCAAACTATGGTAGTATTTTGAATATGCCCAATGGTGCAGGCTATCCATGGTTACGTCAAGCTTTTGAGAAAGTTCTTAACTATGTAAAAACTCTAGCTCCTCATGTGATATTTGTAGGTCACATCAAGGATACCTTGCTAGAGAAAAATGGTGCAGAATTTAACTCACTTGATCTTGATTTAACAGGTAAATTAAAGCGCATCACAACCTCAAACTCAGACGCTATAGGTTATATCTATAGAAAAGGCAAAAAGAATGTCTTGAGTTTTTTAACAACTGACGAAATCGCTTGTGGCGCAAGGCCTGAGCACTTGAGAAATCAAGAGATTGTCATCTCTGAACCAGGAGAAGATGGCAAGATTATTACGCACTGGGATAAAGTTTATATTGATTAATTTAAAAAGTAAAAATTATGTTTAAGTCAAGTGATTTTAAAGAAAGCAAAGGTGGAAATGGTATTTCTAAAATTCTACCTCCAGGTACTCATTACTGCAGAATTGTAGATGTAACCTTAGAAGCACCTTCATATAAGAAAGAGGCATACTTTGTAACCATTCGTTTGGAAGGTGTTGACAGAGGTGATGAATTTGAAGGACTGGATATTGATAGAAACAATCCAAGTCAAGGTAAATTCAGAGGTCAGATTGGTAATGTAAAGTCTGGGGATTGGCCTTTTAGTACCTATACGTATGAAGGCAAAGTAATCCAAAGAGATAACCAAATCTACAACTGGATTAACAACGTTGCTAAGCAAATGGGTGTCTTGCACAAAATGAATGAGAAAGGTGTAGAAGGTGATACAATTGAAGAATACGTAACAGAAGTAAGAAAATATCTTATTGACCCAGAATTGTGGGGTTACTTTACTGTTGCAGGTTCTGAGTACTTCAATGAAGGATACAGTAATCCTAATTACAGATTGTTTTTTCCAAAAGCACAGCCTCGTAAGAACTTATATCCATTCTCTGCTTTAGAAGATGATGATAGAAAGCCTCTTAACTTTATTGAGTTTGACCAAGCAGTGCATATAATTCCTGCTAAAGAAAAACCAGAAGATGCAGTAAGCAAAGAGTCTGTTGAATCTTTTGAGCCAACTCAGTCAAAACCTACATCTCTAGCAGATGATTTCCCTACACCAGCAGAAAGCGCTGCAGCCAGCGATTTAGAACTGCCATGGGATAATGATTAATTTATTAATTAATATAAGATTAGGGGTGAGTGTAGTGCTCACCCTTTTTCTTTTATAGATTTGCATTATGTTTTCAAGTAGAAGGTATTTAGGGTCATTAGAAAGTATTCCAGATGCATGGATATTTAAATACTACTTGGGACTAGCGCATGATTTTACAGGTAGATCAATGAAGATTAAAAGCATATTTAATCCTAATGATAAGACACATTCAATGTTTGTGTATGTAGACAAAGCCTCAAACAAGATAGTTTACAAATGTCATTCCACAGGCAAATTTGGAGATGCTCGTATGTTAGTACAAGATATGTATAACATTCCTTCTGATATTGCTTGTGAGAAAATCATTAAAGATTACCATGATTTCTGTAAGACAGGAGAATATCAAGATATAGAAATTGTTGCTTGTACAAAGCAATGGAAGATAACTGATTACAAAGTAAGAGGTTGGACAAATCTTGATGCAAACTTCTGGTTACAGTTTAACATTGGTAGTTCTTTACTGCAAACATATGAGGTGATACCACTTGAGTATTATGAAGTAAGTGAAGTAGATTTAGTTACAGGTGAACAATCAAATTCATTTGTAAACCATGGTAACTATATGTATGGTTATTTTGCAAATAATGAATTATACAAAGTGTATAATCCAAAAGCAAAGAAGTTTAAATTCTTTTTAGAGAAGAAAGACTACATACAAGGCTACAACCAGCTTAAAGGAGAAGACACACTTGTTATTGCATCATCTTTGAAAGATGTAATGGCAATAAAAAGTCTTGGACTTACAGTTGATTGCATAGCACCAAATAGTGAATCAACCAAGCTTACATTTAATGATATTCTCAAATTTAAAATGCGCTATGATCATGTAGTAGTATGCATGGATAGTGACGAAGCAGGTATAAATTCCATGAAATTCTATGAAAAAGAACATGGATTACCTTTCATCTATTTGCCAAGAGAAAAAGATATCAGTGATATCATAAAGCATCATGGTAAAGAGGTTGCTCTGTATGACTTTTACCCAAAACTCCAAAGAGCAATAGAAAAATATGTCGAAAAAAATCAGTAAGTTTGTACGTTAACATCAACTTATGGGCAATTGGATTTATAAACCAAATGAAGGTTTGAGCATGGATATTCTATGCATTGAAGACCTTCCAAATCATGAAGAAGCTGTTGGATTTGTTTACAAAATTACCAACACAGTTACTGGAAGATTCTACATTGGAAAAAAGAATCTATACAGTGAGAGAAAGACAAAAATCTCTAATAGAGAAAAGACACAAACAAAGACTAGAAAGACTTTTAAACGTGTCGTTAAGGAATCAACTTGGAAAACATATTATGGATCATGTGCAGAACTCACAGAAGAGATAGCCATGACTGATAAAAAGTTTTATAAAAGAGAAATCCTTGAAGTATGTTGTTCTAAAAAGTATCTTGGCTATTGTGAGTTATCACATCAAATTAAAAATGATGTACTGACAAACAATAGTTACAATGGTAACATCTTAGGCAAGTACTTCCCATCAGATATGGAAAATTGTAATTAAAAAATTATGGGAAAATTTGTAGCAAACACGCCACTTTCTGAGCGTATTCAGAAAGAACAAGAATTTTTTGACAAAGACTTTTTAATGTCTTATTCTGGTTTGAATAAACTAGTGTTTAGTCCATCTTCATTTTACAAGCATTATGTTCTTGGACAAAAAGAAGATGTTATAGACAAAAATATGATTGAAGGTTCGCTGATTCACTGTTTGTTATTAAAGCCTGAAGACTTTGACAATCAGTTTGTTATCAGTGTTCAAGATTTACCAAGCGATAATCCACGCAGTGTGTTACATACAATTTTTAATCATTATAAAGAATTAAAAAGAGAAGGTGATACGCGTGAAAATCTAGAAGAATTTGCAGAAGCAATTCTAGATGTATTGAAAGATATCAATTTATATCAGTCACTTAAAACTGATGGTCAAAGAATTGAGAAAATGATTAACTCAAAGCATATTGCTTATTGGGATTATATCAAAAAAGCAGAAGGAAGAGTTGTCATTGACCAAGACATTTATGATTTCTGCAAAGCTGTTGTAGAAAAAATTACATCTACAGTAGCTGTTATGGATGTAATGGGTTACTTTGCTGACTCATTTTCTCCAGTAGAAAAGTTTAATGAGCTAGAGCTTATCAAACTAGATGCTGAAAGTCCATTTGGATTAAGAGGCTTTATTGACAATTTGGTTATTGATAATGCTAACAAAGAAATACGTGTTAATGACTTGAAGAAAACAAGTAAAACCATTGCACAGTTTCCTGATAGTATTGAATACTATAACTATTGGATTCAAGCATCAATCTACAAGAAACTTGTAGAGCATGTGTATACATCTCAGCCAAAGTATTCTGGTTACAAGATTACTTTTAGATTTTTGGTTGTGGATCCTTTCATGCAGATTGCACCTATTAGAATTTCTGACGAAACGCTTTCCAAATGGGAAGAAGAAACTGACAAATTACTTGATGAGGCTAAGTTTCACTTTGAACAAAAGAACTTTGAGTTACCTTACAAGTTTATTGTTAACAATAATGAATTGGTGATATGATAAAAGAAATGTATAAAAAGTACTTTCAAAAATCTTATACCTTTTTGTATCCAATGCTTGGTTTTAAAAGAACCAGAGACCCAAGGCCAGTGCAAGTATATCTGCATTGGCCATATGAGTTTCCTGATGAGGAACGCAAACTTGTTTGTGTTTATCAAAAAGAGGATACAGATCAGTGGTTGAATTTTGAGAAAAACAAACTGATGACACACAGTATGTTAGATTATGTTGTGCCTCTTTGCGATGGTAAAGTTGCATACATATTTGACATGAATCCTATGGCAAACGATTATGACTTGTTTATACAAGGCAAGTATTCTAAGTTTTCACAGAATGGCAAAAAACATATGTCTGACTATTATGGTATTCATACACCAGAATGGGTATATGTTGAATCATTTATATTTCCTAAAAAGTACTTCAAGCAATATGCAGAGATACTTTCTGTTGATGTAAAAATGCTTCAAGAAGTTGGAGAACTTTGTGACAAGTACGACAAGGAAAAAGAAACCTTTATAATGTAATTTTTAATCTAAATAATATGAACACAAGTGTAAAAAACATGATGATTTACTCATCAAAATGGAATGAAAAACAAACATTTCGCATGATGCCAATTGATTCTAACTGTCCTTTTAATGAAGCAATCTTTGACCCAGAGCAAAAAGTTTTGGCTGTTGTCTCTAAGGACAATAAGGATAAACCTATGATGATGCCTCGTTTGAATGATCGTGGTGATTTAGTTGCTACAAAACGTGCAAATGGTGAACAAGGCTGGCAGGAACAACGTGTAATCTTGTCTGCATACTATGAGTACTATCTTGAAGACATTAATGACATTGTTGCATTTGTAAATAGATTTGCAATCAATAATGATTCTAAAGTTTTTACTGATGCTATTCATTCTGCTGTAAATGATGAGACATTGCACACAGCATATGATTTAGAAGCAGTTGAAGAACAAAAAAAATCAAAAAAGAGTAAGTAATGAGAAGTCGCGAATTCTGGGTAATGGACTATGAGACCATTGTCAATTGTTTCGTTGCTGTATTTGAAGCTTATGATAGAAAAACAAGAAAAGTATTCGTCATAAGCAAGTATCAAAATGATGCTGTTGATTTTGTCAAGTTTCTTATTGAATCCAAAAACGCTAAAGATTGGCACTTTGGTTACAATAATATTGCATTTGATGCCCAAATTACTGAGTTTGTTCTTGCCAATGCAAAAGAGTTTTTAGATCCTGATGCTGATCCTGAAGACTTGGCTAACAGGTTATATGAATATGCACAGTATGTAATTGGTAAATCTGACAGAAATGAATTTGTAGATTATCCAGAATTCAAGCTTTCTATTAGATGTGTTGACATATTTAAATTGAATCACTGGGATAGTAACGCTAAGCGTACATCTTTAAAGTGGACACAGTTCAGTATGGATTGGGAAAACGTTGAAGAGATGCCTCATCCTCATTATGAGAGAATTGTTGACAGAGAAACGTTGGATATGGTTGTAAAGTACTGTATCAATGACGTAAGATCAACCAAGGCAATCTTTACAATGACAGATTCAAAAGGTAATAAAGTAATGGCATCACAAATTAATCTGCGTGCCAAGCTTAGTGAAACTTACAATGTCAATCTATTATCAGCAAGCGAACCTAAAATTTCTAAAGAGATATTTCTTCACTTTCTTTCTCAGAAATTAGGTTTGGAAAAGAAAGAGATCAAAGAGATGAGAACATATCGCAAGAATGTAGTAATACGCGATATCATTCTACCTTGTGTTAAGTTTAATACTCCTGAATTTAATGGTGTTCATAATTGGTTTAAGAATCTTGTTGTTGATACAACAATTCTTGATACAACTGATGAGGATATCAAAAAGAAAGGACCAAAGTATAGAATGATGCACAAAGGTGTTCCTACTGATTATGCTTTAGGTGGCATACACGGTTGCATAGCACCTGGTGTATATGAACCTAAACCAGGTAGGAAGATTCTCAGTGTTGACGTAACAAGTTATTATCCAAATCTTGCTATTAAAAACAAATGGTCTCCAGCTCAAATACCACAAGAAGATTTTTGTGAGCTATATGAATGGTTCTTTGAAGAAAGAAAGAAGTATGACAAGTCTAATCCTTTAAATTATCTATTTAAGATTGTACTAAACTCTACATATGGCTTAAGTAAGAGTAGATATTCATTTTTATATGACCCTGAGTTAACCTTCAGGATTACTGTCAATGGCCAACTACTATTAACAATGCTGTATGAGATGATAACTACAAGAATTCCAAACTGTCAACCGCTTATGCAAAACACAGATGGTCTTGAGTTTGATATAGATGAGAAAGATGAAGAACTATTCTTTAAAATATGCAAAGAGTGGGAAGATTTGACACAATTACAACTTGAACCTGTTGAGTACAAGAAGATGATTTTTGGTGATGTGAATAATTACATTGCAATTTATGCTAATGGTAAAACTAAATGCAAAGGTAGATTTGAGTTTGAAGAATTACCTCTTCACAAAAACAAGTCTAACTTGATTATACCAAAAGCATGGTATGAATACTTTGTAAAAGGCGTTGATCCAAAAGATTATCTAAAGTCCAACAGGAACATATTTGACTATTGCACTGGTTCCAAAATAAAAGGATCATGGTTCTTTGTTGAACGTGGTGTAAATGAAGGCATCTTCTATGAAAAGAAGTTGCAAAAACTTGTCAGATACTTTGTATCTAAAAAAGGTACAAAGATTATTAAATGTAATCCAGATGGAAGACAGATTCAATTAGAAAGTGGTCCAATGTTACAGACCATATTCAATAAAGCAGTAATGTTACCGTGGGAAGATTACAATATAGATGAGAAATACTATCTTGATAAAATCTATGATGAAATCAAAAAGATAGAAAGTACATCTGAAGTAATACCACAAAATATGTTTCAACAATTAAAATTAGAATTATGAAAAGAACAGTAAGTGGCATGGATGCCTATGCAAAAATCTTATCTACTGCATTGCCAGAAAGAACAGATACTTACACCCCTATCTCACATGCAAGTGTGATTAATCGTGTGAGAAGTGAAATAACCAATGCTGGTTTTATTATCACTGGAGAAGACTACAGATGTACCAATGATGGGCAAATTGCACTAGGTACGTTAAGAATGAATTACAAAGTAGACCCAGACATAGAGTTGTCTGCTAACTTTACTAACTCGTACAACAAACAACTTGCCTTCAGATTTAATCTTGGAGGCTTGGTAAAAGTTTGTATGAATGGGATGATGCTGAACAACAGCAAATTTGGCAAATTTAAACGCGTACACAAAGGTGCAGCAGATCTTTTAGCAGAAGGTATTATCAGTGACTATATCAATAATGCTGGTGAATACTGGGAATCCTTAGTAGAACATAAAGATTCTATGAAAAGTATTTTACTTTCAAGCACTGCGCAACATGATGTGTTAGGTGAATTGTTTCTCAAAAGAGATATACTTAATACTATGCAACTTAACACTGTAAAGAAAGAATTGGTTAAGCCATCTTTTGATTACAAAATTGACAGTGACTCTGCGTGGGTATTGTATAATCACATAACTTTAGCACTTAAAGACTCGCATCCTTCTGATTGGATGGAGCATCAACTAAAGGTTCATGAATTGTTTTCTGACATGTTTGATCTTGATGCTACTCCTTCAGAAGCGTACTACGATGTTGAAGAACCTGAACTGATAAATGTATTTGAAGATGACAGCATTTCTTGATGACATAATTAAAGATTCTTATTTCATTATAATGAAAAGAGAAACTACACTTGATAAGTTAGCACTCCTTAAAAGATTTTTAAAGATGAAGTACAATATTTCAATTGGCATAGAGTCTTTGAAAAGAAGGCATCTTGAATATCAAAAGCAGAAATTCAAATAACAAACTCTGTAGAAACGAAAATCCCCCATCACTGGGGGACTTTCTACAGAAGAAGAAAAACCACTAAACATGTGCATAGTAGCATCTTTTATCGCCCTTGCCCTTTATAGCTCTTGCGATAGTTTTTTGAGTTCTTAGATCTTGATGTTTTTGTTTTTGCATGAACACCAGGTCTAGAAACTTCAGGTTTCTTCAAAAAGGATGTAGCACTACCAGTTTTAACCTTCGCTGCCATCTTTCTTTTCTTTTTTGTCTACAACAGACCATACAAGACCTGCTAGAGTAATTACAGAACCTACAATTTCAGTAAGTGTAGATTCATCAATTTTGCCTCTTACAACAAGAAAACCTCCAACAAAGGTTAAAATGTGTCGTGCAATTCCTAGGATTTGATTTTGATTCATAATTTATGATTTTAGGGATTTTAACATTGCTATCATTTTTGGCTGAGGTGATATATCACTCTTATCTTTTCTATAAGAATTGTGAGTATATACTCCTGGTACAGCCTTAAGTGCGTTAGTGGATACTTTCCACATGTCTGCCTCATTATAATCTAATGGGATACCATGTATTTTATTCCAGTATACTAACAATTGACGTACAGATTCAATCTGTGCATCAGTATATGCGTGGTAGAACTTATGTCCTTTGTAAGGAACAGAGAGTTCGCATACTTGATCTGCAGGTACTACTCTATCTACATAGTTATAGTATTTGCCATCAGATTTCAATGTAAGTGGTCCCCAGTTACATATCTCAATTCCAATAGCTAATGGATCAAGTGAGCGATAAGGAATAGCATTTGCTCTAAACACATCTGGTTTAATACCTAAATGGTATGCCCAGAACTTAGATGAAAATGCTTGACAGATTTCTCCATCAAATGTATCTTTTGACAATCCTTTTCCTGAAATTGTAATGCATGTAGCAATACGTCCACGATCATCATTGTCCCACATTTTAATTGTGGCAGGTGCAGATGAGTTACCTGCAGTGTGATGCAAAACTATTTGCAATTTTTTAGTCTCTTCCTTTACATATTGTTTTTCAGAAAGAGGTACTTGTTTGATTTTTGACAAATCTAAATTACTCATACATTTACTTTTAGTTAGTGCTATTGTTATTTCTTCTTCTTGTTGCGGATCCCCCTACGTTGAGTTGGATCCTGATCAGCTCCCCCACAGTGTCAGACAATTCCCCAATTTTGTTTGCCATTGTTCTTATCTCATGCTGGGTAGTTTCTTCAATAAGCTGGTATTTTAATCTATGTTCTTGCTCAAGCAGTTCAATTTTACCTTTAAGTTTACCTTGTTCTTCAACATGCCTACGTGAGTCATTTTGTAATTCACCAACATCGCGAACAATGTTATTATAGGTAGTTCTTAAAAAGTATCCAATTATTGTAATGATAGTGCCTATTACAAATAATCCAATGGTTAAAACCGCTGTGTCCATTTTCCTAGTGTTAATTTGTAAGTTATATAAAGAATGATAAATCCAAAAGTTATTCCACCAAGAACAGCAAAGAAGTTAACCCACCAAGGAATGTATTTGATTTTTTCTGCAGGTAGTTTTTTAATTACCTCTCGTGTTTTTGTTATTATTGCGCCAGGTACTTTAATGTACTGAGTTTTTACAATAGCTGTTGATGTAAGTTTGTTATTCTTTAATGCATTTTTTAAACGAGCAATGTCTCCTTCTTTTTCAGAAAGTCGTTTAATAAAAACATTACCTAATGAATCACAGTATAAACTATCAACAACAACTGTTGTATCTCCTGGAACAGTTATAGTTGTATCGCGATATACAATAACTGTGACTGTGCTATCTTTTGATGGGCATAAGGAACAATACTTGTCTAATTTTTTTTGCAAGCGTTTCTGTACGTCACAAGACGCAAACAAAAATAGTATTACTGTAAGTAGTACAAAATATTTTTTCATATGCAAAATTTTGTACTCTCACCTTCCTCAAATATAAGATAACACAAATATCTGAAAAATACAGGAATATACGTACACATTTTAAAAGTTTTTTTGTTAATTACTATTGGTACAAAGATTATAATTTACGATCTTTGTTGCCTTTCCATTTTTATTTTTAACCTTTATAAATCTTAAATTATGACAGAAACAAAAACAGATTCTGCTGTTATTCCTTGGGGTCCAGTAGGTTATGTTACTTACAAAAGAACATACTCTAGACCAACCAAGAATGGTAAAACAGAAGAATGGCATGACACTATTGAGAGAGTAGTGGATGCATGTAAAAACCAATTAGAAGTTGGATTTACAAAAACAGAAGAGGATTCTTTGCGAAGAATCATGGCAAATCTTAAAGGCACAGTAGCAGGTAGATTTTTATGGCAACTAGGTACAAAGACCGTTGACAAATTAGGACTACCATCTTTGCAAAATTGTGCATTTGTAGTATGTGATGAACCTATCAGACCATTTACATGGGCATTTGAAATGCTTATGCTAGGGTCAGGCGTAGGATTTAACATTCAACGTGAGCATGTTTATCAAATACCTAAAGTTCTTAAGAAAGTAAAGGTAGAACGCATGGACGTAAATGATGCTGATTTTATTGTACCTGATTCTAGAGAAGGTTGGGTTGAGCTTATGAGACGTGTTCTTGAAGCATCATTTGTTACAGGTCAAGGATTTACATATGCTTGCCATCTTATACGTTCAAAAGGTTCGCCAATCAAAGGATTTGGTGGTGTAGCATCTGGTCCACAAGATTTAGTGTGGGGTATTGGAGAGATTAACAACATTTTGAATAGCAGAGCAGGAAAAAGATTACGTTCTATTGATTGTTTGGACATCATGAATATCATTGGACGTATTGTAGTTGCAGGTAATGTAAGACGTTCAGCACAAATTGCACTTGGTGATTATGATGACTTTGATTTCTTACGTGCAAAACGTTGGGATTTGGGTAACATTCCTAACTGGCGTGCGATGAGTAACAACTCAGTTATTTGTGATGATACAACAAAATTACCAGAAGAGTTCTGGGAAGGTTATAAAGGTAATGGTGAACCGTATGGTTTAATAAACCTTGATGCTTCTCGCAGAATGGGTAGAGTTGGTGAGATTCAGTATCCTGATCCAGAGGTTATGGGATTCAATCCATGTGCAGAACAATCTTTGGCTAATTTTGAGACATGTTGTTTGGCAGAAATCTATTTACCAAACATTGAGTCTTATGAAGAACTGCTTGAGGTATCACGAGTACTGTATAGAATAAACAAACACTCATTGTCAATCAAATGTGCAATCAAAGAAACTGAAGATATTGTACATAAAAATATGCGTATGGGTATTGGTGTAACAGGTTATCTTCAAGCTACTGATGAACAGCGTTCATGGTTATCAGATTGCTATACATATCTGCGTGCTTATGATGCTGAGTACAGCAAAATAAAAGGATTCAATCCTTCTATCAAACTTACAACAGTTAAGCCTTCAGGTACATTGAGTTTACTTGCAGGTGTTACATCAGGCGCACATCCTGCTTATTCTCAATATTATATTCGTAGAATTAGAATGTCTTCTGACAGTCCAATTGTAAACGTATGTAGAAAGAATGGATACCCAGTAGAGTTCCAGCGTAATTTTGATGGGACTGAAGATCATAGTACTGCAATAGTATCTTTTCCTTGTAAATTTCCAAAACACACACTTCTTGCAAATGACATGACAGCAGTTGACCAACTTGAGGTAATCAAAAGATTGCAAACAGAATGGTCAGACAATGCTGTATCTGTTACTATTTACTATCGCAAGCATGAGTTAGATGAAATTAAACAATGGCTTTCTGAGAATTACTTTAATGTCAAATCAGTTTCTTTCTTGTTGCACAATGATCATGGTTTTGATCAAGCGCCATTGGAAGAAATTACAGAAGACAAGTATTTAGAACTTTCAGCATCTGTTACGCCTATTGCATCATTTGATGACATAATCAATATTGATGACATAGACATTGCAGATTGCGATGGAGGAGCTTGTCCAGTTAGATAATCACAAAGGGCTGTGTAAAAGCAGCCCTATTTTTTTACATTATGGAAGAACAACAAACCAAAATCAAAAGAAACATTTACAGATTTTTTCATCCTGAATCAGGATCTAAATTAAACATCTGGGCAGCAACTGATGAAGAAGCTATGACAATATTTAGCACTATAGTTAAGAGTGTTATACCATGGAAGTTAAGAAAACCAGCACCATCAAGTCAAAGACATAAAAAACGATTTGAGAAACGTGCCAATAACAAAGCTGATGGAAGTCCTGTGCATTGATGCTGACAAATTACCTCTTGGCGCAAAGTTAGAAGAAGGAACCACCTATACAGTTGAGTCTGAATTTGTAAACAACTTTGACCAAAGAGTTTATATTATTAAAGGTATACCCAACAAAGGACGAACTAAATTTGGTTTACCCTGGATTGGATATAGAGCAAGTAGATTTGTTCCAATAACAGAACAATCTATATCTGTAAAACAGAAAAAACAAGAACCAATACTTAATTAACATGAAAGAATTCTTTGATTATTTGGTTAAGCACAAGCTTAGCCCCAATGGCTTCTACGTGTTACATTCTGCTTTTAATGGTTATAGTCACACCAATTTTATAAATGTTCGCAGTGAGCAATATAGATTGGCATTATGTGATTATATGAAAGAAGTAGAAGGCACGTATGTGTTGACAACATTAGGTAAGGGTGTGTTAAGAAATGGCCAAAAGCTATTAGAAAAAGCACCTAAACCTAAAAAAGTACCATTTGAAGAATGGGAAGAAAACATAGTAAGGTATAATGAATACTTTCCTAAAGGTAAACGTGCTGATTCTACTTATGCATATCGCACAAATCCTAAAGAACTTTATGAGAGATTCATTTGGTTCTTCAATGAGTACCCTGAATATACATGGGACTTAGTATTTCAAGCAATTGAGCAGTATGCAAATGTGTTTAAAGAGTCTGGTGATTATCAGTATATGCAAAATTCAAAGTACTTTATTAAAAAAGAGGATAAGAATAAGCAGGTGTCATCAAATCTTGGAACCATGTGCTGGAATATTCTTGAAGGAAATGACACTGATATTACAAATGAAGGATTTCACTATTTTGGACCATGAGTATGCCTAACGTTGATTATCAACTGATACACAGTTTGATAAAAGAAGGATTAAGCATTAATGAGATACACGTAAGAACAGGAGTATCAGAATCATACTTGTGTAAAAACTATTCTTGCTTTTTTAAAAAACCTGAAGTCACCAAGCTAGGTCATAAAGATGAACCTTATTACAAGACTGAAGCTCAAATGTTAGAAGAAAAAGTTTATACTTATGAAAGTCTTAGTCCTTCTGAGAAAGCAATTTATGATGAGATGGCAGGTGATAATTAACCTGCCATTTTATTGACCCTTAAGAGTTTGCAGCTCTTCATAAATTGCAATAAGCTGCGCTTCTTTTTGTGCAATTAGCTCTTCTTGAGTAGGTTCGTCAACTTCAATAAATACTACTTCAACAAGTCCATTATCATCGTAGATTTCATTTCTTACTTGTGCCATAATTGTTGATTTGATGTTAAAGTTTTGTCATTCTTATTAACGGTGCTCCTTGGGTTTGAAATGAGTTTGGTGCTGCAACAGTAGGTGCACCACTGCTAAAAGTAACACCAACTTGTATCCAAGAAGTTATTGGATTTCCACCATTATTTCCTATTTGCATAAGCGCTGAATTAGCAATTGCAGTAACACTTGCCCCAGTTGAATTCATTTGCAATGCTAACCAGTAAACTGTTCCTTTTGTGAAAACAAAAGAAGATGATACAGTTTTTGAACCTGTAGTTGAAAAATCTAAATCAACACTTGAATATAATAAATTTTGAGGTGTTCCATTTACTGAACTACTATAAACAGCTATTCTTCCTAGAACTCCTGCAGATGCAGCTGTTAAATTTAATGTAAATGACCCACACGTAAAATCAGTATTTGGCACAAAAGGATTGTACCAAATTTGATTTGAAGAACTAATACTACTATTACTAGTAGTATTTAATGCAGCTGAAGTTGCAAATCCAAATATTCCCCAAAAAGGTATAGCTGCATGAAATCCAGATGCACCACCACCACTACCACCAGTGTATTGTGGTATATTTAAAGTATCATTTATCAGTGTAGCTGGACCACTAGAACCTGTAGTAGTAAGATTTATTTTTTGTCCAATATTTATACTTGTACTCATTACGCTTTTTTTTCAACAACCACTTCTTCAGTTGGTATGATTTCAACTAACTCATTAACTTTATTGATGGCCTGAACAATAGTTGATGCATCGCTCAAGCTAAATACTCCTGCTTTTGCAGATGCCTCAAGTGCTTGAACTAAGACTTGAATTGCTTGATCCTTATTCATTGATAATAGTATTAATTTGTTCTGTTTGCTTTGCTGTTAAAGCTGACGCAAACCATTCTTTATTCATCATAATACGCAGATGCTCAACATTTCTTTCTATTGTTACTGCATCATCTTCATTACGATTGATTAAATCAACGCTGTCAAATGCAGCGGATACGCTTTGAGCTACTTGCTCTTGTGTCATTTCTGTTCCCATGATTATGCTAATAAAATTTTGTAATCTGTACCATTTATTTTTACAGACCAAGTTTTTGTACTTGATAAAGATTCTGTTGTTACTGTTCCTGCATTAATACCTGCTGATCCTACAACAAATTGATTTCCAGCAGTTGCTGTCGCACCTCTACCAATAATAACACAACCGCTAAAATTACCAGTGTTCGTATCATTACCAATTACTGTGTTACTTCCACCAGTGGTATTGGCAGCACCTGAATAAGTTCCAATAAATATATTTCTAATTCCTGTTGTATTTGCTGCTCCAGCCTGATATCCAAAAAAATTATTATCAGTACCAGTTGTGGTATTTTCACCTGCCAAGTATCCCAATGCCACATTTATAGCTCCAGTAGTTAATCTGTACATTGCATAATTTCCAACAGCAGTATTTTGAAATCCAGTAGTGCTTGTTCTGAGAGTAGCAGTTCCGATGCCTACATTATCACTAGAAGTAGTTATACCACCTAAAGCATCTACACCTAAAGCTACGTTATATCCACCAGTTGTACAAGCATCTAAGGCTCCTTGTCCAATTGCTGTATTTTGTGTTCCAGTTGTGATAAGAGATGCAGAACCATGTCCAACTGCTGTATTTTGGCCACCAGTAGTTAAGGCGCTTAAACTATTGTATCCAACAGCTACATTTGACGTTGCTGTAGTTAAAGCATCTAAAGTGTCATTTCCAATTGCAGTATTGTATCCACCAGAAGTAGCTAATTTTAAAGCATTTCTACCAACTGCTACGTTAAATTGTGCGTATGTAAGTGAATACAGCGACTGATATCCAATAGCAGTATTGGAATCACCACCTAAACATCCCCTTAATGCACCATCACCAAAGGACGTATTTGTTAAAACGTTTCCTTTTCCATTATTCCAAACAGTAAGATCAGTTGCATTTGTCTCTACCCATGCAGGAAGACCAGATGCTGGTTTGTTTTTCCACAAAGCTGTTGACGATTCATAAGTCAAAACATCATTGTTTGCAAGAGTTCCAGAAGATATTAAAACATCATGTAATTCGTTTAGCTCATAACCATTCTGTATAGCATACAAGATGCGACCATTACCATTCTGACTGCGAGTAACAGTACCTATGAATACAGTATGTGCTGGTTGTACTGGTGGTGTTGTGGTCACTTGACCTGCTGTCTGGCTTAGCCATAGCTTACTACCTATGCTGTACATAGATGTATCTAAGTTATCAACTTCTCCACTGGTAACCACATAGCCTGTTGCGTTGTTAGCTATAGTCTCATACACTGCACCAAGGGTCTTACTACTTGTTGGCTCTGTATCTGCATCAGCTAAGAGTATCTCTGGGTGTGTGCCACTTGATGAGGTAGACTTAAGATATACAATACTCCCCTCTAGTATTGGTGAGCCTGTCTTGTTGATAACATCAACCATCTCCTTTGATGCACTCAGAACAATGCCAATATCTTGAGGATCATATACTGATTTAAGCATGTCACCACTACCAGAACCACCACTAAGTTGTATAAAAGTGCTCATTTATTTATGCGTTATAAGTGATAATTAAATATGCCCCAGGATAACTAACTGTGTCATAAGCAAATATACCACTAGGATAAGTATTTAAAACTGAGCCAGCATCCATATTTATACTTGTATTTGGTGGTATATCTACATATGTAATACCAGAGTCAAAGGACACTAATGCTTTAGCTGTACCAATATTTGCAAACGATACTGAATAGATAACTTCAGATATACTACCAGTTGTGTTATTAGATTTTATGATAGTTGGATTTATTGAAATACCTGTAGCAGGTCCAGGTGCAGGAGCAGTGGGTGTACCAATTATTCCTGTTTGCTCAACGTACCATTTTTCCCAATCTACTTGAGTATATGGAGTGCCAGTTTCATCTAAAATGTCGCCATTATCAATACTTAAGTTATAAAAAGGTTGAACTTGTGCTTGTTCTCTGTAGAAAATGATGTCATATACCGCATCATTTAGATTTTGTTTTTTTACAAGAACATTTGATGATGATTCTTCAAATACTGTTTCACTATCATTATCAACAACAAATATATAATTTGATGCTTTATAAACTCTATATGCCATTTTGGTTAATTTAAAATGTTAAAATACTCTCATTAATAATATAAAAAGAATTATGCAATAATCAAAATTACTGATTACGTTTGAGAACGTCAATTCTATAATTAGGATCAAACATATCTCTAAAGTTTTTGATACCAGTAAGGTCAACAATATCTTTTACAATTTTTGCGTCACCCTTTTCATATGCTCCTGATTTTCTAGAATAGAATGCATCTTTCCAAATAGATTGATACAATTCACTATCATAGTCAGGATCTGCTTCTTCACCACCATTCATTGTCATTGCCATACCATACTTGATACCATGATTTAGCATTTTAATAGTAGCTGAAAATTCCCGCACAAATGGAATTGCTGTAGTAAAATTCTTAACGTATTCCTGAGAACCTTGTCCAACAGGGAACATTGATACAGTTTCACCCTTTGTACCCCAGATGACCCTAATAGCATTACCTTCAAGCATGCTGAGTTCCTCATCATCATCATCTCTACGTTTAACAAATGATAGCAACATCATACTGATGATAGTTAATAGTGTCATTGCTATTGCATCTCGTCTTGCATGGTGTACACGTTTTGCATAGAAGTCACCAACATCCTCTGTTCGTATAACTTTACCTGTCTTAGGGTCTTTGATTACATAAGTTTTTAAACCGCCAGACATTCCCATCTTAGAAAGAGTATTTGAACCTACCAAAAATTCTTTCATTGTATTTCCTACGCCAAACAACCTCATTGATCTTGCAAATGCTCTCCAGTATCCTAATGCCATCTCTGATCCTTCCCAGTTAGGACGTAAGTATCCAAATCTGTTTAAGAATTGTGGAACTAAGAACTTTCTAAAGAAGAATACCATTTTCCCAAGTATTCTACTTTCAAATTCTGTTTGGTCATTTCCTGCATAGTTACCTTGTGCTCTACGCATTTCTGAATAGATAATGTTTCTTACACGTTTTTCATCTTCCTTTGTATAGTTTACATCCTTTCTAATTGCAAGATTACCATTAGCATCTTTATAATAGGCTTGATGTGCAGGTATCATAACAATATTCCCACTAGCATCTCGCTTAAAAGTTTTTTCACCAGTAACAGGATCAATAGATTCTATTTCCTCAAATCTATAGTTATCCATAACTGCATACATTACTGTAACTGCAATTTCTGTATCACCTTTATCTTGAAGCATGTATCCTAGCTCCCCAACCTGAGTAAGCTTTTCTGCCATTCTTCTTTTTCTTGAACCAGAAGAGTTTTGAAAATATTTAATAATGTCCTTTTGCGCAGGATTCATCATTCTGTAAAGCATCGTGCTTTCACTTAAGTCAGAAAGTCTACCCCAGTCTTTTAAATAATTTGCTAGAAATCCACTATAACCATATACTTTACCTTTTGCAAATAACCAGTTTCTTTTACTATAATGATCACTGTCATTACCACCAGCAGCAAGAAACGCTTGAACATTACCTGAAGTGTAGTTTTTTGTTTGGTTCACAACATCAAATCCAATTCTGATGAAACTAGTATACTTGAAGAAAGAGTCTACTACTTTCTTCATTTTTCTACTTGCTTCCTGAGTACTTTCAGTAATACCATATAAGTACTTACCATTTTCAAACTCAATGATCTTCAAAAGGTTATCTATTTCACCAAGCTTTGTTTCAATATCAATTTTTGTTTTTTCTCCAGTCTGTGGATCTGTTACATAGATTTCACCTTTCAAACGATCTTTTGCTAACTGATTACGTTGAAGTCTGAGAAATTCAATAAATCCTTTTGACACAGGAGCTACTTCTTGCATTGCAATATTCATGTGTGCTTCAGTGGTCCATTTCATAAATGACCCAACTGCATCAGTAGATTGTATTTCTTCATCAAGTTGATTAGAAAAACGCATACGTATACGAGCACCAATGTCACCATAGATATTCTCTGACATGTCCTGCTGACCTTCAGCTTTCAAATGTTTATCTACAAACGCATTATACTGCTTTGCAAAACCTCTACCAAATCCTTCATTTGCTATACTCTCAACAAGACTAGCAGCAAAACCAGGAACAGTATAACCAATTGTTCTACCTTCAATACGCTTTTGCATGCCAAAGAAAGTATCCATCATTGAATTGTAGAACTCAAACATCTGAGGATTCCTCAACAAGTCAAGATATTTAGCATTGATATTTTTTGTTGGAGCTTTGCCAGGATCAATAACAAAATGTCCTTCATCTGATACTATGATTTCTTTTGGAAGAGGAATACCATCATTACCTTTAATAAATGCAGGGTTATATGCACCTCTTTCAATTAAAAGTCTACCTGATATATTTAACTCAGTTACCTCTTCAGGATTTTCTTGCAATGCTTCAATTTCTGAATTGCTAAGTTTTCTACCATCTAATGTCCAATTACCAATACGCAAACGTTTAAGTTTATAGTATTTAGGATTAGGTACAGTTTCCATATATTTGTCAGCAACAGTGGAAGATGGAAGTCTTTCAAAGTTAAATGACTTAGGAACCTTGTTTGCTTTTATGTCATATCCAGTTGCAATACTTTGGTATTTATTGTAGTGAGTTTTCTCATACCAATTTCTAAAAGAATTTTCAACCTCACCAAATCTACGTACAGAAAATATGACATTGTTTTCTGCTTCCTCTATTTCCTCTGCAACACCTTTTGTTCTTGCAACAGCCAAGTTAGATTGAGCATTATTCATCTCATTGAATGCAGTTTGTAATAGTCTGTACTGTGTGTCAAACTCTTCAATATAGTTAGGGTTCAATTGAAATGAAACAAGTTTTCTAATCTCAGCAGATATTTCTGCTACCTTCTTGCGATCTTCTTTGTCAAGTGTACTCTTTTCTGTTTTCTTACCTTCAATGATATCTTCAATCTCAGCTTCAATTCCATCTAATTCTGAAATCTCTTCATCAGTAAGATACTTTGGATTAAAACGTCCTGCATTTTTATAAGGACCCATAATCTTTTTCTTCCTATCTATAAGCTCTTTGATTGTAGGATCACTAGAAACTATTTCTGATCTTTGGTCATAAAGTTCATTGAGTTGGTCATACCAATCTGCAGTTGGTCTGGTCACTGTGTTATCCTTATACCACTTATCTAATTTCTCAGGACTATCAGAAAAACGCACACGTGCATTCTTTTCCATTACCCTAAAGTAATTATCATTAGTATCAAACTCATACAAATTATCTAACTCATCAAGATACGCAGCATACTCAGGACTTCTCTCTGCAGCCTCCATGCGTAACTTTTTTGCCTCTGCGTCAAGCTCTTTCAATCTATCAAAGTCAGACTCTTCTAGTAAGACCTCATTACCTCTTCCCACGCTATATAAAATAACTTCTTGCTCAAGATATATCTCTTGCAACTTATCGCGAATATCTTCTGGTAACTTTAACTGAAGATTATAAAAAGAATCAACGTATGGTAGATTAGAATTTTCTAACATCCATGCAATCATTGCACGTTTGTGCTCATCTCTTTCAGATTGTTTTGCTAACAACGCATCCTTTGCTTCTTGTTCAGCCTGTGCATCAGTACCAAATTTTTCTTGGTAAAGTGAATACGCCTCATAATATTCTCTATTGAGTATTCTAAGATTTTGCTGAAATCCTCTATAAGCATTTTCATATTCTTCACTGTATGGTTTTACATACACAAGTCTACGTTGTTGCTTTATTTCTTTTGTTTTAGGGTCTTCATATGAGACAGTAATCCACTCAGAAGTAAGTTTATTTATATCTTCTAAACTAAATCCTTGATCCTGTAGTGAGCGTAACAATCTATCAAACTTTTGTAACTGAGGGTCTGACATTGTGTTAAACTCAGCTTGAGCCTTATGTTCTTTAAGCAATGTGGTAAAAGCAGACACTGCTAAATCAGAATTAGATGCTGAAGCAATTGCAGAATCCATCATCCATCCTCCAAGTATTGTATCACCACCTTCATAAGGGTTTTGCATTCCAGGATAGAATGGTGAGGTATGATCAGTAATACCATTAATGTATTTTTCCATTGCCTCTTCGCTGTACTCAAATCCATTAAGCAACATTTCAATTTGCATAATACGTTTTTCAACTCTTTGAATTTCAGCAAGAACTATATCTCCATTAGGACCCATTGCTTCTTTTACTTTCTCTTTGAAGTTTTTATTCATCAAAGAAAAAACAGAATACTTGATTTTTTTATAAATGCCCAACTTTGGATTGCTCTTCAGCATTTCAAGTTGGTTTTTAAGATTTTCTAACTCAGGTATAAGAGCCTGACGCTTTTGTTCATTGACACCAGAGAATACTTTTTCTCCAGGTGACATGAGAACTTTAACAGCATTCATAGTACCAATACGCTTAAAGTCTGACTGTATTGACTCAACAAATATAGATAGTTGTGTTAACCTTTGTCTGACAGGACTTGTTACTGATAACTCACTACCTTCAGCAGACGCTGCTTCATTTACAACCTCATTCATGAAATCAATGATTGTTGCCAAACTTGCACTCTTGTTAAACGCAATACGTACAGCCTCAAAGTTTTTACTTTGCTCTTTGCTATCAGTTGTTCCAAGATATAATTGAGTAGCTATTTTTGAAATGTTACTCAATGTCTCTAAATCATTTTCCATCACATTCAACGCATTAAAGAAGTTTGTTGAATTTAATAGAACTGATGGATTTGTTGTTTTTAACTTTTCAGCAATTTGCTTTAAGTTATTTAGTGTGTCCCTACGTGTTTTTAATAGCTTTTCTAATTCTTTGTCACGCATTGGTTTGTTTTGAGCATCTTGGATTTCTTGATATGCTTTATCAATCTGACCATTAATGACACTCTCAAGTACAGTTACAAAATCCTGCATATTTTTATCAGTAGGATTTATGTCAAACAATTCTTCAGGTCTTTTATTTCTGATTTCTTCTTCAGTATACTCACCTGTTGGAACCTCAATTGCTACAGCTTTTTTAAAATCTAAAACAACTTTGTTTACTGTATCAATATCGTTAAACCATACACCATCAGTAGTTAGATTAACACTACGTGCTTGGTCATAATAATCTTGATCTTCAAATACATGAAGAACACTTCCCTTGTAAGATTTATTATCATCATCAATCTGATACATCAATGCTGATATGGTTTTATTAGCAACAGGTATATCACTTTGTAATAAGATATTTTCATATACATCCAGTTGGAGCATCCAGGTATCATACGTTGTACGTACAGGAAGTTCTCTGAACTTTTCTGCTGTACCTGGCTTGTTTCCAATTGGAAATTCTTTTAACGCTAAACCATACAAAGCTCTATCAACATTTACTTCTTGAGCACCTGTCAATGGATTTCTTTCAACAAGATATTTTACCTTTTTAGTTTTAAAATCATAGATATGCACTTTACCAACAGCATCAATCATTAGAATATCCAAACGTCCAATGACTTTACTACCTGTTCTAGATGTACCAACAATAGTTACCTCTGGAAGAATAATATATCCACTTGCATTTTTAGAATTAACATGTGACACAAGGCCCATTGCCATTTCATACATCTCCTCTTTGGAAAGCTTATCAATATCAAATGGATTTTTCTTTGTGTAATTTTCATACACTTTGTCAAAAAACTCTTGACTATAAACCTGAGCTATTGTTTTATTTTTTGCAATTGCCTCCTCTTGTGCAAGTTCTAAAAGTTCATGCATAAATGTACCAAACAACTTAAATGCTTCATACTCTTTAGGATCACCTTTGAATTCTGAAGAACCAATAAATTTAGACACACTTAATGTTTGTTCAACAGCAGTACCATTTTTGGCTGCTTCTATGTTGCTTTTTAAAAACTCTTGGTATGCATCATTCATATCAATAAGCTTTTGCATTGTAGCTTTTTGATTTTTGTTTGCACGAAACTTCATTGTCTCCAAGACCTGGCGTTGTTGTACAGCCCTTGATAATTTAAACTGATCAGATGCAAGAGAAAGTTGTTCATCCTTATCCTGAATTCTTAAGTCTTTTAATATTTGCTTTGCCTGCTCAATTGTTGGCACTTCATTGCCATTACGTACAAATGCAGTCATTGCATCTGCTTCACTACTCAAGGCTATCACCAAGTCTTTCCAGGCTTGGTCATTTGGATTTGGACATGCACTCATTTTATAAACACTTTATTTTATCAAGTATATCATCGTTATTGTAGTTGAGACCTCTCATGTTTGCAACAAGATCTCTAGCAGCTTTTGCGAATTGATCTATTCTCATTCTTTGACTGCTCTCACTATAAAGATACTCAATTACCGCAGGAGAAAGGTCAAGATTGGCCATTTCTTCATACATATTGTAAAGAGGATTGTCAGACTCTGGGTTATCAAATAAGTATTCATCAGAATATTCTATACCAGCTCTTCTTGCATCTTCCTCTTGAATTGCTCTTGCTTCTATTTCATTGAATGCTTTTAGATACTCATTGTAATATATTGTAACCAAATCCTGTGATGGATTAAATACAACTTCTTGACCATCCATCATTTCTCTACGATACGCAACGTTGCCTTCAAAGAGTTTGTTGTTCTTGTTTACAATGCTTTCAGCAACTCTAAATGCTTGAGCCTTGCCACTTGGAAAAGCAGCATTGCTAATAAACAATGTATCAAAAGATGTTTGCTGAATGTTCTTTGTTACATTAGGAGCAATTGCTTTTTTGATAATTGATCTTTTTATATCAGTTCTACATTTCATAGTTAACAGTTATTTTCATCTGTTGGGTCAATACTTGGTCTATTATTAGGTTTAATAATAGTCCTGTTCTGAGCAGCAAGAGCAAGTATGGCTTTTCTATTGCCATCTTCTTCACCCCACATCATCCTCTTATTTGTCGTCAAAGATATGATAGTATTTTTAGATGTCACTATGTATTCTGAATCTTTATAGTCTACTATCTTAGCAACCATATCAAGTGCTTTCATGTTTGCTTCAGCCACTGATATTTTAGATTTTACACCTTCTAACAATGGATTGTAAAGTTGCCATGTACCATTTGCGTTTTGCTGAGTAACAATGTAAGTTGTGCCCTTATAATTAACATACCTTCCTCGTTGTATCTCAGGAACTTTTGGCGCATTTTCAGGTTGTGGATTCTTGCCTAATATGTTCATAAGAGCTGCAAGAGAATTTTCACCAGCATCTATCTGACTCTGGCTTACACCAGTTTCTTGATCTATACCTTCTTGTAAAACACCTGGATCATTCTTTTTTAATTGTGATTCAGAAATACCATCTGTGATAACAACATTCTCAGTAGGTTTTTTAGTCACATCTGGTTTTTTGTTTTCATCCTTTACATCAGTCCCAACTTTTTCACCAGCATTAGTGTCAACAATATTTGTGTTGAATACAATTGATTCTTTCTTATCTATGTATCGCTTGTATGTTTCAGCATTCTCTGTACTAAACGCAATTGGACTAAGTGCCTCTGAAGCATACTGTGATGGTATCACTTTATACTTGGCAAATGTTCCTATGTTTGAGAAGGTTGTTGTACCCATGATTGAGTCATACAAGTTTGATCCAATTGATTTTCCTTTAGAAGCATTGTTATCAATACCTTGTAGCACATACGTATTTAAACCAATGCGCATAATGCTTGGAAAAACAAATTCTACAGAATCAGGTTCTGTTATATCCTTTTGTATTCCAAACATTTTACCAAGTGTTATGTTGGCTTTTTGATTCTTACCAGAAAGATTGATGGTAAACTCTGAACCTAATGCATCAGCAATATTTATACGATCTACTTTTGCAAGATCTGTACCTTCAGGAAACTGTAAATCTAATGCATCAAGTACATAGTTCATTGCCTTGATTTTAGCTTCAGGTAAAGTTTCTTTTGTTGCCTCTTGCTTTTCATCTACGAATGCTTTTACAATAGGTTTTGAGAAATTTGGTTTCTTAGAATTTATTGTAAACAATACACCCCTTGTATTATTCTTGTCTCTAAACTTAGGTATCTTTCTGTTATTGTTTTCTGATGCTGCAGCATACGCAATTTGATCAAACATCTCATCAAAGAATTTAACAACACCATCTTGTGATTTTTCACCAGTGTAGTTTAGCATGAATGATTTGAAATCTTCTTCAAAGTTTTTACTCTGAACAACTGACTCAATACCTTGTATGAACTCATCAATATAACCTGATAGTGGAACTTTTAATTCTGCTGGCATATACGCCATAAATGATCCTTCTTTATACTGCAATCCTGTACGTACAAGGTCATGATAGAATAGACTTTTAACAAATTGTCTCTCATCTGTACCTCCTTGGTTGTATAAAAATGCAATATCGTCAGCTATCTTGCTTGCGTAATCACCTTTGACTTTGGCTTTGCTTATCATTGATATAAATCTTTCGCTTATACCTTGATAGCTTTTACCATTAAACAACACTGTTGCTGTGTTCTTTGATTCAGATTGACGTAGTAACTTCAAGAACTCATTGTCAGGATATTTTTCTCTAAATCTTTCTACCTGTGTAAACAAGTCATTCGTAAACCAGTACTCAGGAGTAAATGTTCTAAGTATTACCTCATCATCGTTATCTAACAATGATTGAATTGCTGGATTATTTACTTTTCTAGAACCAGGATAAGTCATTTTAAACTTATTCAATGCCAAGAAGCTTGTAAGTGTATTTGAAATAGTCTTTGGATCTTCAAAGTATCCTTTAAACGCTGTTGTTATAGGCATAAAGAATGGCGTTCTCTCTAAGAATATTTTAGAGAACTGTTCATTAGCATCATCTAATGCCTCACTAAGAATTGACCATACTTGATTATCTCCAAATAAATCAGCTGCAGACTCTTTATCAAAAAGCTTTTCTTCATCTTTTAACTCATTGATGTTATCGCGCATTTTATCAAATGCTACAAGACTTGGATTAAGACGCTTGAATAAGTTGGTAATACTTGCAGCTCTATTGATGGCCCATGTTTGTTGTGCTTGCTTTGCATAGTATAAAAGAAGAACAATCTTCATTTCGTTTTCAGTCAATGGTTGATTATTATCATCATATACCATTTCAAAACCAATTGCAGATGGTGTAAGTTGATTGTTTTTCAAAGCATACAAACTCAGCTTTTTAGGTGCAAAACCAATCTTAATCTTAAGTGGGTTATCTAAAATAACCATATCCTTAAATGACTTTGGTGTAACAACACCAGCAGCTTTCAATCTATTAAGAGCTGACTCATCTTTTTCAATAAGATCAGCAAGTTGTTCTTTTACAGCAGAGTTGTAAAACTTGTAATCTTGTTCTAAGTCTTCTGACAACGCAAACTGTGATTGCTGTACTGCTAATGCAGCCTGGCGCACTTCAGGTAAGAAGTTAAATGCTAACGCAAACTCAGGATCCAAACCAACACCAATCATTGCAAGTGTGGTACTTGCGTTTACTTCATTCATTTGAAGAGCTGCAGGAATAGGATCTTTAGCACCATCAGCAAACATACCAAGTATATTACCAATGATTGCAATAACTCTTTGATCCTTTTCATTCATTTGACCAAACGTATCCTTCAGTACAATTCTTCCTTCAATTGTTTGATAAGCCCATACAATTGCTTTATCAGATAGTTTTAGGTTATACTGACTAGCCAATGACAAAAACTTATTCATTACTGCTGTACGCCCAATACCATCCTTGTTCATGTTGTTTTCTACCTTAGACTCAATCATGTTGGTAGGAGTAAACAAGTTGGATTTTTTTGTAATCGCCTTGAGATCAATTCCAAATGCAGAAAGAATATCTTTAAACTCTTGTGTTGATGATCTTTGATTTATGTACAAGAAATTAAACACAGCTTCATTTGCGAGTATTTGCAAGCTTGCAGCAAGGTTTTTGTTCTGGTACTTTGGTGAAACCATTTCTGAAAAACCTATTTGAGAAATGTACTGTGATACATTACTTGGTATACCATACTTAGCAAGTGTATCCATGATTGCTTGGTACTCAAATACAGAGTCCAAGTAGTTAAGCAATTCTTTTGTTTGACGTTGTTTTCTTACAGACTCTTTTCTTATTGCTTTAAGATCGCCTAGCTCTTTACCATAAACATTGCGTGTCTTTGCAAGTTCTCTATTTTCTGGATTTTGCTCAGCTATCTCTTTTGCTTTTACATATAACTCTTTAGATTCTTTTGTAAGTTCAAACATGTAGTTTGTAAAATCTAACTGTTCTGTATATTTAGATTTCAAAGCTACTTGTGTAAATGCACCTCTGAATTTTTCATCACCAAATCCTAATGCTTCCATTACTTCAAATAATGGACCCTCACCTGGCATTTCTATTGTACCTTCATTTATAAGTTCTTGCTTACGTTGTTTTATAGCTGGTGCAATGTCCTCATGCTTAGCCATGTAATGCATAAACTCAATAAACTCACCAACTTCAGGGTTTTCATATATACTGTAATCACCATACAAAGAATAGTTTCCTTTACCATTCTTGTAGTATGACATCATTCTACCAAACAATGAGTCAATGTCAAAGTCAGATCCTGCTAACAAGTGTACAAAATGTGGTACAATAATGTTATTCATTTTAGAAGAATCAGTAAAGTCAACGACCTTGAGAGCAATCATTGAACGTTTATCTTCTGTAGGAATACGTACACCAAACATTCTGGTTAAGTTATCCATGTAGAATTGTTCTTGCTGTGCATTCTCAAAGAATGGTTTAGGTACAATTGCTTCTACATAATATAACTTTGTTCCATCTGCTTGTTCTTCAACACTAATACCAAGTGGTCTTGAGCTGTATCTTGCAGTGTTTTCAAATTCTTTTGGATTTTCTCCAATCTCTTGTGTAGTTACTACTCTATTTTCTTGAGTATCAAACAACACATTATAACCAAATGAACTTTCATGGAAGTTTTTAAATCCTGAAACCTTTTCATCTGTTACGTTTTTACTATACTGAGCTAACAAGTAGTACTCAAGAGTAGATCGTATTAGACTAAGATTTGGACTAAATACTGGTGTACCATCTGGCTTAACAGCAAACATGTCAAGAATATTCTTTGGCGCATTCTGCTGTTGTAAACTATCACGTATCATTGTGAAAAGTTTACCCATATCAAAGTCATCACCTTTTCTGAGAACTTGAGTAAAGTATAATAACCTTGCTTTTGTTGCCTGGCGTAATGATAATTGATAATCATTAAGTGCAGTTTTTATATTCTGCATTGCAATGATGTCACCTTCAGAAACTGTTCTTCCTGTTTTACGTACTTCTGTTTCAATTATCTTTCTGAATTCTTCCTCATTAATGTTTGCAGGAAGTAAAAGTTTTGATTGCACAGAGTGCTTAGCTTTATCTTTAACACCACTTGTTTCAACCTGCAAATACTTTGCACTATTTGGAACATCAAGTGCTGCCATTTTTAAATTAATATACCCATCTTCTGTTCTTTCTGAGAAGAATACATCTATTGGCAGTAACGTAGCGTTTTTAGATGCAGTAGTATCCATCAACTGATCAATTTGGAAAAGCTCCATTGAGTTGAGAATATTATGCATCATCTCGCGATGTGGCATTGCTCTATAGTAAGAGTGTATGTCTCTATACAAATTCTGAATCTCAATATCAATTTTGGTTATTTGATTTTTAGCATCTGGCATTTCTGCTGCTAATTCACGATCCTTACGTAAATCATAAACCGCCATATATAGTCCATGCAACTCATCATACACACGGGCAGTTGCATCATCAATTGACTCATCATTTTGAGGTGCAATATCAAGAATGCTTACATCTGTTCTGTCAATATAACTTTCAGATTGTTTGTGATAAACATTACGATCTGCTGTGATTGTTTTCTTGGCATTATTGACAATCTTCATTGACTCAAGGTATCGCGCTTCATCTTGCGTAATTGCTCTATAATGTTTAGCAATTAGAATGTACAAACCACGATCATCTAATCTACCAAGTGTATCATGCATATCAATTTGGTGCATCAATGATGAAATACTTTGACCATCAAAGATTTCACGCATCATGTCTGCCCATTTTACCACACGTCCATTAACATTTTCAACTGTGTTACCTTTTGCTTTTTCAAATCCTTCTAGTAACTCCTCACGAATATTATTATTAGGAATTGTAAAGTCACTTTCAATTTGCTCTGCATTAAAGTATGGGCCATACTGAGGAAACTCTTCATGAATAAATGCTGTAATTGTATTCATGTATGCAACCTTGTGTGTTCCATTTTTCATATTAGAACCACTTGCCACAATTTTCTTTAAACGTTTGACATAGTCTTGAGCATTCTTTACGTTCAACGCCATGTCACCATCCATTAACTGATTTAAATGAAGACCATTTCTCCAGTTATTCATGAACATGTCAAACAGCAATTTTTCAATTGGTTCAATTGCTGAAGCTTCATTAGTACCATGTGGCGTTCCATATGCATCTGTAAGTGAACGCTTGGCAAATCCTTCTTTTACAGATGTTGGTAGCATACTTGAAGAATAATACTCAGCTGGTAACAATGCTGCAACAGCTGGTCTTATTTCAGCCTTTTTATCTTTTTCATTAATAGGAAGTTTCTCTATTAAACCAAGTGTTTCAAGTTTTTCCAAGTATGTTTGGAACTCTTTCTGTGCGTAGTCATTTAATGCTGAAAGTAAGTCCTGCATGTCTATCTCTTCAAACGCAACTTGCTTTTTAGCCAAGTCAATTAAATCATCTCTGAGAGATTGATTATTTGGATCATCAAAGAAATCTTCCAGTATATTAAATCTATAAGCTCTTAAACTTGAGTCATCAACATTTGCTGTTACATTATCATCTTGTAGTACAGCATTGTATTTATTAATAAGGTCATTGCTTTTACCATTTTCAAAGTTAGCCTTCAAGTCAAGTCTACGATTCCATTCGCGAGATGCTCTATTATATTCTTGATTTACAATAGCAACAAGATCCTCAACTATTTTAAGATACTTTCCTTGATAAAGTAATTGACCTTTGTCATTGGTTTGTTTTGCTTCTTTTGAAGTAAATGGTTGGTATAATGCAGATATCAAAAAGTTTGTAGACGTAGCCTCTAACTGATGGAATGACCTTAAGTATGTAGATATTTCATTACCACCCTTATCACGTAATACCTTTTTATCCATAAATGCAAGTACCTGCAGCATGTGCAAAGATCTTTCATCAACAGATTTAAAAGTTTGTCCTTTTTTAGTGACATCACCAATACGTTGTTGTACACCACCAAACATTGCTACAGTAAAGTTGTCCAAAAACAATTGCATTTTTACACTATCTTCATTAGCTTCTCCTCTTAAGATTGGACCAAGCAATGCATTGTCTTCAATGAATGCTCTTAATGTATTTTCAAAGTATGGATCATCAGCTAATGCTTCTTCTAATGTCATTGTATTCAAACGCTGACCAAGCAATAATAATGGATTGTACTTTGTAAAACGATAGATTGGCTTACCTTCAGCATTTTTTACAACACTTGGTATTTCTGTTGGATCATACTTTACAACATACGCTGATGCTTTTTTAAGAATAGTAAGCAATCGCTTTGCATCTTTGTTTCTAGACTTCTCATCATCAAGTATATTTCTGATTCCACTGTTTGGTTTACCACTTTCAAGATAAGATGCATCTAAAACAATCTTCAAACTTCTGAAAAAGTCTTTTTCCAAATACTGCTCCTGACGTACAAAGTCCTCATTGACATCATAAAACTTTTGCAGTCTCATATCAACATCAAGATTAATGTTGTTTTCAACTTTGTTTATGCCCATCAATGACAATCTTACTAATGATTTTGGAACTCTCATTCCAATTGTAATCATAGCATTATGAATCTCATTGGTAAGTTTTTCTAACTTCATTGTTTGACCAACCATTCCATCAAGAATATCTGGTGCAGTCATAAAGTTTGTGGCAAAGTTTTTAAGATACTGAACTGCCTGTTTAAACTCATCATTATTTGCATCTGTTGAATGCTTCTTGATGAATCCTGAAATAATATCGTTACGCTTTTTGGTAACGTCTGCATCAACAACTTTATCAAATACCCTAAAGTTTACAGACTCAGAACGTAATAATTCTTCTCCAGATGTAATATCCTCCATGTTAATTTTACGTGGAGTGGATACATTGAACATTACATTATTTAATTCAACACCATGTAGTACTTCTACAATAAGATTTAGTAATTGCTTATTGGTTTGTGCAACACCATTTGAATCTGCTTTTGTACGTGTTTGTATTTCATTAAAGATTACTTGAAGATCTTTTCCTACTTGAGCATATCCATCCTCAATCATTTGTTCTGACATAACGCCAATACTATCAATGATATTTTTTGGATTAATACCAGCTGTTATTTTTAAAAGTGTAGGAAACAATACTTGTCCATCAATCATGCGTGGAAAGTATATTCCATTCTTTTCATCAAACTGATCACTTCTTAGAGTAGAAAAGAATCTTCTTATTTGAGCTACATAAGAATCCATACGATTGTATTCTGCCATTCCAGAATCAAAGTCATTGCTTTCTAATTCTTCTTGTGCAGATACACGCTCATCATCTTGTACCTCATTTGCATTATCGCCATTAAATGTATCTTCTACTTCTTCTGAGTCTAATGTATACTCATCATTTTCTCTTGCTATCTGTACACTGTTTGCTTTAGTATATTTATCTTTTACTAATCTTCTCAATGTTTCAAAAGAATACTGACCCATTGTGTTGTCTATAACTTCGCCATTGATCAATCTTATCTTGTTTAAGTTAGCCTTGTTGTCATACTTTGAATCACCAGTAAGATTGATATCATTAACGTTCAAGCCCTTCATTCTTGCACCAAGAATAAATCTGTAAGATGATATTAATGGGCCATAGTCCTTTTCAATCTGCTCTCTTGCTGCAGGATTTTGTGCAACAAGTTTTTCCATGCTATAAACTTCATTTAGAATTTTATCTGCAGCACGTTGGAATTTAGTTTCAAAAGTATCTGACTGAACTGCATCCTGGAATATAACACCAACCATCATGTCAATCAGTTGGTTTTGTTCAGAAACGCTGAGTGTAGAGTTTTTCTTTTCTACATTGCCTTGCTCATTGTTGTTGTATTTTACAAGACCATCAATAAGTTCATATGCAACTTGACCATTGAACACGTCAGATTTAATTGTTGCTGTTTTGTAATATCCAGTTTTTACACGGTCATACACAGCTTCTATCTGAGTTCTGTTTTTGACAAAAAAGTTGAGCAACTTTTTAAGCATCTCAAAGAATCTTTGTAATGCTGTTTTAGGTTTTGCTTTTCTTTCTTTGCTCATGTATTTTTGGAAACCATCAGCAAGTATCTCTTCTGCTACTAGTTCAGCAAGTGTATCGTAGTTTGTAATAGATAGATTTCTTACTCTTGCAAACTCTTTTAATGATAATGATGTAAAGTTGTCTGCATGCTTTGGATCATCCATTATTTGTTTAACCAATGCTTTGCGTTCTGTATCTGTTAAAAGATATCTGAAGACACCGTGAAATGCTTCATGGTAGATTGTACCCTTACCAGTGATTGTATCATTTAGGTAAATGATTCTATCTTTAAACATCCCTAGAACTGTACCATCAATTTTGGAAAGATTAATTAAATCTTTTAATGAACTTGTATCAAGTCCAAACTGAGGTAGGTTTTCTGCAAGCCATTGTGATTCTGTCAAGATATCTTGCTCAGTAGCAACTTCAATACCTGTACCTTCAGAAATAGAGAATGGAACATCATCGTCAGTAAAGTCAATTACATCATTGTCTTCATCATTCTGATTTTCGTCTGTAACATCTTTTTCTGTTTCAGCAGTATCATTTAAGACGATTGGCGTACTACTAACATTATCAGGTGTAATTTTTACAGGAGCATTTTCTTTTTCTGCAACATCATCCACAATAGCTTTATCTTCAAGTGTCTGGTCAAGATTTTCAGAAGTTTGATCAGCCATTGATACATTAACAGGAGATTTTGCAACAAGATTAAATGATCTACGACCAGTAGACTCATACACTTTTACATTTTTCATGGATCTGTTGTATGAACTTCTAGCATCACTTTGAGTAGACAATGGTGAGTTGATTTTCAAAACACGAACACCTTCGTCATTTTCTCTTGAGAATAAATCTTCTATTTGGAAATTTGTATATGGAGCAAAGTCTTCATTAAGTGCATCTAAAAATTCACCATACACATTATCAGGATTGGCCTTGATGTATTTTGTAACAGCATCTAGTACACTTACAGTAAACTTTTCTTGTGCAATGGATACTTGTTGTGCTAGGTTTTTAACATTTAGAGATGCTGTTGGTAGTTTAGCTAATTCAAATACTGTTGTATAGAATTGTACCAAATCATCTGCCTTGGATAAATCTAATTTTGATAACGCAATGTTTTCTGATTTTACAATACCAACAAGAGACCCTTGCGTAAGAGCTTTTGATAATGTCATAATATCCTTTTCAGGAATTATAAAGTTATACGCATACTTAGAATTATCAGACTTAAGAATGATATTACCATAGCGAGAATCTTTTGCACCTCTGTATGGACGTATTTCTACTTGTAATGCTCTTCCATTTTTAATAGTAGATGTTGCAAAGTCAATCGTCAACTGTGGTTCTGCTTTACCTGGCATTCTTACAGGATCAAACTGATACATTGTCTTCTGCATTGCTCTTATGTTTGCAGATTTATTTGCATTAGTTGGATCAATAATTGTTGCCATAGTTGTAATAAACTTGGCAAAGAACTCAGGGTTTTGCAATTGATATACCTGATCAACAATAGCATAAGAGATTTCACCAGTAGATGGAAACTTCAATACAAAATGCATTGTCTTTTGAACACGTGTTAATGGTTGATTTGTTTTCATCAACTCAGTCAATCGTGAATCCTCTTCTTGAAATAATGTTTTTACCTTTTCATTTAAGTTAAGAACATCATCAATATACGTTTTCTCAGTAACAAGTTTAACTTCTCCATCTGGCATTGTTACTTTGATTCTTTCATTGGCTGCTAAAAAGGTAGAACTAACATAGTTAATGGTAGCAAACTTTGGATCAAATGTTTTGTAAAAGTAAAAAGGTAACTTACGTTCCTCTTCAGATACTGCATCTCCCTTTGCATCAATCTGCACTACTGTTACTGTCTGACTAAATTGAGGATTCTTTTCTACAAGCTCTTTAAGAGTTGTCTTTACAGGTTCTGAAGAACGCGTGTTTGTAAAGTCATACATCTGTAAGAAGTCATCAGTAACATCAACTGATGTCCCTACATTAAATGCTTCTTCAATCTTAGCTGCTATCTTGTCTTTAAATTCTTGATAGAGTTTTTGAGAAGCAACAATGGAAAGAATGTCAGAATTATTTAAGTCTTGTATATTATTCCCTGCTCTTTTAATTGACATGTCCTGAAGCATCTTTAAATGTCCAGGATTTGTAAGATCAAGTTTTTCTGTAGAGTTATCGCTTGACACAAATACAAAGTTGTCCATTGAGTATATGTAGAACTTTTTACCTGTTGCAAGTATCTCACCCACTAATGCAAAATCTTGTTCACTTGCTTTTGGTCTTGACACGGTAAGAACTTTACCATTTGGATTAGACTGAAGATATGCAACCTGAGTTGAGTTCTCAAAAGTTTCATAATCTCTTTTTGCAAGGCCTGCATATTCTGTTTCTGTAGCTGCAAGTTCTTTTAATCTTTGAACACGCATGTCACCAAAGTCACTCAGCTTAACAGCAGTGATTTTAACACCAGAAGATGGTGATGCCATTTTATTTAATTCAGTAAGAACAGTCACATGATCTTCTGGATTGACAGCATCTATTGTTAATCCAGATGCAAAGAAGTCTTCTTTGAATACTTGCTTACCATCATTTGAGTCAGACCAGTCAGCAGGTCTTGCTGATTTTTTTGCTATGATTGTTGCAGGATCAATTTCTGTAAGTGTTCCATCTTTCTCAATTTTATTAAGCATGCCATCAAATTCAATAGCTTCAATCATAGAACCATCCTTCAATGTGACAAGGACGTTATCTAACTGAACAGCATCTGCAACAGAATCAATAGGAATATAACTTGACTTAGGTTGTAAACTGTCAATGTAATCATCTATTGCAGAATACAACACTTGCTTGTATGATTCATCTGCTTTAGACAAATCGCCAATTACTCCTTTTAAGTCACCACGTATTTGGTCAATAGCATCTGTTCTATCTTCTATTGTGTCAAACTTATAAGTAGAAACATAATTTTTCAACAACTGAAGAACACCTCCAGCTTTTGTCAAATCTTGAAGAGTGATTAACGATTGCTTACTTAACTCCTCAATGACTTTTGATATGCCATCATAAGTTTGAGGTCTTGGTTTTTTTAAATCAAAAAGCGTAAAAGCATTTGATAGATACTTTGCTGTATCATCAAACATGGAGTCTGTTCCAAGATTTATAATATCTAATCCTTTACCAATGTTGTATTTCTCTTGATTTAAACCAGAAAGCCCATTGTATATATGGGCCATATTATGTAGAGCTAATTTCTTTTGCTCCTCTGTTAAATTTGCACTTAGAATGAATCTTGCTGCGTTATCATAGTTTGTATATACAGTTGGACTTAATCTAATTAAATTCTCTACTACAGGTATATATTGTTCAGTAGTTAAAACACATCCCATTTCTTTACGTATTTATTTAAAACAAGAGTTTATCTTTCTCAGTTGATCTAAAATGGTCTCTTCAGAAACCTCACCCTCACTAACAAATTTACCAATTTTTTCTGAGATTTTGGCTAACTCTTTTTTGGTATCTTCTACAGTTTGAGTTGCTTTTTGTATTGCGTCATCATATTCAGCAATAAGTGTATCTAACTTTTCTACCAATGCAGGGTTTCCTGCAAGATTTCTTTGACTAACAAGATCTTTTCTTTCTTTCTGATAGTCTGGTATAATAGCAGTTTCATAATCGTTAATGACAAACTCCAATGAATCAATGCGACTTTGTGTTCTTTTGTCTATCACAGGTTTGTTTGTGGTAATTGATTTTTGAATTGCATCTTTAATCTCAGCCAAAACTCTTTCTGTTTCAGCAACTGTAGTACGTTCAGGATATTTAATATCTGCTACAAGTTTTGCAAACGCAGTCTCATCAAAACCTTCTGGAACTTTAACATTAACTATTGTACGTCCACCACCTCTGCCAAACATGTCTTGACCCTCAATGATTACACCAAGCACTCCATTGTTGATGTAGTAATTGGTTTTACCATATCTTCTTAATTTAGATAGTTCTTCAGATTCATTGCCCATTTTTGTAGAGGCATCATCGCTGATAATACTTTCCATACCATTTTTTGTGGTAGATTGTACATTCAAATTTAAAACTACAGGAGCTGTTGTTTGAATTCCACTTTTTTCTTTAGCATATAACTTTTTTAGTTTATCTATTACCTCTTCTTTAGTATTACCATAAACAGTCTCTATATTTTCAAATATGCTTGCAGCATTATTTGGATCCCAATTTGGTCCAAAGTAGGTCCCTTCACCCCTAAACGCTCTATTAACTTCGTCAATGCTATATTGCATTCTCCTTTGTACATCATCTGTTGGTGCTTGTGCAGACATACTTTCAAGTCTGTCAAATAAATCTTGAACTGATTGCATAGGTAATGCAGGACCTCCAACAAATCCTGAAGTTGTATCTTCAAAAAGATTTAATTGTTCTTGCTCTTGGCGTTCTGCCTTTTTTCTTTTTTGTTTGATTTTATCAAGAGGTACACCTGTTAGTATAGACTCTTTTATATCATCAAGATTACGTTTACCTTGTGGTATTTTGTAATACTCTTCTAAAGTTTGAATAGCAGTTTCATTTGCTTTATTGTAAGCACGTAAAGATATTTGTCCTCTACGCACCATTTGATCTACTTTATAAGTTGGATCTTCAAATGCTGTCAAGTCGCCTAGGTGCAATCTTGTCCAATCAATATCTGTTCTTGCATTGTTAAGTTCATTTGCAAGATCATTTGCTTTTTCTTCAGATTCAATTTTCTCATCAGTAAGAGTTATTCCATTTCTAGAAACAACGTCATAACCTTCTTCTGGATCTCCTTCAACAACAAATGGTTCTTGCTCATTCTCTGCTTTGTTTGTACCATCTTTACCAGTGCCATTAAGTTTTTCAAGTAACTCAAGTTGCGCTTGTGCTGCTGCATCAGCTGCATCTATTGTTGTGTTATCAAAGTTATCTAATGGATCTTTGGTTTCATCAAGCGTTCCTTCTGGTTGCTCAAATACTTGAGGAATTTCTTCGTCTACTGGTTCTTGCACAGGAGCATTTTCCTCTTCTGCTCTCAAACGTTCATCTTCTATAATAGACTGAATCTCAGATATTTCAGCAGCCTTTGCAGTCATAATTTCAACTTCACGTGGAGTTAAATCAATACCTTCAAGATCACGTCTTGCAATACTTTGCAATGTTATATCATCAACTTCTTGATTCTGTTTGAAGCTTTCATACACCGTGTCTGATATTACCTCAATAGGTGTATTATTAAAATGCTCTACAACATCATCATTAGTAATAAGATTTCGCTCCATTGCCAAATTCAACACCTCATTCTCTGGCATTGCGTCAAGTTGTGCCATTTCAAATTCGCCAGTATTAACAAGAGCCTCTTTTGCTAAAGTTACTTTTGAACCATCCTGCACACCTCCATTTGCATTTTCATCAAAGTTTAAAGTTGATACAATAGAATCTACTTCATCTTTGTTAGCATTATATACCTCACTTTGTCTATCAGACAATTGAACCTTTTGAGCAATTCTACGTGCAATAAGTGCAAGTGTATATCTTGGAACCTTTTTAGTTTTTTGAAACTCTTCATACTGCATGTCGTTGATATCACCTGTAATGTCTTGAGTAGCATATTCATCAAGCATTTCAGCAATCTTGTCAGAAATTAAATCATTAAGTTTCTTAATGTTTTCTTGGGCAAACTTTGCGTTTTGCAAACCTGTGTTCTCATCAATACTAACTAGAACAAGATTCTTATAGTAGTCACTACTTGTAACAGCAGTAGATAGTTCCTCATATAGTTTAGCAGCAAGTTGTATTTTTTCTACAATATCTTCTAAATCTGAGTTGGAAGCTACACTTAAGATTATTTCTCGTAATCTATTATTCAGGTTATCTACAAACTCAAGTATTTCATATTTGAATCTACCATCTTGGATGTTTGTAAGTGTTTGGCGATAATACTCTGGATTAAACAACAAGTCCATTGCTTGTGTGTAGTCCTTAGAATCTTGCTCCAAACGCATGAAATCTACAACCTTATCAAGTGCATCACGTAACGATTGTTCTGATAACTGGTCTGATATGCCATATTCTTTATTACGCAGATTGATAAATTCTCTAAATGTTTCTGCTATATCCTTATGATCTAAAGAGTAAACAGTTGTATTCTCATCAATAAGATTTCCATCTTCATCGTAGTATTTGATAGAATTAATTGGAACTCCAACAAACGTATTATAGATTTTTTCTTTTTGATCTACTACCTCTCCTGTTTCAGTATCTTGTCTCATCGCAATAGTATCACGATCATCCCAAAATTCCATCCACTTATCATATAATTCTAATAAGCGTTTCTTATCTTTTATTTTTCCCTGTACTTGTTCTTTTTGTGCAGGTGTCATGTCTGTTGATTCTAAACTTTCTTCAAGAAGTTTAATGTCTGCAAGCATGTTACCTGACTCAGCTTTAAAGTTTTCAGGATTAGCAAGAACACGTAAGGCATACTCAGATGAGTTGGCCATTCCTGGGATTGCTAAAAGATCTTGAGATACTTTCTGTGCTCGCTCAGAAGCACGTGTTGCTTTCATAGCATTAAGTGCTACAATACGAATTGCTTCTTCTTGAGCATTATGCATTATGATTGCAGTCATTTGTTCCTTTGATCCTTTTTCATACATCAAAGGATCAGGAAGATTGCGTACTTTTCTACGTATCCCATCAACAGTATCAGAATATTTTTTAACGTCTTTGGCCATTGCCTCAGTCATCTCAGCAGCAGAATTGTATTTTGTATCTGAAAGTTTAATTCCAAATGCTGCTTCAAACTCTTCATTACTCATGGTCTTACCCATTTCACGAAGTGCTTGTTGGAAAGTAAGAATAGTACCAGAACGATTAGCTGCCAATGCAGCACCAAGTACTGAATTATCCTGAGCATTTTGCCATTCATACTGATGACCTTTTGCTGCTGCTTCTGTCTGTGCTAAAGTAGAATCAACTTGGTTTGTAAAGTTTACAACATTGTCTTCAAACTTTTTACCTGACATCTGAGCCATGATATCATTTTGCAAATTGATATCACGTTTTAATTGCTCACGCATTTTTACATATGGATTCTCAGCAGGATTATCTTTGTACGCTCTTTCTGTTGCTTTCTCATTAAGATAACTTGTCATTTTACCAACAGTATGCGTAACAGGTCGTATCATAGATCCTGTCAATGCACCCTGTAAGAATGTTCTAAGTCCTTGTTTTGTGAACTGCTCATCAAGACCTTTATTAAAAGCTTGACCTAATGTATATTTAGTACCATTGTATTGTCCAGCATAATAGTATTTCCAACCAGCACCAGACATTTCCTGAAGGTTTTCTTGAATACCTTCAGTAACCTCAAATTTTAGTAAGTCTTTTGCAAAAGCTTTACCTACCTCAAAGGCTGCTTGCTTTCTTCCAAAATCTTTAGCAATCTTTCCTGCCAAACCATATGTTCCAAAAAAACCTTTTTCATATGTTTTACCAAGAAGTTTGCTTGACTTCCACATTCTATTTACGCCAAGTGTGTTTTCAACACCCTCTTGTAAGATTTCTTTAGTCCATTTATTTGCTCCAATAAAACGATTAAATATAGTACCAAATTGTAATCTATTTGTGACTAGTAATAAGTTAAGATTTGTATTATAATTGGCACTTGCTGATTTCATTGCAAGACCTTGCATTTTAGTAAACTCTTCTGCTGAAGGATTTTGACCTTCGTTGTCAGCACGATACTGCTCAACCATCATATCAAGAGTAGAACCATAAGATGTAACTGCTTCAAAGTTTGCCTCTGTAGAAGACATATTAAACTCCTGAGCCATGCGTCTCATGCCTTGCAATCCAATTCCTGTAAGCTTACCTGCATTTAATCCACCTTTAGCACCAGCTACAATCTTTTCACCATAACGTATTCCTGTACCAAGTATAGGCGTACCCTTTGCTAAATTGCCAGCAAGTTGACCAAATGATTTTGATTTGATAATGTTACGCATGTTTAGTGTGTAAATATCAAACACTTCTTTCATTGATGCACGCAATGCTTCAGAACCTACTTTACCAGCACTACCTACAGCTTTTGCTTGATTAGCTTTCTGAGTAACCTTACCAGCTGCTGACAAAGCATCAGTAGATTGATTTGCAAATTGATATGCACCTCTACCCATGTCAGCAACAAAATCAGTAAATCTAAATGCTGCTTGTCGTACCATTGAACCTGTACCTGCTCTAGCAGCTGTTTTAGCTCCAGCTACCGCTGCTTCTTTAGCACCAATACGTGTAGCTGTTGCACCAAATGATACAGCACCACCACCGCCAGTTGCAAATGTAATCGCTGCATCAGCAACAAGTTCTAATCCTAATCCTGCAAATGTACCTAATGCAAAACCAGCATTACCTACAAACTCAGATACTGAACGTTTACTAAATATGTCATCTTCCTCTTCTGGTGGTACAAACGTATAATTACGCATTGATTCTTTGTACTCTTCAAAATTAGAATCAATCATTTCACCTTCAGTGTACTTAAGCTTGTCCCAATCCCAATTCCAAATTGCTTCACCTATTCTTCCATAAGATGCAAAGTAATCTGTAAAAGTATTACCAAATCTTGTAGCAAAGCTGTCAAAACCTTTACCTAATGCGGATCCCCAAGTTTCTGCTTCAATATAACCCTTTTGCTTTTCAGGATTGAAGTAGTTAAACCCTTGAGGATCAAAATCATCTTGATATCTGAACATATCAATATCTTGACCTGCATATCTTGTTTTAGGACCAACAACTGGATTGATCTTTTCACTTAAAGTTTTTGGTTGAAATCTTTCAACAAATATCTCATTAGCATTTGAATCAATTACTTGATTCATTGCGTTCATAAAATCACTTGGTTGGGGTGAAGGTTGTGTTGATATATTTGGTTTTGCAGGAGCAGAAGGTTGTCCAAAATTCTTTGCACCATCCCCTGGTCCAGGAGCCACAATATTATTAATATCAAAAGATGGCGTAGATGCTTCAGACGTAGCTTGTATTTCTGCTGCGCCTAAATCTAGTGCATCTTCTACTGATAAGTTTTGCGACAAACTTGTTTCAGCACCCATACTTGCCTCAGCATTAGCAGCCATTTCTGCCAATTGCTGTGTTCCCATTTCTAGTTCTTCTGCCATTAATATTCTATTGTAGGGTATTGTAATAAATCTTGTTGGTCAAACTGTTCTTCCCAAATTGATGTTGCATTTTGGAAGTTAGTCCATGTTGCATTAACCATTTCAGATATTTGTAAAAACTGAGATGGATCATTAGGATCAACCTGAAAGAATCTACTCGTACCTTCCTTTACACCTTTCTGTGGATTTAACATAGTAAAGTCAATGTTTACACCATACTGTCCATTATTGTTTCTTACACCAGCTGCAGTAAAGTCAAATCCAGTTGCTGTCATGCTTGCTGGAGCTTGAACTCTTGCCATTGGGTTTCTTGCAAAGTTTTCCATAATACCATAAGAGTCAGCGACAATTGAGTTATTAGGAAGATAATTTTTAAAGCGTGTCAATGGACTATTCTGTACGTAAGAATATGGTAATTTTACACGTATTGTTTCTCCTGCTTGCAGCTTCATTGATTTTGCTTCACCACTGTCTGGATTAACTTTTAAATCAACATAAACACTTTTACCGCCAGGATCAAAACTTGCTATAAAAGATTCTCCAAATAGTTTAACCTGACTAGCATATGGAAGATTTCCAATTGTTGATGGATCAATTTTTTCACCATTTGATCTTGTGATAACAATATTTTTATCTGCTTTATTAAAAAACTGATAAAACTCTTCAGGTTGAGGTTTGGTCATGCTATATGTTGCTCCTACAGGGTTTGCACGATTATTAAACTCAGTACCAACAACTGTACTTAAATGCTTACGTTTTGCTTCTGACAAACCAGATAAGTCAAATATTGGAGTACCATCAGACATTCGCGATACAATTTTTGCACCTTCATAATCTGATTTTATCTTTCCTGATTTAAAGTCATATACCTTAGATGCAACTTCTCTATAACTTTTATCAAGTTCCTTTTGCTCTTGCAATATGCCTTTCATTGATGTAATTGTACCCTCAAATGATTGAGCATATTTTCTACCTTCAGACGCTTTACCATTATCTGAATACCACTGCAAAACTTCAGTTGCTTTATTATAAGTGTTTGATGCAAGGGTTTGTATTAACGCATCAGCACTTGATGCATTAGTTACACTAATACCACGTCTATAACCTACAAGACTTCCATACTCTTTTAATAATTGTGTATCTTGTTCAGTGAGTTTTGCACCATTACCTTGAGCAATTCCTTGAACCTTTGATAGTACTTGGTAATATTTAGAATGATCTCTATTTTTACCAATAACCATATTCATTAAACCATTCTGTGCACCAAACGCATTATTAAATAGTTCAGTTTTATTTTTAGTATTTGCTGTTTTTAGAACATCAACACCTGTACTACCTGTACCAACATAATCACCAACATAAGTTTCATTAGGAAGTTTACCTTCTGCTTTGAGTTTCATCATTTCAATCTCATTGGTATTTTGCATTTTAAGCATTTCCATTTGTTGATTATCTTGATGTATTTTCCAATTTTGCGCAAGAGTAGCAGCATGTCTTGCATTGGCTGCAGCTCTATCAAAATCAGCGATTACCTTTTGATCTGGTTTTACATCTACCTCAGCAGTAGCTTGAGCAGTACTTACACCCCAAACTGTAGCTGCATTTTTCTTTGCTTGTCCAGAAAGTATTCCATATAAATTAGAAACAGTATAATTCTCAGGATCCTCTTCTATCTTTTTAATTTCACCTTCTGATTGAGTTTTAGATGAATTTAATTCATAACGTAATTGTAAAAGTTTTTCATACTTTTGGAGTACATCTGCTTTACCAGATGGAATACCTTGAGGATACAAATCTTTTATAGTTTGAATTTGTTGATCAACACTTGTCAGGTTAGTAGCAGTTTCTTCAACGTCAACTTGTTGAGATTTCATATAATCTCCTGATATAGTTTTTGCAACCTGTTGCGTGGCTTGTTCTCTTGACATTCCTTGACTTATCAAATCACGTATTTGATTTTCAGCTGTCACACGTCCAATAACTCCAAACTGTCTGTCAAAACGATTACCCATTGTCATTGCAGCCCAGTTACTAAAAGGAACTTCAGCATACTTACCATTGGTATATGTCATAATGTATCCTTTTCCATCTGGACTTGCAAACTTTACTTGAAGTTTTGCTTCCTTTGCTGCACCTGATAGATATTCATTGATGTCTTCAAATGGTGTAAAGTCACGTGGCTGTACAGATGTTATAGAACCATCACCACGTTTTGCTTTACGCAAATCATCCTCAGCAAACATTAAATCAAGTTTTGAATAGTCACTATATTGAGCACGTACTTTTGCATCAGTGCTGTTTTTATAACTGTCCATTAACGATTTTTGATTACCCTCATACTTAGTAAAGTACATATCATACGCAATCTCTTTATCATCAGTAATTGGATCTAGTAAAGATTGTGCACGCATAACATTTGATGGATCAGATAAATCTAATGCAGAAACATTACGAAGACTTCCTTGAATTTTTTCAAACATGTCTTGTCTAAATTTCTGATTATCACCATTTGTCAATGGACTATTTAATACAGAATTATATAAACTCTTAACCTGATTAAATCCTTTATCAAAACGTGCTTGGGTTACACCATAAACCTGAGATAAAAAGGACCAATCAGGAGACCATGGTTTTACCTCTGCTATTGGATTTGCATCACCTGGAACAAAATTTGCCATAATTTTTAATTAGTATATGTCATCAAAATAAACTCCTCCAAATTCCATAGAGCCTGGAGCTGTGTACATTGTTCCTCCAAATCTTTGTTGAATAAAGTTTTGACCGTACATCTGTTGTTGTGTTTTTGTTTGTGCATTTGCTCTATTCATGTTTTGAGAAATACAAGCCTTCTGCATATTAGATGCATATTCTTCTTTAGCATCTTGAGGCATTGTTGTATCATTCTTTACTTGAGCGTATGCATCAGCATATGCTTTTGAACAATCCGCTTGTGTTGTTGCAGCAGTACCTGGAGAAACACTTGTATCAACTGCAGCTAATGGATCTTTTCCAGCACCTGACCATGCAAATGTAGGAGAAAGACGTTGTGCATGCCATGCATTTGGATACATAACTCTTAAAGAATTGTCTTTTTGAACATTGCCCCAACCTGTACCAAAAAGCATTGCACCTTGTGCATCTTTCTTATTACGTTGTCCAGCAAGCTCTTCAACATATGTCGCATACTCATTGTCAAACTTACCACGTAACATTGTATTTTTGTAATCAACATCAGTATTAAGTTGCCCTATTGTTTGAAGATAAGGATTGACAATTTTAGTTGTGTTACCTTCTTCAACATCAGCAATGTCTCTTGACAATTGTTCAAACCCTTGGTTTGCACCTGCAGTAAATGCTGTTTGAGCATCCATAGTATTCATTGCCAAATCCTGACTTTGTTTTACTAATCCTGTAGTACCAGCAATTCTGGTAATTGGATTAATTGTATCATACCCACTATAAGCAGCATTCATTTGTCTTAACACAGGTGGTGTGTTAGGAATTATTTGACGCTCATTGGTCATGTAATTTACAATATCTGGAGCAAACCATGTGTCTGGTTGCGGTGGCTGCTTGGTTGGTGGTGGTATTTTTGTTGGTGTACCACAATTCTTAGTAGCATCGTCAGCAGTTTCATACTGAGTAGCCTTGGTAACTGTTTTACCATTTATCTCACCACTTGGTGCAACAGGTTGTTCACCTTCTTTGTAAGTAACCGTTTTAGTTTCTTTTGTACCATCAGAATACTCAACACAATAAAATGTATTTTTTTCACCTGGTTTTGTTTCAGGTGGAGGTGGATTCAGATTATAACCAAGTCTTTCCTCTAATGTTGTGTTAGTACTGTACCTGTCAATTCCAGATACTTGACCTTGAATATCAAATACAGTTTCATCATTTACACCAGTTTGTTTATGACTAGCTAGTCCTTGAAAATCTGGATTATTTAAAAGAGCACGTCTATAAGAAATGTATGTACCTTGTCCTAATTCATTTTTAGAAAAATCAATGTCACTAAGATTTACCTTACCATCTTTAGCTTGATTATCTACGATAATTTGTCTGGCTTCTTTGTTTACGTAATTACCTTGATAATCAGAAAGTGTTGGATCTCCTTTTGCAGCAACATTCTGACCAGCTTTAAAGTTAGGATCTGACCATGGACCTGTTCCTGATGTTCTATCACCATAACCAAACGCTGCCATTCTTGCATTATTCTCTTCAAATTGCATCATTGTATTAATGATTTTTTCAGGATCTGCTGCAAGTGCTTTTACGTCTGCGCCATATAAATCTGAAAACTTTTTTCTTGTGTTTCTGTCTTTACCAGTGTACATTCGTAGCTCTGGATCTGCGACATCTGCTTTATACTGAGTTACAATAGCATCTCTAAATTTAGTATTTAATCGTATTTGATTATTTGCATTCTTAAAGTCAAGATATGCTTGTGTATTACCATTCCATCTTGATTCAATTTCCTTTTTCTCAGAAGCATTGAGATTGTCTGCTTTTATCCAGTCATAAGAACTACGAGTTATTTCTACTCCTGCAGGAATAGCTTCTTTAGTTGTTTCATTTCTTCTAACAATGACATTACCAGTGGCTTGATCTTCTAAAACTTGTACTACAGTATTATGATTTGGATCACCATCACTACCTTTATAAGTTATTGTATAAGCATTCATTGGTTTACCACCATTTTTGTTTGGATCAGTTACCACTTTTACCTCACTCGTAACTGGTTCTCCTCCACCACTTGTTCCACCACCTGGATATTTAGGTAAAACAGAACCACCTCTGTCATAACGCAGTTTACCATTTTCATTAATAAGACCGCCATATCTAAAAACTTTATCTCCAATGGTGACATTAGAACCAACTGCTGGCATTGTACCACCAAGTCTCATTCCTCCAGATCCAAAAAGTTTATCAAAATCTTGATCTGTAAATCCACCTTCATATTTTGGTTTTGCCTGTGTTGGTTGCGGTTGTCTTCCTACTGGCGCTACTACATCTGTTTTTTTCTCTGTAGTATTCTCCTTTTTTATAGGCGTAACAGTTGTCTGTGGATTGATTTTATTTTCTTGCTCTAATAATTGAATTGCATCCATTGGTGCTTTTGCTGCAGGAAGTGCAACTTTTTTACCTTCTTTTGTAGAGGCTGCTGTATTTAATGAATCAACCCACGCTTGATTTGATACTTCTAATTGTGCACCATCTTGTGTTTCTTCAAACCAAACCATTTGACCATCCACATTTTTACCCATTGTAAATATTGAGTTTGGTGCAGCTTTAAGTTTATATGGTTGAGCATAACCTTTTGCATCCTTTGCACTATTAGAAGGATTTTGAACTTGATTTATTGTTCTAACGTTGTCAATTACTTCTGGTGCATTATAGTTTAGAAAACCTTGTCTTTCATTTGTGTGTGTCAATCCTTTATTAGCTATAGGTGCAATTGTTGCAACAGTAGTACCTTTTATTTTGTCATGACCTTTTGTAATTTCATCATATATTTCAAAATAAGTTTTGAATCTAGGCCCATCAAACCATGAATCAGACCCTTCAACAACATCATCTCTATTAAGATTTATTCCAAGGATTTCTGTTTCGTTAAATAAAAAGTCAGTAGGGTATCCATAGCGAGGCATAACTTCCTCATCCTGAATTACACTTCCTATACCTGGTCCAGGTAGCCAACTATCCTCTGCTTCAAACTTTGAAGAGTTGACTTTCTTTTTCCAGCTTTCATGACCTGGACTTTCTAAGTATTGTTTATATCGTTTATATTTAGCTGCAAGATCAGCATATTGCTTTTTAGTTTTTACATCTACTGCTTCTCTAGCTTTTTTATCATAGTCAGTTATAAGATCATCAGCTTTTTTAAGCATGTCATCTGTCTGATAATACTTTTGTATTTTGACTTTTTCCTTTTCGTTTAAGATTTTATAAGCTTGCTCATACAATATGCTGTACATGTCATCAACCTTATCTTGATCTGTAAAAGGCAACCATCCTAAACTCCAATCAACATCAATATTTTTTATGTCATCAGCTGCAGCAATCATTTGCTGAGGATCATTTGATAAAAGTGCTTTGTAAAACGTATCTCCTGCTGTAAACTGACCTGAACCAGAATTCATATATTCTTTAAGGGCATCTTTAGACCCAAATCCTGGAATAGCATCACCAAATGTTTTTTCTTTTGTGACCATATCAGCATAACTCTCAAATCCTTCTGCTTTAGCTTTCTCTTCTCTTTTTTGTTTTTCCTTTTGCTCAATACTTAAAGTTCCATACTTTTTATCTATACTGTATACAAGATCTTCTTCTGCTTGACGTTCATCTGTAAACTTACCAGTTGCAGGATCTAATCCCAAAAAGTATTTATTAAGATCTTTTAATAAAGCCTCTTCTTCACTTGTAGCTGTACCTTCAAATACTTTTTTAGTAAGTGTACCTGCTTGACTTGCTTTTTCGTAGTAACCTTCTTTTTTACGTTTTTCTTCAATAAGTCTCGCTTGTTCAGCTTTTGACTTTTCATAATTAGTAGGACCCTTGTCAATTATTTTAAATGACTTATCAAATATCTCTTGAGCTTTTTTGTCAGCAGCAGATTGTTTTTTAACTGGAGCTGAAGTAGAACCTCGTGAAAAAACAAAGTCTTCATGATTTTTTTGAAAACTTTCATAAGGTATTCTGTAAACCTCTTTTGTATTTTTCCACATAGGAGTTACACATTCTCCAATATGACTGTTATAAACAAATCCAGGTTTACAACTAAGATTCATACTTTGCGTCCCTGGTTGAAATTTAAAAACTGAGTTTGTATAAACAGCAAATGGATCTGGATTAAAGTCTACTACACCTGCACCTTCATAAGAAGGAAGCATAGTCCCTCCAAATTTACCTTGCATTTGATTTGCAATATCTTCAGGTGCAACTGCAGGTCCTTCAGGCATCATACCAGCCATAGCATCTTCATCTTCAGACATTGGAATACCTTGCTCTCCCATTGGAGGCATAGCACCTTGCTGCATACCCATACCTTGTTGAGGTTGTTGTGGAGCAAATTGTTGTGCCATTTGATTAGGATCAATTCCCATTGTGGAAAGAACCTCTTCAGCAATAGCAGGAATTCCATCAGGAAATCCTTTCATTGACTCTTGAATAAAAGCAAGTAAACCAAGTTTCTGTTTGTTCTTTTTAAGCATTTCAGCTGCAGAACGTTTTGCTAATGGATCTGAAGTTTCATCTTTTAAAATCTCAATATAAACATTGATATCATATTTCCTAGAAATTTCAGCAGGTGTGTATCCTTGTTTTCTTGCAGGAAGATTGAATATTTTCTCAATTACTTCTGGATCTTTAATTGTAAGGCTTTTTGTATCTGAGTAAATAAATGAGCCTTCTGGTATGTTTACAGGAACGCCTCCTTCAGTGTGTCTTTTTCCTTGGAAGTGCATAAGCTCCATAGTGCCATCTTTATTGACATCGCCAATAACAGATTCGCCACCTTCAACTTCTATATTTGCTTGATCCCTTGGAATAGCACCCATTTTATCATTTACTGCAACAGACTCAGGAGATACTTGCATTCCTCGTAAGTTTCTTACAAGACCGTATCCTTCTTGTTGTCCTGTGCTTTTATATGTTCCACCTTCTGGAGATGTTTTTATGCGTACCTTAAACATATTTTAAAATTTTAAAAAGGGATATGTCTTACCACATCCCTCATTAGAAGTTACAAAATTATTCTGATTTATCCTATCCTCCATAATACAAATGTAGGAATTCTAATCTAAAAATTCAACCTCGCCACCCATCTGTATAATGGCTTGTAGCTCTTGTGGAGAAATCATATATGTTCCACCTCTTCTATAATTTTTGGTTCCTCCAAATTTAGAAAGTGTAGTACCCCAGTCTTGAGTATGACCAAGGTCTGCAACATATTGATTGGCTCCTGGTCCAGCATTCAAGTTCCAAGTACCAAAACTTCCTTGAGTATTGATTGCATTATTGGCCATCATAGTATTACCAGCTTGTTTCTGACGTTTCTTTAAATCCTTTACTGCTCTTCTTTCTCCCCATTGAGCTGTAGCATCCTCCATCATAGTAAGACCTTGATATGTATTACTTGCTGCTTTAAATCCTAATGGATCTCCTTGTTGAGTAGTATACTCTTTTGTATCAGTCATGTTAGCATTTGGGTTTGCACTCAATGCATTATTAGTGTTGTCAGTAGTATTAATCATTCCATTAGTAGAAGGTGTGCCAGCAACTGATGGATTATTGAAATTTGACACATAAGTATTGTAAGCATCCCAATCGTTTCTATTTAATGGGAATGGTCTACCAGTTTTACTTGCCCAGTCTTGTTGACTATATGGAGAAGTTTCTGTATCAACTGCACCACCTGGAGCATACATGGGCATTGTAATTCTCAATTTACGTCTATTATCTACAAATGGATTCCACTCACCACCATCCCTTTTATTCTCCTCATCATTAATTGGTCCTGATAAATTAGTCATTATTGATGGTTGTGCCACAGGTTGTGCAGTTACAGGTTGCGGAGACGCAGTACCACTACCAGCATTTGGATTATAATTAGGAGCAGTTGGATCTGTTGATTGTAAGTCACCTGAAGCAGAACCTTCTGGTTGTTTGTTGACATTCAATTGACTATTCATATAGTTAACTTTATCTTGACCTGTAACAGTAGTTGGTGGAGCTGCTTCTGGTGCAGTAGATGTAGTAGGTTGCACATATCCTTGATTTTGTGTAGGAGCAGATGCAGGTTGATTCTTATTTAATGCTCTTTTTTCATCACGCTTGCTATTGTAAAAGAATACATTTCCTTTATCATCATAAACACGAGATTCATCACCAGCCATTCCTTTAGCAATACCTAATCCTGCACCTCCAGCAACTGCAGCTGCACCCATTAAGAATTTAAGTCCAGGACCAAATCCACCAGTAATAGGGGCAAATCTTGGATCTGCAAATGAATTACTTACTGCCATTGCTCTTGTTGCCCAGTTTGAATCAATATTTGCAATCTTATTTTTATCAGACATTACAATATATGGACTATTTGTCAAGCGTGGATCTGTTGGCATTGCGCCAGATGGATTATTAGCTGCTCCAGTTTTCCATTGGTCGTATGATAACTGAGGTGTTGCACCAGTATTACTAGCATTAGTTGCAGAGTATTGGTTTACATAATTTTGGTAAGCAGCAGGACTTGTTTTCATTTCAGTATACATTTGATCCTGAGCAGGATTCTGAGAAATAAATTCCTCATAAGATTGCATTGGTGCTCTATTCATGCTAGGATCAACTTTGCCACTGTTATAAAAGTCTACGACTTGTGTTTGATATTCTTGTTGTGCTTGATCTGAACCAAATATTTTTAAACAGTCACCATCAGGACCTTTGTAGTATCCAATTGGACATCCATCTTCAGTACCTCCAGCACCATATTGTTTCATTCCACCATTGACAAATTTGTTAAGTCCACCATAACGTGCATATCCTTGAGTTGCAGTTGGTTGTGTAACAACTGGTTGTGGGTTAGTTGCATTTTGAAATGATTGGAAAAAGTTATTTTGTGGATTTGTCATTTGATCATTGCGAATACCAGAATACAAATTACCAATAGCTTGTTGTGATGCTTCTTTTTGTGCAACGCGATTAGCATCATAGGTTGATAACATGTTACCATAAAAATTAGCTTGTGCACTATTTCTGGCATCAGCAGCTTGTGCAGAAGCAACAACATTTTGATTGTACTGATCCATTCCTGCTTTTGCACCTTGCGGTCCAGTAAGCTCATTGCCACCAAATATTTTCATTCCACCAGCACCTTGTGATGCAGTATTTGCTGTAACAGCAGTAGGCATACATGTTGCAGTCATTTCATTCCATTCATATCCATCAGGACAAGAATTACCACCAGCACCATATCTACGCAACTTTTTCATAGAGCCACCATACTTTCCTTGCATTGCCATTTCTTGATCTGCCATTTGCTGTTGATCAGTACCTTGAGCCATTGCCATTTGAGATTGATCCATACCAGTTTGTGGTCCAGCTTGTTGCCCCATTCCCATTGGGTCTTGGTTATTAAACATTCCCATTTGCTGTTGCAATGCCATCTGCTGTTCTTGCTGCAACTGTTGCTCTCGTGCTTTTTCATTTACATAATCACCTTCTTGAGCACGTTTCATGTACTCTTGTTTGGCAACCATTATCAATTCTTCAGCTTGGTCACGTTTTACACCAGAATCAATTAATGTCTTTTTAAGTATACGTTCACTTGTGCCTTTATCTAATTGTTGTAGCAAAAAAGTCATAAGCTGTTTAGCACTTGCATCCAATGCACTAGGTGGACGCATTGGTTGTTTTTGCATTTGACCCATGTCTGCAACAGCTGCTTGATCTTGTTGCATTGTATCTCCACCATCAGCGTAACGCACTTTGCCACCACATTTGTAGCATTGACCTCCAGTCATATATTCTAACATGTTATTCATTTTCTGATAAATTTACTTAAAGTTTTTATATTGCCACCATATTTATTTTTTGGTGTATCTGAATTCATTCCTTGTACAACACCATATCCAGCTGCTGGAATAAGTATTGGTAAATACTTAACAATTCCTGCCTTTAGTTCATTAGGTGCATCTTCTTTAAAATGAGGAGCTACCTCTGGATCTTTCATTAACCATTCAGCATAATAATCTTGATTTTCAGGAGCTTTAATATTTGCTATAGCCTCTTCCATAGATATATTATATGTTTTCATTAACTCTTTTGCAAGTTTGTATCTTGCAATCATTAAGTCAGAATGTAATTCATTTGGTGCAGCTAACCATGTTTGATCTGTCATACTTGTTACCATTTTTGCATCAGTAGTTGGTACAGTTGGTTCAACCATAACTTCTTTCATCATAGTTAACAATTCACTTTTAGGATCTTGTCTTGTAACAAAATAACCATATGATGGATCATTTTGTTGAAGTCGTGAAATCCAGTTTCCATAAAACTTTTGAAAATTGTGACCTAGTTCATGTGTATTAACTTCTGCTATACGATCAGGAGCTTTCATATACTGATCAATAAAGTGTATTACTTTAGGATCTGATGCTGTTTCTAAAGTTTCAGTTTCTGGTATTACAACTCCCATAAATTGATTTGCAAGCGTATTTGGTTTTGAACCAAGTGTTATTGTTGAATTTTCCATTGCAACTCCACCAATATTGTCATAGTTATTCCCCACATACATTTTTTCAAATGGTGATAATGATTGGAAAGATGGTTCATGTTTTGCAGGATGTACAAGTTTTATTTTATCTTCAAGACCTGTAAATTTATCAGCTATTCCACTTGCATATGGTTCATCAATTTTAGTTTTAATTTGATCAAATCTAGCAGGGTCATCACGCATTGTATCCTCATAAATTTTGAGAATTTTATCTTTAAACTTAGGATCAATATTTGCCTCTATAGTTTTCATTTGTTCTCCTATTGTGCTTTGAAGTTGTTTTGCTTCTTTTTCCATATTAAGCACAGACTCACTTGTTTGAAGAAGTCTTTGCATAATGCCATTATTAGGATTTTGTTTAGCCAAAATTTGAACAAGTTCACTTGTATGATCTCCTATATCAGCTATTGTTTTATCTGGATTTAATTTTAAAAATTCTTTTATTGCATCATCTTGATCTTGTGCATTAATAGAACGCAATTGTCTATTGAGTGATTCTACTGCGTTTTTATATAAACCACCACGAGGGTCATTTGTACCTTTAATTTCATTCAATCTTTTAATTGATGGTGCAAGGATTTTATCTGCCTTTTTAAAAACATCTGAATCTTTAAATGCCCATTTTAATGCAAAGTCTGTAGATTCATCTAATGCTTGTTGTTGACCTGCTCTTGACATTGGAAAATCATCTGCAGATTCATATCCTTTTGATGGCCATTGTTCTCTATATACACTAGTAATTTTTTCAGGAGACTCATTTAATAACTTTTGTTTTTCAGCTTCATTTGCAATACGTGTATATTTCATTCCTGACATTTTATCAGGACCAATTGTTAAATCTGAAGATTCTCCATATGTAATTGGTTTGTCACTCAGTTTAGATGGTAATGGTGTTGTGTCTACTTCAATTGAATTTAATGCTTTATTATTTGGAACTTTTACAACTAGTACTTTAGGATTCTTTCCTAACTGAAAGGCAGCATCCATTCTAGTATTACCTGAAAATACTCTTCTTGTACCATCAGAAAATTCTAATACTATTGGCATATCCATATCTTTACCAGAACTCAAGCCATCATAAATAGCATTTATTGTATTCTCATTTCTAAATTCTGGCCAAGACTTGTAACCTTTACTTAAATCTATCATTGCATCTTTACTACCAGTTCTACTTCTATAGCCAATAGATGCATCCAGTTCAGGTGTAATTTCTTCAACTGTACCATTTTTAACAGCACTCATAAATTCATCTTCACTGTTAAAAAATGTATTACCTTTTAACTCATGTTCAACATGATATTCTTGTTTAAGTTGTGTTTCAGATGGTTTTTGCCAATTTGGTTGTGATTGTGCATTAGGTTTTTTTAGAGTTCTAATATTTCTTGGTTTTACTACATAATCAAAACCTCCATGTTTATTAGGAAACTTTCCTACAACCTTCATATCAAAACCAGAACCAAATAATTCTAGCTCATCAACTGGACCTTTTGTATTTGCAAATCCTGGTCTTGTTCTATCTAAGATTTTTTGAATGGCTTCTTCTTTATTAGCAGGATCAGCAAATAATCTTAAGTTTTCATTGTAATCATTTACTTCATTTGTAAAAATTTCTGCAGACTCTTCTGCAGTATAAACTCCATCTGCAGGATTACCTGACTTAGGTTTTCCAGTAAGAAAGTTTGGATCTTTAGGTGGTTTTGGACCTAAACCTGAGACATCAGAATATCTAGCATTTTGTTCTGCATATAGTGCCTCTGCTTGTGCCATAACTTCTTCAGAACTCAATCGTTGTGTACCATAATAAGAATCACCTATCAAACGACTACCTTTGCTGTTGTCAATTACCGTTAGTTCTTCGTCAGGAATGTTAGTATAATATCCTTGCTCTAATGGTTCATAACGTTGTTTTGCAAAGTTACCTTCTACCTTTTTAAGATTTTTACCACTAAGTACAATTCTATCAGTATTGCCATAATAGTATCTATCCTTATTACTTACTCCAGTTGAAAATGCAGATGGTCTATCTTGAATTGAAATAGTTTTTATATCATCAGATGCACCAGTAAATGCTTGAAAGTCTCTTTCAGGATTTGAAAATGCTCTTGTTACAACAGCATCTTCTGGAAATTTTAAATTTGCCTTTCCAATTAATTCATTAAATGCATCTTGTTTTGGACCTGGTTTTACAAATGGATAATTAGAAAATTGATATTCTTTTAACATTGCCTTTTCAGCAGGTGTAAAGTCATCTGATTGTAAAATTTTATTAAACATTGTTTCAGAAACAGCACCATCTAAATTGGCTGCTGGATTTTTCCAAGCAAAAGGTAAAACGCTTTCGCCTTGAGCAACTGTATTGTATCCTTGCTTAATTTTAGCACCAGCCATTGTTATATCATCAAGTACACTTGGTATACCTAATCTAGCTTCTGCTACAAATGGAAGTGTATTAGCAATACCCATAAATAACTCTTCATTACCTGTTTTCCAATCACCGCTACTATATGCGTCATATGCTTTTGGAAGGTTATGACCCAATCCATGATATGCGCCATATCCTGCTAAAGCTTGACCTGTAGTCATTCCACCCCAACTTGTTCCTGCTAATCCTGGTATATACTTTAACGGTTGAGTTTTTATCAATGCGTTTAATCCTTTCCAACCATACTTAGCACCTTTAACCATTGGTATTACTGTTGCAAGATTAAATACAGCGTCTCCATAATCACCCTCTCTTAATGCCAAACCTGCTCCTGCTCCTGCACGACCAATATTTACAACGTTGAGCATATTATTAAAGGTAGAATTAGATTTACCAGAAAACTTATCATAATAATAGTTATCTTCTGCAGAAAATCTTTCAGGATCAATTGACCATTCACCTTGTCCAACCATTGGCCCTTCACCTCTAAATAAAGCATTATTAGTAACCATTAATGGGTCAGCAATAAACGCTTGTGTTGCATTTAAACCTTTTTCCCACCATGCCAAATTATCATATATTCTTTGTTCACTTTTTTTCCAAGCTGCTTCTTTTCTACTTTCAAGTGTGCTAAAGAAATCAGGATTTGTACGCATCTCTCTAAGTACAATATCTTGCATTGAAAGAGGACCACCTTCTCTATTTCCATTTTCTTTTGACATGTATTCTTTATACAACTCTGGAAAATGCTGAGCAAAGTCTCCACGAGCTACAATCTGACGAGCTGCATCATTTTGAGCTTTAGTTATTGATAGTGTTTGCTCAAGTATATTTGGAATATTTCCTAACGAATTATTAGTTATAATGGAGTTATCAACTCTTGTATTATCAGAACCAACAGTTCTTAAGTGTTGTTGTCTTTGTTCTTCAAGTCTTTCTAATTCTTTTTGCTTATCCTCTTTTTCTTTTTGTTTATATAAGTCTTGTTGAATTTTTACATTACTTGCAATAGGACTATTTGTAGCTTTTATCTTTTGAGTTGTTGTAGCAAATGGACTGTTCAGTGTTTGGTTACGTTGAATTTCATAATTAGATACTGTAGCTTTTGGTTTGTCATTACCCCAGTTTGAATCATCTGCTTGCATTCTTCCTCGCTGCAAATAGTCTTCAGGATGCATATAATTATCCATATCATAGGCACTAGAACCATTTCCAGACATAATCCATGTCTTTCCATTCCATTTGTACCAGTTACCTTGTTGATCTTTTTTATACTGAGTATTTTGATATCTATAGTATTTATCACCAGGATTACCACCACCTACAAATTTTGTAAGGCCACCTTCAGCATAAGATTTTATAGGATTTTCCCTATGCCATTTTCTAGTAGCAGCAACTCCTTGTGCTACAGTTTTAGCATCAGCTTTATCTGTAAGATTGATTGTGTCCCATTTACCTTTATCTTCTTGAGGATGATTAACTATAACATCACCATTAGCGTTTTTATAAACTCTATGATATTCACCATCTACTGTCAAATACTCACCACCATCAGGATATTTTTTGAGATCAGTTTTCTTCCTTCTTGAATTTGAAAATTCAGAAAGTTTCTCAAACATCCTTTGTTCACTGTACTTTGCCATCAATTAAAGTTAAAAAAACTTACGCAATTTTCCTATATTTCCTCCATATTTGGCCATCTGAATATCAGAACCAAACACATCATTTTTACCTTTGCCAGAATCAGCAAGAAGATTAAATAGATTTGCCAAAGACTTGTTATCTTTTTTCAATCTATAAATTCTATAAATATCATCAATAAAGTTAGGACTGTTTTTATCTAAATAACCTTTTTGTTCTGCTTCTTTTAACATTTCATCAACTTTTTCTTCAGTGATCACATCTGTTGGTTGCAAGTTAAATAATTGTCTTGCTACATTTATATTTGAATGTATGTTATCTTCAGATGGTGTTGTAGAATAGTCATAATTTTGCTCTAATATTTCTTCTTGTTTAGAGTCTTTTGGATCTAATTTGCCTTCTGAAATAGCTCTACTACGAAAGTCTTCCCATGGCATTAAGGTTTCACCTAGTAGATTTGAATAAAACTTTTGATATTTTGTATCTTCAAAAAATGGTTCATTCATCCCTGTAGTCCATTCGTGTATCATTGTTGATTTTTGTTTGATTGGATTTGATAACTCATCTTTTCTAACACGAATGCTTCCTAATGCGCCATCTTCACCGTACACATATTCACCAACAGCATTTGGATCTGCAAGAGGACCTGTATACTCAATTGGAGTTAGAGGTTGACCTTCTTCAATTTCACCATATTGTTGTTGCATTTGTGGAATAACTGTATTCATTAATTTCACATGTAATTCTGCATCTTTTGGATTTTCTGGATTACCAATTGCTTCAAGATACGCTGGATCAGTTAAAATTTTAGAACGATTGTCATACCAGTTCTTCATGTACTCTGTTGTCTCTAATGATTCTGGTGTAACTGTTCCCTCTATGGGAACACATACTTGGTATGTGTCATCCCACTCATACCCTTCCTTACAATCAGAAGGACCCATCATGCCACCCATTGCTTTTCTACGTAACTTGCGTTCTTGCTCTATCATCTCACGTGTAGGTTTTCTACCTGAACCTTTGTTTGCTCTTATGTTGTCCCATAGTCCTCTTTGAGAATAAGAACCATCAGCACGTTTGATCATCTCTCCACCTTTTCTGTATTCTTGATTAAATGCTGGTGAAACTTGTTTATAGTGCTCTGCAAAGTATTGTGCCTCAGCTGGATTATTAAATCTCATTGCTTCATTAGATTCAGAACCATAGTCACCAAGCATTAATTGGCCATTTTGATTTTGTATCTGTGGAACAGCATAATCATCCATACTTGCCATATAATGAGTACCTGTCATACCATTTCCAAAATCATATGGATTATCTGGAGCAACTATCATTCTTTTTGCAGCAGGATTACCAAACTCATTTGCATATGCAAGTTTTGATTTCATCATGCCTGTCACATAACCTTGTAAATGTTCAGGAACTTGAATTTCATACTCTCCTGGTTCATTGTGATAATCTACAACAGCTTGACCTTCAGGTGTAGTTTCTCTCCAGTTTTTATACTGGTTAAGCGCATTTTGCAACATGTTATAATCTTCCAATGTCCAACTTGCAGGATTACCTACTTGTGATTCAATTGATTTAATGTACTCTTCCCATTGTTCTGGAGAAGAAGGAATGGTTCCACCATACTCCATATTGTTAAGAATCTTATTCTGCACGTAATTTGGCAAAGCATTAAACCCAGGATTATTAATTGTACCACCTTCTTCTTTGGCAAAGTTTCTAGCAAAGTTTGCTTTCTTTACCATTGCTGATGAATAGTTATCTTTGTTTGCCAATATATGTGCAGCTGCTTCTTGTATGCCCATACCCATGCGTGTCGCTTGAGCTTTGAATGTTCCTTTTTTAGCAGGATCTAGATGTATACCACCACGCTTTGCTTGTTGATATGCTTGCTCCATGCTCATCTCTTCTTGAGGAGACATTTGTTGTTGCATACCAGGAACAAACTGACTAAGAGCTTGAGCTTGATTTTGCATAAGTGATTGTTTCAATTGATCTTTCAATTGTTTTTCTTGCTGAACTTCTGCTTGTCTTTTACCAAAGTTAGCTAATACATCAGCTATTGTCCATTTGTTAGGATTGTTTGAACTCATTATCTTGGGCTATTTAAATTTTTAACGTTTGTAAGTTTAAGAACCATCTTATTATCTCCACTTATATTCTTTCTCAAAATTACTCTATTACCATAATGTCTGAACTTTTTGTGTTCAAGTGGTGATTTATTGTAATCAACATAAGCTGGATTAATAAACTTTTTGACTCCTGCACATTCAGTATTCCACATTGGAAGTTTGGTTCCTGAGAACTCACCTCTATCATTTGTAATATCCCAGAATGTATTGAATCTATACTTGTTTTCTTCTTTGGAATAAAGTATTTCAATATAGTCTGGCCCAATTACTGGATTTGCTAAGATGTCTAATGGATTACTTTTTTGCTTAATGCGCATTCTAAGAATCCCTGATATCTGCTCTGAATTGTAAAGGATTGCTCTATCAAAGTTTTCATCTAACACATGGAAATAATCTTTACCATCATTGTAGAATTTATACACATCAAGATAGTATTCAAAACTTCTGAGAGTTGTAATTTGATTTGGTGTAACAATTGGATACTCAATTTCCCATGGATAGTTGGTATCATAGTAGTTACAGAAGCTATCCCAACGATCATTGTGTTTCCAAATGCTATCACCATTGATGGTATAGAAATTTTGATATGATGGCATCATTAATGTTGGAATCCAATCATGGAAACTAATCCACATTTTTGATTTTGGATCATAACTTACTGTCCAATTACATGGTTCAAAACATGTTGGATCATCATATGCACATGGACATTGTTGCACAATTGCATTCAGTGTAACACTTACCTCACATAGTTTTTGATCTCCTTCAGCATTTTCTACAAGAATTGAATATGTTGTATTTCCAGCTGGAGTGACTGTAAAACTTCCATTTAATGGCAATGTTCCAACACCATTATTCATCGTTACAGAAACAGCATTTTGTGTTGACCATGTAAGTGTTACAGATTGACCGTAATCAATATTAACTGCAGATATTCCAAGCTGACAATCAGGACAAGGACTACCAGGAATAATTGTAGTAATCTCACAAAGTGGAACATCACATCCGCTTTCTACCATTGTACTTCCAGTAGGACATACATAATGACCTTGGCTTTCAGGATCTGGAATTTCTTCTCCAATAAAATCTCTTGTAGAAAATATGATAAAAGGTTCTAAATCTGCTGGAGTTGGTCCACAATCTAAAGGAGATGTTGTGTATGGCGTAAGAAGTCCGCTTGATTGAAACTGTGTAAGTGTCATGTCATATATCTCACCAGCAAACGCTGCAATTGAATTATGATTACGTCCACACAATCTTATTGTTCTTGTACCTGCTGTTAGTGTAACAGGGAATACGTGCCAAGATGTAAATGGAACAGTGACACTGCTATCCTCTTGTCCAGCAGAATTACGTGCTGAAAGATATACCCATAAATTTCCATCAACATATATTTTTACTTCATTGTCACCAGCAATACCAATAAGATATTGTTTTGTTGTTGGTATTGTTGTACAAAAAGAAAAACATACGTCAGTGTCAAAAGGTTGTTGACCACCATTTGGCCATACTCCTGCAATATTCAATCTACCACGAGTTTGACCACCACATGCTCCACTTGTATTCCACAATTCATTTTGAACATTTACTAATGGATTCACAGGTGCACCAACTCCATTCATGCCTCTAACCTTGTAGGTTGAGTTATTACCAACACCTTTTAATGGTTTTATTTCTGAGGTAATATCTGGATATAATCTTATTCCAGACTTATTATATGCAGCATTATTTGTTGCCTCATCAATTTCAAGAGTTGCTCCTGTAAACTCTGCTGGCACAGTAGTTTCAATAACACATTCACCATCTATAATAACAGCTTCTGGAGGACAACCACCTTCGCATGGTTCAATAACAGGTGGTTCATAAGGAATGTCACCAGGTGTAATTTCACCACAGATATAATATGGAACACCATTTGGATCATCAAATAGCAAATCATTTCTCAAAGGTCTATAATCTTTTTTTGAGAAGTACACTAACTCATATGTTGAGTCATAAATTGCTTGAACGCCAATACCTGCAACAGGATTATCATACAAAGGATAGTTTGGATATACCTCCAACATTTTAGAAGGTAAATTTTCTGCAAACCAGAATTTTAAACCAGTACGCGATATTTCTTCTATTCCTGAACCATTTGATGTAAACACTTTACCTATGTCTTGTGAGACAAAGAATAACCCATATGGTGTATTTATCGCAGCTCTTGATGATATAGAAGAGCCATATGCAAGAGCATCATCAGCGTTAACAAGACTCTGAAAGTTTTGTTGAAATAATCCACTGTCACCAATTGTTACTTTTGTTCCACCTTGAGTTTGAAGTTGATCAACGCCTACAAATGTTGTAGGTTCTGCATCTTCAAATAAGATAAGAGCACCAGTTGCATTCAATGGTTTGATAATGTTTACTTTACCATAGAAGTCTTTATAGTTAAGGGGTAGATAGTTTCTCCAGTTATCTCTTCTGAGTCCTGATCGTTGTTGTAATGAATAGACACTTCTTCGTGGGTAGTATTCAAAACATGATGAATACAATTGTGGGTCATAGTCACGTGGTAATATTTGTCCCCAGTTTGCAAGGTTGTTAAATAGTTTGGAACTACTAAGTGATAAGTCATATTTATAGTATGTTGGTTTAGAAATAATATCTGACCTAAACATTGTGCTTATGTCATTAAATGAAAAGCCATACACATCATAAAACTTTTGGAAATCCTCAAGTCCATAATCTCTATATGCCATGTTTAATTCTGACTCTGTAAAGTAATCACGTACACCATTATAGAATAAATAAAACCAGTTATTTTTTCTAACTAATCTAAGTGTTGCACCATTATTACCTGGTGCATCTAATCTATAGTTATCAGATGGCGTAGTTGCATCTAAGTCAGGAAGAAGGTCTGTTGGAAAGTTCCAAGAAAATGTTAAATCAAAATCTGATGAATCAAAGTTTGCATAGTTTGCCCAATATCTAGGAGCAGGTCCATTTACATAGTTTCTATAATCCCATTCTGTACCATCTAATTCACCAAGCATCCATGTGTTAAAAAAGAAATATGGATTCTTTTCTGTGTATCTATTAATATAGACATCTCCTCCAAAAATAGCTGAAGTAGAATAAGTTAAACCAACAGCTGGAGTTGTTTCATAAACACAAGAATCTGTTGGTATTTGAACAATGCCATAGAGTTGTCCATATTGATTTTGATAATCAACTTTTATTGCACCATAATATTGACATATACTTGATGTAAATTCACCAAAAGGATCTTTGTAAGTAATTCCGTTTACAACACCATCTAAATCTTTTACGCGTTTTTTAGAGTTATCTGCTGATGCTGGATTTGGTAAATCAGCTGTCAGTTTTAAACATAAAAATTTAGTTCTGTTTAAATTGTTTATTCTATATGAATTGTCAAAATCTTGAACATGCATTCCAATATATTTAATCATATTGTTTTGCACTTTTCTTCTAAAACATTTTGCGTATCCTGAAGGAACACTGGTATTATTTACGTTTGCATAATTAGAATAGAAACCATGACTGTTATATTGCAATGCATAGTCTCTATAATTAGCCATATTGCGTATCAAATCTAATACTACACTCATTCCTTTTGGAACCCAAAAACTAAGTTGTAGAATAAACTGAACAATACCTGCAACAGTACCAATTGCGTTAGCTTGACCACCTGTTGAAATTGCTGATAATATACCACCACTAACTAAATCTGCAATAGTTGTAGCAGGTGCAGAATCACGAGTAGCATCTGCGTAAGGTGCACCACTACCTACAGCAAGTGGAAAGTTACCACCTTTAATAGTTGACTTTCCTAGAGCTTCAATAAGTGCAATTCCTAAACCTACACCTACTGCTAATGTAAATGCATTGTCTGTAAGTAATTTAAATCTAGGATGTTTGTATGGCAATTCGTATCTACCTGTGGATGTACCTTTTTCTTCAGTGTATATCTTTATGTAGTTTGTACCAAACGCAGGTCTTTCAAAATGAATCTCAGGAGAATGAAACGCAAGATAATTTTTCTTATATTTATTTAGCTTAGAAGCATCTTCCCAAGGTTCTTCATTCTCATTATTATCTAAGATTGTATAATCATCAGATAAAAATGGATCAGGTCTTAAGTCATTATATGGATAATTTTCAAATAATCCTTTTCTATTACCAATAGAACCATTTACATTGAACTCAACCATGTTGGAGAACAATCCTTTTGTGATAATAGATTTGTTATTCTCTCTTGAGCCTCTTAATATTTCGTATCCTACAATATCAGGAATTGGATTACCATTTGCATCAACTGGTGGTTCAATATTTGAAAACTCAACACCAAGAATTACAATTTTACTACCACCCTGATTATGTATATGAGTAGTCTCATTAGATGGCATCTTGTGGTGGCGTATAGGTTCATAACATAAATCACCCCATACCTCTGGATTAGTAGGATATCTTTCTACAGATTCCCAATATGCCATTTGACCTCTAGCAATAACAATACCTCCATCTTTTTCTACTCCTGATGCAGGTACAAAAGTTGAAGTATCATAAACTTGCCACGCTTTATTTTCTGTTGGGTCTACAACATCACTTGTTGTGATGTTTACTAAATCTGATGGGACTGCAGCTCTTCCTGGTATATGGTAAGATGCTGTTCTATTACCTGTATTGTATATCCATCTAATAAAAAATGAATAGACCTCATCACGCATATAGCCAACATGATTACCACCATTCCAGTAAAAATTAACGTCATATTCAACAGCAACCCAATTAGTACGTATCTTATTTGCTTGTATTTGATAGTTGATATATGGTTGAGTACTTACTCCACTTCTAATAAGATAGCCATTAACAGCAGCCATCTTCTCACTACGCTCATATACAACATTTCTTAATGGTATATATGAAAGTGGCACAGTTTCCAAACTACCTTGAATAATATCAAGTACTACTGTTTTTTGATTAATGTTATAATAACCAATCTTTTTGGCAATAGCTTGTTGTGTGACAACTGAAATAATTACAAGTTCATACTCTTCATATTCTTCATCTAAATCAGATAGGTCAATTTGAATACTTCCACCTTGACCACTATCTTGCCATAGTCCTTGAGGCACACTAGGCATTGAATACTCAGTCAAACGAATTCCATTTTCTGAATAAGCAATGACTGCCATATAACTTCCATTATTCAATTGCCCAGCACCTAACGCTTTTCTAATAGTAACACATGGTTGTTGAATTAATGGATGCAAACGAATCTTATCACAATCAAGTCTATCTGTACAAATCTCACCATCACAAGGATTGTCACTTGCAGGTTCGCAGATATAGGGAACCTCATTGATATTCATTGTTCTGTCTGGATTTAGATTATCCTGCCAGTACGCTGAAAATGTACAGTCATAATTTTCTTTTACAAAAGCTGTAATAAGGTGTGTTGTGTTAAAATTTAAACAATCATCATTAATCACTTTTGCATAAGAACATCTTGACTCATCAAAAATTCCTATTTCAGAGCTTACATTATTTGTAGAGAAAATTAACCATTCTGTTTCTCTAATGAAAGCATATCCAATAATTGTGTATGGTGCTTCTGTACAATATCTGTTTGAAGGTTCATTACCTATTGAACCAGACTCACCATAGTGAGAGTTATTTATAGCATTGATAGCATTGTACCAAAGACCCTCTGACATATAAATGTCAGTGTTGTCTTTATTCATTCCTTTATTAAAGGAATTTGTTTTAGAGTTTGATGTATTTTGGATTCCTTCAGCCATTGCTTTTAAGTATAATATGGATGATAAGGCATGTAATTTTTAAACATGTCATAGTATCTGTGATACTGTGCTTTTCTATTTGTTTCCCATATCTGTTTCATTTCACCAAAGTCAGGAGTATTTATAAATCCTAAAGCTTTGTTTCTTGCTTCACGAAGTTTTCCAGACATAAGTTGCATAAGCTGTACAGTGTTTTCTCCAGCCTGAGCAAGGTTCTCATAAATTCTTTCTTTCAATGCATACTCATAGTACTCATCAGCATATGGATGACTGAGAACCATAAGATCTCCTTTGTCAGTTTCCATTACACTTTCATACATAATCAGCACCTCACCTTCTTTAAAGTTTGTTTCTAAGAATCCATTCTTTAAGTACACATTGTAATAATTGCGAGAATTTACGTCAGCGCAATCTGCAGATACTGAATTGTTTTTCACAATACCTAGTCTAAATAAATCTTTAAACTTTCTTGTTCTACCATTACATCTGTCTATAACAACAGGATGTCCATTTTCATTAGTCAATGTTGTTTCATGACAAGGACTTGAATCTATTACACAAGGATTAGGTGGAATTGGACAAGGATCTGGAGGACATGTTGCATCACAAGTTGCTTTAGAACCCATAACTGTAACAACTACACCGCTATATGTGGTTGTGTAATTAGAGATTAATTGTATTGTATCTTGGTCAACTACAATAATCTCTAAGTTTAATAGATTATGATTTGCAGCAAGTGCTTGTACAATTACATAATTAGTTCCTAAGTTATGTGTAACTGTATTGATACCTGGCGCAATAGTCATAACCTTAGTACATTGCTCTACCATTTTTCTATAGATTTCAAATTCAGCTTGATATATACCATCTGCTACTCCTTGCTGATATGTTTTGTAAGACCATAAAGGAGGTGTTTGAGTTTCAATTGAACCATTACACAACAATGCATGATTCAATACATAAAAATCAGATGGTAATTTTGCGCGATAATTAGATACTTCTAACATCTTAGTACGATTAGGATTTATTTTTAATCCTAAATCATAATTAACACGTTGAACAACTTTGATAAGAGTTTGATCATCAATCATTCCTTCAAGATCATACGTTCTTATATCAATTTTAACGCTGTCAAGAAGCTCATCAAATGTTCTATATTTAAGTTCTGTTTTCATTTACTATGATGTTGCACTTGTTGCTGACTGACCTGGATCAGATGGTATTTGAATCATCACACCTAAATCACGCATTACTAGTTGTTCAATTTCTGAGAATAAGAATTCTGGTACATTTATTTTCTGATCTGTAATAGCTAAACAGTCATCTGCTGTGTCACAAGTTAGTTTTGAAATATCATCTTCAAATACTCCTTCAATTCTTAGCGCATCCCAGTCAAGATTTGGAAAATATAAATAACCATTCAAATACCAATAGTATTTTTTGTTATTGTACTTAAATGTACTTTGTTTAGAAATTTGCTGAAATGTAGATGGAAATGTAGGCAGTAATTGATGAGATAAATCTAATGATGTAACAGCTCTTAGCAAAGGACCATAGTAACCTTCAATCATTCTTGGTAACTTATCCTTGGTTCTTTTAAAATAACACCCTGTATCAACACCATAGCATTGTGCTTCAGCTTTGTCTACAGTAATCAATTCAATGTAATTAAGTGTTTGAAATACACTATTGAATTTCATTATGCGATTTAGATTATCTTGGCGATGCATGAAAAAACGTGCATGCTTCATAATCATAGAATACAAATATCTATCTGTGATATTTGCATCCTGCTTTACAGACTTAATCTGGTTACGCACTCTTGATATGGCTTGTCCAACTGTCATCTTAAAATTCAAATTCGTTATATGTCTTTAAACCTTCTTTAGCATCTTCAGTTCTTTCAATATTGTACAATCTACTTCTGTAAAGACTACTAATTTTCATACGAGGATCTACTTGAATATACATGTTCCATTTTTTTGGATATTCCTTTGCCACTGTTCTTTTAAAGTCTCTTACTCCAGCAAATCCCCATAATTCATTATTCTTAAATTTATATCTGCTTGCAAATGTTGTAAAGAATATTTTTGCGAGATAATCATCACTTTCATAATTCTTATGTTGAATAACTTTGCCATAGTCAGATGAGGTTTTAAAATCTACGTTTTTACTTTTCTTACGTGGACATGTACCAATAAACAAATGACCTAGCTGACTTGGTATTTCAACACCATCTCTTTTTTCAATTACAGTATTCCAAACTTCATTATTAAACTCAAGTAATATTCTTTTTATTTGTTTCTCTGTTAAATACTTGGCTGCAAAAACTTCAGATTGTATATGATCCACCATTTCTTTGACAACAGTTTTCTTTGTTGTCTTTCTAAATCTTGGAGCTTTAACATCTGGCATACAATTTTTCATAACAGATCCTCATTAAAATATAGGCAAAATAATTGGTTTTAACAAATGTAATCAAAAAAACAAAACCCTTACAGCTATGCAAGGGTCTGCTTGTAATTATAATAATCTATTATTATCCAACCATTGTTACCCACATTTGTCCAACTGCAGCTGCTGACAAAGTAGTAATTGAAATTGAATTAGCACTTAGAATTGAATATGAATAATCTATACCATGAACCAATGCAACACTTGGATAGTTTCCAGCTGTTGGTTTTGTTACAGATACTACAATGTATGGTGTAGCAAGTATATGTGTAACTGTTACTGATGTACCTATTGCACCAAATGTAACACCATACGCATCAGATTTAGCACCTGTACTTGTAATAGTAATATCTGTTGCTGTAGAAGTTAATCCAATTCCAGCACCTGCCTTTAAACCTTTAGTTGCTAATGCTGGACCAAACCACACATTTACTAATGACTCATGTGTTGTTGTACCAGCATCAGATAACGTAACTGCAGATCCAGGATCAGTATTTGTAATAGTAACATCTGTACCAGTAGCAGGCAATGCAATTCCAGCACCTTCTTTCAATCCTTTTATAGCCAAAGTAGGTCCAACTCCATCATTTACAAGTACTGTGTGTGCACCTGTACCTGCATCTGCCAAAGTAACAGCTGAACCAGGATCTGTGTTAGTAACTGTAAATGTTGTTTGACTGCCAAGAACTGTAGAATTAACTTGAATGCCAGCACCTGCGGTAACTACAAAAGTCTGAGTACTTGTTGGAATAAAATCCAAGAAATCTTCAAATGCAATTTTAACCTCTGCACAACCATTTACATAAGTTATTGTATAAGATGCATTGTTTTCAGGATAGCACCACGCACCTGCTGTTGTTGCTGACCATGGGGCATCAAATATTAAATTTGCAATCGTTGAGTCATCGTTGAATTTGGTGTCAATTAAATCTGAAGTTAACCAAACCAAAGTTCCAATAACTTTACCATTATATAAATTACCACTATTATCCTTATAGGCATTTGATATGAAATCTCCATCTACCTCGTTGCAATCAATAGGTCTTACCAAACGTATACGTAATCCATAGTTTTTGTCAAATATTGCAGTAAGCAACGTATCATCAACATATGACAAACTGTAGTATGGTGCTCTTATGGCATCTGTCTCATCATATCCCCAGTATGTTCCTAATTGACCATTATTTGCGCTAAATAATCCATTGTCCAATCTATATGAAGATGGTAAAACACTTAAACCAGTAGTGTTTGTAGCTGCACTATTTGGATTACTCCAACATGTCGTTGTTTTCATAGGACCACCAGCAACGTTGTTCCATGGAGATTGAGTGGCAGCTGTATCAATAGCCAATGCTAAAGCATACCAATCATTTTCATTTGGAACACGCCAAGTGTTAACTTGATTATCTAATGGATCAATATTTACTATTCCACCTACAATTCTACCATCACCTTCTGTGCCATCATTAATTGAATACCAATTGTATAGTTTTCCAACGTATGCGCATGTAGCTGTGGAGTCTGTACAAAAAAGCAAATAGTCAGGGTTATCTATTTGTGTTACTGCTGGAATTGTACAACATGCACCTAAACATATATAATCTACAATTGCATCTAGTGCTTCTGCAATAGATGTATTTGAAGGGATTACAGGAGAATCTTGACATGTTAATGCAGGGCCAGTATAGACAACACATTCTGCATTGATTATCTCAGTGCATGGTTGAGGATCAGGACATACAGGAGGTGGGGTTATACATGGCTCAGGTATTGCTGGCCCACATCCACATCCTACACAATTATTATTATAAGTTGCCATATCTATTTTTTAATTTATTTACAATCATTTATTTACACTTCAGTATATGTTATTTCCATAGTCAGATTTTCACATGGACATCCAAGTTTTGAAAATACATCTGGTGCTATTACTAGTTTTACTCGCCTGTCCTCATTATCAGTATATTCTCCCCAACTTTGATTTGCATTTAAATCATCTACTAACTGAGTAATGTTATTTAAAGGCGCAGATGACGCATAATATTCTATTGGTTCTCCACTACAATAAAAAGTTACTAAATTAACAGGATAAAATACTATAGCATTTGAATATATTATACAAGGTTCAGATGGAGGTTCGCATATTACCTCACACCAATTCAATCCATCCCAATATTTTACAACACATATTTGTGGCTTTAACTCTTGCCAGCCAAAAATAGTTTTAATACGCACATCACAATTGCATATATCTACCCAATTAATACCATCAAATATTTTATACGCGTTAGTCATAGTTACAATGGTGTGCAAGGTTGAATCCATATATCACCTGGTCTAATTGTATTATTTGTTCCAATATAATTTACACCAAATCCTTCAATAGATCCATATATACTATCAAAATTAGCTTGTGTTGGTTCTGTTGTCTGTACAAATACAGCTACTCCTCTTCCTGATTTACCATCAGTTCCTGAATTACCAGGTAATCCTTGTGGTCCTGGAGGTCCTATTGGTCCAGGGCCACCAGCAGGTCCAGCAGATCCAGGTGCACCCGTACACCCATTGCATGCAAAATCAGTACTTATAATAGTATCAGATATGCCATCAAAATAATCTATTTGAACACCACCACATGGACAATGTATATCTCCTAAAGGTATCGTATATACTTTTACATAATTACCATTGATTCCTGCTGATCCATTTGCGCCTCTTAAACCTGGAGGGCCAGGTAATAATTGTATAGCACATATTTGGTCTATAACAAGTTGGAACAATTCTGAGAAATCAGTTGGTGGACAAGATATATCATTAAAACATGAAATGTCATATTGTGTAGGATCTAACATTACAAGTGTATCGCAAAACTTAGTAGCAAGTTTATACAACACATCTGTTATCGTATCACCATTACACAGTTTCAAACATGGAATATCTGGACCTTCCCAGATTACACAGTTTGAAGAAGTTTTCATACATCCATCTTTGCTTCTCATATCTAATTTTTTAACACGTTCCTAAACTTGTCAATGTTGTATCTAATCCAATTGTAGCTGGTAAAGGAGCACCTCCTGCTAATTCTGCACTAACAAGGCAAAGAACACTTCTTGTTACAGTTATACATCCCTCACCTGGACAGTAAAGTAATTCACTTGAGTTGAATGTAGTAGTTCCATAAGATTGACCATTTGGAATAGTTATTACAAGATCTGTTTCTACTACTGGATCTGAACTACATGCAACATACTCAATTCGTATTGTAACCTCTATTGCTGTTCCAGTATTTATCAATGTTCCTCCACTACCATTTAAAAGTTCAACTTCCAATGTTGTTTGTGTAGGATTGTATGGTGTAGTTATTGGTCCTATTGGATTAACACACTCTGCAGGTTCAGCTGTAACTGAGGTAGATCTATAGAATAATTTTCCAACATATGGAAAATCTATTAAAACACCAGTTGTTTCAATAGGACTTGATGTACCACAGTCATAAATTGCAGAAATTGTAATGGTATACTCTGTGCCTGCTGTAAATGCAGGATCTACAAGATTATAAGTTAATGGACTTGGGCCAACTGTTACAGACAGTATTGGTGGTATTGTTCCAGATATATTAAACACTTGAATTTGATATCCTATTGGTGCTTGTGATCCAGTTGTTACTGGAGCAACCCATGTTATAGTACCAGCTGTAGTGCTTATAGAGGATATTGCTACAGACACTGGTGGAATAGTTACACAAGGAATAGCAGGCGTTGTTGATATACAATCATTTAATTGACAAACAACTAACCAAAGATTTGTCATTGACTGAGCTGCTGTAATTGGATTAGTAATCCAACCTGCTATATCACCATAAGTACCATCAGTACATGGCAATGGTGTTGTTTCATCAATACATATTGTATTAAACATTTCTTGCCATTGTGCAAGTGTTCCTAGTATTTGTAGGTAACTACACAGTGCTTGCTCCATGTTATAAAAAGCAGTTTCAATTGCCAAGGTTTGTCCAGGCGCAGTACCACTTAAACATTGTGTGGTAATATTAATAACTGGAGGAGGTGTACTTCCACCTCCACCACTATCAATAATGTTTTGTATAATTTGCAACTGATTGCTTATAGATGTGATCGTAGCAGTAAGGCTACTTATGCTAACAAGAATCTCACAAATTTTACTAGCCAAGTATTCAACATATTCATCTAAAGGCAATGCTGTAATTACATCACCTGTGTCAGTATCAACATACCATAAACATTCAGGTAGCTGTGCAACTGGAATTGGTGTTGGTGTAGGTGGTACAGGATCAGGTGGTAAACAAATTTTTTCAATAATCAATTGTATTGTTTCAAGTAGCGTGTCAGGAGGACATTGCCCACTTTCCAAAAGACAATCAAAATCTAAACTGGAAACATCTAATACATTTTCAGTTATATCACAAAGAATCTTTGCTAATTCGTAAATTACCACATCAATAGTATCACCTTTGCACAAATCAATACAGGGAATATTTGGTCCATCCCATGTGACACATGTTGCTGATACAGGCATGCATCCACCCTTTCTGTACTTGTCAATATTTGATGGTAATGCTTTCATCTATAGAGTATTAATATATTCATTTACAGTAGTGTACCCACAGCAACTATTAGCAGCAGGGAGTCCACAATTTTGACGCTCCAATCCTCTTTCATAGATTTGTTTCATTTCATATGCCAAATCTGGATCAAGACGTTTTTTACATCCTTCAATACCAAAACGAACATTATTAAACTCTTGAAATAAAGAGTCTGCAAATAATTCATTTATATATACTTGTGTATCCATTACTTCTTAGGATAATAGTTATGTGGTATGTCCCATATATATGGTCCTTTATTTTCTTCTGTCAAATTAGGTTTCAATGAATTTTCATATGCAGTAATACAATTTGAACATACTGATTTACCATTTGACGCAATTCTTTGTTGGCAACTACACGATAGTTTTGTTCCACAATTTGAACATTTCATATTCTTCTGTTTTTAAAGTTATCTACACATAATACAACAACCCATGATATACTTATCCAACATTTTGTTTGCATACGCTAACATCTGAACTCCTTGCTCTGGTGCATGACAATATTCTGTCTTTGCTTTTGCTGCATCTATGAGCATTTTGATATATCGTAAGTCATTAAGATTTTGTCTTTCTTCTGAACTTGGTTCGCACTCTTGTAAGTGTAATTTACAAATTTCACCTAAATATCTATTTGTGATCATTGTTGTTCTCAAATGAAAATACTGAACGTATGATTGTTCATTAGGTGAAATACTATACTTAATAGTATAAAGTCCATCATGTAATGGTGAACCTGGAGGACAGTCAATGCCTAAATCTGTTGCATCAAATACAGCACAGAAATTTGGAGTAAGTCCAAGTGTTATATAAACTGGTTGATTTGTACCAGGAATTGTTATATCTAACTGTTGACACTCTATTGGTAAAATAGCAGGGTCAGCATAAATAGATGTATCTACAACTCTAATGATGTTCTCACAAGCTGTTTCAGGAACATCTAACTGTAATATGTGTTTTATTGCCATAGTTGCAGGTTTTAAATACCGCTTCAATAAAATTTAAGAAATTTTTCTGAAAGATACAATAAAAAAAGAAAAGAAGAGCGCAATGCCCTTCTTTTCCTCTTTATAATGGTCAGGTATGCTATTACGCAACAACCTGTAGAACAACGCCTGTACCAGCAGAAGTTAACCATGTATTCCACCAAGTTTGGAATGTTGTCATGTTTGCAATTGAACCTGCAGCTGAGGTCAAGAAACTAGGAACAACAATCTTAACTAAGTATTGGTCATTGTCAAATACACCAGTTGGATTATTCTTACGAGGAATGCTGTGTAGCAAATAGTAAACACTATATCTTGTACCACGTACAAGTTCTGGTCCACCAGCAAGTGTTGATCCAAGAGTAGTATCTTGAATTACTTCACGCATACGTGGATCGTCATACCAAGGTTCTTGTTGGTAACGCTTAGCAAGAATTAACTCACGTACTAAAGTTTCACCAAACCCTTTGCCTTGTTTTGCTTCTTGAATTTCAGTAATTGCAAAACAAGAGACAGCACAAGTATCACCACCAAGATCATTGGAGTTATTTGCATAAGCAGCCATTGAAGCATAAAGCAAGATTGGCTCAGTTTCAAAATGATCTTTAGGATTAAATGAACAATCACCAAATACTGTATCAACATATGCACCAATGATATCAATACAAGAACTTACTGTGCTTGCAGCAGCTCCAGTTGCAGGAACATAAGTAGCAGTAGTAGTTGTACGATATACAGAGATTGCAGTACCAGCAGTAACAGTAGCAGGCAATACAAATGGAGTTTGGTTTTGATTAACCAAAGGAACTGTGGTAGAACCAGCTACATAAGTAGAAGCTACATATGCAGAGTATCCATTAAATTTCACTTTGTTACCAATTTGAATTGCAGTAGCACCAGAACCAGCTGAAACAACAGTGATTTGTGATGTACCAATAGTACCAGAAGCAGTAGTAGATAATGCAGTTTTAACCCAAACAACAGCTTGAACAAATTGACTCAAGAATGGAGTAGAGTTGTTTCCAGAAGATACACTATTGATTTGGTCAGCCCATTGTAACAATACAACTGTAGGGTCAACTAAATCAGGAGTGGTTGGAGATACAAGATTTGTACAACATCCAGTATATGCACTAAGTGTTTGGTACAAGTTATGATTCAAAAAGCGTAATGCTGGAGAACCTTTGATATCCAAACGTAAGTCATACATTGTATCACAAGTAAGACCACAGTTTGCCTGACAAATCTCAAGAACATCATTTACTGGAGCTGCAGGATCTGTTCTGTAGAACGAACTTACAAACTTAGCATTGATGCCTTTTGATTTTACAGACTCTTTGTAACCTCCATGGAAAGGACCAATTTTGTCATTTAAATGGAAACTACCTTGTGCCAAATACACTTGAGAATAAGCATTCGCAGTTGTAGCTGGTCCATAAGTAGGAGCAACAGCAGGGTCAATAGGAACATTTGTCAAAGCATTGACAATTGCTACTTGACCAGCTGCAATAGCAACAGTTGTTGCAGGAGTTGAACCACCATTAGGAAATGGTAGTGGAGTTGCACCACCAGCTGGGTGAGTTGCAACTAGCATTTTTTGAAATGCATGTGGAAAATAAGCCATAACAATTAAAATTTAAAAATTAAACAAAAAAACAATTAACAATTTATTTTAAAAACTTGAGTTTATACTTAGCTGAGTTTAATGTTGATTTGATAGTATCAAGATCATTCACTATTTCACTATATGGCATCATAGCTTGTAGTTCATTAACTTCAGAAGTTAGTTCTCGTATATAAGATAATGCATCTTCAACAGAATTGCAAACTTTTTTTGAATATTCTTCTTCATGAGAACATTCTACAATTCGTTCTACTGCACCTTGATATCCTTCAATAAGAGTATCAGCATGTCCAGGTAATGCTTCATACAAATCTCCAAGAGCTTTGTGTGCAGCATAAGAACCTAAATCTTTTACTTTTAAATGCAGTTTGTGAAAACAGGTTGCAGCATCCATAAGTTTATATCCTAATTCTGCAACTTCCTCGTCAAGAGGGTTTTCAGAACTATGATAAGTCTCTTTGTCTACAGCTGCTGTAATCAAAGGACGTCTTTTTAATGAGTATCCACCAGTAAAATCCATAATATATTATTTATTCATTTGACATTTGACTTTGTTGCGCTCTTTGCATTTGATTGAATGATTCAATATCTCCTGCTAAAATTGCCACTGTACCATCCACCATTAGTTCTGCTACATCATCTTTAAATTCACATGTGATATCTACAGCAGATGGTAATCCTGTTGTTATATCAATACATCCAGCAAATTGTACAAATCGTGGTTTTCTATAATAAGTAAGCACTGCATCATCAAGTTCAAATTCATTATTTGTGTAAATACGAATTCTGTTACTTTGCATGGTACAAAATGATTCACCCCATTCATAGCTTGGTTTTTTAAACTCATCAGATAACAAGTTGTCAACGTCAGCTGCTTCATCAAGATATATAGTCAATGCACGTGGAGGACAACAGTCTTTTACACCTTTTATTGATACACGTTTGAAATATAAATAATCATCAGGAATCAACTCAGTTTCATAAAACAAATCACGTTTAGCTATGCTAATTTTATCAGATAACAAAATGTTTTGCAAATCATCTATCTGCATTTTAGAAGATTCATCATATTCAGGATGTGTAGGACTTACGTGAATTTGTCTACGCACCCATTCTAATTGCGCTTTGTTAAACGCCTCAACTATTTGCCAACATTCAATATTGTCATAGTCAAATGAAGCGAGTTTATTCAAACGCTCATAAATCTTTATTCTGAGTAGATTGTTATCCATTAGCTATTCCAGTGTTGTTCAACATTACGTATTACATCCATAAGTATTTCTTCATTGAGTGGATTTTTTAAATACTCAATAATTTCTGATGGAGTTTTTCCAAGCATTGCACCACTCTTCATATGGTAAATGTTACCATCTCCACGTGTAGCAATAACTTTATAAAAATTAGCATCTTTTACAATTGCTCTTAGTTTCAGTGTCTCCATATCTAGACCACTGATTTCTAAGAACTTAGAAGCTGTTTTTCTTTTATCTTTATCAACAGACTCACCATTGATATACTTATCCATATTATCATATAGAACATCATTTGGTGTTGATTTTCTATATTGAGTAGAATTTGAATCTATCACTTTACAAACCAAGTATAACTTGTTAGCATTCTTGTCATAAAGTTTTTGAAGTTCAGAAAGCGCTCTATTGCGTAGTTTTTTAACTTCAGTCTTGATAGATACTGTTTCTTCGTACTTATCTAAGTAAAATTTAAAAGATGCACTGTTTCTTGCTTGATCTAATGATTTTGCAATTAACGAGAATCCTCCTGCTTCAATAGCACGTAGTTTAATCAAGTCATATGGATCAAGAGTTGGATCAAGAAATACAGGATCATTACCCATTCTCAAAACAATCTTTTCCCAAAAGTCAGAGTTATCTGGACGTAATAGTTTTACTTTATTCCAGAACTCTTCATCTTTAGGATCAATTACATTGGATGCTAATTCTTTTTCCAATTGTGCAACAGTTGATCTAATTTCTTTGATTGCAGCTGCTTGTTCTTCGTCTGACAAAACTTTTATCTCTGGAGCAAACTCATTAAGACCTGTTACATATCTTTTAATACCATTGTATTCAAGACATGCAATAACTTCTTCATGTACTACTCCCTCAAATACTGCCATTTCCCATTTCTCTAAACCCATGTTAGAGATTGAAGAATTGACATAAGGTTTAATTGACACAGTGCTTGTTCGCTTTTGTGCCCTGTCTTTTTCAACTACTGTGATGTTTTCCATTTTTAACTTGTTTTTAATTGGTTTTTCTTTTCTTCTTTTTTTGCAACATTAGTCAGCATTTCTGCTTAAGCTCCTGAACCACGCCAAGGTGTTGCTCTCAGGAGAACCAGGAAGATAATTAAGTACCTTCCTGGCGTTTGCTTCCATCAGATTCACATCTGATATTGAGGAGGTGGAGCGTCTTAGAATGAGCCTCCAGTCACTGGATTTCTCATAACAATCTTCAATACTTTAGTTGGATCTTTAACCCAAATAGCTGGCATTGTTTGAGACATCATCACGCGATATCCATTGAAGTTTCCAGAAGACTGGAATCCTTGTGAACGTCCCATGTAGTCCATAGTACCATTTTGGTAGAACCATTTCAATTCACTATCCCACTTCAATTTCAACAAGAAGATGTTGTCATTTGTGTTGTCAGTGATATCAAAAATAATAAAGTTGTAAGAAGATAATGGGAAACCATCAATGATTGGGTTTTCAATATCATTTGTGTGTACATTGTCAAATGCAGGGTTAAGAACAAACTTCACATTTGCCAAGAAAGGAATTGTGTAGCTTGTGAATGCAAATCCAAAGTTCAAGTCCATTGCATTGTTACCTGAAATTGCACCAACACCTGATTGATCCATGTTGACAGTAAGACCAGTACCAAATGCTTCTTTCTTGATAGCTTGGTTGATCATCTTCATACCTGCCATACCTGTTTGTACGATCAAGTTACGTTGTGGATCTGGTCCTTTAAATTCAACTTTACCATTGAAGAAGTTGAAGATCTCAGAGCGGAACAAGTCAAGAGTAAATCCTGATTTGTTATAGATACGCTTGTATGAGTTATCCAACTGAGACCAAAGTCCTACTGATAAACGCATGTCATCTGGACCATCTTGCTTGATACGTCCTCCTTGTCCCCACATTAAGTAAGTCTCAATGTCAGTTGCAATCTTAGTTAAGTGTGCAGCTTCCATTTTAGTCAAGAATGAACGAGTCAATGAACCATTGTCATATGCTTTCTTGATGTACTCTTTACCCATTACAGCTAACATTTGGTCAATGTTTGCAATAGAAGGATCTAAGTTTTTGTCAAATGTTCTCCAGATCTCAGTTACAGGAACTGAACCATCTGCATTCAAACCACCTTTCATCATCATCTCTGCGCGAGAAGATACTGAATAGTGAACGTGAGCTTCAGCACCACCAACAAAGTTGTAGTACTCACGGAAACCATTTGATAATTCACCAATGTCAGAGAATCTTTCACCATACTCACCACGTGCAGAACCTTTTCTGAAGAATTTAGTTCCTGGCTTCAAGTACTTGTGATCCAAAGATGCATTGTTATTATTGTTTACAAGTTGAACAGTGTAGATAAAACCATCTGCAGAAGGAAGAATATCATCAGCAGTGATGTACATTTCCAACCCTTTGTATTTATCATAGGTAACAATATCACCATGACCAAATACTCGTCTGTTCAATTTGATTTTAAAAGTAGTACCATCTTGACCAAGAACCGCAGCAGTTGGTTCAATATCCTCAGTAATGTAAGGAAGATCTTGTACAATTGGTGTTTGCCATTTGTACTCACCACGTGGTGTGTCCACCATGATTGTGTTCTTCCCACCAAATGAAGACATTTGATAAAGAGGCATTTCTACTTTTTGAGACATTGCCCAAAGATCAACAGGACCTAAATCCATAGGTTCTGCAGACTTCAGCATGTTTACTAGGTGGTATGAGTCAATGTGAGACGAAACTTTGTAGTTTGTATCTCGCAAAAACAGACCATTGTTTAAAACTGGTGTTGCCATTTTTGTTTGTTATTTAGAGTTAATAATTAAAATACGTTATCTGTTACTAAAAATGTTACGTGGCTTCTTCAAAGATGCCCTTGAGCTTGTTGGTTCCTTTTCTTCTTGTACTGTTGATGACAAACGTCTTGCTTCTTCAGTTTTAAGTTTCTTTACAGTTTCTTGTGTTGCTTGATTTTTTCCTTGTTGTCTTATCTGTTGTTTATAATCATCTGGATCTGACAATAACCACAGTGTTTCTGCGATCAAATCATACCTTGGATTATTACTGAACTGATACTCTTCAAGCAATCTTCCTAAAAGATTTGTTGGTTTTCCTTGTAAACTCTGATACTTCAACGTTGTCAATTCTTCCCATAAGAACTTCTGACGTTTGTTATCAACCTTTACACCATTTAAATCTCCAGGCTTTAAAGTATTATATATGTTTTCCATATACATTTCTTTTTGCTGCTGTTGTTGCATTTTAAATTGCTCCTGTTGTTGCAATTTAGCCTGCAATACTTGCGTTTGCATGTCATCTAATTTTGGTTTAAATTGATTAGCACGTTTGGTAATTGTTCCATTATTAACCCACTCTTCAATCTGGTCTTCAATCAATGATTGATCACCACTTCCAAAATTAGTTGCGTAAAGGTACTGACGAACAATCATCTCTTGATGTTCTTCATTTGAAGGATCTAATGAACGTTGTTCTTCTACTTGAGCTAATGCTCTGAACAAACCTTTCATGTCCTTACCACCTTTAGCAACATACTCAGCAGCATACTGCAATTCTTCAGGCAAAGCTTCAAAGAACTCTTTTGGAGTCTGCTCACGTAATGCTCGCTCCCTTTCTTCTATATTAGCTTGGATAAGTTCTTTCCAATCTTTTATAGAATATTCCTCAAGTGGTTTGTCATCTTCAAAACCCATAAGAACGCCTTCGTCCATAAGTTTTGAGAATGTTTCTACCATTCCACTTTTGTCAATCTTTTTGCGACCAGGTTTGGAAGCATCATCAGAATCTTCAAACTCACCATCAAGTTCTGATAGTGCTGAATCCAATTCTTCTTTAGTTACCTTTGGTGTATCAGAGTCATCTCCTTCCAAAAATCCTAAATCAGTTGGTTCAGGTTTTGAGAAAACTGTTTTTGTTTCCTCTTCTTCTGATGTTACCACGCTGTCTGCCCCTGGTAGTGGCAAAAAGTCATCAATGTTTTCAATCATAACTGAACTCACGTCTTGAGTATCAGTGTTTGCTTTATTCATGTTTTCCATACTTCTGTTTTATGTGGTTTGTCTTTCTTCTTCAATAACAAGTTAGCAAATAAACTTCAAAAATTTAAACTGGCAAGCACCTCTAATTAAAGTTTTTGTCAGTATATGGCTATACTATTTTTTCTTGTCATATTTATTTTTGTTGACCATAGCAATTTGAAGTTGTTTATCAGCAATATTCTCACGTGTTTGCATTTCCTGACGTTGTAAATCACTCTGTGTTTGATTCTCTATCATCTTGTTAATTTCACGTGTTTCAGACATTTGTTGATCACGATCTTTAGCTCTTCGTTTGTCAAGATATTCAAGTGTGTCAATATAATCTGTTTGTTTATTTAGATTCTGATCTTTCATACCTGTAAATCCTGCTGAACGAATTTCAGCAACTTGAATTTCTGTTTGTCTATCAAGTTGTGCTTGTTCTGCCTTATAACGAAGTTCTGCCTCTTGACGTTTGTTTTCACCTTCTTGACGCATTTTCTCAGATTCTTGTGCTGATTGAGCTTGTTGTTGTTGTTGAGCTTGTACTTTTTGTTCAACTGCTTTAAGAGTGTGTGTAATCTCAGCAAGCGAATCTGCTTTGATTAAGTTACCTAAGTCATAAATAGATGCACCAGATGTGTTATTGTTAAGAGCTAATTGGCGTATTTGCTCCATGATCTGACGCTGATTTACTTTAGTAGATATAAAGATGTTTAACTCTCTAGCTAATAACTCAGTTCCATTCATTTCAAAGTTTACCTTTTCATCAAGAGTTGTCATGTACTGCAATCTTAAACTTGGCTTAGTTGAATGATAGTACTGTGCTAAGTCAGTACGCATCTGATGAACACGTGGCATTAAGTATTCTGAGTGTTGTACAAAGTACATTTCAGTTTGAGAATAACTTTGATTAATAGCCTGCTCAATTCCTTGTGCTGTTTCTTGTGCGTTTACAGCACCCATACGCTGAGGTGAAATACCAATTGTTTCAAAACACTGTTGTTTAAAGTGATTAGCCAACTGTATTCTTGACATCAATCTATTTGTTTGCTCAAGGTTTAATACTTGATAGTGTTGGAAGTTAAGTGCATTCTCTGTATTAGTAATGGAAGTATCCAATGGTAATATACCAAAGTTCTTCATTGCAACGTATGCTTTTCCAAAATTACCATGACCCCAATCTTCGCCAGCTGAATGACGTGGCAATGCATTTTGATCAAGTAATATCACAGTACCTAACTCATCAATTAAGATGTCAGCAATCTGATTGTTTACAAGATTATATCCAATCTGATATGGTTTCATCTTATCTACAAGTGAACGTGACTTTGTATTTCTATCTGAAAACACAGCTCCTTCTACTGGAAGTTTGCAACCATACAAGGTAAAGTCACCTTTAAATTGAAACTTGATTGGTGCAACATTAAGATATAATGGTGAGAAGTTCAAGTTATCAGTATTACCATAGAATGTTGGTCTGTTAGGTCCAATCTTTACACCACCCCATGTTTGATTAATCCAAATCCAATCAATGTGTTCTCCAAGCATTAATGTATCTCTTGTCTTTTTCTTTATGACAGTAGTGTCATACAAAGGTTTTTCTGTCACTTTGTAGTTTTCATCAACAATCATATCTATAAGCATTCCTTGCTCATCAATACGTGTTAAATGCCCAACCATTCTCTGAGACTTCCAATAACATGTAGTTACACGTAATAAACCTGTATTATCAAAGTCTAACAAATCTTCAGACTCTGTAAGAATCTTAAGAATGATGTCATCTCCAAATGCATTTGTTGTATCACGATATGATGTAAATTGACGCATTCCCAAAGAAGGACCATCAACGTTCCATTCATGCGAGCGCGTAGCATCATAGAAAGAACCATCATTTTGAACACCTGGTAAAATGTATCCTGCAGATTTAACTGGATATATTGCCTCAAGACTTTTTAATTGCTCACCAGTCATCATGTAACCATACTTGTCAATTACATCTGCTGGTGTCATTAAATCAATTTTACCTGCCCAGTTAGATTGTGAGATATATCTTGCTCCTGGAGACTTGTGATAGAATGTAATAACAGGATTCCATACCTCAACATCATAGTCATCCTCAAGCATATTAAAATGCCAAAACTCTCTATCAGCAATAAGGCTATCCTTAAATGCTAATGTCTCAAGTTCTTTCATGTTAAAACGCTCAGTATCTACATTATGCTGATGTGATGCCCACTCTTCAACAAGAGATTTATAATTCTTTTTGAAAAACTCTTCAATCTCAGGCAATGTTTTTATTGCCTCTGGAGACATCATCTGCTGAGCTTGCTGCTGTTGTTCTTGGTTATTTGGATCTAAACCCATTGACTCAACCTTCATCTTCATTTTTAACTCAGCACTAGACAATAGTGTTTGTTCTACCATTGCTCTTTTTTGCTCAAGCATTTCATTGTATGATGTGTCATCCACTGATCTATACATGATCTTATCATTGCGCTTAGCAAATTCTCCAACCATTACGTTTATGACATTAGGTATAATTGGAAAAAACTTTAACTCAAAAGCAGATGAATCTTCTTTGGTAAGAATATCAACAAGTTCTGCCATGTCATTATCTTCTTCAACAATGTAATCAGTTTTGTCAATGATTCCATTTGCTAACTTATAATTCTTAAGTAGGCGTCTTGCATTTCTGCGTATCTGCTTAAGGCCTTGCATTTCGTACCAGTCCATGTTCCATGCAGCCCATGCATCATCTTTATCCTTTGATTGTAAGAATTGCACAGGTTGGGTAAATGTACCCATCTTGTTATAGTCTGCTTTAGCGCCATTCTTTAGTTGCAGTGCATTGAATACTTGCATATCATTTCATGTTTTTAAATGGGTTCCTTGGTTTTCGCATAAGAGAACTAGTTGAGCTTTGCTCACTATTACCAATATGACGAAAAGGACTCATAAATAAGTTAGTATTTTTATTTGTATTTTGCAAACTCTGTGGATCTTCATGATCTGTACGTTTTGCAAATCCTCTATTTGACTCTTGAACTCTTGCAAATGCAACTAAAGCGCAGAACGCTACCAAGCGGTCAACGTTAAGACCATCTCTATAAGCCTGCATTTCTTTAAGCAACATTAAGTCAGGTATTCTTTCAACACCATATGTTACTTTGGTTATTGTACCATCTGGTTTAGTTTCAACATCTATTTCTTCTTCTAAAAACTGTATCGCATATGATACAAGATTTGATTTAAAAAGCGTACCAGTATTCCTCCAACCATACTCCTGGAAAACGTTAGCATTACTACCAAGTTCCTTTAAGAACATAATTTGATTTTTAGGCACAAGATATTTCTGCTTACGTCTAGATATCATGTACTGTATAAACAAGTGAACGTTGTTTTCTACTATGGTCCATGCATTGTAATACTCTATGATGAGTTCTAAACGCTCATGTGTTTTTTTCAGGTCATCAAATCGCCCACACCATGCAGCAACAATTTTATCACCCTCAATGTAAGAGTCAACTGACCCATCTTTTTTGTGGACAGTAACTTCTTGTGCAGTTTTGTAAACAAATATGGAACACAGTGATTCTGAGGTAGTTGTCTTTCCTTCTGATACAGGGTCAATAGATGCGTAATAAGTTCCAAACTTTGGATTCTCAATTGGTTTTTCATAAATGATTATTGCGCCCTCTTTGTTCTCTGTTTTTGGTGAAATTGGAAACTCCATTATTGGTAATTTGCGTGTGAATTTCTGGACAATCTTGTCATCTTCCCACATTAAATCTACAAATTCCATTGGATATTCTTTATCCTCTATACGTCTAATCTGTTGTGAAACTAAATGCTCAGGAAATCTTGCATCTTTTCTATAATCAAAAGCCTCTTTGATGTTAATAGGTTTCTGAGAAATACGTAGTCTATAATCTTCTGGTTTTAGTTTCTTTTTCCAGTCTTCTCGCTCAAGAAGAATCATTTCCAATGCCTTCTCAACTTGAGAATTACCATAATCATCTATGCATGGAAGCATTGACCACTGTTCTGGTATAAACAAACCACACATTCCTTTTGTACCATTCTCATCCAATAAGTGTGTTTCAACAGCAAGTATATCTTTTGAGTCTGGATTTAAGATTAATTCTTTCAATGGCTCACACTGATCTAAATCACCCACAGATCCTGCTACCACAAACATACCTGTATACATCATACCTGACTTCATTGCAGGTAATAAGTACTCAAGTGTTGTACTCATCTTGGGAGCAATACCTGCCTCCTCGTGGAAGAATAGCGTACATGGTCCCCCTACACCATTTGTTGGATCTTTTTCAAGTACCAATCCAAATATAACTGACTTTAATCCAATATCTACTTTTCTACCTCCCTGTGTAACCTCAGCTTTTTGTTCCCAGTTAAGAACCTTGTCTGGATTACAAGGACGATACCACGCAGTATGCTTGTTTAGGAAGTTACGATACTCTTCAAGAAAACGCCATGTACCTTTTTCATTGATGTAATCTTTAAGTGAACCTGCCATTTTAGATACAGAACCTTCCTCAAAATAAAATAGGTTAATGATTTTACCAGAATGATAATATGAAGATGCAATCTGACGTTTCTTAAGTATTGCAGCGTGTTTGTTTTTTAGTTGAGCCAACTCTTCATAAAGAGCCATGTGGTACTGGGCATCACGCACGTCAGCAAATGTAAATCTATTTACCTCTTTGTTGTAGATAGGTAAGAAGTTTAACCACATATAGTAATCGCGTGGCAAATACCATGTCTTACCTTTGTTCTTGAATATAACTCCTCTTCTGCATTTCTCTTTTTCTGTATCCCAGTAGTGTATAAAGTCTTTAGAACGCTCAGGTGCTAAGCAATATACTCTATTCTTATTGAACTTTCTAGCTTCTGCGTTAAACATGATTGAACACTCGTCAAAGTCATACTTTCCTGGTTCTTTAAATATCTCTTCAAGAAACTCAGCAAAGTCATCTTTAGTCTCAAATGCAGTGTATCCCCACTGTTCAAGCTCATAATCATATGTTGGTATATCTCTAAACATGTTAAAACTTTGGTCTGTCAACTAGTAAAGTTACTGTTCTTCTGTCAGATAAGTTCCAAGAAACGTTTTTAACTACAAAGTTTTCTGCTCCTATCTCTATCCAATCACCTCTTGATGGAATACATGGTAGTTCTCTTTGTATCAGTTTCCCTTCTGATATGTGTTCAACTTTTACTATAAACATAAACTGCTCCATCTTTCTAGAATTGGTCGTATGCGAGATTTTGCCCTCCTCTGACTTGGCTTTTTTGCTCTTCCATAAGGTCTTTATACGCTCCTTTGTACGAGCCACGTATTTGCTCAAACTTTGCTGCAGCATTGACAAGCGGTGTGATATTTCCATCACGACCATGGTGTATTGGGGTATGCTCCATATAAGTAGCAAGGCGATCCAACATAGATTTGATACCCATGTAAGCCCTGTACGAAGGTGTTTCATAAAGTTTTTTACAAAACTCAAGTGCCACAACAACATCATCATCCTCAGTTGAAAATTCAGCTTGCAACTGCGCAAGTATAAGTTCTTCTTTTTCATGCTCTCTAACATCAAAAAATGGATTAACATCAGGATTAGGACATGACATATAAAACAGGTATTGGTACACTTTCATATAATCCTCTGGATAGTTGTCCATTATATCTTTGAGAGCTTTCAATGCATAGCAGTGTTCTGTAGGAACAAGCACTCCATTTTGTATGTCAAATAACTTAACCATTATTTTTTATTTTTTGAGAAGTTTAATAACTCATCTTTATTCTCTTTTGCCCATTGGAAAATAGCCAATACTTCTTCTTTTAAGTATGGAAGTTTATATTGAACTATCTCTTTTACAATAGGATCACCTTGTTCTGTGCGACTTACAATTGGATATCCATACTCATCTTCTCCATCTGTTTCAAATAGTATATGATGCAATATCAAATCACCAGGTTTTAATTTTGGATTATGCTTTTGTATCATGTACATGTAAGCAGATAACTGAAGAGCGTAGTGATAGTAATTACAATCATCCAAATGTGACACAGGTCCTGACATCTTTTGCGATATACCTTCCCAATTCACAAAAGATTGAGTTTTGATTTCTTTGTTTGTCTTGTAATCAGTGATGTGTATTAAGCCATGAGCAATTTCTACTAAATCTGACTGCCCACATACACCTACAGATCGCAGGTATACAAGATGTTCAGGATAGATTCCTGCAAGAAGTTTTTGTGAAGATGCAACCTTATAGCCTTTCTCATTGACAATAGGCTTTACAACTTGCAAAGTTGCTTCATGACGAGTAATGGTATCACAATTTGTGATGTCAAGTTCTCTTTGATCATGATACCATGTGCCTAAATCAGTAGCACGCTTGGCTTCAGCTTTCCAAATTTCTTGTATTTTTTCTGGGGTTAAACCTTGCCACTTCTTGCTGCTTTTAGAACTCTTTTTAGAGATTGCTTTAGCATCAAAAGGTTGCTTGAAAAAGCCTATTAAGGTTGTAACACTAATCCAGTCAATCTTATCATTTGGATCAATTGATATGTACTTATGATTTTCTGGTTCAAACGATAACATAACTAATCTTTTATACTGTTAATAATAGCATCTTCTTCATCTTCAGAAGTAAGTGCATCCCATTTACCTTTTGGACAAGATGAAGATAGTGATCTTGTTTTAAATGACAACTTGCAACCGCAATCTCCACAGCATGGTTGTGTTCCTGCCATGTAACACTTAGTGCCAACTCTATCAATTAACTCACAAGATTCACATATTGACATTCTTGTAGAAGCAATCTCTTCAATATGTTCTTGTTTAAAGATACTATTTTTTACGCCTTCCAGTATCTTACCCTTCTCTTTCCATATTTTTATCAGACTCATGTTTAGTAGTTTTATAAAGTTTCTTTTCTTCTTCTTTCTGTGCCTTTCTTTCATCGTTTGTTGTAAGTTCATCCAACATTCTTTGATAAGAGTCAACATCCTTTCTAAGTGACATAAGCGAGGTGTATTCACGTAATGTTGGTTGTTTTATATCTTCGTACTTCTTTAAAGCTAACTTATATATTCTAAGTTTTTCTTCAAGCTTTGAACGTTTAATATAAAATGTACCTAGACCATCAAGTGAAATTTGAGATCCTACAAGTCCACTTAGTTTTTTCTGAATTGCTGAGTAATAACATTGAATTATTTCATCAACAGTTTCAGCAGATAAATTTAACCTTTCTGCAACTTTTTCAGAAAGTTGTTTACGCTTAATTGGTCGCAAGTGCCAAAAATTTATAATCCAACATTACATTGCCAGATTTTAAAACAGGAACTGATAGTGCAATCTGTATAGTTTTTTTATAACTATCAGTCTTACTAATTAGTCCACGTTTTTCTAACTTGGTCAATTTGTTTCTCACATTCTGTGATCTAACTCCAAACTCCTCTGGTGTAATCTCTGGATATGTTTTCTTGACAACTACGTTGCAAAACTTTGTAAGTTCCATTGGACCTTCAAGTGCCAAAAGCGTAAGCAATTCTAAATCAGTATCAATAAGGTTCTCTTTCTTAAAGAATACAAACTCAGTTATGACCTGGTATTTAACCAAGTCATAATGAGTCAATCTGTATTTCTTTTCTACCTTATTTACTTCCATTACGCGTTAGTAAAAGTGATTACTTTAACAACGTTCATCTGAGCATTAAGAATCTCACCAATAGCATGATTCATTAAGAATTCTCTGTTAGCTGTAAGAGTTCCATGATGACCGTGCTCCTCACGATGCTTTTCAATCACATCAATCAAGTATGCACATGCACGTTTAACTGTATCCACTTCACTGTTAGCTGAAGGATTAAAGTTAATACCAACTAATTGTTCACCACGACTAACTTCAGACACCTTAGACATATCTAAAAGTTCCTCATTTACAATGGTTGGTTCATTAAGAAGTTCCTCTTTCTTCTCAATTGTTGATTTTTCTTTTTCCATGATTATTCTGTTTCAATATTAATTTCACTTTTACTTTTACTTACGTGTTTAAAATTCAAAACCTCATCCCAAATGATTGCAATTTCAAATTCATTAATCATCAACTTAGCATCCTCACCAATCATAATTCTTTCTGCTGATGATAATGATGATACTGACACATAAACTCTGTCTCCTGGTTTAAACGTGGTAACATCTGCACCTACAGCATAGACCTCAAGATTAGTCCACTCTTGAATCATGTCTAATTCAAGTTGCTTTTCTGTTTCTGGAGTTAATTCAATGATAGATTCCTTTCTTCTTGGAACTGTCAATAAAACTCGTTTTCCTAATAACTTCATAATTTAAACTTTTAAGATTTAGTATTTTCTGATTCAGGTGCATCGTCCTCTTCTTCATCTTGACCTTTCAAGATTTCAGTTCCTGCTGTTTTGATATTTGCAATCATTACAACATGCTGTAGTCGCTCTGACTCATAACGTACTGCACGTGCTTGCTGCTCTGCAAGGTCTGCACGTAGCGTAGCCAGTTCAATCTGATCTTTGTACCATGCCACTGCTTGTTCTCTGGTAACTTCTTTTTCTTCTTCCATTTTGTATAATTTAAAGTTCATACAAATATATAGCTAAAAGTTTAAATTAAAATCATTTATTATTAAATTTGTCAAAAGCTATATTATGTATGTATCACGCGATTTAGAATGGACAGTACTTCAAGAGTTTTGTGAGAGATTAGAAACATTAGATACAGATCCTAAGAAGACTCTAATTGTAGTAGTAAGTCCTGATTACAGTGCTACAGTAGGTATGCATGTAGCTCACCATTTAAGTAAGAATGGGGAAATGCTAGACCTTACATATCTAGAAGTACCATATCCAGATGAGACTGTATCAGATTACAGAGCAGAGTTCCTAAATCAGCTTAATCCATATGGCATAAGAATCTATCAGAACTATGAGAACGTACTACTCTTAGAAGCTGGCGTGATCACTGGCAAAAACTACACTTGGATAACAGAATGCTTAGACGCTGCGTCCATTAAATACTACACAGCTGCACTCTTTGAAAACATAGACAGCATATACAAATCTGACATAGTAGGAAGATACTATTCTGAGAAGCTGCACGAACTAGAGTTTTATTGGGAGAAACCTAATAACCACTGGTCAAAGTAAATCAAAAAAAAATTTTTGGTATTTTGAAAATTGTATGAGGATGCTCTTGTAGAGAGTGTCTATCCAGCACCGCCCCCCAGCGTGGCGCAGCTACGTCACCCCCCATGACGTGCAGGACACAAACAATTGTTATGTACAAAACATACTACATTGCAGGAGTTCTAATCATTGCTAAATCTCTGTCAGAAGCATACGCTTACTACAGAGCTAACTGCATGTGATTCCAAAGGTCTGGTGGGATGCCAGGCGCCTGCGCAGGACGACAGCACAGGGAGACTAATTATCTCTCTGTGTTATCTATATAACCTGCTGTCCACACAGTTTGCATTCAAGGGTTACATCAACCCCCAAATGATACAGGCTTCTCTGCACTATGGCCTTGAGAATTATAGTGCACAATTTAATTTAGAACCTTTTGGTGCTTAGGTCAACCATCCCACGATTATGGCAAATTCAGTTGCTATCAAAACGAACAGCAAAGGTGCGTTCGTTAATGTGTATTCCTCTAACGCAGGGTTTGGATACATAGTGCTTGAGTCTAACTCTATCTCAACCGTTGGTGGTTGGGTTAGAGAGTCCAAGCGCACCTGTCTTATCAGGGGGACAGTTGAAACCCTTGAAAAACTCGTTGCACACGCACCAGGTAAGCAATTACCAGGACGCATAGCTGTGCGCGAGTATCTTGAGGACGCCATCCCTCAAGACATTGCTGCACGTGAGTTGCGCGATGATGTCTCTCTTGAAGAGGCGCTTGCTCCATACTTCAAACGTGCGGGGCAAGATGGTGTCATCCTGAGCAAGGATGGCAAGCGCATTGTACGCTTCACTGAATATGACGCAAGTGGTACTATTCAGGATGTTACACTGTCTCACGATAACGTGGCAGAGGTGACTGCGAGCAAGGCGCAAGGTGCTAACGAGGATAAGGCGCCATTCTAATTATCCTCACAGGCCATAAGGGAGAGCCTTCAATCTCCCTTTCACTTTAAATTTAACTTGCTATGAAAGCAGCTAAATACAACTTCCAATTTATCAAATCTCAATCTCTGATATCTTGGATGGATGAAAACAACGTGACAACTCTACACGTTGATGAGATTGAGGAGTTAGGATTAAAGTATGCTACATCTACAGATGGGCATCAAATCCTAATGGCTAGCACAGTGCCAGGTCTGTGCAGAGACCTACAAGTGTGCGTGGTTACAAATCCACGTCACAGAGACCATCCTGGCAACTTCCTTCTCATCTGCTTGCAACCTTGGAGTAATGGCAGCACGTTCAAGAGCAGCTTCACTAGATATAAATCTAGGAGGCGTAATTCTAACAGATTTGCTCTTGCGTCATGATTAAGCAGGTAGCACTTTACACCTGGGTAGTGGTCTGCCTGGGTGTATTCACTGGTATATTCATGTCAATGGGGTCACATATGTGGGAAGCCATTGGAGTAAGTTGCCTGTTCTGGGCATGCATGCTCATGGGTATGCTAGGTAAGTAGACGTCATCCACCTATGGGGAAAAGCTGTACACACGTTGTGCAGTTTTTTGTCCCCAGGGTGGGGTTGAGGGGAGGATGTGTGTCAGCATACGATACGCAGCAGTTTTTTCCCCAACGAGTATGGTACTTCAACCACCCTTGAGAATACGTGTATTTGACGTTTGATTTGTCCAATACGTCACCCCCCAATGAGTTCAAGTATTAATTTAAAACTCTTGATGTATGAGTAATGTAAGAATCGTCCCTGGAAAGAAGGGAACAGTCGTGACAGCGTACGAGACAAACGCTGATTTTGGTTATGTACAATTAGAGCAAAGTGCTATTGTAATGACCGCTGGATGGGTTCGCGAAGTAAAGCGCACTTGTCTTTTACGTGGTAAAACTGCTACACTTGAAGCCTTTGTAGGTGCAAGTAGAGGTTTGCAGTTACCAGGTAAATTGGTTTCTCTTGAGTACCTTGAATCTCAAGTACCTGCTGACCTTGCGAAGGAATACCTTCGTGATGATGTTTCCTTTGAGGAAGCAATTGACCCATATATCAAGCGTGCTGGCGCTGATGGTGTGGCGTTAACTGCAGGAGGAGAGCGTATCTTGCGCTTTACCAAGTATGATGCTGCTGATCAGATGGCTGATGTACGTGTTGCACACGACAATCAGGCTGAAGTTAGCGCTGAGAAGAACTTGGCAAGCAACAGAAGCACGTTGCCTGGTGGTGAAGAATAGTAACCACTAGTATTTAGAGGAGGTGAGTGTGGGGGAGTAATCCCTCACCACACCTTTCTTTGACTTCAATTTTTGGTATCATTAGCCACAAAGATTGTCGCAGTAGATGGCTATATAACAGTTTAAACACCCACGTTATGCAAAGAGCACGTATGTTAGCACATTTGGAACTAGATAGTAGACATGACTTAGATAGTTCTTTTTTTATATCAGATAGAGAGTTTCATGAAGTACTAGGTAAGTTACATTCTACCTATAATATGAATACTGATTCCCTTGAGGAGTTTCATATTAAGAATAGAGTTAACTTCCTGGACCTTGGTTATGGTGATTGTCATTCCTTTGTGTTTGATAAGCATCAGTACTTCTCTTTTGTCTGTATGAAGTCTGTAGGCTGGCAAGGTGATAAAGATATAGACTCTCAGTGCTATGTCAAAGTCCCTTACAAGACTACTGAAGAGATTATGGAGGAGTATTCCTTCTTGTTTGAGAACAAGCCTTCTCCTAGACTTCCTGATGATGATATCTTTGGTGTCAAGCCTGATACTAAAGATACACTTCCTCAAGATTTGAGAGATCCTGAGTGGTATGAGTTTGATTAAGCTCGTACCACTTTTTTTCCTTATCATTGCAGACTGAGTTGCAAATCAGTTTGTTTTGAGAAAGCCATTCCTATTGATCATGTAGGAATTTGCAGGTAAGAGTCCTGATTATAAGTATACATTGTTGTTGCCCTCAGAGTTGAAATGCTCATGGCGTATGCGTTAAGCTCCCTTGTGGAGTTACTGAAACAACAGGTCAGCCTTCGTGACCATAGGATAAACCAGTGATGGTATAAAGTGATGTGTTGGTAACACATTGCGCAGAGAGTAATCTCTGTCTACTGAAAGGTACTACATTCCCTGTAGTATGGTGTGCTCGTGGCCTAACGGTTGATGCACAGTATTACAGAACTTCTGACAGGCAGGAGTTTGAGAGAGAAATCTCAATAGAA
>Ga0181343_1000008_pt1 | contig 112741 bp, 194 predicted proteins | sample Su13VDMLBSD_FD_130110 | JGI IMG/M metagenome (GOLD analysis project Ga0181343, IMG submission 130110) | Freshwater viral communities from Lake Michigan, USA - Su13.VD.MLB.S.D | ecosystem: Environmental > Aquatic > Freshwater > Lake | place: USA: Michigan | collected 2013-07-15
AGTGTATAATCCTTTTCGGTGTTATTAATCGGATGCTCTTTACCTACCTTTCGAGTACAGCTATCTACATACTGAATCTGATCATTACCTTTATAATGTTCTTTCAATCTATCAATTAATGTAGTCTTACCTGTACTATGTGAACCTGTGAAAGCAATTAACATATAAGAATAATATATGAATTTTACATATTATCAACAGGATATAAATAATAATATGGTTCACTTTAAACAATTTCTGCATGAGAATGCTCTTCCTGAGAGTCACAAATATCTCTCTGGTAAAGTACTTCACACATTAAGAGATAATGAAGACTTAGTAAAGGTAATTCGTTCAGGTCTTAGAGCTGAATCTAATGTGACTCTTGACGGAGGAAAGCCTAATCAATCTCTCGGGTATGGTATTACTTTAGTCTACAATAGAGAAGATGTAGATGCATCACCAAAAGGATATAATGAAAATGATGGTATACTAAATTCCCGAATTAGAAAATTACCTGTTGCTATTTTTATAGAGCAAGAAGAAGTAGACATGATTACCTATAAGACCTTTACAGAAGAAGAGATTGCCCATAAGTTAGAGCAAATGTACCCACAGCTCGAAGCAGAGCGCCTCTTTATTAAAAAACACAGAGAAGAGAACCCACCTCATTTTGTAGTTAAAGAAATGGATGATTACTTTGCTGCAATGCAAGAAGTAATGAATAAAACAGATATGTCAGTCATTATGACCGGAAAGGGAAAGTATAAGGTGGTTAGAGATAATCCAAACTATAAACCCATCAAGCTTAATTGGTATGGAGAGACTGATAAACTTTCAAAACTTAGAGCAGAGTATGAGCAATGGCATGCGCGGTATGATGAGCTTTTAGATCGTCAGTTACAGGAACCAGGACTAAAAAAAGTGCCTGAGACTAATGAATCTCAGGCAGTTGAATATCTTATAAAGGGTATACCAGAAAATATTCCCGTATATCTCTATGAACTTTCAGAAGATGAAGAGGTCATCAATATTAGAAAAGTGCGCTAAAGCAGCTTTCTAAGAAGGGTGACCCATATATCAATAGAAAGACCTTTAATATTATTTGTCAAGCTATCTAATGTATCTGTAGGTGTAATAGTATAAGGAGCTCTACTCACAATTTCACCGCAATCTACTTCTGCAGTAACTCGATGAATCACCGTACCAGTTGTGGGCAACTTTAACTCTAGAGCCTTCTTTTGTGGATTAAAGCCCTTGAGTTCAGGATATTGAACTATATCACCAGGATGCCCATTATAGATCTCATAATCATTACAAATTTCCGGTGGTATAATACGGAGATAACCATGTAATGTTACAATAGTATCCTTTCGATCACCAATAGCTTTATAGTAATCACCTACAGATGGCTTTTGAGGTACCCCTAATAGGATTGTATGCTTTAAAAGCTCTTGATTAATACCTTCAAAGTGATTTCTATTACAGATAACATAGTCAGGATACCTACCTAGTTTCTTTGATATTTGTTCAAGCTCTGAACCAGTTTGACTAAAGAGCGATATCCATCTTTTCATTGCGGATCCTTTGATGAATCATATTCATGAGGCCTTATAATATCTAATAGAGCAGGGTAATCATTAATTCTCTTAGTATGAATAAAAACATTACTGCACACTAATTGATGTTTTTCATCTGTAGAAAATTGAATCTTGATGTACGCATCTTCTCTGATTTGAAAGATTGATGTCCACATAAAGCTTCCATTAGATAAAAAGGCACCTTGAGTACCTACTAACATATCCCTTAATGTATCTAAGAGAGAATACTTACAAGGATATATATGAGGAGTGACTACATTTACCTTATGATTATGCCAAATGTATTTTATAAACTCTTCTACATCTGATGTGGTTGATTCTTCAAAAAGCCATTTATATCTAGTGAGAAACTCACTAACAATTTCCTGATTAGACTTTTTTGTAAGTTTATTATGAAACATATTATTTAATTAGATTTGTACGGAAGTATTCCACATTATAATTGATACGCTCCATCTCATCATCAGTTACCTTATGAGTGATCATTTCTGCAAGCATCTGAGAAGGCTTATGCCAGAGACCAAACTCTTTATCATATGTATAACCTAAAATACCTGCAACCACTGGATTTGATGTATCACAAGATCTAATATTATTAATATCATGTGTTGTATAGAATTTAAATTCCTGTGCAAGGCTACAGCCCAACAAATGAATAGGCTTCTTCATATCCCAGATACCTTCAACCATTAACCCAGCAATAAAGCGTTGACGACCAGTGCACCAAATCTGAAGCTGTTTAGTACGTTCATCAACAACGCGACCCTTATTAAACACCTCGCCAATTTCATTATATGCAGCAAGATCAAAGCTGATTGCAATCTGATCAGCCCAATCACACATAAATTTGTAGCATTCAACCATCTCTTCAATAGTTGCACCCTGAACTACACCAATTCGTCTTCCAGGAAGCTTACTATACTCTTTCATCCATGCTGCATAATTATCAATGGTTTCTTGCTTGTCCTGAAGGCTATCAGGAACAATGTAACAAGTAGGTTTAAGTTTATCAACCCACCCTGCAAAAGCCTGTGCATCAAATGCCTTTTTGAGTTCAAAGATGCTGTTATCAAGTAACACTTCACGATCTACAGCTAATGACTTAGCAAAGAAGTCATAATACTCGGGATGCTTATCAAAAAGATGAACTAAGGCATATTCATAGTCATTATAATATCTAGATTCATCGAGGATTGATATAGGTGATTCGTGTGATGTAAGTATTCGCATATAAGTTAATAGTATTAGAGCCTGAGTGAAAATGCAAATGTTATTTAAATAATTATATGGTAGAAACTAATACAGCACTGAAGTCTCTAAGAAATACGGTAACCAATACATCTAGTACGGTTTATTCGGATGTAAAGAGTATTGTTCTATCGCCTGTTGATACAGTTAAACGAACGGGTGCGCTTATTAACGATCTACCCAATCTTCCATTAGTCAACAACATCTCTATTGCAGATCTAAAAAACTTTGTCACAGAACCATCTAAATCAGACTTAACAAAGTTTATCGAGAAGTCTACAAATCTCTCATTTAGCAGTCTTTCAAAGCAAAATTTATTAAATCAATTCCAGGATGGGCTTGGAAGCCTTCAAAGTATATTAGTAGGTGAACTTAGAAACTGTATTGATAGACATTTAAGGAATATCGCGCGCGATATTAAATTTGTAGACATCGCTCTTAACTTTGATAGAATTTTAGGAAGAAAGATTGGAGAAGTACGCTCGAAGATAAACAATAAGGTGAATTCTGAATATGAGAAGTTATTGTACAACAAACTTAAAATTCAGAGGCGTGCATTAATTCGTCAGAAGGTAACAGATAGTATTCGTAAAATCTGTCCTGATGCTTCTGCTTCGAGACTCAAGAAGTATCAAACATCTCCTGACTACAGAGAGATTGAAACACAGCGAGCAGCTTTAAACACTGCACAGACAGTTAATAATCAATTGGTTGCTTCTGTAAATACTCCAGTAAATAATAATACCTGGAAGAACTTAGTATAACATGTCAGATATCAATCATAGCAATTTACATGAATCGTCAAAGGGTAGATCATCAAAACAGAAATATTTTGGTCATTACCTCGGTATAGTAGTTCAAAATAACGATCCCGAAAAACGAGGCAGAGTTAAAGTCTTTGTACCTCATGTATCTCCTACTGTATATAAAAATTGGCTTTCAGTCAATACTAAGAAGAAATTTAAGTTTATAGGTAATAATATCGACTCTGACTTAACGCTTATTATTGATGAGCTTAGAGATATACTTCCTTGGTCAGAATGTGCAGCACCTTTAGCTGGTGAATCTTCTTCAGGTAGATATAATGCATATACAAAGCTAGCAACGACATCAGATGGAAATATTTCATCACTTTCGTTCCCATCTTCTGCATCACCTACAAAATACAGTCTTAATAAAGAAAATATATCCGAAAAGCCAGGAAGGCTTTATGAAGTCAATACGAGTAGAGTTAATGATGCATTTAATGGAACAGACATAGAGTCATCAAGAATTCTTAACAAGTATTCTCATAACTATATCCCATCTACTTATTCAAACACATCTAAAGGATCATTCTCAATCCCCCGGGTAGGTTCTCACCTGTGGTGCTTCTTTACTAATGGTGATCCAATGTTTCCAATATATTTCGCAGTATCATACAATCAAGAAGATTGGAAGGGTATATATGAGCTTAACTCTGAAGGTACTCCCGACTACCCATCTGATTATGAGAACAGTAGCGTTAAGGAAACTCCTAACTATGGACCTGAAAATGATAAGTATCGAAATAAATGGGTAATGTCTCAGAAGGGCGGTGTAATAGAAATCGTTAATACTGACAATAGAGAAGTATTAAGGTTTACTCATTATAGCGGGTCATTTATCGAGTTCAACAATAACACTGCAATAGAGTTTAATTCTAAGAATAAACAGACATTAACTCAAGGAGATGAATTTAAAACGATAAGGGGTAATAAGGCTCTTTATGTTGATGGTATATTGGATCAAACTATCAGAGGAGATGTGTATCGGACTGTAGGTTATAAAAAGTATGATAAGTTTTCGAGTTGGCGTGAAATAATGAGAGAGATCGCCGATGCAAAACAACTCTTTGATATTCGCCGTGCTGATTATGTATTAAATGAAATATATCAAGATGTATCACCCCTTCAAGTAAAATCACCAGGAGGGTTAATAGGTCACGCTCCTTGTCCATTATGCTCAGCAGAAGGAAGACAGAAGTATTGGAAAAATAATCACACTCTCATATCGTATAGTAATGTTAACCGCTATGACTCACCTCCACCTAATGGCTCTACTCAACCTGCAGGTACCTTTACTACCATTGTAGATATGGTTGATGATTCTGCGAGCTTTAGTAATGTTAGTTATACTGGAGGTAGTTTACCAGAATTTATCCAAGGACCTACCGCACCTCGAAGCTTTCTCGGGGAAGTATGTCCGGTATGCTTAGGTACTGGTAAATCTCCTTCATCTCAAAATGGTAACTTTACCAATGAAAATAAAGACTCAGAAGTAATCATAAAACTTCGTGATAAAATTAAGCAATTAACTGAACTTGAAAGAGAGCTCGGTATTGGAGGGTCTGAAATTGTAACCATAGCTAAGCATCGTGTAGAGAACATTGGTTTATTGATGAATAACTTTCCTGCTATTAGGGTAGATTACATCGGTAAAGCTGCACCTGGTGAAGTATATATTCTTCCTGAAGGTGTAGTAAATGCATATGAACCTGCACCAGTTATAGAATTAGTACACGTTGATGACCTACCTGGAGGTAATGCGTCATTAAATGTTGCAAACAAATATAATGTCACAGTAGGTTCGGGAGGTATTAATATTAAGACTACTGGTGTAGTTAACTTTGGTGGTGTAGTTACTAATATTGCAGGTAAGCAGGTCAACATCGGAAGTGAGCTTGAAACAAATATTTCATCTAAGCGTGTTACCATAGATGCAGATTACATCACTCTTAAGAATCGTAAATTTAAACAAGTGGTTGTTGAAGGTAACCTCGGAGTAACTCAAAATGTTATTATCGGAGGAGGTCTCCATGTTGAAGGTGAGTTATCAGTCAACCATATCACTGCCCCAGTAGAAATTCAAGAGACAGAAGAAGTAATCCTCCAGGGATGGATAGATGATGAGAATGTCCAGAAGATGCAATCAACTGGACCAGGAGGACCTATTATCTTAATAGACCCTAATGACCCTGTATTGGTACACTTTGCGCCGCACTCACATCAATTTAGAAATATACCTCTTACATTGACTACATCTAACGTAGCATTAAGAAAGATTGCAGCTGTTAATCAGAATGCATCTAAAGCTCCATCTATGCCAGTTCGACACGAGAAGAAGGTAGATGTTAGTTTATAAGCTTATCAAGTCACTTAATTTGTGAACCTTAACACCTCTGCGCTTTAAAAACTCTATAGAAGGTAAACTCGTCTCATATGAATCGAGATAGACTACTCTACTGATTTTAGCACCTACTAGTAATTTACTACATGGTAGACAAGGTAAGAGAGTTATATAGCAGGTAGCACCTTCACTTGATTGAGTACTACAAGCCAATTTTAAGATAGCATTTTCTTCTGCATGATAGACTTCTGGTTTAGTCTTACCCTGTTCATCTTCACAGCAATTATCGTCACCAGAGGGAGTACCATTATAACCATCGCTGATTATTTGAGTACCCTTTACTATAAAGCAACCTACTTTACGGCGCTTTGAGGGAGACAGCTCAGCCCATTGCTGAGCCATCTCTATGTATTTCTTATCAAGTTCTAATTGATTTGCCATAATTATAATTCACATTTACCACCAGCGCATGCTGCAGACTCCATGATTTTTGTTTCATCGGTACTCTCTTCGAGCTGTGTAAAGTCAACAGAAGTATACTTTGCTATAAGCTGGTTCCACTTAACATTATCTTCTTCTGTGGTAACTTCTTCACGCGGAGCTTGTACATACATCTTGTCACCCATTTTTGAGATGAATGATACTGCGCAGAATAATGCTCGGTGATCATATACATATTGAGATACATTATCCCATTCATGGGTATCTACAATTATAGTACAACTGACATTATGCTCGAGACCTCTATGAGTATTATTAACAGTCTGAGAACCTGGTTTAACCCAATTCTCTTGGATGAGTTTAATATATTCGAGGTGCTTTAGTGCATCAAGATCTTTATTAACGATTGCATGTTCTGGTGCACAGAGCGGCCAGCTAATTACATCATCTGATTTATTAGCGCTCCAAACACTCTCTTCACACATGTGATCATTCTGGATGTAGAAGAACTGATACGGATTATCAAGTTTATTACACTGAACCCTTCTGAAATACTTACGAGCATGATGTGGATGTGCACCCGATCCAGACCCAAATATTAAACTCGTAGTACCTTCAGGCTTAACAGTTGTAATACGTGCAGCAGGATTAATTCCTAATTTTTGAGCCCATTCTTTATTCACTTCAATAGAATACTTAGCACCGCTTTGAAGTATCTCAGGCTTGAGAAGAATTTGAGGGTTATCAAATACTCCACAGATAGATACCCCTAAGAGAGCTTCCTCATTGGTTAACTGCTTACCGGTGTTACTTAAATAATTAAAGTTGGTGTAACCTGCTTGCAATGTACCAATAATAGTTGCATACTTAACACAATCATTAAAGATTTCCCGTGATACAATCTTTCTTCCGTTCATAGAAGTAAGATTACAGAATTGAACTCCGCAAATACCATCTGCTGTTATAGGTCTAAAACTAATCTCGAAACACGGATTAAACAATTGATCATCATAATCTGCCCAAACAAAGCCTGGCTCACCCCATTGCTTTGTCATCTCGAATACTGCTTTAAACTCTTCATATGTCGTCTTATTACGAAGTAAGAGAACACTGTTATTGCTCCGAGCTCTCTGAGGTTCAATTCTGTGCCAGCTAATTGTCTTAGTCTCTCTAAGAGCGCTATATTCGTATTCTGAAAGAACTACATCATGCTTCTTTCCATCTACATATACAAATCCATGCCAATTAGAGCCCTCTTGTTCAAAGCGGAAGTAACGGGTAACCTTTAAATTAGATTTAGCAGACATCATCTCTAAATCATCCTTATCAAAGACTGTACTACATGCACTTCTTCTAATACCACCCGATAAGACTGCATCTGCACAGTGCATTAAGATATCATATGCATTGATGGGGTGCATCCTACTTTGATGCTTGTTTTCAATAATGTGGTCGAGTAATGCTTTAATCTTAATATGAGCATTCTTGAGTCCTTCGTACCCCGGAGCCTTACCTCCTGCAGTCTTTAAAGGTGCACCCTTTTTACGAATCTTACTGTAGTCAAATATAACCTTACGTCCGGTATATGCTGTATTCTTAAAGTAGCAGTTCAATAATGCTTCAATAGAATCAGACCATCCTTCAAGAGAGTCATCTACAGTATAAGTAATAACAGTACCACTCTTATCTTTAGGCCCTACTAAGTCGGGTAACCGATTAATGAATCTCTTTGTTAATCCAAACCCAACACCACACCCTGACATGAGCATGAAGAATGATTCTGAAAATGATCGAATGCTATCTATGTGACGCACTGCACAGTTAAACATGCGTGCAGGATTAACTTCAATTGCCTTACCTCCAAATTGGAGAGATCTCATTGAGGGTACGATAAATTTCCGCTTTACTAATTCAAATGCAGTACATACTTCCTTGACATCATAGGGAGTTAATTGTTCCTTATAATTCTTAAGATGCATGTCTCTAACTCTATCAACACACTCTTCCCATGTTTCTCTGCGCTTTAACTTATTATTGTACTTTGCATACTTGCTAACAAAGATAAAATCCGACAATTCATCCAACATTTCTTCCCCTGTAAACGCCTTTTTATTCATATTCTTTTTTGTGAAATTATTTATATGATAACCCCGCAATAACACTAGTGGTTGAATTAAGAAAAATTATTCGAAATCAAGAAGTTCTTGAAGGGGATTGGATATGATAAACAGTTTCCAAACGGGGTATGTATAGAGGAGTGTCAAGTCATTGCATCGTGAATAAGACCCGTTTAGATCAAAGTCTCGCAAGAAAGAACATAGTTCTAAAGCGGTTGGTGTAATATCAATTGGATAGAGTCCATCTGCAATATATCCAAACGATTCTTTACATTCGAGCCCCCAGTCGTCCAAATATTTTTTATATGCTGTAGTGAATTTCTTCTTAGTACAGATGTATTTAAAGAAGGTACTTTCTATCTGAGAAAAGCCTTTTACGAATGGTATATATTTTTCATCTGGGTGAAGAATAAAACCATACAATAAATTTAAAGTTGCCTGTTCATCAACATATGTGAAGTGAGAGTATCTACTCGGAACTAACCCTTGCTGAGGATTTATATGGGCTTTATACTCATCAAATTTATTGTTGATGATAAAACCGAAAAAAATACCTGAGTTAAAGGCTCCAGGAAGAAGGGGGTATGAATGTTCTGGTGGAATCTCTTTATACTCTAAAATGCTCATACGAGCATTATATACTTACTTTTTAGAAGTAAAGTGTTGAATTATCAGATGAGTGAGTTTATCTAACTTCTCATTCATACTGTTAACTTCTTCTCGAACTTGGATGATGTTATTATCAGTATTAGCCTTATAGGACTCTAATAATTCAATTTTAGCATCAGTGCGGATTAATCCTTCCTTTACTTTACTTACCTCTGCTTTGAGTGATTCAACTACAGGCTGCCAGGTCGTGTCAACCTTTTTGTATATTCTTACAATAGCCAGAGCACTTCCGCATATTGCACACACGGTACCTACCAATGCTATTGCTGCTCCGATGTCTAGTGAAAGTTCCATACAAAATTATTTAATCAAGCTGACTAGATAATACTCGAGCTCAATAAATTTCCTGAAGGTAATTTGTATGTATAGAGATACTGTTTAGTATCGAACTCATTCTTACGTATAACTATAGATGCAGTATTACCACTTACCGTAGGTCCGCTTATGGTAATTCCTGTGTGGTAAATACTTCCTACTGTATTACCAGTACCTGCATCTATGATAAGAAATGAGTTCTTATTGCGTTGTACAACTGTATATATTTTAGACATTCTTTAGTATATTTATAAATTTTTTAACTTCAATATCAGTCTCAAGAGCGATATTGTTCTGAATTGTATCAGGTTTGATTCGAAGATTATTAGTAGATTTTGAATTGCGGATGATATCTTGGATGATATCTGTAGAAACCTCACCGAGAGACGGGTCATCAATACTAAGCATTTCTCGGATCTGAGAGACTGTATAACCACCTTTAAGGAACGTTTTTGCTTCTTTGCAGATATATGTTGAATGTAACGCTGCTTCTGATCCTGCCTTCTCAACCTTTGATGTGTAGTATTCCTTAGTTACTGTTAAAAGCCTACCAGTTACAATACACTTCAATGTGCGAGTCTTTTTTTCTTCTGACATAATAGTATTTAATTTGTGTAAATAATTATAATTGATTTAATTCAACAATCAATTACAATTATAGATATGATAGGGTCCATTGTTACCATAGCTAAAGCAGCTATATATGTGTGTGAGATTATAGAAAAAGCCATAATTGAAATTAAGGTTTACCTACATCGGAGAATTAGAGAAGAACAGTTAAGAGAACTTCAAGAAAAGGAACGCTCTATAACTGGTGCCCTTTCTGGAGGTAGTATCGAAGATCTCAATAAATTAGTAGGGTATGATACTAAGACATTATCTGTATCTGGAACATGGACAGTACCTGTATCAGGATAAATTTATGAAACGTATTTTTAATATAGTTCTCTTACTCTCAATGTGTTTTACACTAGGTTGCAAGACTTGTCAACGGAGACATTTAGATAATGTCACTCCGATGCCCCCTGCACCTACCCAATTGTTCATATTTTCAAAGCCTCCTATTGTTGATAAAATTGTAACTGTAGATGGAACAAACTATGTAGTCACTACAGAGTATATCAACAACACTATCCTTTACAAATATTACTTTGAAAAGGTAGAAGAGTGGAGAAAAAAGAATCAGATTCCTTAAACTTCCCAGGGAAATTCAAGCCATACATCTTTGTGATATGTGACATTGTAGAAAAACGGGACGGTAAATTTTGCTCCTTTAAATTCCTTGTAATAGGGAGCAACAATAAAGATGTTTATCTTTCTAAGAAGTTTAAATTCTTCCTCTAATAAATTAACAACAGCATTCATTGTTTCTCCTGTGTCAATTAATTCATCTACAATAATAATATTGTTCCCAGGTAGACTTATTAAATCGGAGGTAATATTATCTAGATGTTGCTTTATATTTCTCGGGTAATACTCAATTCCTTTTTGTTCTTCATTATCATAGCTCTTTACACCGATAGAATAGACATTTTTGATCTCTGCCTTATTTGCGAGGATTGTTGCAGGTACTAAACCCCCGCGACTCAATGCGATTATTGCCTTTGTATTAGAAAAAATGTTAGCTTGATATAATCGATGATAAATCTCTCTTACATGCTGATGCAGATTGTCCCATGTTATCTTTTGCTTTTCTAGTTGAGTTGTCATAATTATGAAATGTTAAAATGTAATTATTTGTTGTAAATACTTCTGTTATTATTTTGTAAACCTTATCCCAATCACCACCTGCATTGCGGCACCCCATATACTCCGGAAATGCAATCATTGGCAATACGACCCAATTTTTTGTATGCTCTTCAATATCATTTCGGATATTATTGAGACCGGTTCTCACTGCATAATAATCTAAATGAGCGCGGGTCCGCCCATACATATATTGACCATAGAGATTATAAACAACAATAGTCTTATTATTACTACCGTTGACAAATGCTTTACTGAAGTCTCCTAATTTAGTCTCATCACCGTAATTAGTTTTCTTATCAGCCGCATATATCTGAGGCCATTGCTGCCGGAGCGAAAGAGCAACCCCAGCACCCATTGTATGGAAGCAATTACAGCAATGAATGATGAAGTCGCTGGGTGTGTCTAATATACTAGTATTGAGATGTAAGCACTTATCACCTATCACCTTTATTCCAGTTATTGCAGTCAAATCTTGCATAGTTAGGGATTCCTAATCCTGTAAATCCATTATAAAATATAGTAACTGTTTTACCAATATACTTCTGTTTATTATTTAGTACTTCTGTAAACTGTTCAACCTTACCTTTCATAGATGCTTTAAACTCTCTACCATCCTTCATCTGTAGAGAAATTTTACCAGCCATTCCAGAACGATCGCCCTTACCTTCGATAACATCAAGGATAAGAAATTCATCATCATCTTCCGGCTTCATCTTTAAGAGGTTAGAAGACCGCTTATGATCATAAACACTATTGTTGATTCTAACCATTGCTCCTTCATACCCATCTTCGACAAATGCATCATATAGCGCCCATACTTCATCCTCTGACTTTGCAATGTATGAAGGTACGATTTCAATGAAAGGAATACCTTTAAGATGCTCCTTAATTGCTGCCTGGCGAACTAAGTATTCAGATTGATCCGTAGTACCTCCGATGTTATATCCATCATAAACATAATACTTAACAACATCTTTCGCTTTAATTAGATCAAAGCTAGTAATATTAGCAGTTCTCCGAACAATAGACATCAGATCGTTTAGATTGTATCTATAATCATGATTATAGAGCTCACCATCAACGACTGCATCAGGAAACTTTTTAAAGAATCCAGATTCACAGAGAGCATGATAAATGTGAGGGCAGGTTAGCCACTGCTCACCCTCACGAGACTTCATCTTTAAATCTTTAGTAGTGATGCAGCGTCCTCCATTGTATTTTCTCTGCACCGTTACAGGGTACTTAATTTTATCAACCCGATCTTTAAACTTCTTTGCAAGGGTACATGAAATATAACCTTTATCCTGATCTACACACTTTATATCTTCAAAGCAGCCCTGCTTCTTTGCTTTCTTATATTTTGAGAGAATGTCTCTTTGTGCTTGAATATCTCCTGTCGTCTCGTTAGACTTACCTGCATTCTTACCAACACAAACTGTCCATTTTGAAGTAGTAACTTTTCCATCTACTTGACCAGAGTGAGAGCGGTACTTATCTCCATCTTGTTCAACCCACCAGACTTGAATAGCTCCGGTAGTTGCACGTGAATATAGTTTAGGGTAATTTTTCTTTATCATAAGAGGGTAGGATTTGAAAGCATATAAGTTTTGGTATTGGTTACAACTGTGACTCGATACTGGAATAATTCATACATTAAGAGCTTTGCAATATCAAAGGCATGCTGGAGAATAATATCAGGACTAGCTGGAAATCGAGGGTAGTTAATTAGACCTATGATAACCCCTGGCTCTGTCCCTCCTTTATATACATATTGAGTAGGTGTTAGACTGACACACCAACTCTTTTCATTGACGTATTTTTCAAGGACAACATAAACAGCATCTATTGGGTAGATAATACCTGTATACATCCGCTTTAGTCCGCAGTAGATTCTTATCTCTGTTGTATCAACTTCTGTAATAGTAACTTCGCTATCCATAAATGAAAATCGCTTTAATACCATTAAGATATTAAAGCGATGTAGAAGTACAATATTTAATTTAGTTATCTTTTCCAATTCTTAGGTGGTTTACAATAACCCGGAAAGCTCTGTGGAAACGAAACACCCACAGGAGGATTTTCAAGAAGTACCCCAAGGAATTTAAGACCGTCGCGGGTGTTATAATAAATGTCGGTTGTGAGTACTTCCGCACCCCTGACAAACTCTACAGATGTGACTTTACTCTCAATTGCTTTACCCCATTGAGTACCCAGACTAAAGGGTTCATCTGATTGAAGACTAGTCGAGCAGTAATCCATGCTAAGCATTGAGCTCTTTAAATCTCCTGCCCCTAATGCAGAACTATTATACATACATCGCACACTATTATCAGTTATGAGAGTACCGCAGTATAATTCTCCAGGAGTGTCACCAAAATAGGGTGTATGAGGAGGCCAAGGGCTGGGCGGAATATAAGTTCTCTTTTTTCTATCTACATTGAGGTCATTTATGCTCTGTAGTGTAGCTAAGATGTGATAATTATCAGCCTCTTCCACGATGCAAACACCAATAACACCACAGTTTGCAGATACTGAAGTTTGTTCCTTTACAGTACTCTCTTCTTTAATACAGAATTTAAATGCACCTACTTCACTATCTGAATATCTATATCCTTTAAGCTTTAGAGGTGTTGCTGCAGTGAATACATATCCAGGGCCTTTATTAGATGCCACTGTACCATCGAGAACATTGACACCATCTACGGATATAATTGCGAGATAGCGCTTATATGCGGAGGTCTTTACGTGGATTTCATACTCAGTACCAGCTTTGGCTTCAATGAATGTTTTTCCATTGTGTGAGTATTGTTTACATGAGTTGCCGTTTACGACAACATTTATTGCGAATTTATCTTTCATATGTTTATTAGAAAGCCGCTCATACCGCGGATTTCACTATTATTTATAATTGATATATTCGGAATGCAAGTATAATAAAAAGTAATGAAAAATATCACTATCAATATTAATGTACCAGAGCTTACAGAAGATACGAGTATTAATGTAACAGTTAACGGCTCTAAGATAAAAGCTCCTCTCAAGTGTGGACCAGTACCAAGCGACGTTGATTATCAAAATTTTATTTGTTATTGTAATGAACAAGGGGTGCATTTAAATAGTGTACAAAAAAATATTGCTCATAACGTTCTAGATTTAGATATTAATAATGAGGAATTATTTCATGCATTCACAGAAGAACGGCAAACTGGAACAACTACAGTGCTAGGACTACTAGTAGCTTGGTTTATTCGAGTAAAGCAGTATAAGAGAATTTTAGTTATATGTCATAATTCAGGCGCTGTTCTCCGATTTCAAAAATTGATTATGGGTTGTATTCGTTGCCCTCTCCAAGTAGTAAAAAAATCAGAAATCGTTTATGGTGATACTGTTATCACATTTATGACCCAGGATGATCTATCAACTAAATTATGCGGTTATTTTGAATTTCAACTTACGGTTTTAGATAATGTCACAGTTCCAGCAATAAACATTATTAAAGATATTCACTTAATAAGTGAGAGAATAATTGATATGACCACTACAGAGGGCGAAATTAAAAATTGATATTCCTTATAGTTCATTTATATTAAATTATGAATGATATTTTTGTTACAGGTGATACTCACTTTGGACAAAAAGGTATCTTAAAGTTTCGTCCATTTCAGACAGTACAAGAAATGGATGAAACTATAATTGAAAATTATAACAATGTAGTTAAGCCGGGTGATACAGTTTACCATATTGGTGATTTATGCCATACTGTTGATGTTAAAGTTTTTCATAGCTACCTTTCACGTCTCAATGGAAGAATCATATTGATTAAAGGTAACCACGATCGAACATCGTGGAAGGCTCCTGAATTGTTTACTGGTCCTTATAACATGTATGAGACAATTATTGAAGGGAGAGATGTTACCTTCTGTCATTATGCAATGTTGATGTGGAAGAATTCCCATCGGGGTGCATATCACCTCTATGGACATTCACATGGAACTCTAGAAGATAATCCTCATTCACTCTCATTCGATGTAGGGGTAGATTGTCACGACTTTAAGCCTTTACATTGGTCTCAAGTTGTCGAGAGAATGAAAACGAAAAATTGGAAAGCAATTGACAAGCACAAGTAAATTTTATGTTACAAGTAATACAACAAGAATCGGACAGCGATAAAATATGTACTACCTCCCCTTTTACCAATTATGAACTAATAGTAATTGATACTGATAAATGGTATATTTCGATAGATAAACTCTGTAAACAAGGAGGCTTTGAAAGGATATGGAAAGTTACTCCTAATACAAAGAGTCGAAAATACTCATTTCCTGCGGTAGGTACAGTAGATGCAAGTTTTAAATGTATAACAATTTTAGATTGTTATGATGAACTCATTTCGATGTTACGAGAGAATAATATAACCAAAATATATAAAGTTAATCAGTTTAAGCCGATAATCTTATATAAGTTTGCTATTATTCAAGGAGAGTAATTACTTCTTATACTGAAGATATTTCTTAAGGGCCTGATCAGCAGAGAGGCCCTTTTTTCCACCTGCTTGATAATACTTCTTCCAATATTCAGCAAGGTACTTAGAGTCATTTTGCTTAATGCCTTCAGGTATCATTCCGTATTTAATCCGCGCAATACCTGCAGCAAATTTATCATTATTAAGAAGGAGCTTATTTAAATCCTTTTCGAGGGTAGGAATACTATTAGTGACTCCTGCATACTGCGAGAGAGTATTAAGCGTTTTAGGTCTACTTTTTAAATATCTCAAGACATCCTTTCCAGTTGCTGGCTCAATCTGGAAATATGATAATGCAGGTCCTCCACCGAGTTGCTTCTTATATTTACCTCCATCAGACTCAACCACTGCAGTCAAATATAATAATTCCCGAGCTTGAGGAGTGTCGGGATAAAATGCTTTAAATGCTGCAACTGATGAATCAGATAAAGACTTTAAGGTAGCAAGATTATTAGTCTGAACAGTAGGCGCCTTTGCGGGTGCCGCATCAACCGGAGACGTTAAAGAAGATACTCCGAGCGCTGCGCCTGCAAGCACTGATTTCCAATTCTCTGCGACTAAATATTGTTTGAAGGTAATCATTATAATTATTTAAGATATATGGAAACTGATAACAATGCAACTGTTATTTTAACCTCCGAAGAACTTGCAGTCCTTAAGTGGTGGGAGTGTGATAATTATCATGAGTGGGAAAGATTAGCTCGGAGAGATTATCATTACTGGCCTACTTAACCTGGAATACTCCCCAAGTATTACTCTTATCAATATATAGAATGTCAATTTTATCTGCATTCCGCTCTAATACAGATTTATAAATCCGACCCCTTTCTACATTACATTCATAAAGAAATGTGTTTATTTGTCTGGTAGAAGCGAAGTACTTTAAACTATAAATTATATTTGTAAAGATGCTGTTCATTCTAGAGCCATATTTTTCTCTATTTTTATCTACAGACCTTACATACCCCTTAACATACCAATCGATGGTAGAATACTTATCAAAGGATGGTATTGTTGGTGACCCACCTCGAGTCATTTCCTGCTTTAAATATTCAACAGTATGAGGGTCACTGTAAATATTAAAAACTACATCGAGCCACCGATCATGATCTCTTTCGAATACAAATCGATCCGTAAATGTATCTGAATCAATGTCTACCGTATCTTTTAATTCAGCATTACCTATTCGATATGCTTCGGAAAAATATGCCTTAAAATCAATCATTATTTCCAAACTCCTGTATATAATTGAATACCTACCCCTATCAATTTAGTAAGCTCTTCGTTCGGATACCATTTGTTTCCCATTATCTGACGAGTGAATACAGAATTTTCAGGATGGCTAGTTACAATATATCTATGACCATTAAACGAGCTCTCTATTGCATTATACTTCTTAAATTCGCTCTTTAATATATCAATATGCTCAGGAAAAAACTTCATCTTAAGATTACTATTGGGGATGAACTCAATCTCATGAACATCTCCATGTAGGGTATTAAATGTAGCATTATCATAGTAACCTACAACATCTTGAGGCTTAATCTCCTTTATTGCATCTCCTATAATCTCCTTCTCTCTATGAAAGTTACGCAGGGTTTCGAGACCATGGATTTCATTACCAAATACGAGACGAGCAGCATTAACTACATGAACTGCAAAGAGTCCTACATTAAAGATAGGAAGAATTGTATGAGAAGTTACTATTACAAGAGACCTTCCATGAGTTTGAAGGAGAGTTTCTGAACCAATATTCATTACATGATACCCTCCAGTCCTTCCAAATAGTTGTGAATGACGAGTAAAGTATTGATACTCTTCACCCTCTTTCACCTTTAATGATTGACCACCCTTTAGTAAATCTAGATCTTTTTGAGTAAAGCTAGTCCAGAAACGTTGAACCCTTACCGGCTCTTTTGATGTCTTAAAGGTGAGATACTTATCCAACTCTTTCCATTTGCGAAAGTATGAATATCCTCCTAGATGCTTAGTAAGTGCCTGGAGGGCAAAGATTACATCAGGATACTTACGCTTAATCTCATTCGGTACTGGCTTAGATGTAACTACCTTAAAGTGACGCGGACCTTCAGATTCAAATTGTCCACCTGCACGAATCCACTCTCTCAAAATACCATCCCACTCAGATGTTCCATTCTTAATAGATTCCATCTGCTGACGCACCTGTGAGGTCATCGACTCACAGACGAGATGGAATTGCTTAAACGATTGCATATAAGAGTATTTATACAAGAGGAAACCTATTTAGCTTTGGTTCTAAATAGGTTTTATTTTAAAATGATAGTTTGATATACGAATGATTAAAATCGATTTAGATCAAATTATTGGTCTGGTGCAGTCTCGTACATCTTAGCGAACTTAGCAAGAATTGAAACGATATGAGCATCAGGTTCAGTTCCTCCAGACGGGTCATTCTCTTGAACTAATTCAATCAAATAATCAATGTCGCCTTTTGTAAGCGGTACTGGTTCTGCAGAATCGATTAGATCTGCTTGCTGTTCGTCATTAGAAGGTACATTGCCTATTGATGGGCGCTGACCTTTAAGGACTTCGTCGTATGCTTCAGAAAGCAATTCCATGTGGTGTTTCATAACATTATTTAATATTTCAATGGTGCTGAAACGACTTGTCCGTCTGGATACACAACGTCTACGTTTAATTGACCTGAATCTGCCATTTCTTGAAAATTTGGAATATTGCTCCAAGACCATGGATCGGAACCGATTTCCTCTTCAACCACTCGTTGACGATCTCGTTTATTAGATATTGAATGTACAATCCGACTAAAGTTTGTAATCACATCACCAATAGCACCTCCAGAGTCGTACTCTTCAGGGCGTTCCGGGTCTGATTGCCGGGTATACATATGAACAATAATTTCTTCGATAGTTACAGATATAGGATTTTCTGGATTGTTATTTTGAGGATCTGGAACATTAGACATTGAAGGTCTATTTTTAAGAACCTCGTCGTATGCTTCAGAAAGCAATTCCATGTGGTGTTTCATAATATTATTTATACTAAAGAGGACGCACTCTACCTTTTGTTCTAAACGTATTTGATTGAAAGAATATACTCTGATAGTGTTTGTTAAAGAACTTATTTAGATCTTATTCTCTTCAAAGGGCTTCGGAGCCGTATTTAAAGGTGTCCAGTAGTGAGTAACCCAATCTTTACTTTTGAGTAGTTTAATAAGCTTTGCCAAGAGAGGTACTGCTTCTTTAAACTGAAATCTTCCAATATGAATAGCAACATCTCTCCCCAGCTTCTGAACTTCAGTAACTGGTTGAAGCTTTTCATATGCTTGAGAATAGCGCTCACCTGCTTCTCTGACCTCTTTCCACCACTGTTCTAAAGAACCTTTATAACCGTATTCTCGGACATGATAGTTGTAGTTACTCTCAATCTGCTGTTTAACATCCTCATCAATAGGCATCCATCCTTTACGAGGAGCAAGAGACTGATAGATTTTCTCTGCCTTTTCTAATGTGGCCCTGCGCCCATAATGATATCCGCCACCTCCGAAATCGTGCTTTGAATCACTATAGGAACTGCGATGAATCAAATCACCACCATGTTCAAGCCAATAAAGCCATGAACCCGTCCCATGAGTAACATTAGGATTAAGGCGTTCGTTGAACATCCCCTCTGGTCCTTCCCACCGTTGCTGGTTATGAACTTTAGCAAATGCTTCTATCATCTCAGGAGTTCTATAAGGATGATCTGAACCATATACTTCATTAAAGTATTGTTTAAATTTTTCCATATATTAATATCTTATATCAGGGTTTGAAGGATTAAAAGAACCTTTATTGCCAGTTGCTGATTTAATTTGGCTCGGATCAAATACTACAAACTCTCTATCTGCACTCGGGGTATCAGAAAAACCAATTATTCCATCATACCCCATCTTCTCCCATTTCTTTATGAGTTGTGGGAGATTGTCATGATACTGAAGATAAGAAGACTTACCTTCAGGAAGTAAGTCTTGAGGTACTGGATTAGTTATTCTAAGGTAAGCAGGAATAACTCGTGCAGATACGAGCTCTTTTCTATTTACGAAAGCGGCATATTCATGAGAGTTTTGGGCAATAGTACTAGCATACTCCGGTTCATCAGTAAAATAACTCGGATAATCTTTAAGGAATTTATCTTCAAAGCTTACCATTGCTCGACCATGATAAACTCTCAACGGTCTACCCTCACTATCAACTACTTTAGATCCTGCAAACCATTTTTGAAACTCAGGAGTAAGTACTTGATTACGATTCTCAGCTAAAAAATATGTCTTAAAGTCGATCATAGGTTAATGTCTGATGTCAGGGTTAGAAGGATTGAAGGAACCTTTGTTACCGGTTGCAGATTTGATCTGCTCTGGATAAAACGGAACATATGAATCACCTTTTCCTTCAACTTTATTAGAGTAAACCAAACCATCATACCCCTCTCGTTTAGCTCTCTGGATTATATATGCCCACATAGGGCCTAGTGTATCATCTTCAACTCGTTTAGGGTTTTTAATTGATAAATAGACAGGCACTATATTAGGCGCTTTACCTTTCATATTTTGAGTCATCCATTCATAATCTTCTGGAGATATAGTCCAACCTCTTAAAATTTTATTAGCTTGTTCTGAAGAGCCAAAATGGCCTAATGCTCCACCTCCACCCATAAGCGTAGCTTCCTGATCTTTAAAAGTATTAAAATCGTCAACTCGTCCATGATAAACAACTAAAGGATTACCTTGAGAATCAACCACCTTTGATCCCTTAAACCACTCTTTAAAGGCTGGTGATTCAGTCACTTTATAGTTCTCTGTAAAGTATTCCTTAAAGGTGTGCATTAGTTTGAAAAGAGAGCAACGTTCTGACCATCTTGAGATACCCCAATAGCCATTCCGTTCTGAGCATTTGCATCTTGATCGAAATAGGAAAGACGTACTAAGTAGAAGAAATCTTCAGGAGTACTCTTCTTCCAATCAGAACCATAACCGTGCTCTTTAGAGATACTAATAAGACGTGCAGTATCCTTTATGTTCTGAACATATGATTCATCTCCGAGTTGAGGGGCAACCTTTAAGAGGATGTTTTCGAGCTTTAAGAAGTCCGGAGTTGCATTCATCTCTTCATATGCTTCTGCAAGTAATTCTAAATGATGTTTCATGATAATATTTAATTAGTATTGAGGACGTTGCGGATCCATCTGTGAGACTGGACCATCAAAGGTTTCATATTCACCAAGTGCCTGATCATCACCATGCGGGTCAACCTGAGGAGAGGTATAGTTCTGAACCTGATGTATATCTGCAACCTCATAATAAGCAGAGGTAGCCACATGAGTAGCAACCTTTACAATATCCTCTTCTGAGAGATCAGTCTTAGGCTCAAAAAGCCATTCATGATTGTCTTCATAGATATAGGCATGTTCATCACCCTGAATAATCTTTGACACAGAAGTCCAATTAGTGTAGCTATTACGCGGATGAAAGGTAATATTAAAGCCTTCTTTAAGTTTGAAGATAAGCTGGGCAATCTCATCAGCAGACTTACCTTTAATATCAACATTTTGAGAAGCGGACATATTCTCTATGAGAAGTCGAGTCTGTTGTACCTTTATATAGGCTTTCTCAAGAAGGAACTTTTCGGTGCGGTTCATATTATTATTATTTAATGATTATAAAGGCAGAACTAAAAAAGTGCAAAAAAATTCACAAAAAATTTTTGAGAATCTTGAGAAATATAAACTGAAAGAAAGAGTGATGTTCGAGAGAATGATATTATTATAATATCATAAATGAAACTATTTCAACAAGTTAAAGAGATTAGATCTCAGCAAGGAGAGTTACACTTCCAAAGGTATGCTATTATAGAGACGCATAAGTGGGCTCTCTATATTCATCGGATCTATAAAGAAGATAAAGATGAACATTTACATAGTCATCCGTGGAACTTCATGAGTGTAATTCTGTGGGGTGCGTATATAGAACAATATGCTCCTGAGTATAATCGGATGAGAGTAAAGTGTGAAGGATCATTCAGTAAGGCTGATCGGAACTACTTTCACAAGATCGTTGACATACTCAGGGGACCCGTAACTACGTTATTCTTTACGTGGGGAACACATCAACCATGGCATTACTGGGTTAAGGGTGAGAAAGTAGAATCAACAGAGTATCGGAAACAGAAGAATATTGCCCGGATGGCACAAGAGGTTGCACATAAGATAGATGCACAGATAGTTAAGAAGCTCCAGGAGCAGATTCCAGTACTAGAGAATCGTAAAATTTTACGATAAAAAAATTTCCGAGAACCGAGAACTTAAAAAGAATTTGGAAAAAAATTGGCATGGGGTCCGGATCGGAGTGCAAGCTTTTTCTATATCTAATAAATTTTCGTACTTAAGGCTTGCATTTCGCGGTGTGCTCCGATCCCCTCTCCACCTTTCGAGATGGCTGAGGCTCTCGAGAGCACACCGCTCTTAATTGTTCTAGTATCATTAAAGCTTGCCAGTTTGTTTAGATCAATGCTCTAGTAGCGCATAGTGACCACCTTCCTTTCTTTCACAGCATCCAATCCGGACAGCTGAGTGCACCCCTTCACTGAGGTGGCTGACCCATCCACAGCACCGCAATCAAATTGATTACCTTTACTCATCATCGGAGTAAAGTGCTCATCGCTCCAGCTCACACTCAGCTCAGCGCCCTGCACTGCTGGGCTCCCTATCACAGGGCGCTGAGTCATGAGTATGTGTCCTGCGCTCGGTGTGATGAATATGTTCTTAATCATAACGTCTGCCTATCTTATAGCTGCAGCCCGATTAGAGTGCAACCGTTTTGTTTACTTTACTTCAACAGCCTCAACGAGCGGACCGTTCTGGTTGCCCACGCACCACATAATCCAAGCCCCAGCAATGGTGCGTGCGCGGAGCTCCCAACCGTTCGACATCGCAGCCAAGTAGCCGCAAATCCAATCTGGACGGAACGACTGGCGGATGCTCTCAGGCGTCAAGCCATATTCGTATGCAGAGAGCTCGATGCGCTCCAATCCGAACTCGTTGAAGTGATACGATGCCTCGCCTGCATAGATGTGTACATCGTTTCGCTTATCAATCTCGATGGTCACATCGCCGGGTGCCTCGATGACTTGCTTCATCGTTGCGCGACGCTCTGCGCAGGCTTCAGCAGTTAGCGCTTCAGGGTTGGTGATGGTCGTGAGCTTGAATTTATATTTCATAGATGCAGTATGGCTCTTTTTCGGAGGGAGTGCAACTACTTTGTGGGGCGCGGCAGGCTCGGAGGAATCGTCAGGAGGCTCCGACTCGTGATGTTCATGATGCCCACCACCGGCACCTGCTCTACCAAATTGGGAATGATTGCTTGCACTCCGCAGATGAAATGGAACTCAGCATCGCGGCCTGCCTTGCCCTTCGGCCACCCCTTCTTGTCGAGGAGCTGGAGCTCGGTGAGGTGCTTAAGGAGCATTGCGTGTAGTTCGTCGAATGTGATGTTCTTTATCATGTCAATAGTATGGTTGATTTCTCGTTCTAGTGCAACTACTCATTCCGAAATCGTGCCACAATGTTGTCCAAGTCAACACCCCGCATCACGTCCAATCCGCAATGGGTGCTCGGATGCAAGCGCTTATTGTCCAATGCGCACACATCCTTCATCCGCTGGTGCAGCTCCGGCTTGAGCACTTTGGCCCAGCTTGCGATGTGCTCTTCTTGGATTTTGATTCCTTCCGCAACTGTGAACTTAATTTTCATACAGTCAGTATGGCTCTAAATTTGTTTCTGTGCAACTACTTTTCCGAATTCTTTTCAGCGCCTACGCTCGAGAGAATGCACTCCCTCGCACACCGCAATAGCCCTAAGCGCTGAAAGGAACTCGGAGGGGCTGCCTCCGAGTAGTGTAAAGGCTTTAGGCCGCAGAGGCAACAGCTTTCTTCCGCACGGCGCGCTTCTTCGGAGCCGGAGCCTCGGGCTCAACCGCTTTGGGAGCCGGAGCCGCCACGAGCTTCGCCTGCTTGGGCTCGCGCTTGGCCCGCTCGTTGAGCCAGCGGAACGTGGGGGTGTGCAGAACGGCCGGATAGGTTCCGTTGCTCTGCGCCTGAGCGATGAGCTGGTTGACCGCATCGGTCGCGCTGAGCTCTTTGCGCTTGACGCGCTCCTTGTAGCTGTGATGCATTGTTGTCTTCATATGTTTTTGTTTCCGACAGTAATCGTTATTGATTACAAAAAAGATATTAGCTGTTTCCCGTGGGCAGTGCAACTCTTTTTAGAGTTTAATTACAACTACTTCCGCAATATAGTGCTTGCCCGTCCCGTGCTGTTTGCCGAATATAGAGAACACCCAGCCGGAGATCTCGTCGTTCATATCCCGCATCCAGGAAACTTCTTCCGCCTGGAGCTGCTCGTCGTCGGGCAATGCATCGACGTACGCATTGATTGCAGCCATCTCGTGCGAGGGCTCGGGCCTCCGGTCCACCGCATCGTAGTGCTGGCCCCGGAGGCTGGGCGTATCGAAGTAGTTCTTAATCGTTATCCGGACCGCATATTTCATTTTCATACTCATAGTGTGGCTCCGTTTCTAGTTCTGTGCAACTATTAATTGTAGAAATGTTTCCGAATTACAGAGTTGCCTTCGATGGTGAGAACGACTTCAATACAGCACTCGCTGTCTTCCGAATTCTGATACATGACCCAGCAGCCCGGAGTGTGCCACCCGCTGACCGTATTCTTATCCTTATCGCGCCAGAACACCACCCCCGACAGCTCTCCTTGTGGAATGTCGAGCTTTTCCGCCACCTCGATACACAAGTTGCCGATATCAGCTTCCATCCCCATCCCATCCTTGCCGAATCCGATAGGCTGAGCATAGACGGGACCACGGCCCAGCCATTGGCTGAAGCACATCCACAATTTGCTATCGTCGATGTAGTCAATCATCTTCCGGTCAATTGTCGTATCATTTATCATACCCAGAGTATGGCTCATCCGCAGGAGCAGTGCAACAATTTTCTAAAATATATTTCACGGCCCACCCGAATTTTTGCTTGCACATTCCCGAATTTTTCTTTATAATGGGATTGGACCCCTCGTTACTTTACTTTACAAAGAAAGCCCGAATAATGTATTGCACTGCTAAAAAGAAACCGCTATAATGGGTCTGGACCTCTCGTCGCTCGGCCTCCCGCACATAGGGAAAGGGAGATTATCGCTCCCTCTCGGTGTGAAAAGCCAGCTCCAAATCCTTTTCTTTTCTGCTGGCTTTTTATCAAGGAGAGTGCGACACTCTCGTCGAATGTCGCACTCTGTGAACTTTCAGACTTGCCTTTTAGCCGTTCGCTTCGACCGGCTGCTCAGCGATGTTTTCGACTTGGGGCTGGCCTTCCGGAGCCGGAGTGGGCTCGGGCGTCGCACCTTCCGGGGCCTGCGCAGCCTTTTTGCTGGCCTTCTTCGCGGCGGGCTTGGTCTTCTTGGCTTCCTTCGCAGCGCGCGCTTCCGCAGCCTTCGCAGCGCCATCGGACGGGGCGTTCGTCTTCATCTTCCCGTTCAGCTCGAACAGCTTGGCGATGAGCTTTTCCGGATTGGTGCTTGCCATCTTGTGCATCTCGAACTCCTGGGCCTTCTTGCCCGCGCGCTTGCGCACTTCCTCAATCGTCGCGCCCTTCCGCAGGTCGCTCAGCACGTTCTTGGGAACGTAGAATTCGACGATTTCGTCGACCTCAACCTTGCGCCCGAGAATCTCGGAGCGACCCTTGGCCTTGTCGGCGAGGTAGTTGGCGTTGGTATTGCGGGAAGCACCGGTCAAGCAGCAGACGAGCTGCGGGCACTTCGATTTGGATTCGTTCTTTTTTGCTTTGCGAGCCATATGTTTGGTTCTTTCTATTTGTTGTTGTTTGTTTGCTTTACTACTATTCAGCACTTAGCTGATGTTGATAAGATATGTTCTATTTTCGTTCTGTGCAACTTTATTTTGAACTTTTTTTCACTTTTGTTTAGCTTAGTGTTTCTTATCTACATCGTGCGCAAGCACTTTCTTATGCACCAATCTATATGCTTATTAATAACTAGCAAGAAAAATCTGAATAAAAAGTTCACGAAATCCCGAATAAAAGCTTGCATCCCGGAGAAATATCGCTATAATATGTTCTCTTTTAAGGAGTTCTAATGTTGAGAATGAGATCCGCTCATGATAAGAGATCTTAATCGGATCAGATTAGGGATGGGGCTCTGGGTTGCGGAGTGCAGATGTGGATAAGGTCTGAGGCCTCCCGGCTGCGGATCTGGCTCCGGTCCGGATGCAGCTCGGCATTCAGGGAACGCGCTCTGCAGAGAAATCAGATTTACTTGAATGATTTTTGATTTCTCTGCAGAGCGCGTTCCCTGAAAGAACACAGCGCGCCCGAATAAAAGCTTGATTATCCCTATAATGCGAGAACACTGTGCACTTTAATGATTCTCTGAGGCCTTTGTTCTAAGTCGTAAAGGTATGAATCACTGTGTTTGTATATGAAATGAAACAAACCTATTTAGAACAAAAGCTACATAGGGATCCGCAGGGGTTAAAAGATATGTCTGACTCGGTAGATATGTAATGAAGAGGAAGCGCTGAGGAGAGCCTGGCGGGGCAGAGAGTTCTGATACGTGTGTACGCGGTTCTGATAACGTGACGCGGGTATCAGATTGAGACGGGGCTAATAGATAGGCCCCGCGAGGTTCTGAATATGAGGGTTCTTTAAACTATCTGAAGGATTACGGATTATAAGAGAGCTACCGGACCGAATAATGCGGATCGGTAGAGGCTTATAGGGCTCGGAAGGAGTCCGGAATATCTAGAGTTGAGAAAGTTGGAAAAAAATTATCCGGATCCGGGTACCTTTATACGCGACCAATTTTCCACTCTCTTCAGATCACCAATTCTCTTGAGTATTCTCATCCACTCTCTTCAGATCACCAATTCTCTCAAGCAGTCTCTGCCTCCTTATTTCTCTCCATAAAAAATCCCATTACTAGATCTATCTCAATTTCTAGTAATGGGAAGAGTAAAAGACTCGATCTTTATTCTATATACTTCCAGAGTATATCGTAAATACGTCTCAGGTCCTTCTTAACCTCATTAGTTATCACTCCGTTCTCGTCAGGGTACTTCTTGTTTATGTGTTCTATTCCTATTAAGCATTCATGAGCCATCATACTGAAGTTCATCCGTGCTTCATCCTTTCTTTGCTCTTCAGGAGTCATCTCAGGATGTACCGGCTTAGGTACTAGTGTTGCCTGATCTTTCATCTCTTTAGGGAAGATGTCGGGAGGAGTAGGAGAGGTTATCTGATCGTATGCCTCTGCCAAGAGTTGGGTGTCTTTATTCTTCATGGTCGTTCATCTCCATCTACCCGGAGAAGGGTTAACAGCTTATGTGCTAAGTCCGCCTCTTCAGGAGTGAGACCTTCTTTCACATCTTTAACATATGACAGCTCCCCCATAAGGCTGTCAATTAACATATGTGACTCTTCTTTGGGGTTTAATTTTATGAGAGTTGCTTTGGGGCCTTTAGGCTTATTAACTTTACCTTCATATGCCTCTGCCAAGAGTTGGGTGTCTTTATTCTTCATTATCTTTATTTAGAGATATTTCCAAATATTCTTTTTACCTAAAGGTATAATCTCAATGCCATCACGGCACAGGAGCAGATAGTTTTCATCACCCTCTCCGGACCCTTCTAAGAACATCGGAAGTGCTACCTCGATCGGTACCGTACCATCTTCCTTACACTCTTCAATTGCATCTTCAACGCTTCCGAAGACCTGCGTTAGAATCAGTTCTTTTAACGAAGAGAAGCGGGTACGAATTTTCGGTTGATTGTCCCCGAAATAGTCATCCATTCCAATGAGAATGAATTCGCGATCTGTTGTCTTATTCTCTTTCATACTTTATTTGTTGAGGGAGAAGAAATTGAGGACCTTTAACCTTTTGTTCATATGCCTCTGCCAACAATTGAGCGTCTTTCTTATTCATATTTTTATTTAGTGCGGTACACTGTGATAATAGTCTTCTCTTCCTTGCCATCATCTCCATCAACCCACATTTCAAGAGATGTATCATCATCTACTCCCTCGGTGGGAATACCCAGAAGCCATGATATTAGAGTAACTGTGCGTGAGTTGTTAAGAAGGACAGTTAAACCGAAATCATCATTTGCTTCAAAAACCCGTCCTGGGATTTCTACTCCATTATCATACCGCAGGGTTACAAAGTCTCCCTTTGCTAAGCTATTCACTTCTGTTATCTTTATGAGCTTAACTTTCTTATTCATACACACATAATAAATGAGTCCTTAAGATGACTCAAGGACTCATTTAGAACATTCGTTTATCTTACAAAACTTTGTGTGCTTTAGAGACTGTGGTAACCTGATAATTAATCCTTCTTGAATTAGTGGCTGTTGAGCCTGGTTCGCTCCCCTTGGAGAGATCTTGAACTGATTAATATCCAGCTTAGTAGCTGGTGGGGATATTTGAGATTCTTTCTTCATATTCAGCCCCTAACATCCACAGGAACTCTCGCGCTCGGTCACCAAGCATTTTGTTGAGTGGGTGCTTCCCAGCAGCACACTTGGATCAGTGCTTCATTATCAATCCAGGTTGCACCCACCGGGTGACCCTTCACGAGGATAGAGTTTTGCTCTTCCCAGCTCTCGGTAGGAGCAGCGCTCGTAATTTGTTCTAGGGCAGAGGCAGCTGCCTGTTCGATATTATCAGCAGCAATTTCGATCAGGTCAATAGGTACGTTAGGCCCTGCGCTGATGTCTGATACTAATGCATAGAATTTTTTCATATTCCGAAAGGTGATTTGTGGTTTCCGACTCGTGAGTTGTTACGGTTGAGATAAACGTCTACATCATGAGCAGTTACGGGTCCGTAGTGCTGTTGCTGTGCAAGATAGGCAATATGCTCACTGGTAAAGTGACGATTATCTTTACAGAATCGGACCGTCTGAGCCTTAGTGTAATTAAGAGGACGAATCTTGAGAGTGATGTTGCAAGAGTTGTGCTCATAAACATCCCACCCATCAACCTTTCCAGTAAAGGAGTAGTCATATATGAAGAGTTTGAAAGATTGTAGAGAAGTCTTACATGCATCAGTATATAAATCTGAATGCGCACAGGCAGCAAGAGCACCCTTGAGAGTATGAGCAGTATAGACAAACTCATCATTACACTGATTCTCTTTATCGTCTATTGCAATATGAAAGCGCATAATCTTTTATTCGTTAATGAAAGATTAAAGGAATTTTTATGTTAATACAAATGTTTATTTAGTTTTTAATCCTCTAATACCCACATTTCTTCCTTTGAAATATAGTCACTCTTTTCGAAAGGAGAATTGTAAAGGGGATGGGTTGGTGAGAGAATAAATGACCCACCTAAGTCTTTAACCTGTACATATCCCCAATGAGGCTCCATACAATCACTCTCAATCATTTTACGCGCAAAATATTCCGGATCTTCTTGCTCCTTTTTGTCTCCCTCCGCGCGCAGATACTCCGTAGTTGAGTTGAACTGATGATTGTGCTCTAAATCTATAATACCTGCAAGATGTTCTCCAGGTACCTCAATAATCTCTTCAATGACTTCATTAAAAAGATCTGTAGAGCAATCAATACAGTATCTTATTACTCTGAAAGATTGTATATTCTTCATAAAGAAATATTATACACACTCACAATTTAACACAAATGTTTATTTAGCTTTTTCTCTTACCATTATTGGATTACCGCACTCATCAGGCATTAGCTTAAATCCTAATGATTGGTAGAAGGCAATAAGCTTTTCTGCGCTTATGGCAGACCTCAGCGGAATAGCAAGGAGCTTACATCTTGGAGGAAAGAACTCCTGAGCGAGCTTGCGTCCCCACCCTATCTTTCGATACGGCTCTGCAATCTCAAAGTAACTAATCCAAAAATAACCATCTGGAGTAGTAAATCCTTTTATTACCCCGAGCCTTCCCTTGTAGAGGAAGACCATATCTTTAGAGTAGTTCTTAATCATTAACAGAATTTATTGCGGATATTTGCCACATACACTTGCCCTGCTTCAGACAATTGATTGATTCCCCAATACTTGTCCGCATCATGAAGCTTTTGGATGTTTGCCAAGAATGGTACACCCAAAGCTTGAATGTGTTCAGGAAGTGCATTCCACAATTCTTTTTGCGTCTCATCATTTGTTGTGTCTATGAAAAAATGAAACGCAAGATTCTCAAAAGACGTCTTATACTTATCATCCGGGATATAGCGACCGATTGCGCACTTATTACCCGTAGGTGAGCGATAAAAGCATCCAATTTTATCTACAACTGTAGCACGCCGATTTGTATCTGCAGAGTAGAATGCAATAGTTTCATCAAGAAACTCTTTCCGTTGTTCTTCGATAGTCTTCATATTTTTGTTAGAATAAAGCTTTTGAGATAAGAGATTTGAGAGATATCAACTGATCCCGATTAAAAAGAATTCCTTTACCCTCACCGTAGATGTAGAAATGAGTTTTTTCTACATCTAGAGAGACTCTTGCTCGGTGAATGCTCATTCCATCTATGTCCCCCCTCTCATAAGAGAAGTACATATGGAATTCTGCATCAGGACCAAAGGGACTATACACTAAAGTATCAGGAGTGTTTTCCAACCCGTCTGCTACCCAGATTCCAATATGGGAATCTACAATAGATATGTAGATTTCAGGATAATCCCAGTACCCAACTGTTTTAAACACTTGAGTGATGGTTTTTAAATCACCGCTACCAAACCGAAACCCTGTCTCCATCAATTTTCTTACTACAGTCCGTATCTCTTCACGGTGCTCAGGAGTGCCAGGCGTGTTTCTAAAAGTTATAGTACACAGTCTCTTTTTCATACACACATTTTAAATGATTGCTTGTAGTTACTCAAACAATCATTTAGAATTATTTGTTGAGGGAGTAGACATCGTTGTTAACCCGATTTATCCATGCATTTCTATTACCTGGAACAGTTTCAGGCCAAAGAGTTACTTCAATTGACCCATCTCCCTCTTCTGCAAAGAGATTAAAGTTGAGCCGAATACTATTGTTGGTACAGACTGCTACAACTCGTCCAATTCGAGTATGAAGCAGTGACATTTCCGAAAGAATAGTTGTGGTAACAATATCTCCCTCAGCAAGATTTGTACCAATGTCCTGTACGGTGAGTCCTGTTAGAGGGTAGGATTGAGGGCAACATTCAGTGACAAGAACCTCTATAAAGTATTCTCCTTCTTGAACCGTAAATTCAGCACGAGTTTTAAATTTACGGTCTGTAGGAAAGGATGATTCAAAGGATATGAATCCGGGATTATCTGCATTACCATCTTGCAGATAATCATACCACTTTTTAATATATGGTAGAAGCTTCGCCATTACAGAGCCTCGGTCTTGAAACAGCGCGATAGAACTGTCCCATGACCAATCTCGTTAATTGACCGTGTATTGACCTGAAGGAGGAAAACCGTTGGTTGTGCATTCATAAAGTGTTTTATTTAAATTACACAAAGAGAATAAAACATTTTATATGTTAACGCAACGCTTTTTTTAGCTCTATAAAGTCTTTATTCCTTTAGGAAAGTATTGAAGATCAGGACAACTTTCATACTGGAAGGCCCATTCAGGACCGAAATTACTAAACATAACTTCAGTAGGGTCTTCAGCAGTTATAACCAGAATGGTATCCTTATCTAAGGTCGTACCATTAGGAAGGTCATGCCGATGAGATTGACCGAACGTAAAGTATCGGGTAATTGTTTTAGAAGTCTGCATCTTTTAAGAGCCACTGCTTGGTGGAGTTGAATTTACTAATTGCTAATTGCTTGAGATCATTACCGAACTGGATGGTAGTTGCCTTGAGCTTACCTCTCCGAGCTAAATTGAATATGTTAATAAGCCAAATACCTAAAATTATAAAGATGTAGAGCGGGCCTAATATCCACCCCAGAATGACATTATAATTTCGATGTTTAATACCCCATGAGGATTTACTCACCTCTAAAATTAAAAGGCCAGAAAGAACCCAGAGTATTATAACGACCGGAAAGAAAAATTTGATAGCATCAACCATAAATGCCTTGCTCTCCCATAATTTTTAGAATACGATCACGAGATTCCTGATCGTGCTCTGCATCAATACGAGCAGTTGAATGTTGAAGAATAAATCCTTTGCAATACTTCTTATTCGGTGTCCAGGAAAAGCCCCAAATTTCAAGATGAATGTTGAGATGCTTCTGAATATAGTAAATCAGCTCCTTTGCAACATCTTCCCACTCTGCTTTGCTCATGGCGCCTGCAGAGACTCTGACAGTATTACCTGTAAAGGTACTGGCAACCTTATAATTATCCATTTGATGTACTAGATACTTTCTAGTAACTCTTTCAATTACACTGTCAATATCTTTACGCATTGATAAGATTATATGAACATTTTAAGTAAACTCAATTACTCATTTAGTTAGTTCACACACCCACTTACGCCTTAACAAAGGGTACTTTTTAAGCTCAGTCACGAGTTTATATTTATTATTAGGTTGAAGTTGTAAATGCCATACTTCACCATTACGCGGATTTGCAAGATATTCGAATTCAGTTACAGTTAGATGAAACCACTTCATAATAATTAAGCGGTTAGTCATCCCATGACCTACGAGTCCTAAATTCTCAGGAAAGTCATCCTTTTCAAAATCTCGATGAAGCGTCTCGAGTACATCGCTGGCCCGATCATAGACATCTGCACATGATTCACCTCCATCAAATCGATAATAAAAGTGGCCATAATCATCGCGTTGGGATTGGATATCTTCATCTCGTGCATATCCTCCTATCTTTCCATTCCATTCCTGTTCCCGCATCCGCGGCTCTTCTCTAATCCATTTCTTAGGAGTATAAACCAGAGTCTTGAGAATCTCTTGTGCTGTCTGAATAGTACGGAAGTAAGGAGAGTAATAGATTGCTGTGGTGAGATTGGTGGGTGTGTCACTATTCGCTAATATTTTAAAGATTTCTTTACCAGCTTGGAAAGCTTGTTGTTTACCGTAAGGAGTAAGGTTAACTGCATAATCAGGCTTCTCCTGATATATGGAGTGGTCTACATTGCCCTCAGATTGACCATGACGGATTAAAAAGATATTACGGGGTTTCATACTTCCTTCTCAAGATAGGTTGCCATTTAACACTTACTATAGAGACTTCACCTACATCATTAGTCTTATAGGTTGCGATTGCTTCATAACCTTTGAGAGATTGCTTAGTTAAAGCTCTTTCAGCAGTGATGGTCCCACATATCAACCCTGTAAAGAATATTAAAATTGCGCCTACTACTAAAGTAGCATTTTCAGCTTGTTTATTCATATAAAGGGATTCTTAATGGGTTGGAGTACTTTAATCTTCTTCCAATCAATCTCAGGAAGGAGGACGCGATCACAAAAATCAGGACCCTTTAATTCATAAACTGAAATAAATGGTTCATGGTTATGAGCACAGAAAACGTCCCATATTTCACAATCACCGTAGGTTATCTGTGTATCCTTCTGACGCCAGAGCTTTCTGAGCAGTTTAATCTTCTTAATGTTCGGATCAATGTTCTTAGGCATATTAACCTCTCAATTTGGCATATGCCGCGTTTAATTTTTCGAGAATATCGATCGGAAACTCTGCACATCCCACCTTGATCGACTCCTTAGTGACCGATGCAGTGTATTTGCCGTTAAGCACTACAGAGATGCTCTGCAACGCATACTTATCAGTATCAGAAAAGAATTCTTCGAACGTAATAGTTGTATGTGAAGAGAAGCTGTGAGGATTGCCTCCCCAATGTTTCAAGTAAGGTTTAATCACTAACCAATGATACTCACTGTAATGTACGAGATAATTTGCGGCATTAAAACCGTTTGATGATTTGAAGCCGCGGCTTTCCAAGAAGTTTACGATTGCCTGTACCCCCGCAGCACTCTTACAATCGATTTGATAAATTGTTTCTTTCATATAATGTATAATAGTGAAATGATAAAGTAATTCAAAGTCTTTCTTAGAAATTACTCTTTAAAGTTAGGAGACTCTCCACAGAAGGCCATGAGTACCTCCAATAGAAGTCTATCTGATGCAGTCGGCTTTTCTATACCTGCTTCGATTATTCTTATCCGTTGCTTTAATTCTATCATTACTTCTTTTAATTCAGCGCGGGGGTATTCGATAAAGCCGTATGGAACATTAAGCCTTAGAATAGCATTATCAGGATGTCCACTAGTAAAATAATGAGAGGGTTCTGTCAAAACTCTTTCCATGTCATCTATTTTCATAATATTATTACACCTTATAGGTATAATCATTTAGAACCTATGAGGCCTTTGTTCTAAATGAGTTTTATTTCATTCATGATGTGTGATAGTGTTTTTAAATTGTGCTACTTAGATCAAATTCTCTATTTTTCACTATTAGACGTGTAGAGTGTACCTAAAAAAGAAAGTGCCGGTGGAGGGATTCGAACTTAGCTTGTACTTCGCTACCGCTGCTCGTGCACGAGCCAGCGCCTCTCTACCTAGTTTATCAAACTAGCGCTCTGCCATTAAGCTACACCGGAAATTGTTACTTATTACTTAATCATTGTCGCCAATGCAGCAGTAACACTGGCAATCAGGAACCCAACTAAATAGGTAATACCGCCCGCAATGCCCATGCAGAAGATGCGCACGATGCCCCATGCTACTTCCGTAGAGGAAACGGGGGTCTGGTTTGCTGCATCGATAATCTGGACAATACCCTTCCATAGACATTCATAGAAGGAGACATAAATACCTCCACAGATGGTTGCTACAACTAAGAGGGCTGCGACAATGTAGAGGAGAATTTTGATAATAATCATATTTTGATAATAATGGTACGTTTTAGTTATTCAAATACAAATTTAGTAAAATGGTGGGCCGTGCCGGCAATCGTCCCGGCTATCTTTCGATTATGAGTCGAGTGCTTATACAAAGATTTAAGCTTCCGGCCCGGAAATTATTCGTCTTTACCTTTTAAGGGAAACTCTCCATCATTAGCTATGATATGCTGCATAATGAGCTTCAATCGTTCGTTAGCAGGTCCTGAGAACATACCGATATATGAGCGTGAAATCACTGCATTTTGATGCCAACTATCTGATCGGCATTCAAATGCTGATTCCATATTGTCAAGCATCTCAGTAGGAAATGCATCGAGGAGTGATTTGGGGTAACGATAACCACACTTTTCAATATCATAAAACTTACCTACATCCCAAAATGAAGCCTCAAACTCATTAAACCGCTTAACCCATGCCACAAAGATTGACCCCTTTGCACAAACCTGACATGTATTCTTTTTAAGTTCTTCTCGATTTACTTTATGAGACTCTTCGACTTCTTTCATTTTAAATGAAAGAAACGTTGCTGGTAAAGCAACAATTTCCTGTGCTTCTAATTGTGCAAGTACATCCTGTGCAATTAGAATTCTGAGCTGTTTTGCTTCTAGAGGTGTCATATTTGTAAATTTTTAAATCTGACGCAACCACTTAAACTCGAGAGTTATCGGGAGTTGTGGTAACAACGCTCTCCGAGTTCCGCCATTTCGTAATCCGAACGGATGCGTTACTTCTGAGCTCGTAATTTTTTTACAGAGCTTAGAGTTATTTACCGCATACTGTTGATTATCGAGATTGACTACATCCCAACCGACACCTACACGGATGTTCTCATCTTGTACATATTCCGCTACTGCTTGAGCAAGTACACACTGCTGACAAAATTCGATATCTTTTGAAGCATCCTGAGCTGCATCTTCTGCCATCTTGAGATGCGTTTCAGTTACTACTACGATAAATGATTCTCTTTTTCTCATATAACTGTGTGTAATATAAATCTTTTTATAGAATGCTCAATGGTTTATTTAGAGTATCTCTTCGATAAGCCAGGCGATTTCTTCAAACGTCGCACCATTATCATTTAAATCAGCGAGATTATTATATCCGTGAAGACCTTTTGGGCTGTTAAACAAGATATCTACGTTCAAAAGTCCAGAGCATTCAAGAATATTGCTCACATTCGGAATTCCTGCAGGGAGATAATTTGCAGATTCCGTCATATCTGGTGAGGAGAATTTGTAATATTCAAGGTCTTTTGTATGACACTCAACCAACTTCTTGTTCAGATTCAGAACATTACACAACACTCCAAGACAGCAGCACTCATTATCTACTCTTTCGAGCTTCCCCTTCCCTTGCTGATATTCACCTGAGCGCAAAGCTTCCAACCACGTTTGCTTCAGCTCTGGGTCTAAACGTTTGCGGTTTACATCTAAGGTACTATCTTCATATGAAACCCGTTCAAATTCTTTTCTCATATTGATATAATAACAGATTCTCTTAAGGTAAACAATTACTTATTTTGATTTCTTTATCTTTAATGATAGAGGGGAAATAGACTATAACCTGCAATCCCATACTATCCTGAGATGATTTGCGCAATCCCTTTAATGCACAGAGCTCGATAACTTCTGTTGCATCGTTACAAACAATACCGGGACATTGACGACCGAACATCCCCCGACCGCTGTAATCTCTATAAACCGTTCCATTAACTTCCTGAGCGACATCTTCGAGGATTTTTAATGCTTGTGCGTATGTTTTCATTTATCGTTAATGTGTGTAATATAAATGCTTTTTAAGACATTTCAATTACTTTTTTTGATTAGCAAATTCTTGCGCCGATTAAACTCACTCAAGAAAGATTCAAAGGAATATTGAGTTTCTTCTGCAAGCTTCTCAATAGATTTTGCAAAACACATCTTCTGTTGGGTTGTAGTTTTACCTCTGTGCTCTTCAATCATATAACCAAATCCATCTAAAAACCAAGCAGCATCTGCAAAATCTTCAACACCTTCATCAATACCAAATTTATGATGCAAATTTAATTGAAACGCCCATACACGGCGCTCTCTTTCAATATGATACGGCTTTTGAAATTCAATAAACGTTTGCCCTAATAGATGTTGAGGACGTGGATACTTTAATCCCCATCCATCCTTAACCATTCTACTCTCATCAATTTCTACAAAGTGGGAAATTTCGTGAAGTACATTAGATAGTGTCGCTTCGGGACCAGCCCAGGGCCCAATCTTTATTTTCTTTTTGAAAACAGTCTGACCCTGTAACTTTGGGTCATATTCAATTGGAGCAAGGAAGTTCGTTATCCATTGAGCTTCTTTATCTGTTACTTTATTTTCATAAATCATAATATCCAAAAAAAATTAGAAATTGACATCAACCGCTAAGTATTCGACACACGCAGAGAATTACCTACTGGTGCTGCTCATCAATTTCTAAAAAATGGTACGGTCTGCGAGGACTTACACCTGCTACTATCAAGAGCTACCAATCGAGATTATCTAGAAATCTCAACAATTCACTCAAGCTGTTCTATTACTATTAAACTTAGACCGAAAAGTGGTGAGTGAGGCAGGATTTCTACCTGCATTGCGTGCCTCTGGTTATTCACCGATACGCTACTCACCCACAAAGTTACAATCCAAATGCATTCTTAGACGCCCAGTCGTAAGCTTCATCTTTAGACAGCCCTAAAGATTCACCATACTCTGTCCAGCTCACAACTCGGTTAAAAATATTTTCAAGTGCATTCATATCTCAACTTTCAATGTGATTAATATATGTGAAATCTATGGATGTTAAAGTGTTTATTTAGGTTAATTCGAACCCGTACAGTTGTTTTATAGTTTTATAATAAATAATTGTATGAATAAAGATGAGGTACAAGAGCAAATTAATAGATTTAAGACCACAAATACTGGTAAATTTAAAAGCCTTCTATTTGATAACAATTTGAAGCTAGTAATGTGTGAAGAGTGTAAAGTGACAGATACATATAATTCTAAACCAATAACTCTACAACTTCATCATATTGACGGAAATAATCAAAACAATCATATTGACAATTTTCAGATATTATGCCCTAATTGTCATTCACAAACTAAAACATTTAGAGCCCCTAAAAGGGTAACAGACGATCAAATTTTAGCAGCTGCAAATAATTCTAAAACAATATCAGAAATTATTAAAAAGCTTGGAAAATATGCAAGTGGGGGTATTTATAAACGTATTGAAAAGGTTATTTTAGAGCATAAATTGCCTATTACTAAGTATGATTATACGTCTAATAGAGCTATAGGATTTAAAAAGCCTCGAGGTAGAAAGCCTACAGGTTTGACACTAAAGACACATATATGTAAGCATTGTAATTTAGAATTTAAACATACACACAAACGAACATATTGCTCATCAAAGTGCACCCATGATGCAGCATGTAAGTATAATATTGATGTTCAATCTGCAATTCCACTCATTAAAAAATTTGGATGGAGTCAAGCCGCAGTAAAATTAAATATCAATACAAAATGTCCTGATGTTACTCTCCGCTTAGCTGTTAAGCGCCATATAAAGTATATCGACCCAACACTTGACCTTCATGAATTATCTAAATTCAGTCATCATTCTAGATACATATATGACAAAGAAACTCGACAGAGAATAGATAAATCTCTGTCGAGTTAACTTGGTACCACAGACTGGACTTGAACCAGCACACTGGGTTAAACCAGCTAGGGATTTTAAATCCCTTGCGTCTGCCATTTCGCCACTGTGGCAACTAAAGCCTACCACTATAGCTTTCGCTACCCTATCTCGCTATGCACAGAATCACCTTTCGGGTATCTGCTACACTCTGAGAATTAGTTTGTGGTCTGGACTATGCCTTTACCTTTTTATTGTGAACGCTCAGCACATCAAGCTGAATATGTCCAACCGTAGTAATGTTTTATCGATATTTATTTATCGATAGCAACGAGCGTCATTCTCGTAACAACTCCGAAGAGGGTAGGTTTAACCTCTCGTTCACAATAAGTTAAGGTAGGTGATTATAGTCTCTACACGTCTCGAATTATGAGGCTATAGAATTTATCGCAATTAAGCGGCTAGACGGGGAGCCTAGCAATCGTGGTAGGTCGCTAGGCGCCTATTCTTCCACAATCCTTTCTTCTATTATTTCTTTCACGTTTGCCTTCGATTTCGCTCGGCGTTGGGTTGTTGGTAGGACTTGAACCTACAATATGTGCGTCTATTCAGAGTTATATCACACAACGGCAGTCTTCGCTATATCTCTTGTAGCTACAAACTCCCAGATTTGCCATTCTCTACAACGAGCCGTTCACCGAATTTACACCTTACTAACTACCTCTTTCGAGATAGCCGACCCTTATGAGTCTGCTGCGTCTGCCATTTCGCCACTAGCCCATTTTAAGAATGAGATGCGCTGTGCATCCAATTAAATTAGTAAATCAGCTAACGAGTCGCTATGTCGAATCAAATTTACTAATCTAATTACATCATTGCCATTCTTAAATTAAACAAATTGTTAGATAGGATCATCCTATATGAGTTGCTCTATTCAGCATTGCTGCTGACTTCACACAGCGCATGAAGTATTACATCTTATGGTCGAGTAGACTCTACCAGCTATTAGGTATTTGCGTCTTCCGTTCCGCCACTCAACAACTTGTTTAAATTTTCAAAGAACAATATTAAAAGTATCAACTGGGACGAGTTTCGAGCATATGTAATACCTAGCTAGGGTTGACAATATCCTCACAATATAGGTGTGGGATATCGATGCGTTATGCAATCATACAATACGTTACTTCCCAGATACGCGCTCTGGCTCACTGAGGCACACAGTCAAATGCGCAGTAACTATATTACTTAACTCTATTTTATCCGCTTCTTCGAACTCAATGTTCGCGGACCCAGTCAAATTGTTAAAGATCAATATTAAAAAAGATACTAAGTTGCTTTAGTATTTGATATATCTAATTACGTGGCGAACAGTTAAACTAAGCGAAACACGCCACCCGAAACGATAGAAACTACTCAGTTTTTCGATGAATAAATTAGTCAACAATTTATTCAATATTAGATATTAAAGATCAAAACCGTAAATTTACTGAAAGAATCCCATCATTAATACGTCTCTCACTCTTGGTGATGGCCTCGTTCCATCTCTCAGTGTTATTATATTAATTTCTTTCTCTAGAAGTTAAAGTGTTTATTCAGCTTTTATTAATGCTTCAGGAGCTCTTCCTCAACTAATGCTTTGATTTCCTTAGGGAAGCAGCGCGGAAATTGCTTGACTTCTTTATGGAGCACTCGGGTGGTACTACCGGAGATAGTCGTTCCTCTGAATACCACAATGACCTTACCATACGGATGATTGTAGCCTTGATCAGGGATACCTTCTTTACGCATTGTGGTGCAGTATGCTCTCATACAACCCGGAAGATTCTCAATGTGAGGGTTCATCTGCCGAGCCTTTCCTCGATGCCAGAGTGTGATGAAGTTGACATGAGGTCCTTTTTCATGTTCAACCAACCACTCCTTACATTCAATCATCCCACCTTTGATAAGATAAGGCTCTCCATTCATCGGATAGATGAACATTAAAGTCCAAGGATTACCCTCCTTATATGAGCGCGTCTTGTCCCAATCGTTTTGAACAAATTTTGTCTTCATTGGATTATGGCCAGGTAGGGTTGTGGTTGTCGTAATCTTTATCTCTATCGTCTGTAAGCATATTTTTATATTAAAGGTTAAAGAGTTTTTCGATATCCTTCTCAATCTGCTCATCGGTCACTTTACTACCATCTTGAAGAATTTCACCCCTTATCCAGGAGTCAAACGTACCTCTCTCATTATACCAGGAAGCAAACTTGTGCTTGGTTAGACCTTCCTTGATTTTAGCAATTATTTGAGCTTTAGTCATATAGCCTTATAATAAGGGGTTGAGGGCTTTGTGATATTTTAATTGCCCTACTATTGTAGCCTTTATGATATTTTAATTGGCTAACTTAAATTCTTATTACATTTAAGAGATTATATGTTCACTTAGCATTTAAAAGCATTTATTCAGATGTTTAATCGTTTTTCAGGTTAAACTGTTTGAGCTCTTTAGAAGAGAGTTGCTGCTTGTGAATCTTAATTTTGTGTATAGTAGGCGTACTCTCATACCACTTAGTCCAAGTTATGAGGTTCCGCATAATCCCCTCTGTAGAAGGCTCGTCGAGCTTTTTAAACTTTGAGGGAAAGGGATCATATGGAAAGTACATAGTACATCCTAACTTACGGAAGTCAGCATTTTGTTCTGCTTTCCGCTTATTAAGCCTCTCTATATCCTTCTCCTCGAGAAAGCGGAGGTACCAGATCCCATTAATCTTGCGGAGCTCTTTATAGTCTCCGAGAAAGTAAACCGTAGGAGGAACCTTAGGCTGAACCTTCTTAGGCTTGATGTTCTTATGGAGGATGAAGGTAGTAGGGTGAACATACAACTCTGAAGTAGATTCAACAATCGGATGAAGACCGATCATTGCGCCCATTCTCCAGGGATGAGATTCGTGATAGAGCACATTGCCCTTATTGTCGAGAGTTGTGTGCAGCTCCACCTTCCACTCAAATACGTGCTCAATGTATCCCTTCTCGAGGCACTTTACTGATTTAAAAATCTTCTGAGAGACATCATTCCAATTCTGACCTACCGATGCAGAGAGAATCCGCTCAATAGCATAGAATGCTTCATTCTTATGATTGCGGAAATGGTCACCTCGTACATAAGACCGCTGACTCTTCTGGTCAGCTTCTTTAGATGCCGTCCTTCCATACATCTTCTCATCCGCATAATCGTTAAAGTAATCATCCATAAATTGCCTCTCCAAACAAGCAACACTGCAGGAAGACGTCACCGGTTGTTGCATCATCAGTTTCATCAAGAACAGCTTTAAAGTGTTGCGGGTATTTCTGAGCCATAATTTGTAATCCGCTCTGAATGCCCTCACGCTCAAGGATGTAGGTTCTCTCCTTGCTGGAATCTGTATCGCAAATGATAACCTTACATCCTTTTACCAGAGGAATCAACTGTGCAGGATGCCAGTAATCATTCGGGTCTTGAAATTTGCCACCCTCTTTAAAATCCTCATACTTAATATCAGGTGGAAAGCGATATTCCTCAATCATATACCAATAATTGCTACCTCCTTCAAAGGCATTGCAGAGTAAGCCCTTAATGCGCTCTTCAGAAATGTCGATTTCAACTTTCATTTTATGAGTTTATGAAATGATTCAGGTACTACAAGTACTTTTTTAGTAGCCTTATATTCAACGTTTTGAGGAATATCATTATCTATAACTTTACAGGATGAGATTGTTGGATAAGTAAGGGTAAAGAATTTATATATCCACTTCTCAGTTGTACCTGAATTGAAAAGATTCTCTTCACGAGTGTATCTATAAACGCAGTAGATATTTTGCCAAAATACCCAGATAGTTTCTCCATCATTCTCTCGAGAGTATTTGCGGGGCCAAAATGCAAAGCGCCGCACTATTTTATAATCACCTCTAATGGGGTGATGTGGCTTTGCGCTGCAAGGTTTGGATTTGATTTTGAAGATCATAAATTTGTTTCCGATATTGGTTCCATTGTTGAGATGCAGTAATCCAATCTCTCCGAATGTGCTGCAATTGCTTATAGGCACATACTACACAGACATCTGCATCATCTACTTTAGGGTAGATGCAAAACAAAACATCGCATTTGGGACAGCGGTTATTCATTTTCCAGTTTGAGGATGTGTGAGGCTCCGGGTAGTGACAATCCAGTCATCATCTCTAAAATATGTTTCTTCAATCCAATAATACTGAAGCCATACATATGTATCACACTTATCTTCTTTATGTGGATAAATGGGCTCCGGTAGGAGTGCAAACACACGCTTATATCGCTTTGTTACAAAGGGTACTGCGTTTTGAGTTTTATGCCTAATCTTAAATGTCATAAAATTAATAGGTGTTAACTCATGCCAAAGCGAAATGACTTTATGCCACCATTCTCACTATCTTCGAAAAAGCCCAGCTCATCTAAAGCCTTTTTATCTTCTTCAGATATGTCTTTGTACTTCACACAAGTTATGTAAAGTACATCGTGCTCACAATGTGTAGGTGTACGTTCTTCAGGGTCACAATACTTTAACAGTATCTGAAGAGCTTTAATTAAGTCATTCATAAATTAATAGGTGTTACTAGGCGCCCAACCCAAGATGCTTATGGCTTGCCTTTCGGGAATCTACTCAGCAATGCATCTAAAAACTTTCGGGAATCTACTCGTTGAACCTAATCATTATTTCATAGCTGATTATCGCTAACGAATTAAAATATAAGATGTCTGTGAAAATATTAAAGCTTTTATTTAGAACATTTATCTCTGGCTTTTGTTCTAAGTGGTTCATTTTATCAAATACATCTTTGTATATAAATTATAAACAAATTGATTAGAACAAAAGCTCTAATGAGCAAACATAAAAGAAATAAGCGATATGAATTTCATATCGCTTATAGAAACCGTGCCTGAGAATGTTTACTTCTGCTTACCGTTCAACTTGAGAGAACGTTCAGCCCGCTCTGCAAAGTCATCAGGAATAGGGCCCTTATTAAAGCGCACCCAAACCTCTGAATACGGAGTCTTTGCCTTCCGCGCCTTACGCAATGCTGAGCCTACATTCTTAGCAATGTAGTGTTGTTCGAACTCCTCAATCGTGACTCCTAAGAGTGCAGCACGAGCGGTGCAGTACTTAAGAGAGGTGAGACGTGTTTGTTGACTTACCCAGCACGTAAGTTTCCATTTCTTTTCTGCTGTTTGAGTTGTTTCATTCATATATTAGATTAATATCTAAGTTTACAATAATGATTATATATGAACGCGTCACTTATTGCAACATGTTTATTAGAACAAAAGCTAAATAATATTTACACACAGGAATAAAGAGATAAAAAGAGTCGGAGGCTTTGGACCTCCGACTCTCTTCTACATTTCCGCACCGTTTACTTTACAGGGGCCGCTACTGTCGGTGTCGGAGTCCCACCGGCCGTCATGAAGCTTTGAATCGACTTCATGAAATTCTCAGACAAAACATTCACAGTCATATCCGAAGGCAGGTAACCTTGAATACCCTTGAATGATTCCGAGGCTGCCTTTGCAATCTCAACCTTGACATATGCATCGGTACCTTGCACTTGGTATGCTTCGAGATTGGCGCGCTTGGCTTTCGCTTCTGCTTCACCCTTCACGAGAATACCTTCAGCTTCAGCTTTCGCTTGGGCGAGCTTACCTTCAGACTCGAGCATATATGTTTGCTTTTGTGCTTCTGCTTCGAGAATCCGCTTCTCATTATCAGCCTTCGCTTTCGTTACCGCCACAGTTGCATCACGTTCAGCTTCGACAGTCTGCTTGTTAGCATCTGCTTGGGCCTTTGCTTTAACCACCTCAGCTTCTGCCTGTGCAGCCTTCTGCTCTTCTGCCGCACGGAGCACCTTTTGCGTTGCAATCTGCTTACCTTTGATTTCTTCAGTATACTTCGGGTCCAGCTTGTTTTCTTCAATTACGAAGTTAATAACTGTGATAAACTCCTTGATATCCTGATTAGCCCAAAGATTGCTCTGAACTTGGCTCTGGAGACGCACCAGACCCTCACCGGCATATGCATCGAATGCCTTAAACGGAGTAGCAGTATCCTTGATAATACGCATCATCAGCGGACGGATGAGCTTCTCTTCCGGATTCATCTTAATCCGCTTATGATACTCTACGATGTTAGTAGGGTTTAACATCCAGGTCAAGGAGACGCTAAAGGTCATGTCCTGACCTTCAGATGACTGAACCGTATAAGCATCCATTGCGCGTCCGTTTCCTGGATCAGAAGCATGGGGCTTGTTGTTCATCACAAACACCTGCTGTGACATATCGTAGGGGTACAGCTTCTCTCCCGGGAAGAGGAAGTACACCCGTGGACCATAGATGTTGGGCTTCACACCAGCACCCCATGTCTCCATAACTGCAACTTGATTACCCTCGACAGTTTCGATATCGAAGACTGCAAAGGAGATGGCTGCAAGTGCAAGGATGACAATAAGAACTCCCATCGTCAGATTGCCATGATTGCGTCGTGGGTTACCGCTGAGATTGTTCCAGCGCCAGATATTGTTTGTATTCATGTTATTGTTTTGTTGTTTGCTGTTGACTGTTATAATTACAGGTTACTTCTTGGTCTTCATCATTGAGCCAATAAGCCCCATAACTAAAGTGATTAGAAGACCCATTCCTACAAAAGGAAGGAGCTTCTGCCCGACCGGAAAGCGTGCGAACAGCACGACTATAAATACACCAATTACGGTGTATAAAATTATCATTTCTTTAGTAAAAGGTTTCATATATCGATGTTAAATATGATGCTTTTTGAAGAATGTAAAAGAAAATATTTGGTTATATTTTACAATTATAGGGTGAGGTTCCATATATTTTTATATTTCTCACACACAAAGTTTGATAACTCATTCATTTGCAACGAGGTCTAAATTTTGTGCATTTCTATAATTTTGAAGAATTTAGAGGGGTTTCTTCATTTTTACTGAGATTTAGATTAACTTTACTATTACTTTACTAAAAGAGTGTGTGAGTATTTACACTCACACACTCATAACATCTTTCAAATGACTAACTGCTAGACTGATTGCATGACTAACTGAATGACTAACTGCACTACTTACGGCTCCGAGAACGGTTCGACTTATAGTTTACTAGGTTGGACGTGTACCGACTATTCGTGACTGACAGCATTACTAACTGCATGACTGATTGCTAGGCTGACTGCACTCTGAGATGTTTGGATATTACTGTATTTGATTCGCATATTACTCACCACCCTTCTTTGTTGTTTCGATTGCTTCAAACCCGCTACAGGTCTGAAGCCAAATTGGATCAAAATTCATAGGCCACGAAAACCATCCATTCTTTATACCATGGTGATTTCCGGTGACAACCGGCATAATACCATCAGCTTTATTTGCTTTAAGATAGTCTGCGAGTCTGTCATAACCATTTGGAAATGAAATACCTATAAGCATTAACTGTGCCTTGAGAGAGGGACTCAGAGAGGGGTGATTGCATTCTGAATGATGAGTTGTGGTCAATTGTCCTCTATGCTTACAATTGTAGCACAGTGGTGATTGAGCATCGCTGATGTGAGTAGTTGTAGACATAATATTCTATTCTTTAACACTATAATGAAAGATTTCTTTACTATTCTCAGTGTCGTTCCATCCCCGCGGAGCAAACCAAACAATTGCAGAATATTTAGTATTTTGGTGAAATAGTGGTCGATATCTAATTTGTTTGTCTTTTCTGTGTATTAATCCCACTTCAACACGGAAATTACTATAGAAGTCTACTTCATTATTTATTTTATACTTAACCTGAGGGAAGCTCAAATCGTAACTAACATCAGACCAACCATACATTGCACCTGTGTTGGTGGGATATTTGAATTTATATTCAGACTTTTTAGTACTCCAGGAAACATATATCGATATAAACCCATTTGGTAGCTTTTGTGCAATCACTTGTTTTATTTCAAAGCCATAGCGTTTAGCTACATCTTCATCAAAATCTACAAATGGTTTAAAGACGCATTTAGACATACTTACCTCTTACTGGAGCAGTTTCCATTAGTGCAGATTTCTCTACCAGTGCTTGATGTATCAGTGTAATTATAGCACCAGGGACAGATACCGAATGCATGGCAGACTTTACGCTTAATGTAAATCCACTTATATTGAAGCTTTTGCCACATAATTACTTGATAATGAACATGATATCATCTTCAATCTTCACGCGGACATTCAGATTGGCTGCGAAGAACTCAGCCAACTCCTCAAAAGGAATATTCGCAAAGTGGTCAAACACTACTTCAGTAATGTCATGAATCTGGGTGTATTTGAGATTCTTGATAGACTCCTCAACGTGGTGACCAGTAATGTTTGTATAGAACATTACAAACTGATCGAAAGTCGCTTGCAGCTGGAGAAAGTCTTCAACTGCAGTCTTGAGATCTTCGTAGGAGTATTGTGAGAGGAGTTCAATTTTCATATTCTTCTTCAGTTTCTTCGGGTTGAGTTTCTGTATTGTAATCTTTTCGATAATTTACGACAAAGTCTTCGAGCCAGGAGACATCACCAAACCGCAGCCTCCACATTGCAAGACGTCCTACAGCAGGCTCAGATTCAATATTAAAGGTGAGAAGCAAATCGGCTCTTCCTTCATCACCGAGTATATTACCTTTGATAAGAGCGGCCGATTTAAAGACCTTCTCTGCAGAGCATTTAACTATTTCTTCTTTAACAAGTAGTTCTGCAATACCCTTAACCCAGGTCTCCGGCTGAGATGCACCCAACACTACCATCGAGAAGTCCTTGACACTTCTAAGGTCTGAGAAGTTTATTTCTGTAACTGGTGGAAATGTATTCATTTTGATTATACTTTGATGTTTTTAATGTCAGAAAAATCTTCTAGTGTGTTACAGAAGATATAGGAGATCTCATCAGGCATTGCACGGACTGGTTGTGTAAGGATGTTGGGGTTAATACTCACTATTACTTTACGCAGCTGTGCAGGTAAAACCAACCACTTCATATAACCACCCTCATAAGAAAGTTTATTGAGCAGACAAATAATTCGTTGACCGCTTTTATATCCAAAGACCACCATTATGACAGCTATATTACCTATGCTATCATATACGTAAAGCTCTGGTTCCTGTTTAAGTGCATCAATCTCCTGAGGAATGAAACCATATTGAACACCAGAATCAGGGAAAGGTTGAAGACGGTTAACACCGAATGTATATGTCTTTTTTACTTCAATCGTTTTATTTTCAGTCATATAAAGATTATAATTTTGATATTCGGATATTCAAATACTATTTTAGTACGAGAATTAGTGAACCTATAGGTGCTCGGTCACCGTCTAGAACACTAGCAACATAACCATATTCTATCTTCCGATTATATGGTTTATTGAGAGGGTCATCAACATAGATAGGGTCTTGAAGTTGCTCTTCTGAAAGCGTGTTGAGCAATTTCTTTAGATCTTCAAGTTTGTTTAGTGTGCCACTCATTGAACATATTCTATTTCAACTATTTATAAATGCAAATACATTATTAGCATTAAGGTATAATCATTAACTTCTTCTGCATCTTAATACTCAACTCATCATGGAATTGAGGGTGAGATTGACCAACAAGCCGGTAACCATATTTGTGGGTGTCGCACATCTTAAAAAAGGCTTTCCGATCCATATCCTCTTCGATAGTGCGACCCTCAGCATCATAAAGAATATGATATCCACAATCCCATCCCCTCTCTCTACATCCACAATCTCTACAAAGGCGTTCCGGCTCTTTAGGGTTATAATCATCAGGATGATATTTACATTCTACTACATTAAGATGTTTACAGGAACGCTGAATAGAATCAATAATTTTGTCTATTTCTGTACACTTCTTACTGATTGTAAGGTTAAGCTTGTTGACTTCTTTTTGGAGCTTCTCGAGATTTTTAAGATCAGGCTTCATATCAATAATCTATAACTATTTTCTTATCATCAACTAATTGTTTTAAGCTCCAGAAGTTAGCAACAATTAGAGGTATCGAAGGCTTATAACGGTTATATACCTCTCTATTACAGATCCAGGATGCTTGCATATGCTTATTACCTGCACCACCACAATAATCAACCCCTGCCTTTTTCAAAATAGCCCAGAGAAGATTAGTATCTTTATACTTAATATATGGATAAGCTTGAAGAGAGTTGTAGTGATCCATATAGGTTGAGGTAGCGAGGGGATCGCCTGAAAACCCACTATATGATAGCTCACATCCTGCACATCCACCTAATACCAACAGAAGGGCAATTTCTGCTTCTCTACTTCTACGAGGATTACTACTACCCCAAACACTACGGGGATATCTCTCCATCATTTCTTTAAATTTAGGGTGCTTCATATTACTTAATAATTTGTCTTAGGTAATCAGGAGTTCTGAAATCAATACAATCAATTTCATCAATATCGAGACAGCGAAACTCAACACCCTGTATGGTCATATTCAAGCGCTTGTGGTGGTGACCGAAGAACCACTTATCTGGTTTATGTATTTCCAAAAGTGATGAAAGAAGATTAGCAGTCTTATTGGGTACTACATACTGCTGAGGTATACCGAGCCAGGTATATAGATCAAGCGGACAGTCATGAGTAATCATAACCTCAGGCTTAATCCGGGTATACATATCCACAACTTCACCGCATTGCTGATAGGAGAGCTCTTCACCTTCCCACCAATCAATAGTAGGGGTGCGGAGCGCTTTATCAATGGAATGTGCACCAGAGACCCACATTACCTTCTCATTTGCACTGCACCCATAATCCCCTAGATAGCCTGCAAAATCTAAAGTAGCCGCAGGGTTGTCATGATTGCCGCGAATGTAATAGAAGTTATCTCCAGGATGCTCTAGTTTAAGTCTCCAATGGTCCCTAAATCCAATTCCTAGATCACCAATCTGAATAATCGGTAGATACGGGAACTGTTTACGCGCCGCTCTAAGGGTACGAAAATCACCATGCACATCACCCACCAGCACTACTTTATCTGTAAAAATGTTCTTCATATAACACGTGTATGATAAAGAGACCCCGCTGAGAGCGCAACAAGTTTATTAGCTTTAGTTACCTTTGAATTTTCACTTGCATACTCCTAACCAACTTTAATCCTTCTGCTTCAATAATAACGTAGTCATGGCGCGAGTATTGAGAAGTTTCTTCCATAGCAACCCATTTGCCCATATCATCTTCATCAGCAAATACTATGTACTCAATCTTGGTATCATATCTCTCTGGATATCCATGACCCGGGTTCGTCCGCGACCGCTCATCACCGGGTATAAAGATGCTACTAAAAATTATAGCAGCAAAGTGTTTGTGCTGAGGAATGTCTAATTTGTCACTAACATATTTCATAAAGGTTTTTATTATAGTGTTCTAATTGTCGAGCTTTTGTTCTAAGAGAGTTTCTTTTATAATATGAGTAGCGAGTGTGATTGAAAATTGAACTACTTAGAACAAATGCTATAAGGTTAAACTAAAATATTCTTTTCAATAGGCTGACCATGCATCCAGTGCTTAGTAGTTTGAACATGATTCTTTCTCACAAACTTTGCGACTGATTTATTAAAGTCTTTATAGAGAAAGGATGATGCTAATCTAACTACATACCCTTCCTTCTTTGAAGTATCCATACTCTCTGCTAATTCTTTAAGCTGCTTTTCATTCCATATACCTCTATAAAGAACTGGTACTGAAGTAATACCTAACAACTCAAACCACTCCTGAGTATCATTCCAATCAAGACACATACTATAGTTCCATACTGAGAAGCCCATAAAGTATGTAGGTAGGGTATATCTTAAAGAATGAACTGCATAGAGATTCTCTCCGCAAACTCTATAGCCTTCTGGTATATCCGATTTAATACTTGACCAGAAGTTCTTAAGCCAATTGCGACTTGCATGATTACGACTATCAACTGACCGTGCATGAATGTAGTTGTTGTAGAGTGATGAGTTCTCACCATCCATCTTCTCAGTAACTACAATCTCTGTACCTAAGAAGTGATCGAGATTATGAGCCACTCTATCATCATCCGTTACATTACCCGACCAGGGAAGATGATATGTTCGCGGATACTTAACCCATGAGGTAAATGAACTCAATACTCCACCTTGCGCTAATATCTTCTGGACGCTCTCATCTTCAAACAACTCACCTCTCACTCGTGCACCAGATTCAAGAATTGGATTACCCCACTTATCATAAATCTGATCATCATACAAATGAGGAGGTATAATCTTCTTGGTAATGCCACATGCTTCTCGAATCTGCTCAACCGACAGCTCAGTAGTCTCTGCTTGAATATGATGAAGACCGCACAATGTTGCACCATTAGAAAGGTAATAACCTCCATCAGGCCAGAGTCTCCTCTCTAGTATATGATGAGCATCTTGACCTGATGCATGACAAATCACACAGAGATGCTTATCTCTTTTAAAAACAGCATCTCGGAATTCATCTCGGGTTAAAAGCTTTTCCATAATTACCTACACGATACACAAACACGGTTGTACTTAATAATGTCATCAAGCAAACCTCTCCATCTACAGAGGCATTTAGGGCATTGAGTTTGAGTTAAGTACTTCATACAATACCTAATGTAGTTGCGATGATAGCATAGATAAAGGAGAGTGCAATCATAGCAAGACAGGTAACTACTAACAACCACAGAGCAAGAAAGATCGTTGCGAGGATACCATAAAACCAGCTGATTGTCCAGATATCGCAATATCTAACCCATTGATAGTGAATTTCTAGTTTAAGCCACTTAATCATATAGACCTCGACTTTCTTTGATCAACAGGAATTGAGGATGTGTGTTGACCAAAGAGCATTTTTTCAAGATGATATTGATCATCAGCATGAGGCTTTACCCCTAAAGAGACTGATTCTCCATAAGGTATTACTCGCTTATCCTCCCAGTCGATTGATACAAAGCCCGCACCGATTACCTTTTTACCTCTTACAGTGTGTGCATGCTCTGCATGTTCTGGAAAGATTAACGGTACAGTAAGTCCAAACTCTCCTTCTATTGTCACATATTTAAGTCTCATAAGCGTATAAATTCTTTAGGTAGTCTCCATATTCATTACGGAGCTTGGCACGAATATTACAAAGTCGTACCTTAATGGTATTAGGAGTAGTGTTAATTCTCTGTGCAATCTCCTTAATAGGCACCTCATCAATATAAAACCAAGTAAAGATATCTCTATATTGATGCGGAAGAAGGTTGATTATTGGTTCAATACCTAATTCTGAAACATATTGATCTTCAGCTATCATTGAAGATATTTCATTACGTGCAGATAATCCGAGCTCATCATCATCGATATAAACTTTATTTACCTCTCGGTAAGGCATAGGGCAGCGGAAGAGAGTATCAACAATCTTCCGTTTTGCTGCTACGATAAGCCACCGATGAACTGCATCTGAGTTGTGAGATTTGAGTTTAGTAAAGGAGTTGTAGAGAGAGATAAAGACATCTTGAACAATATCTTCTACATTAATAGTACCTCGCGGGCACTTGGTATAAATGTAGTTTCGAATAGTATTTACCTCTTTAAGGTAAACTTGTTCAAACATTTCATTTATTTGTTCTTGATGCATTGTGTGTAATATAAATCAATCACACAGAAAGTGCAAATGGTATTACATGTCTTCCAACAAAAGTTCTTCCACCCGCTCCATGATTTCATCAAATTGATCATCAGGATGGAGGTTGAATTCTGCAGCTAAGTCACTCAGATTATCTTGGAGATACTCTGATGCGATGCGTTCATCTTGAGTATGAGGCTTACGATAGATTTCTTCAAGAGTGCGCTCTTGATCGAAGAGAGTCTGGGTTACAGACTCAGGGATGTATTTGCTAAGATTCATAAATTTTTACAAAGGATATGGGACGTTATATTCTGCTAGAATATCTTTAAGAGACTCATGATATTCTTTCTTTACCTTTTCGAGTTGGGTGTTACGCTCCCGCTCTAGTTGATTAAGTTCTTTGAGAAGTGCAATACCAAGTTCTTTTGAAACAAGCTTACAAGGTTCAAATGAGTTTCCTACACCATATTCTTTTGTTTCAACAAAGCGATCCTTAGGACCACAGAACTTTGTAACAGTACCGCCTAAGAAGTAAGGAAACTTATCATATTCCCAAAATGCAAAAAGTTGTTGTTTCATATTTTTTCCCGTCTCATTTTAAAGTGACCTGTTCCATGAGTCTTATCCATTGCAGCTCTCAATTTATTAAACGATCTCATCACAACTGCTTTATCTCTATGAACGAAAACTCCTTTATAATTTTTAGGATTAGTACCGAATACAACTTCCCATCTCTGAACTTTGTATTGAGTTACAGTTAAATGTTTTGCTGTTCTTATCCTCTTAACAGAGGCTGTTATAAGGCTAACTGGTAGTCTTAAATTAAGAGCTATTTGATTTGTAGTCTTACCATTTTTGAGCATTCTCCATACATCAATGTCTAACAACTTCAATCCTTTATATTGACCGGTTGCAGAGAATTGATGTATTGGTTGCATAAAAGTTATTGAAGGGTAAGTGATAATTCAGTTATTCACTTGTGATTGGTCGTCCGTTTTCTCTATAAACTATTACCCTTCGAGCGGTCTGTTTGTTTTTGCCAACCGAGGATTACTCCTCAGATTTTTTTAAAGTCGGTACTAATACCATCTCATTTTCTTCATCCTTGATGATACTCCAATTATATCGATCAGACAACCAAAAGCCTAATCCTTTAAAAGAACCATCACCACGAATCTGAATTGTAGTCAAATTATTAATCTTTATTTGTTCTGCGGCACTAGGTTCCTTGACCGTGTTAAATAATAGATCGCTCTTCTCAAATTCAACAAAGGATGTCTTTGCCGCTGGTGGCTTAATTCTACCTTTTTTATATTCAACTTTCATATGTGAATAATATAAAAAATCGTAGGTAATTCAATGTTAAATTTAGCTCTCTTCGACTCTATCACTATCTCCGGTCTGAAGACTATGCTCATGACGCTCAACCTCATTTTCAGGAAAAGGTCCTGCGTCAGACATTGCATCTGAAATAATAGCAGCTAATTCTTCCGGATCACGGCTCTTAAGATCTAAGCCTTCAATAGGGTATTCAATACCATACTGACGATGTTTGTAGGTTATATCTGCAGTTAATTCGTGCGTTGCAGGAATATAGTCGACATCGACTAAGACCACATAATCATCAAGTTCGTCATCATAAACGACACGATTCTTCTTTACACTGCTCGTTCTCCAATTGTGGCTGCTGATCTTAAGTGCAGCAAGCACGGGACGAATGTGAATAGGAATCTGTGTGTCATTAAATGCTTCGGTAATAGTTGCCATAGTAATATTTATTAAGACATTAACTCAGCTACTTCTTCTCTAGTAAAGTAATCCCATATTGGGTGAGATGCTATCATAATCTCTGCGCAAGGGTTCCCCTCAATAGTTGGTGTGAAGTACACACAGAACAACCCTTTGTTAGAGATATGTGGAATAATATGAATGTAGTTCTTAGGCATTGACTTCTACTTGTTGAGAGATGATATACTTAGACATATTTGAGATGTCATAGTATGTTGTCTTAAGAGTGTCAGAGTCAAAGTTATCAACCTGATGAAGAGAGATACCCACTTCACGGAGAGCTTCTGCAGCAGAGAGCTTATATTGCCGCTCTGAGAAGTACACTGTTGCCTTGATCTTAGCAATTACATCCCTGAGATAATCAGAAGAGGTGTAGTGAATCGGATGATATGATTCAGGAAGCTCTGCAATCAATTCATCTTCAGTATCAACTTGAATTAAGCTAAATTTCTTTTGCATATACGTATTAGGCTTCAGATTTGTCTTCGATGCTCTCAGTAATGAGTGCATCTGCAGCTTCACGCTGACTCGAATACTCTCCTGAGTCAACCAGAGATTGAATCAGCAACTTCGTCTCTTTAGACACCTGCACGAAGTGAAGCTTCTTATAGCTTCCTGCAGGGTTGACCGTACGCTCGATACCGAATGAGGTGATGTTATGGTCTGTAATGAACTTATCCACAACAGCTTTTGCACGCTCTCCCAGAGCGGTATGCGCATAACCCCGCGGCTTCATCTTGGTAACGGTCAATCCAAACTCTTCAGCCTTCTTCTTGAAGTGCTTGTTATGATACTGTGCTGCATTGCAATCCTCGATACCTACGCTCCAATTGGCTAAGTGCGCCATCTCGTGGATTAAAGTCTCAAAGACCTCTTCCGGAGTACGTGTAAGAGTCTCTGCACAAATACAGATCTCATCAACCACATCAACGCTGGACTTATCATCAGATAAGGACTTCCAACGCGCTTTGCTATACCATCCCAGCGTACCATTCTTACGGCCTCGTGAGAGGATGGTAATGATCGGCATCTTCAAACTCTCACTGCAGAGTTCTTTATTGAAGTGCTCAAAGGCCTTCGAAAGGGTTTCAACGATTTGTGCAATTTTGGTCGCATTCATACAAAGAGAATAGTAGGTAGATGGATGTTAATCAAACAAATTTTTAGCTATCTTTCATGGGTTGAACATCAAGTAAATCTTTAACACTCATCTCAGGAAATGTTTTGTTAAATATGGGTAATGTTATCTTACCAAACACTCTCGGATCGTTTAACCGTTCTATCTGCTTTTTAATATATTCATTTTCTTCGTTGAGATCTGGGAGAAGCTTATGTTCGTGTACATAGATTGGACGCCACTTCTGAAGAGAATGGTCCCATACCCGAACCCATTCTCGAGGGTGATATTGACTCTTCTCGTAGACATTTTTCGGGTCAATACCTTCCTTTTCAATTCTAAACCAGGATGTAGGTCCGAACCCACCCCACTTTCCATCCATCACATGATAAGGATTTACTTCATCGAGGCTACAGGTACCTCCATACTTAAATGCATAAGGAAAATTCATAATGTATTCAGTAATCTACCGATAATTAACAAAAACGATGCAATCAATAACACCCATGTAACAATAATGACTATTCGTTCTTTCATATCTAGCGCATGTGTTTTAATACTTCAGAGAGAGTGAACATTGGATAAGCTATTACACACCTTCCAAAGTCTTCAATATTTTGAGGTATTAAGTTAAGTAATTTATTGTGTTCAATAACTCTTCCTCCATCTACAGCTTTGGTATGATGTACTTGGGCACAGAAATGTCCAGGAAGAACTCTCCGACAAAATTCTGCCATCACCACTGAGCGATTCACTCCCCCATGACAAGTCATAAGAATTACCGATTCATGCGGCTCTATGCGTTCTGCAAGATCAAGAATATTATGGAGTACGAAGTAGAAAGGAGCATATCCCCACGGAGCATTTTCATCAATCGGAAACCATTTATACTTAATACCTATTGAAGGGATATGCTCTGCAGCGATACAGCTATCACCGAAGAAAAATACTAAATCTACGATGTTAAAGTCATCGACAGCTTTAGTGCTGATGCTTGGAAGAAGAATGTCTGCAATAGGTAGTGTCTTAAAGATCATTCTGCATCCTCTTCCCATGTGAGAATTGTACCTGTGACAAATTTATGCCGCATGCTAGAGCACCACTCTCGTGCAACCTCTTCTGTTTTAGCCTTGTCACTATAAACATCAGTCCCCTTTTTAGGGATGTAGAGAAAGACGTATGTACTCTTTTTTACCTGCGCTAAAAGAAGATCTTCATCGGATATTCTATCTTTCCACATTTGGCCGCCTTCAGAGTAGTGATGAGGATGTTTATCGACAATTGCAATTACCCTGTGACCAGCTTCACACTCTGGTAAATGAGCAATAAGCTTTGCTGGTCTACCATCTCTCGTCACCAACGGTGCACCCGCCATTGCCTTCTTTAGGTCAAACGGCTTCACTTTGTACCTCCTTCACTGATGACAAAAAACTGAATCACTTTGTAGTGATGATATTCCTCATAGTCGCGGATGTATGACTGTGCTGCATCCTTTGTCTCATACACCCGCTCATATGTTTGAAGCGTTGAGTCATGCGGAACGATGGCATACTTGACGTGAACTCGAGATGAGATGAAGTATGCAATTACTCCGATGAGTGCACATACACATAAATGAATGATGTTATTCCGTTTCATATTACTTCTTTTTAGTTAAATGGGGATGAATCCAGAGAGCATAGAAAATTATTGCAAGAGTAATTAAGGTCAGAATGCCGAGATGTTGGTAAAGCCAAGGAAACAGCTTCTCTTGAAGAAACCAATCAGCATTGGCTTCATTCTGACTGCGATATACTACAATTGAACCGTTTTCTTTCATACGAGAAATATATGAATTATCATTAGGTAGTTCAAGGACCTATTTTGTTAATTATCAAGGAGATCGAAGAGTGCAAGTTCAAAGGAAGCTTTCTTTGTAAAGACCTGAATATATTTCTTATCAATCATTTGCTCACGAAAGAGATGAACTTGCGTCAATACATCATCCGTGCGTATATAGCCGGGCTCAATATAAATTAAAATGTCACAATTACGCAATCCTGGAGAACCCTCCCAGTAATTCTTGACGCGCTCTAATGTCCCCCCTAACTCGAATAAGGTAATCGGGCATACAGTCTCTTTACAGAAGTAAAATGTAACAATACGAACCTGACGCAAAGCATTAAACTCCCACTTTATCTGCTCTTCAGTCATCGCTTTATTAGAGATATCAAAGTCATCACGGCGGGGGTTGATGAGGGTTACCGGTTTGGTATCCCATTTGTGAATTTCTGCTATTAGATCACTTTGCCAATCGTTACAGTTCGAAATCCCCCCTGCAAGAAAAATTGACCGAGCGTGAAGCTTTCTATCGAGCTGAACGGCGCCAGGTGGAGTAATTACATTATGATACATAATTTTACAGTTTGAATTTACAACAGAAGCACCTACTTTTTTGACATTATGCCTGTTGAGGTTACTTGCAAGTAACCCCTTAAACTTCTGAATTGAATGATTCAGGGCTGCAGTCTTTCCTTTTTTAACCGCCTGTGCAGCTGTAATAGGGTAAAATTCTTCTAACCATGTTTTAAGGCTCATATGAATATATTAGTGATTCTAAAGAAATACGCAAATTTTTATGTGGCCCAATACTCCCGTATCTTCATGAGGATTTCACCTAACTTATTCTCACCTTTACCTCTACATACTCCCCAGTATACATCTCCCCAATAATTTGTTTCTTCGAGATATGCATCTCCCGTCTGAAGGAGCGCTTGTCTGATGTCAGTATTATGGTAGAATTTACTGAATACAATTTGTGACATTATATCATACTTCTTTCTATCCCATTCTTCAGGAGTATAGAGATTATCACCTTGAGCGAGAAATATTTTAATTTTCTTCTTAGATTCACCCGGTGTATATTTCTGAAAATTCATCCGAAAGAATCCCGGCTTAAGCTTTGCAGCTTGATATGCACACTCAGAAGAAGGAAAGAGATCGCCTTCAAACCACACCGGCGCAATATAAAAATTGCTTAAGAAGAAGTAACCAGAGCTCGGAGAGAACCCTTTAATGGGGTCTGGTTCCTCTATAAATTGAGAGAATCTATCATCTAATCTATTCATATTAACAAAGTACTAAACCATTTCTGCTTATATAGTCAACAACTTGATAAAAGCCTCTCAATACTGTAGGCTCTACCCCTTCTTTATTAACAGACTCAGTAGAGTTAAAGATAAGTACTACAACATTATTCCCTTTATAGTACTTTTTAAAAAGTGATGATTTTGGTTCTGCAATGTAGTATCCTATATTCTCATATGAGAGATAGTCTTTAATTAGAGTAGCAGTCTCCTTTTCACGCCCAAAATTTAAGGATAGTACGTATGCAATCATTTAATTAGCCCTCTCTGAATAAGGTGATAGATAGTAAACCAATCCTCTTCTCCATTAAAGCCTGCCTTATCATCAAGGAGAACATTGAAGTAAAACTTATGAGAGAAGTCACATAGTTCAGTATTAGGGCAATCAGGATTCTGATTGATGTAGTGAAATGCTAAATCAAACCTTTCAAGCGCACCTTTAATAGCGTCGGGGTGGCTTGATGTCCAGAGAATGGATTTATGTTCCTGACACTGGAGAAGATGCGCAAGGCAGAACTGCGCGTATGGATAGACTGTTGCACCTTCATTGTTGCGGTTATACTTACCGGTAATGATGGTATCATGCAAATCAATAGCCCAAAAGATGTGTGTCCAATCAGGACGTCTACGCTTTTGCTCTAATACCTTTAAGATATGTCTCTTTAGATGCTCATTGATTTGCATATAGATATAATAGTGTATCTTTGAAGTATATCAATTTTATTCTTTGAGGGGATAAGCTTCTTTAAAGTCACCAACATCGCAATTCCACAATGCTAAATATTTACCATTCATACACATTGCAACAGGCCCTGGTTCATCTTTAATTTTACCTATAGCATATACTTCGCATACAGTGCTACTGTCAGGAATCCAAAAGATTTTACATCCCGGCTTCTTCAGAGCGGCTTTAAGTATTTCAATTTCTTCATCGCTCATCTTTATCTATCTCCTTAAGAAGCTTTACTGCTCTATCATATGCCTCACAATGAGCACACTCACAGGGTCCCATAGTGGGTGAAGTACCATGAGGGCGCTGACCTTCTGCAATTAGGTGCTCAAGTGCATCCTCAAGCTTATTCTTTTTACAGGTTACCTGATTAATGTAACCTATTACATCACTCTTTATCTCGAAGTGTCTCAATATTGCATGATATGCATCTGCAAAAGGACGAACTCGAGTAATCTCATCACGCAACTCTTTCCGAGTTACCTTATGTACATCGGGTATATGTACGAGTGCAAGTTGAAAATTATCACCACACCGAGCACATGTACCCTTTACCTCTCCATGGCACCTTCCAATACCATCAATACCTCCGATGTGAAGAGTTCCATATTTCTGTCCTGGTGAAAACCATCCACCCGGTGCATAAGTTGGTGGCTTATGACCAAACAATACACAGAGAATACTCATACAACTTAAAAGAGTTGACTAACACTTTGATGTGTGTGAATGTTAATAATTGCATCTGCAAATAATTTACCAACAGTAAAGCATTGGATGCTTGAAGTTGGAGGAACTAATCGAATCGGATGAGAAACTGTATCACTATAGATAAACAGATCAATAGCTCCCCGTCCTCCCACTTGATCATAAACTTTATTATACGTCTCTTGATCTCCACAAAAGTGAGTAACTGCACATACGACTCTCTCAGCACCCTTTTCTTTTGCAATACGTGCAGCTTGAATAATTGTAGATGCGCTTTCGGTAAGGTCATCTACAATCAATACAGTCTTACCATTTACATCTCCGATAAAGTGATTAAACTTTACTTCACTATCACTTATGCGGCGCTTACTAATGACTGCAAGGTCCGTACCCAGAGCCTCTGCATATCTTTCTGCCCGCTTTAGTGCGCCGATATCAGGTGCAACTATAACCAGATTCTTAAATTTATCAGGATTATGGCGAATGTGGTTGATTATTATAGTCTCAAAGTAGAGATGATCGAGAGGGATATCAGTAAAGCCGACAGCTTGAGGGCTATGAAGATCCATAGTCAGGATTCGATCGACACCTGCAGCTTTAAATTGATTCATTACCAATTTTCCTGTTACAGGTACCCGTGCCTTATCCTTACGATCCTGCCGCATATACCCCATAAGCGGACATACAACAGTAACTCTCCGTGCAGATGCTCTCTTTGCAGCATCGACCATTACAAGAAGATCCATCAGTGCATCATTAACCGGCCGACAGAGTGACTGAACTAAGAAAACATCTGCATCACGAATGTTCTCATGAATCTGACAGTAAGATTCTCCGCTTGGGAATCTATGAGTAAATATATCCCCTATAATAGAGGGTGAGTGAGACTCAAGATAACTACTCAACGTTGGCTTAATGCCTGCAGTATTACTATGTCCAAAGAAGACTTTTAGTTTATCCATATTTTTAGACAATATTGAATTCTTTTGCTTCTTTAAAGTTCCAAGTGTTATGATCGATGAGCTGCTCAGGTACAAACATACCTTGGTTGTTCATCATATTCTTGAGAATTAAAAGGAGTCTCTGCTCATCTTTCCAAGTCTCTGCTCCGTGGTCATCTCTCCAATAATTAAATATAGCTTGTTCAAGATCAGTTAACTCATGATGACGACTCACACCATTACCCATCTCAAAGAAGTATTCAACGAGATTCAGTTGATTTTCTGAAAAGTATCGTAAGAGTCGATTACCCACTTTACCATTTCCTGGGGTTGATTTCTCAATGGCATCAATAAAAAATGGACTATCGCAAGAATATTCAGTAGCCTCTCCGAGAGTCACCTTATTATCAAACCGGACAAGCCCTAACATCATCGAACCGAGAGCACAGCCGACACACTCAACTTTGTTACTCAGAGTGCACTTCTGAAGACTATCATCCTCCGTTAAAGAAGTATCATATGCATCTTTAACAGTAACCCACAGCCACTCCCCTGACTCTGCAACAAAGCGCCCACTCACGAGCTGCTTAAATGCATCAGTTACGATAAGAAGACGCTTTTCTGCGTTTGTTGCCTTCTCGAATTTAGCATTACGTTCTTCGATTTGCTTTTTAATACTTTTGCTCATAAATTTGATAAGATTGAATCGGTTATAATTTCTATTACTTTTAAATGATTCTTCGGAGGTATCAAGCTTTTTATTCGATCAAATATTTCACCTGATCCCATTGTTGAATGATAATTAGCACCCTCTAATTCCATATCGCAAATATTACCAAAATCCGATACAGTTAGAGGGTAGTGTTTTATGGTTGGAATGTTACAGCACACCTCGACTTTATCACGCTTATCTTGAAGATATGATGCACCGCAACTCTTACACCATCTCCTTACATAATTTCTATATTCTGTTGTCTTGCTCATTTCTTTTTCTTTGATTTAGGCTTTTCTAGGTATGCAGATAATGCAGGGGTTGCTATGAGCATAAAAATTACAAACACAATATTAAAAATTACCCACTTCATACATTATTCCTCACTCGATAAACCTCACACACAATAGTCTCTAAAACTCTGAAGGGTATGTTTTCATTTCCCGGTTGAGTGGCAAGAACGTGTGCATAGGTACATGCATCACCATGAGAGTATCGAGTTGCTACATCCTCCCATACTGAACCGCAACTCTTTTGAATAACAAATTTAGTTTGCTTTTCCATATTATCTCCGATTTCTTCGGTATTTTGGTAGATTAGCATAGAAGGGCTTATCTTCTTTATGTACACCTTTAGGATCAACTACGTTCTTTAGCATATCTTCTTCCCACTCCTGCGCAGCGCGTTCAAGGCTTAGTTTGGCTATTAATCTTTCTTCATAAACATCAGCAATTATAAATCTATGATTCATATTAGCAATAAGTCCGGTACTAAGAATGCTCCTCATTTTCAACATATTTGTCAGTTAGTAAAAGCTGTTTGCATACTTCTTGATGAGACATTAGACCAGATGAAATATTGTCAGGTGCACCTTCTTGAGCTATCATTTTACCTCGCTCTCTAGTCACAGAGTCCCATTCCCATGCAATTGTCTCATAAAACCAGGGTGTAGGAATCATTGCAACTGATGACTCGCGGTGAATAGTACTTACAAAATACCATCTTACCTTACTGTTAATGTATGACTGGATGAGAGTTTTTGAGCTCATGAATCTCCCTTCTCGCGCTCGAACTGGGCGAGGGCTTTGTTTCTTCCACAGTGACAATCATCAGGTAGGTTTGACTTAAGCATATTACACCAGTCTTTATGATGCGAAGATACAGCCCAATCCGCCAACTTCTGCGCCGTGTCCATCGAGATGGTTGTGCGGCGGAGTGATTCGTAGTCCTCATATGAAACGTAGTCACCGTCCTTAGCCTCTTTAATATACGGTTCATAGAAACGAGTGGTTAGTTCGTAGCGAGTTACCTCTTTCGGACACTTCTTAATTTCTTCTGCGCTCATTAGTTTCCTTTCGGGGCGTAGGATTCAAGCGCCTTAATCGCCTCTACCCAACGACCGTAGTTTTTAGGTGATTGCTTATTAGCATCCAAGTATTCCTGAACTACCTCCCACGGCACCACCGCGCTAGGTGATGGGGTGGAGAGGGCATCATCAAGCCATTTTGAAGCATCAGCCATGTCATTTATATAACCAGAACATGCAGTCGGTCCGCTGCGGATTGTCGCTAGTGCGTTGCGAGCTTCCATAATCGCCTCCCTCAACGCTCGCAACTCCCCATCCTTCTGCGCGATAAGCTTATTCAACCCATCAATTTCCTCGCAGTAAGTCGTGATGATTTGGCGACAATCCTGCTCGGATTTAAAAGCTGCACTCATACGAGATTGAGTTGCTAGGAGCTGAAGCTCAATAGCAGCGCACACATCTGCATCAACAACTTCAACTTCAACTTCAAATGACTCATCAACTCCTCCATCTTTAGAGTATGCTTTGAATTTAGCTTTATCTGTTTTTGGTGTTTCTGACATATTATCGCTCATACTTTAATAAATCTTTTGCTGCTGATTCTGCATGTTGTTCAACGGATTTAGTTGCATCATCTAAGCGCTTCTTTGCTGCTTGATATTTATCTTCTAGCGTCCAATTGTCATCCCAATACTCTCTAGGCATAGTCATAAAGCTGCAAACAGATTCACTTGCTTCTAATGCTTCCTTTAACGCTTGAATATGTTTATAAGCAACCATCAGCTCTTCTTCAAGCTTACAACCCTCTTCATAAAGCCTACTCGCAGTTGAAAGTATACCTATAGGTTCAAGAACTATTTTATCCATTCTCGGTGTATTGCTCATACTTTATGTGTTTAATTTTAAGAGGGTCCAACCCGCACCCGCGCAAAATGCGAGAATGCAAGATACTTCAAATGGGCTCTCTTTTTTTAAGATAACCGAGACGCAAGCACCAATTATAAGAATAATAGCGATTAAAATAATGCAGTTCATAAATTATATTACCATCCTTCCATGGGGTGTTCTAGATATACCTGCACTTGACGGCGCAGTTCATTCGTAGGCTTACGTCCGGTATTGCGACTGCAACGAATAAACCATCTCCATCCATTATCAACTGCTCTGACACCTTGATGCCAAGTATAACAGTTAAAGTACACAAATACGTTACTCGGTGCAGAGACTTTTATGAGCTCTCGATGCTTGATCTTCTCTTCAACCAGCGGATGCCAAACCTTGTAGCAGACCTCACCTTCAGCTACTCGAGGAAACTCGCTGTTACCTATAGCAAATTCTGTTGGTGCAATATTTCCATTAACTAAGCACAAAAGATGCTCAGCCTCATATTCCGGAGTATCGTAATTAGGTTGCTTATCCTTACGGCTGCGCGGAATGTCATCGTGATGGTATCCCGGAATGCAAGGAAACCAACCCTTCATGAGCATATGCACGCGGCTGTCGATGATTAAATCAGGTGCATTACGCCAATCAGGAGAAAGATTGTCTAAGAATGCTTCAGTGATAGGCCCTTGAAGCTGTCGTGCAGTCTTATAATCACAGTTAAACAGCATCGGTTCATTCTTAATAACTGCTTCCGCAAACTGAGGGATAGCTTGATTAAGATTGACCTGTAATTCACTTTTGAATGTGTGATTTTTCATTACGTTGTTAAATTAATAGTTAGAGAGTGATAAATCAAAGTAATATATAGCTTTTATCATATGTTCTAAATGGGAAGCTTTTGTTCTAAAAGGGGTTGATACAATTTACATATATCAACCCCTGTGAATTTTTAACTCATTTAGATCAAATGCTACAATTGTGCATTCTTTCTGACTTCATCGAAGGTAATCGGGTTAACCAATTTACCATGATTAAAGACTTCAACCATTACATCAGGTCGCGGATCATCAACCGATACTGTTGCATAGGCGCTTCCATGAGCACCTTCAACCTTAACTAGCTTCAAGCGACCTGCTTTCGATTTCTTGCTCTGATCGAGAGGAAGCTTCTGAACATCTTCCCAGACTCCATTACGGAGCTGTGCACTGCACTTGAATGCAAACCGCTGAGTGTCGCGATTTACCTTCTGGAGTAGAGCGCCGCCCTTACCGAAGCATGCAATATTTTCTGTAGCATATCCATTGGCTGCTAGAAGAAAGAGAATTTTCTGAATTCCCTTATCATCAATACCATCACCCCAAAGTACTCTCACCTTATTGTTGATGACTTTATAGTTTTTACTATTGACATATCCTCCTGGAAGAAGCTTATAGAGCGTGTCAACAATCCACAGCATCTCTTCTTCTGGGGTCTTATGGGTAGGTGTTACACTGTCAGGACGAATTACAAACAATCCATCACGGTCGAGGATCTGCTGCTTGAATTGGTCACAGACGTATTTTTCTACGAAGTTGTAGATATTGTAGCTATCTGCAACCACACTTAGAATACCTGTCTTATAAGTATCAAGCAAGCGCTGGAGAACTTTTGCTTCTCCATTATTACCCTCTGCAGTCATAATGCGGTGCTCAGTTGCAGCAACCGAATATGCCAATGTCTCAAGGTTTGCATCATAATATGCTTCTGCAAGTTCCATACCTGCAATAGTATCAGTACCTTTGAAGTTAATCAAATGAGCAGCACCACCTAGAGCAGCACTCTCATACGAACTAACTCCCCGGTAACCAAAGTCATGTAACATGAAATCAAGGAGACCTTTATCGGAAGTCTTTTCAAGATAGACCTTAATCATCTTCTTAACTTCACGGCTTAGAGTTGCAACCGTACATGGATACCAAACCTGGCTGAGAATGGTTTCAAGATAATTCACCAACCATGCATGCTTCTCATCGGTTGCTTCAACAGTCATGAGTACATTATTGACGGGTACTACTGTACCTTCGGGGACCGCCTTAATAATGATAGGCAGCTCACCGTTATGATTCTTGAGGATGTCCATCCAGCCTGCTTCATTAAAGAACTTCTCATCACCAAAGTGACATTTGACGAGATGCTTTGCTTGTTGAATTTCTTCAAAAGATACCCTGCGCCCACAGAGATGCTCTTCAAGAATTGCCTGAAGACCAAAGAACACAGTTGTATCCCATTTGGCACCGGGACGACTCTCGAAGTATGCATGAGTGTTGGTAGTTCCCGGAGGAAGCATATTCCAATGTCCTCCCACTTTGTAGCTATCACTCTTATAGCAAATATTATTTCCAATTTTTTTCATATAGTTTTAGTATTTTAAACAGATTAATTCTTCATGTTGTGCAAGTATATTTTTAATTCCGGGCATTACGCGGGGAAGGCACATCACTTCAGGTATACTGAAGAGCTCCCACTTGCCTTTAATTTTGTCAGGCTCTCTGACAATTGGCTCTCTCATAGTCTCAGCAAGATAGAGAGTGCAGCATTCACAGGTTGCATCAGGTACCCGGTCAATCCATTGATAGTTCCGAATATCTTTCTGCCAGACAATCCGCGTCTCTTCATAGAGTTCGCGTTTGACTGCAGTGAAGATAGACTCATCATCTTCAACCTCTCCTCCGGGTGCCTGCCAGAAACCTTTAAAGGTTCTACAGGTTTGACTTCTTTGAGCAAGCCAAATATACCCACCTGTCGTAATTATAGTAGCAACAGTTTGATTGAGCTTAGTAATCATGGCATTAATCCTTTCAAGGGAGTAAAGAGATTCTGATACTTCGCAGCATTGTGAGGGTCAGTAAGTTTGATAAAAAGAGGTTTGTGTGTATCAACAAACATAGTAACATTGAGATCATCAACCTTAAACCATGCTACTTCTGCGATATCATCGGCACCGGTCGGTCGACCCGAGATGTACTTTGCTGCAAACATTGCAGTCTTAATACAGTCAATCTCTCCGCGATAGCGCCAATCATCAACCTTAGTACTGAAAAGGTAGGTAATACCTCCGATTTCAATACAGGCTTCTTCTTGAACCTCACGGCGTGCATCTGCTTCCAAACTCTCCGAACGCGGATCACTGAATCCTCCAATAAAGCGCCATCCCGTCTCATCTGGTTTACGTGCAAGAAGTAAACGAGTTCCATCTTCACTGAATACTGCGATGTCTACCGTTTGAAATGCAGTAGGATACCGCATGGCAGTACCTGCAATTACACCAGCACGGTAATCAGCATTAGCAGGGTAGTTATTACATACTCTGCGACGAATTTCCGTACCACTAGTAAAGACTGTTGCTTCATGCTCACATGTCGGATACTTACCCTTGTATTGCTTGAGGAAGCTATCACGGCTTCCATAGAGAAGAATTTTCTGATGAGCATTGAGAAGTTTTGCGATCTGGCGATCGAGATTTTTACTCCATTGCTCATCATTTGGAGTGTCATCAATGTAGTGTACTTCAACGGTGGGGAATGCTGCTTCGATCATTTTCCGCCGCGGACCATAATCGAGAGGATTGTTGTAAGTACTGCGAATGGGTGCATTACCGAGAAATATGATAACGCGGTCATGTTTGTTTACTACACTTTGAATGAGGTCAATATGACCTGCAGTGAGTTCGTGAACCTGGAAGCGACCAACGATAGCTCCCACATCCACCTTAGGTGGTTTTGTGCTCATAGTTTTTATCTGAACCTTTCTATGTCTTTGTTTGTTAGGAGTATTATCTTATATCTAACTACTAACACTATTATTTATAAATGATAATTGAGATAATTCAAATTTTTATTTAGACTCATTTAACTTCTTGAGAGCTTCATTAATACAATTCCATTGCTCTGGAGTAACTATAATTTGATTAAATTGAGTAGAGAGTTCTACCTTATCCTGATGTACCACAGCTATACCTCCTCCGAATTTTATGGTTACTGGGTCAGGAATTCGTGCAAGTGCTACAGCCTCTCTAACAGCTTTAATCCAGTTATCCCACTCTGTGACAGCATCAAACATCTGTAAATCCTTAACTTTATGTTTATGATCATAAATTTTAGAATCATATGATGCGTACGAACTATACATTAGTGAGACTGTACTAGATGAAATGTTATGTATATAGATTAGCTTCGTATCAGAGCAATATGGACCGGTAATACTTTCATCAAACCCGAGCCATTTACAACCTAGCCTAAGTAACGCCTTCTCAACTTCTCTATATACTATTTCATGAAGAGGCTTAGGTATTGCTGATAGTGAGATGAGTATAAGGGGTGTTAGCTTAGTCGTCATATGTTTATTAAGATTTGTCTTTGAGTTCAAATTTACAACCCACTTCACTAGGGGTCATAAGATAAGGAAATTCATGTCCCTTAAGAGCTACCCTAATCATACCCTCTGTAGAGTCTGCATAGCGTGATTTTGCTGTAGGACCTTCCCAATTCTTGAGAAGGGGAAGCTTTTGAATTACCGTTCCTTCTGCAGCACCATACAAACTCCGCTTCGAAGAAGATAATTTTACTACATCATTTATCTTAACTTCTGTGCTATCGTTCAACCGAATTAACTTTATAACTTTCCGAGTTTTCATATTCTTGACCATTTAGTACACTCTGCAATATCAACTCTTTTTTGATATCCGGTATCTTGTTTAAAATTTTGCGTTAACCAAACATCACCAAGGCGCGATGCACCAGTGCACCGATATTTGATACCATTGTACACACAAAAAAGTTTGTTATCAATAAGAAATTTTGAAAATCTTAATTGCAACGATGCAGGGAGTGTGAAATTAAAGAGCATCCATTGAGCATAATCTACTTCTCCTTGTTCAGGACTATTTTCGATAAACGGATCTTCTATAAATTCATCTACATGCATACTATACCTTCTTTAAAAGGTTAACTACCTTATCAATCTCGTCTTGAGTATGAGGTGTTCCTCCCGTATTCATTTCCAAATACCATTGTAGTACTTCCTTCTCAGTTTTAAGGTCATTTACATTAAAACAGAAGAAGGCATCAGTTGTAATCCGATCTTCATAATCTTTAAAGTATGTTCCAAATGCAGGAATCTTATTATTTAAAAATTGACGAGCAGTGTGAAGGCGCTGCTTTCCATCTACCAAATAAAAAGGTCCTTTATAATTACCTTGCCACCCTACACAATTGAAGTAAAGCTCCCTTCCCGATACTCCACCTTTAAGGATGTACTCAACGTATGCAATTTGCTGAGCCTCAGTCCACACTAAGGGCCTCTGGAAGTATGGATCAATATCCAGACAAGCTAGGTCACCATTTGACCGTTTATCAATCCAATTGAACAAAGTATCTTCAAGATATTTCCAATCGACATGCGTGCGGTATGAACCACCACGAATCATCTTTGGAATATCAGCGAACCGTTTTAACATAATCAAATTATCAAATATCTATGAATAAAAGCAATAAAAAACCTTGTGAATTTTAGTTCACAAGGTTTCTTTGATGGTGATTAGGTTACTTTAAAACAATCACACGCGAACCAGTAATGAGTTTGCGATTTACAGAAGTACTCTGAATGAAGATATCATAATCAGGGTGCGCTTCAGGAGACACCTTAGTCAGTGCAGTCGTATCAAGACCGACGAGCTTACGTGCTTGGGGACCGGTGTAGACATTACCTGTCTTCTTTTCATAGATACAAATCTGCTTGTATCCTTGAACCTCTTCACGCTTGGTCAATTGGTAGTAACCCGCGCCGGTGTTATATGCACCAATCTGACGTTCGATATATTCACGAATCGGTGCATCATACTGAACCTGAAGAATATGATAGTCGGAGTGAGCCAACTTATCGAGACTCGTCTTCACGGTCTGACTATTGAGGTTGGACAGATCCAACTTGAAGAGACTCTTGGTACCGCGGAATTGACCCGGAGGAGCTGCTTTGCGATATTGCATGAAGCTCTCGGTTGCCATCTGAATCTTCTTACCCACTTCAGCCATACCCTTTGCAGAGGTATCCCAAACTTGGATATTATCAGCAGGGAATCCAAACTTCTTTGCTTCATGGACACCTGTTTGATCAGGTACCAATACAGCAACGGTCCAGTTGCTTGGAAGATTACTGATAAGAGCAGGGAAGTTAGACTTATTCTGATAGCTAGATGCATTTTCACCACCATCAGTGAGGACATACATCAAGAATGCATGGTCTCCGTACATCTGAGGAGTGTGTTCGAGATCCTTAAGTGCCTTAGTTGTTGCATCAATGAGAGCAGTACCCCCATTAGGCTTATAGAAATCTGCGAGAGAAGGAAGACGCAAAACGTCCTTATCGTAAATGATACAGGAAGTTTGATTATCAAAGAGATAAACGGTTACCCGAGTTTCTTGGTTGAGCTCTTGTGAGCGTTGTGCGAGATATTTGATTTGACTATCAAATACTTGAATGGTTTGCTTTTCGATACCTCCCATTGATCCAGACTCGTCAATTACGAGTACGATGTGGTTGATGAGGCTTTGCTTCATGAGCTCGAGGGCTTGTTTAGTTGGCATATGTTTATTTTGTTATGTTTTTACTTGTTAAGATTGCGGTTTCTGAAAGATAAATGCCCCTACAGTTAAGAAGCCTAAATCCTTTACATCAAAGGGATTTTCCGGCATTTCTACACTATCAGGACCTATAATTTCAAAGCCCGCGCTCTTAATAATATTTATGAAATCCTGAGGTGAAAGCCACTCAGAAGTTGGGGGATTTTTCCCATTATTTAAGTCAGAACTTACCACAAAATACCCACCCGGCTTAAGCTTTTTATAGATGATTTTACAGCTTTCTGATAAACCGATATTCTGTGTGTTATATCCATATTCAGGCTTAAAGTGAATAAGGGAACATCCATCAACTACCACATCATAGAAGTCGTCGAAAAGCTGGTCACTTTGAGTAAGGAAGTTAATTTCCTTAAACTCAATGTTGTCCATATCATAATCTTTCAGACCTGGAATAATTCCCTTATCTGAACAGAACCAATTCTGACCATAGTTGATATCAACATTAGTAACACAGCAGCACTTACTCATTAAAAATGTAGTTGCAGAATAGCCTCCACCTACATCAAGGAGTCGATTAACAGAACCCACATGAATGCGGAGTAAGTCAATTATTGCACACCATTTAAGCTGTGCATCAAAATTGAGCTTATCATATCCATTATCCTTAAGAAGCTTATAGACTTGAGGAAATTCTGTCTCAAGATTTACGTCATTAGAAAATATCTTACTCATGTTAAGAGAAAATTATAGCAGAGGGTGTATTTATCGAGAAGGTTACCTGCTTTGAGATCTGACATATTATGAGTCAAATCTGCCAATTTAACAATTTTAGTATCTAAACCATCTTTAATAGTTTGAAGATATCCCAGAATACATAACTCATCTTTATTCGGACGAGAAAGATATTGGACATTACATTGAACTTGCCACCCTATCAACTTATTAGGGATCATACCAGGTAATAGCTCCATCTGAAATTTAGTGTCTTCTGCAAGGTCGTGGAGCAGAGCAGTGCAGGTAATAATTTCTAGAGCTTCTTGAATTCGATATGCTGGAAGCTTATAGATTAGAGGTGCAATTTGAGTTGCAATCTCTGCAACAGGACAGCAATGATGAAGAAAGTAATTCAGATTTGAGTTCTTCCTAACCTGATCACCATGTTCTTTCAACCCCAAATTAAAGCACATCTCCGTGCTGGGGGTCACCATGATATTAAAGTCACGAATATTAGGAGTCATATTACTTAATTGATTCGACAAAGATGATGGTACCTTCAAAAACACCCATGTTCGACTTCTCTTTAAAGGTAAGAGTTTCTGCAACATCGTTAGTAGTTGCAGGTCGTGTCAGATACCACAAGTTATCCTGCTTATAGGTAACATTGAGAAGCTTGGTGTTTGGAGGGAGGTTAATGGTCATTGAACCCCCATAGTGCTTTGCACGTTGATTGTCGGTACAGCCTACAGAGCTCAAAAGAGCTGCAATAAGTGCACAGGTGGCAATTAAAGTGAGGGTATTACTGATATGTTTCTTCATAAATTTGTTCAATTAAATTTCTTAATTGTTTATCTTCGATAGTATCGTGTAAAAGCATTCGAAATGCAAGTGATTGTCGAGATTTGATAATATTATTTCGTATCCACTCTGCTTGTTGAGCACGAGGTAACTCGAACACATTATGAATACCAAACAGTATCCGTAGTTGTGCTGCGATACTAAGAATATCTGCATGTACCTTATAAAGACGTTGGATAAAAGATTGCCAATACTCTAAGATTTCAAAATCATAAGTATTCTCAATATAAGACTGAAAGTGATCTTTAGGAGGCTTACCAAGATTAAACCACAAATCGAGCATCTTCTTCTCAGATGCAACTTCAGTCTTGAGGTGATGGATATTCCGATACCAATCAGATTTGCACTTATGAAGAACTTGATCATTTTGTGAGTAAACTACTACACCCTCTTCACCTTTGAGTGCTTTGATAGCATCTTTGAGAGACTCAATATTGTCGTAATGATAATATTTCGGACGCTTAAAGAGACCTTTAACTGCTAAATTGTTAAGGGTAATTTGCTCTGCTAATCGATAGTCTTGATGATATACATTACCAATCAAATAAAAGTCAGGCTCATAGTAATGAATGACAATTTGGTTTATAGGTGATACCCACTCAAACAAAAGAGAGAAGTCCCAATTCTCTGATAGAGGTAGAATTTGAGAAATAGTAGGAATAAGCCGCTCTTTAAACTTTTCAAGCTCTTGCCAATTTTTATGTCCTCGCGAGGTAACCAATCCTGCGCGGGTGCGGAATATAAAGGTTTCCTTATATCGTGAGACAATTAAAAGTGACCCGTCTAATTTCTCAAGAACATTACATTGTGTAATATCTGTAGGCTCGGAAAATAATTCAGACTTCTCATCCCAATTAAAGAATTTAGGAAATCCGGCACTTACGAGCTCTCCTTTTGCATTCCACATAGAGGATCTAAAGATGAGATTATCTTTAGTCCAGACAACGGGAGCATTCTTGATAGGTTCAACCAGGAAAAGAGTTTCTCTTTCACCAGATGAAAGGAGGAATTCAATATTTTTGATACTGAATTCCTTCCGATTTAATACTGACAAGTCTCTAATCATTTTTACGTATTTTAACCTTAGGTCGTCGATTCTTTCCGATTTTTACAGTAACTGTGTACTTTCCGGTATCGATATCAACCACATTTTTATTGCCAGAGATAGGCCAATGATTTAACTCAAATGAAATATCAGAGCCAAGTCCTTGGTGATGTCTGATAATAAATGGGTCGTTCATATCAGCGCCCTGGCAGACCAGCTTCCCACTCTGAGAGGGCGACTTGATGATTGTTGTGAAACTTGTACTGCGCCATCAAGCTCGGTCCACTCGATCCATTCCGCTTGTTTTGAGTCTGATTACCCGGATCACGAAAGTACATTTCTGCCTTCTGAGGCTGTGTGAGATTGCGTACGGACTTCTTTGTAATTTTCATATGTAAATAATATGTTACTTTATGGGATGTTCAATTAAATTCTTAGACAGTTAGCGTAACCACACTATTAGGAGGAAGTATTTCCCATTCTTTTAAATCAAATAAAGGAATACCTTTATTAATTTTTCCACCTATTTTATACGACGTCGCACCTACACATAATACAGTATAAGATTCGTCTGATTCACTTAATACTACTAAATGTGTAGACTTGTGACGTGCAAGTACTGGATGCTTTATTTCTACACCCGGCGCTGGTGCGATATGTAAATGTGATTTCATATTATTTGATAGGCTTGAAGATCTTACCGGTCTTGACCCAGCGTGCATCTTCACCGCGGCCTTCTTTAGTGAGGAAGCCACCATTAACCAAATCGTTGAGACGCCAGGTTGCACGTTGCGAATCTCCGATGATATCTGCAACATTAACTACGGTAATCTCTTTGCAGCCGAGAATCTTCGCAAGCTCATCTTGACGACGCTGCTGTTTCGTAGAGACCTTCAAGATCTTCTTAGGTTGATCGAGACCTGCGATTTCATCATCAGAGACTTCAGGAGTTGCTTCAAAATCGAAGCCTGCAGAGGTCATCTGAAGGGTACATTCACCGAGAGCACCAAAGCGATTCTTCTGAGGACAGAAGAGTACCCGAATTCCTGAATCTCCATTGCTATCACCCACATTGCGAAGCTTGAGATTACAATCTGTTGCATGAGGGATAAGAGTAGTGCCCTTCATCTCTTCTGCTTTGGTTACATGAACAATAACTCCAATCGCACACTCAGTTACCTTTGCAGCTTGAATAATGCGATTGATGCAGTACTCTTCCTTCTTCCGAGAGTTGAACTTCTGCTTGGTCGTAAGACTGTTGAAGCTGTCAACAATAAGCAAATCAAGATCTTTTGCTTTATCACACACAACATCAACATCAGAGATGTTTGCGATAGGAACCGTTTTAATTCCTGTGCGTTGGGAATTATATGCAATCTGAGTCACATGCTCTTCAGACGATGCATATCCCACTTCATACCCTGCGAGTTGATACAGGCTCAAAAGCTGCATCAGAAGTGTCGTCTTACCAGTTCCAGGAGGAGCATCAAGCGTAAAAGATGATGTCGGAAGAATACCGCCACCGAAGAGCCGGTCAATCTTCTCAACACCGCACTTAAGGCGACGCTTGAAGATATCAGGGATTTTAATATCCCCTACTGGTTTAAAGTCTGTTTGTTCGAGACTCAGATTTAATGCAGACATATTTGATTATTTTTGTATTTGATGGTGTGTAACGGTTTTAAATATTACACACACAATGTATATGTTTAATTGTGAGCGTGCAATTACTTTTTCTGACGCACTGATTTCGCGGGGTGAATCCGATTTTCTACTTCACGAGCCACCTCCATAGTGCTCATTTTGGATTCCCAGGGATACCATTCTGCAGTTTCCGGAGAAGAGTCTCCGGTACTCCAATCCCGGGGATCAGTTCGGGGACGGTACACATAGGCACCCTTTGTGGTTTGCTTGACAATTACCCCCTTAGTGAAGAATTTACCTTCACGGTAAATCTTGACATGAGTAAAGGTTTGATTGTGTTCAAATGACGTGTTTGCATTCATATATGTAAAATAAGAAATCTTCTAGAGAACTCAAATATTAATTTGGTCTCTAGAAGATTTGTGAGAAGGTTAATTAGCTTGACACTTCTTCAGTTTCGGAATACTTAGAAGCAACCTTGAGCTTCCCACTCCGAACTGCAGTACGGATATCACGAGCGAGGTCACGCTTACGAGCCTTATTGATGCTCATTGCATGCTGATTGATATCATTCTGAACTGCAACGCCGTTAATATAGATACTACCAGACTTTGTAAGGGTTAACCGTGCAAAGATGGTCTTTGGGCGATGATTAGGTGTATTTTTTGATATATTCATAACAATTATTATAATGATATGAATATGTAGAATACAAGATATTTATTTAGCTTAACGAACTCCCATACTTGAATAGTATGCGGTGCGGTAGTAAATGTTGGTAGTTGCACCAGTAGTATATGCGCTAACTGTAGAAGTATTGGTGATTCCTCTGAAGGTAAATGATTCACCAGGTTTAATCACAAATGCATGGGTTGTCTCGCTGTATTCATTATCTATGATATACACATCGTTGACCCCTCTATTGACAATAAGTACTTCGCTGCATTCCTGAGAACTAAGCGTTCTCACTGCAGTTGTAACTGAGTGATTGAACGAACGACAAACATTTTGATTTACCCATGCCATATTAATTATTTATACTCATAAAGTAAAAAAGCCTACATGTTCGTAGGCTTTGTTCTAAACAATTTTGATTTGAAATAATAATTACACACTCATTAATTAAACAACCCGTTTAGATCAAGCGATCCTTCGTTCTAAACGCTGTTTAACCGATATGATGACCTTAGATGGAATGACTTCTCCATCTAAATACTTCTTTAATATTTTCGAGTGAATAGAAGAGATTGAATATTCTTGTTTGTAATAAGCGTGCTCTGTACCAATATCAATAATTAGATGTTCTGGATATAAATATACTGCTGCGGCCTTTTCAATCTTAACTATATACGACAGCGCATAGTATTTCCGAGCCACTTGAGAAATATTTACATTAAGAGGGATATCTATAGATCTCCAGCTTTTAGTTAGTAACTTCATATTCAAACTTTATGATAATCTTTGTAGGGTTCTCATATTTCCAAGTATAGCGATAATGATGACCTCTTTCATATTCATCCCGCGCAAAGCACTGTGCATATCCACCCTTCTTCTTTTTATCCTCATTTATCCACCAATGGGTGTTATCATGAAGGGTATTTAGATTTAATGCAATCCAATGCCAATCTGAAATATGATCTAGATGCTTTTCTTTGTGTATCTCGTTTAGTGTAACTTTGAGATGCTTAAACTTCTCTACATCAAACATCCGCTGACATTCATTAGTAGCTTCAGGTTCCTTTTTACGTCTATAATATAGCATGAGTTACCTTGAACGAATATGCTTCATTACCCAGATTACCAAGCCAATATGTATCGGTAAACTCTCTACAATTCTTCTCGTTATCATACCATTCAGTATAAACCGGAACAGATCCAAGCATATCGACTACATAGAGAGGTTGAAACGTACCGGTTACAATAGAGAAGTATTGAACCTGTAGAGTCTCGAGAAATTTAGCATACTTTGTTGCTAATCTTTTATAGTCTGAAGTAATTTGAAATATCATATTTTTTTAGATTTATGGATATAAAGGAGAATCCCTATCCAATACAATGATACTATGATAAGTGGAAATGCAATTGAAAAGCTGTGATGTTTATAGAATGAAAGAAGGACCCCTACATTTGATATAACCGAACATATAAATGCTGTAAATAGTAGAGTATATCTAATAATCTTGAGCTCTATCGCATTATAATTGTATTTCCTCATATTCTCGATGTTGTCTTAGTTACTACATGAACTCCAGATCCCCGTCCTGCATTACGATGAGTAGGGTTTAAACGTTTAAAGTCTCGAAAGCATTCCGGAGACATAATATTCACCTCTCCTGCAGTCTTATGACTATAAACCATAACCCCCTTATAGGGTGCAGGCTGCGCAATACCCTTCTTTGCACAAGAAAGGCACACCGTAAGACCTAATTCAGCCCGCTCAGTTTCGACTTCTTTTTTACATCTACAGATCATACTATTTTATGTTTGTTTGCGATAATAACATTACGTGCAAATGTATCAATAAAATACTTTGAATAGTACTCACAATAATCAGAAACTTTTCTAATATGATCTGCTCTCAGGTCAAGAGGATTCACTGCAGCCTTAAGCCCTACCTTTCTACCGCTCTCTTCTGAATTTTCTAATTCCCTTATATCTATACCTCTTATGTGGGTAAAGTAATTTCCTATAAAACTTGTGAGACACTTATTATTATCATTGAACGATAAAACATTAAAGATCGATTTATTGAGAATATGTCCAGTATTATGATATAAATCTAAAACTTTATCAATCCAAATGAATTTATCATGAATCGTTTTACATTTATGTGCGGATGCTAAAAATTCTGCACCATCACCCCACAATGGCCCCCCATATTCACTTTCCCATAATTCATCAATCTTGAAAAGTGTCTCTATATCTGTATATGAAAAATTCTTCTTTAATGTTTCTTTGGAAGAAAACTTCACTTTACAAATTTTCTTTCTCAGATGAAGGGGTATATGCATTACAATTTCATTATAATCAATTCCATCATTGTAACACTCTTCTTGATTATGTATATAACCAAACTCATGATAACAATTAGCCTCTAGAACTTTAAAGATATAGGTAAAGAGTTTATCACAGTAATGCTCATACTTATCTCTAATTTTATTCTCAAGACTTTCATTTACAAAGACTTTCCTCTCATACTTCAACTCTTCCATTCCTTTACCTAAACTAAAGTCTAAGAGGTTATAGCAATAGAGATTAAAGAAATCAACTAATACATAGTATGCTACACACTGTTCAGTTATTTCAGACATGAGATGATCTGTTACATCATCTTCATTTATCTTTAATTTCTGCGCTATTATCTTCGGATAAATTTCAGGCCACTCGATATTCTCAAAGTGGACCTCACGCGCACCAGTTTCATCAATCTTGTCAAAGAAACCCTTTATAGAATACATGTTAATTTATATGTTTTGAATTGTGGATACTTTACTTGCAACCTTTAGAAAGTGTTCTAAAGAAGGAATCTGCGAGAATGCAGAACGTTGCATATTATCTCTTATAGGAGGGGGAATAAATTCTGGTATACTCGTATAGTGGTTTATATCAATACCCCAAAACTGAAACAGATTAGGATTTGTTGAATGCTCAATAACCATGATAGCTAACCGATTGCTAAACATCCAAATTATATACTTTTTTGAATCTACCTTTTGAGGTGATATTTCAATGTACTTTACTTTAGACTTATGAAAGATCTTAAGTACCTCATCTTTAATATCACTTAACATAGAGTAAGTTTTACTCTGTAGGTTCTTCGAGATAGGTACCAGTATGAACACAACCTGCTCTCAAGATATTGAGAAGCTTGTCATATTCAGTATTAGTCAGAGAGAGCATACCTAGTTCACTCATCTTCTTTCCTCCAAGGGAAAGCTCGATTTGTACATGCTGCCCAGTCTTAAAAGAAGATATAGGGGTGACCTTTAGAACATCTTGTGCCATATGTATATATTATTCGTATTTTTTGTATTGTTGACGATTTGCATTATTAATATAATCAATAATCTAGATATATCAATGATAATTCTAAATCTCTATGAGATTTAATTAAGAGAATGTCCAATTCATTTGGGTATTTTCAACTGGTGCGCTAGCAGACCCTAAAACTGCAGGAGTAACAATAACACCCTCTCGTAAGAAGGCATAATCACCTGATGATGCATCTAACACAGTTGAAGTACAAGAGAAATCATCCCAATATACGCTACTGGTCGTACCGCCATATGCATCAACATAGAATTCTACAAATCCTGTTTGAGTCGGTGTGATTGCTAAAGTAAGCTTTTCCCATACGCCTGATGCAGCTGTCATTAAGACAGACTGATTTACATTAACACCTGATAATTGATCAACCGGACATTTAAATCTTCCAGTAATATTCGTATTATTGCGGTACATCCATACACTTGCAGAAAGAGGTAAATTAGCCTGACAAAGGACATGTCCAATTCTTTGAGTAAGAGGATATAGATCATCTCGTATAGTTGATGTTGGAGACAGCTTCCACGAAATACCTGTAGTGCCATGAATAATAGTTGAATCTGTAGTTATCAGACCATTATCAGTATATATAAAATGGCTATCAGGCACTCCTTGTTCATTAATAGAAATGATTCGAGCATGCTCATAATCTGTATAAGTATTGACAATGGTTGCTTCTCCTCTTCTAAAATTATACAAATATATTTCTGAAGGACCAGCACCTAATGTAAAGCATCCAACAGTATTTGAATATGTCGAGAGATTATACATCAAGGTGTTGTATGAATTAATAGGTGCAAAGGCCACATTAGAATTTAAAGCTATAACAGGATCATAGAATGTATTATTTGAGCATGTGGTAAATGCAAGACCTCTTGATGTATTACGAGTAAATTTTACATTATACAAAGCACAGTCTCTCATTGCTGTTGCATCAAGACCATCAGAAGCATTATTACTAAAATCGACTGCAGAAAAGGTAGAAGCCCAGTTCACGTTTGAATTCCAGCCGTCTGCGACATTCGAATAGAGTAGCATATTATTAACCTCCCACCCTACACCTCGTGTAAACGTTGTACCGGCACCGCTGGTATTCGCCCAACACTTTACAAATTTAAGACGGCGGCCATGCGTTGCAGCCATGTTTAAGCTGTAAGCAGCACCAGTATGAGAGGTCCCACCATCATTATATATTTCAAGAAAATTGCAATTATTATTGCTGGTGTAATAACTGCAATTTGCCCGAGAGGTTATAAATCTTGAAAACTTCAAATAATTTGTATTAGACAGGAAGAACACATTACCATATGCATTTAATGGTGAAAAGAATGTAACAGCACCTGCAGGCTGTGTTGTCATATCTGTCTTATTCCATCCCCCGCTAATATTAATGTAGTTATTGGCAGACCCATTAGCCATAAACGTAAAGATATTGTTAAGGGCAACAATTTGCATTCCTAATGGGATTGGATCTCTATAATATACTGGGGCAGTTTCTGTAGTCCCAACATACCCTCTACTTGCAGTACCAGCAGAGGAATTCGGTTGACCTTCAATCAAGATTTTTGTATTTTCAACTGCACGAATTGCCCACCAAGTCGGATCTGCTTCAGTATTTTTACCTATAATTCCTTGAAGGTTGATATTATTTGTTGCAAAGACATTATCAATATGAAACGTAAATGCACCAGGGTCAACCGATGAAGTTATAGCAATAGAACTTATGTTTGTACCAAACGTTCCTCTAATTGTTATAGGGATCCAGGTGTTAGCTGCTACGGTACCGGGCGGTTTACCTGCTGATACATAGAGTGTATTAACTGGTACAGCACCTAAGCCGTCAGAACACAAATTAACTCTGAGTGCATCGATATTAATAGATGCAGTAACAAAGTATAACCAGAAGCTTATTGCACTGTAAGGTGAGAGGTCACGTACTGCAGTTAATGGATAATACCCTAAATTAGTATCTGCAGCCCATCCTGCTGCAACAGTAAACACAGACGAATTAGCTCCTTGTTTACGGGTAGTGCTCGTAGAGGCGGTTACACCAGACCCTGCAGTCCATGCACCATCATAATAGAGATGCTGTACAGGGTTTGCAGTTAATGTGACGAATGTACCTAAATTTGTCCAGGCACCATTATCTAAATTAATAGGATTATCAGACTGCATTACTCTAATTTCATCACCGGCAGATGCAACAGATGTTAAACTTGCACCGCTCAAAGTCTTCTTTCGAGTTGCAAAAGTTAATCCGTTATTAGCATCATTTCCGCTGAGATAGTCTACGTAAATTGTTGAAGGCATATTTATCCGTTAGCAGATATTGTATTGATGTTAGTAATGTACCGATTCGCTTCAGTAATTATCTGTGCTTCTGTAGGCATTTCTGAAAAATAAAACATTACTGTTTTATCTCCATATACATTATGCCATACACAAACTCGGGCAATATAATCATCAGATACTCCATGTTGTTGTGTGTCTATTATATATTTGTAAGAAAGCATAATTAAACCTTTACCACCTTTAAAATTAAATGAGCACGAGCTAGTGTTGCAGCCGTTAATACATTAAACCGTAAAATATCTCCTTCAACAATATTTACCGTCCAACTCGTAAGCGTTGTGTCTTGATATTTATTAGTTCCGGATAATGTTGGATAATTTCCTCCTGTAATAGAGTCTGCAGAAGTAGGAGGGAAATTGTTATAGGTATCTTTCCAGATATCTACCACTAATGTTCCTGATACGTCACCTAAAAGAGTAACCCTCTGAATGGTACAAGCATATGGTATTTCAACATCACCTTTAATTCCTGTCGTGATAGATTGAACACCTGCAAGAGTTATACCAATCGAATGATAATCAGTATTCCAGAATGCGCTATTACTTCTTACTGTGGTTTCTGTATTCTCCCAATCACCGCTGTTATTTCTAACAGTAGTATAAACAGAAGACCAGTTTGCACTATTTGCCACTAAATCACTTGAGTCAAACCCTGCACCACCGACCCAGCTAGCAGAATTAGCTCTTACAGTAATCGTAGTACTAACCCAATCTGCACTATTCGAATTGACTAATGAGTAAGTATTTTGCCAATTTCCAGAATTTGCAACTAAATCGATAGAGTTAAAGTTATTGTCTAATAACCAGCTTGCGCTATTATCATGAACAAATGTAGTAATATATTGCCAGTCACCACTATATACTGAAACAATAGTAAAGGTGTTATTCCAATTTGCAGAATTTGCAGCAATCTCACTTGAATTAAAGCTGCTTCCATTACCTCCACTTAAAATCCATATAGAGCTATTACTTTGAACTGTAGTAAATACACTATCTATATTTGCAAATAAGAGAGCAATACTCCGGTCATTTAAGTTAATACCTGAGAGTAGAGGACTATAAACATAGACATTCGCACTCAGTGTGTTTGCGTAAACACCATCAAGAAAATATTGCGGTAAATTGTAATAATTATTCATCTACTATGATTATTTATGAGGTGTAGACATCCCAGAGCCTGATATATTTGGTAATACCATTAACGGTTATCTGTAAGAATTCACCGTTAGTGACCATTGATCCTGAGACTAATGTAGTATTAGTTAGGTTTATGTTTGCTGCAGAAAGATTAGTAATTTTTGCACCAACAGATTGAATGCCTTGAATAGATGAGTTATAAGTAGTATTAGGCATACCCCCAAACGCACCATTATCATTAAACTGTAATTCGAGATTATTACCACCAGGCACTGTACTTCCGCTTCCTCCTGATATAACGGTAGTAGTATTAGGAGCTCCCGAACCACCACCAGAATCAGAAGCACGAGCAATTTGCTGTCTTAACCGATTTACATTCTTATCAACATACTGCTGTAAGTCTTTAAAGATTTGATCAGAATCCTTTTGCGGTAAGCTCTTTGATCCGTTTACTTTCTTTTCAACAACTAAAGAAGATATTTGATTATCAAGGTTTGACTTTAAAAGATTAACACACTCATTTATGATTGTATTAATGCGTTGTTCAGAACTCTTAATTAGCCCATCAACCTTTAGAGTAACTGTATTGTCTAGTTGGTTGAATTTATCAGTAATACGTGATTCAAGATATAGGTTACATTCATTTTGAATGTGAGGTATTGAGATCTCATTTACTTGTGTGGTAAGTAGTGTTACTTGAGATGAAATATCTTGCTTAAGGATAAATACTTGTTCATCAATGTGCTGAGAAATCTCATCATTTAATTCATCAAATTGCTGATTAAGTGGTTGTGATAATCCTGTGAAAAGGTTTGTAGAAAGAGTCTCTATATTAGATGAAACCTTTTCATCGACACTATAAAGCATCTGATGTAAAATTTCATCACGAGCCTCATTTAAAGTCGTAATACTACCATCAGTAAATTCTTCTACAATTTGCTGAACTCTCTCAGTCAACTCTTGCTGTGATTTTTCTGCATTATGAGCTATCGTAGTAGTTGTAGTGAGTGCTTCCTGGGTAAGAGAGTCTTTAAATTGTGCAAACTCTTTTAAAAGATTTGACTTTAACGAATCAGTACTCTGCTTAAAGAGCTCCTTATTATTCTGGTCGATGGTCTTTAAAAAGTTATCTACAGCAGTAGATTTGTAATTCTCAAATACATTATTAAGATCGACTTTAAACTTTTCTGACTCCTGTATAATTTTTTGAGTAACTGAGAAATACTCCTGTAAGAGTGTAGATTTATATTCCTGGAGATCACTCTCTATTATTTGTGAATCTCGAGACTCTAACTCTTCTTCCTTCTCAACAAGTTGATTCTTAAGCTCTTGACACTCTTTAATTAATTCAACCTTTTCAACATCTGGTTGAATTTCAGGCACTGAAACTACTGGTGCAGGAGGTGGAGGAATTACTGCTTCTTCAACTAATACGGGAGGTAAATTAGTAATAGAGTACAATGAGGTATTAGCTGATCTCTCATTAAAGAATACTCCCCAATCTTCTGAATTTTCAGAAACTACAACTTTAAAGGTATACTCCTTTAAACGATCATCTATCTCAACCGGAAGCTTAATAAACATCTGCTCCTTTTTAGTGAAATATTCACCAAATAGAACGCTCTCATTTATTGTTATTTCTGCATGGAGAAGTTCAGTACGTATAGATGGTACAATAATAACATTCTCTTTAGAAGATATTACTGGTACTGAAATATTATTAATGCGTATTGAACTCATTTATTGTATTTATTAAATTACTAGATTACGCAAACGGATATGTCTTACCAGATCCAGAATTATATAGGGTAACCACTTCATTATAAGTGAGTGCTTTACCGAACCAAATACCTACTTCATCTAACATACCCCCTAAATATGCGATTTCAGTTTGATCTTTACCTATTATGAGGTCAGACGATCCTGAATTTATAGTAGAGTCGTTATATGCAACTGATTCAAACAAGCTTCCATTGACGGATATCTTTAAGAACCCATTCTCAAGGTCACATACACCTACTACAAAGTAACGAGTGTTAGATGAGAGAGGAATACTATAGGTTGCCTGAGAATAGGTACTTCCTGCAGGTGATACTAAGAATGCTACTTTACCCGTTGTCGTAAAGTCACTAATATAAAGAGAATAATCTCTATTTCCTGGTGCTGTAGACCATTTATTAATGATGCCTTGTATTGCTTGTGCGGAGGTTACATTAAACCATGCTGCAACGCTCAGGCTTGCTGTATTAGGCTGAACTAGACTGCTATTAGGAGTCTTAATATAACGTGCCTGACTCCTGAGTAATGATAAACCAGTACCAACAACACCGGTAGTTGTGTCAATATCTCCATTGGTTGCAGTCATTGGAATATTATAAGTACTTGACACGCTTGAATTAAATGTTAACCCATTTGAACCTTCAAATGCATAGTACATTCTCAATCCATCAAGTAAGGTATTTTCATCAGCAATTGGATCAGTACCGCATGGTAATCTATAGAGAATATATGTAGGATTTGGATCACCATTTATATTACCTGAAAGACTATCATAGTCAGATACACCTGGAGTATCACTCAATCTTAATGAAATCTTTCCTCCGGTATGAGTAATTGTATAATCCCAATCTCCATTAGTTACTGCATTTGCAGATGTGCTATAATTTAAGTTAGCAGGAATTTGAATATAATCAGCTCCATTGTTGTAATAGAGGAACATGTTAGTGTTTGCTGTCGCCCAGAGGTTAGTATCATATTGAAACGCACCACTGAGATATATTACTTTGTAAGTACCTGCATCTAAAGAAGTACCACTATTAAAGTATGAAGTAATAGGTGACGTTACCGTAGTATAGGTTGCAGTTGATATGAATACTCGATCACAGCTTATAGGTGCTGCTGATAAAGTATAATCCTGCGGGTAATTTTCACCATTGGCATTTTGAGTTGATGAACGCGTAGGGCGCTTAGGTAGAGTTATGGAAGGAATAGATCTCTCGGATATATAAATCTGCTCAAGGGACGGAGAATTACCTACTGCTACCTTAACACCCGACCGTCCTGCATAATAATCATCAAATAAAGCCATGTAATTATTTAACTAAAAACATGGAAAAGGCTATAGGTTTGACCCTATAGCCTTAATAGTAAGTAACTCTTAGAGATACAAGAAGTGCTTCCAATCAGGATGCTTTACTTCTTTAAAGCGCGCGCATGCAGGAATAGGTAAAGGCGCTCTAGGTTTTCTAATTAACTTCAATCCTACTTCGTGATTGTACCTATTACCCTTTTTAGTATTAACATCTTTATGACATAATACCAGATTCTCGAAGGTATCTTTACCTCCTTTATCTCGAGGAATAACATGGTCAAGATTACCTGTTGCCTTAGTGAGAGGGACGTTGGTGTATTGACAAATACCTCCATCTCGTTCCCAAATACGTTTATTAGTGACGCTGACCTTCATCTGTGGCATTCTATTGAAGTTACAGCATACCGTAATTGTAGGTACTCGAATCTGCTGACGCGCAGATTGAATATATAGATGATGCTCTTCAACAGGTAAAGTAATCCACTCTTCCCAAGTACATGCATTAAACTGTGGATCTCGATCAAAATCAATAGATCCATCGTCTTTCCGCAGATAGGTAATGCTCACCGGCTTTACTGAGCCTCTCCAAATATCATTGAGAGCTTCAGCTACAGTACATGAGTCAATAGCCTGCCATGCTGCATTTAGCTTTAATGTTACTTTGCGGTTTAAGATGTTCATATTATTTCCTTAATCCACCACTGACAGTAGAGAGGAGCATTCTTTTAGTGAATTCAGCCTTTGAAATTGGATCGTTCCAATTCTTCTTATCCTCTCTCCAGCCATCTGGATCGAGCACTCGAATATCAAGAATTTTACACCATTCATCTGGTGTCTTTAATTCAACTTTATTTCCCCATTCAATTTCGTCATAATGTGAACGAAAGTTCTGTGAGAAACAATTTCTCGGTTTATCGCCTTTTCCTGCCATAATGTTAATAAAAAATTGCTGTAATAACGATTTGTATTACAGCAATGATATTATATGATTTTTATGTTAAATCAATTATTATTTCTGATGTTGGTGAGCGTCCTTAATCTTACACCCTTCTACACCGCAAACCGGATTAACCTTCTTTTTATCAACAGATGCAAGAGCTTCTTTCTTACCGATTTCAATACCTCGGGTAAGAGCATTGTTTAAATGTGCTTCAAAAGCTTTATGGAGACGGAAGTCAATTTTACCTTCTCCGAGAAGTTCACGTTCCTTACCGTCATCTTCAAAGAAGATTCCAACTAAGTCCCCACCATCTTTGAATTTTGGATGTATTTTGTATTGTGGCATATTTTTGCGGAGCCTATAATCGGTTTCGCGCCGATGATTCAACTTTACCAAAGTCGTAGTTTACTATTAGCTTATACAGGCAATTGTAATTATTTATTGTGTTCTAAAGGGTTGCAACTCATTCTCCTAGATATTCTTCAATTACTCCATTATCATGATCAAGGAAACAGTCTAATAATTGGTTTCTTAGAGCTTTATATTGCTTCTGATGTTCAAGACATTCTGGGAACCTATCAAAGAACTCTTCCTTACTATCTGTTATAAGGTAGGCATTTAGTTCATCAGGAAATACATCAGGATGATAGAGACCGTCAGACTTAAATGCTTTATATGCAATCTCGGTAATCGGAGAATTTTGATCAAGACAGTCTATAACAATTTTATCTACTGCTTTCCGATACTTAGGGAGCAGGTAATACATCCCATGTATTAACTCATGAGCTCTTACCATATCTCGTCGTGCTTTATCAATATCATCAGGAAATCCAATTATGTAATGACTTCTATGAGGAGTTACGCGATCATTAAAGAGCTGTAAAAATTCAAATTCTTTAGGTTTCAAATTACCTAATTTGAAATTCTTGTCTTTAAGAATTTTAGCAGGAAAGTTGTACCCATGAATGACTTCATAATATTTGCAACCCGGCATAATACTCTTCCACCATTTATTAATCTGCTCATGAGTAATATCGTACTTACCTCTTAAGAGAGGATTTTCATACAGCTCTTGAAAGAACATAAGCATCTCACTTAATTCTTTACAGGAAGAGGAAACCATTAATATGGTTTTATTACCTTTAAGCTTGATGCGCTCGAAAGAGAGCTTATTAATCATATTAAATATAATAATTGAAATTCTATAAAATGCTAGGACCTATTAGGAATGCGGACTTCTGCTTTTCGGTTACCAACTGAGATATGAAAGTCCCATTTAGGTAATGGAGTAAGCCCCATTTCTGTTCTTAACGATTCAAGCTTAGGAGATTTGACTACAATCCAGAAAGTGCAATCATCCCAGCTGTTAAAGAGTGTGTGTGAGTAATTGAATTCAACTAATTCACCTTCAAACTTCTTCCAGTACTTGATATTGTTATCTACAATATGTCCTTCATGTTTACCAGAAATGATAGTGACATGAGTACCATACTTCGGGGGATGAAGCTTGAGAGCTCTCTCCTTAAAGACCCACCAACGGTAGTATGCAGAGAAATCCGGAGAGACATTAAGCACTAACTGATGAGTGCGTAAATGAATACGACCAAGACCGCGATATTTTTTGATAATCATAGTTCGGGTTCATATTGGTGCTCAAGATAGGATTCGAACCTACATTTATCCACTTACGGTTAGACTGTTTAGGAAACAGTACCGATACAAGAGCAGTGTGTTATTATTTATTGAGTTCTTTATGCATCTCAAAAAGAGCTTCTTTGACCGCTTCTTCACCATGAAAGGTTTGAAGCTTTTGAAGAGTCTCAGTAGAGATACTGACCTGTTTTATTGTCTCACCTCTTAGACTCTTTGTCATTATAATCTTTATGTCATCCATAGTGTGTTTATAATAATAGATTCTCTAAAGAGTGCAATTATTATTGTGGAGGATCTGCAGGGTTGTGGCAAAATATGCAACATGGGTCGCAATCATATTCTTGATATTCAATAGGTGCAGGCAACTTAAAGTGGCTACCATCTAGTAACTTAACTGTATCAGAGGTGAAATATTTGTTATGACCAACGGTATCAGTAAGTGTAGAGTTTACTAAGTCATCTGCATATTTGCAGATACCATCAGGTGATGCAGGATTACCGGTGCAAATATACCCTAATGGTGATTTACACTTTTTGCAAGTTGACCGAGAATAAGGCCATGCTGACTTTATATCTCTTCCACTTCTATATAAATTAGCTTCATGAACACAGAAAGCTTTTATATGAGAAACTCTCTGTGCAATTTTTTTATACAACTCTTCGAGCTGATCAAGAGTTAGAGTATCTATATCATTCATAATTAACAAGAGGTCTAAATTCTACAGATTTGAAAATATGCTCCCAAAGTGCTTCTTCATATTTCTTATAATCATCAGATGTTACCACATTATTGTTAATGTCAGAGTAGTAACCATATGATTCAAAGCGGAATTGACTACTCATGATGTTTTTGACGAAATGATTTAGATGGCAGCGAAGTGCATTGCGTGCAGGCCCAGTACCATTCCAAATCCGCTTTCTTCCACTTGATGTAGAAATCATGCGATCTTTATAGAACATTTGAACAGGTTGAGGTCGCTTCCGAGATGCTACAGGCTCTTTTGCTACTCTTGTTAACAAGACGTCAACTTGAGCGATTACAACATTTGGTAGTTCTTTCATAACTCTACTTCTCACTTATATTAGCAAAGCGAATCTTATTAGGTGCAAGAGTTGCGAGAAAATCAAATGCCGACATCCGCTGTAACTCTTCAGGTTTAAATCCGATACCTCCTGCTGCACGGATTACTGTATTCATGTTGTGATACATTTCCATGAGAGCAGTAACATGCTGAATGTTTATTTTGCGATCAGTAGGGTTGCATCCCGGTATTGCAGTTGTAAAGGTTGGCTTATCCGAAGGCAGCTCCTCTGCAATTAACGCAATATAGAATCCATTAGCTTCTTTTTCAAGATGCTGCTTAGTCCATGCGCTAGTCGCTCCCTTTAGATGATCACGTACTGAAACCCAATATCCAAAGTCGACAACATGATCATTCATGATTATGTACAACGCTTTATCCTTTAACTGCACTAAGTTAAATTTTGTAAATTTTATTCCATTTACTACTATTGTATCACTCATATTAATTTATTGTTCTTAATGTGTAGCTCTTGTTCTAATCGATTTTTATTTCAAATATGTAACTTGTTATCACTTTTAAATTATGTTATTTAGAACGAACGCTAGAGGTTAAAAATTTCTTAAGCTTTGCAATTAGATGAGTGTCCTTTGTTTCATCACATTCGTCATAGAGTGTACAAAAAACACATACTGTCGCGATAATTCCCAGTACACCCCATTGAAATACATCACCCCAAGTCGTTACACCACCCGCAGGGTCACATCCATGTTTACCGGCATAATACATAGAGATGCACCCAATTATATACCAGACTGCTAACCCCAATAGAATATACAAGAGTATCATATTTTACGATCCTTTGTGAAGAATTCATATACAATGCGGATCGGCTTTAAAGATAGTAAGAACTTACTCATCTTCTCTCCGCACTCAGTTCTGAATGTTTGATAAGGGCTTTTGCGCCATCTACCATCATTCTCGAAGCAAATATTAAACGCTATTAAGATTGCAAGTATTCCACCTGCAGTGCCAGTCTTAAATACGTCCCAGAGAGAAATGCTCTTTACTGCACGCACTTTACAATCTATATAGAATGCTGCCATTCCGATGGCTTGCCAAGTGAATAAAAATAATGCTAATTTTATCATAAATTATCTTGAATAGCAAATGCACGTTTCAGGTAACCAACTCTTACAATGGTGACACCATACATCATTCTCTTCCGACCATTTGTAGAATGGTGTGGAGTTCTCGTAGAGATTATATTGTTGCGTTTTAGTTCTCAATTCCCACTCAACATAAGTTTCACCGTCACGCATTTCAAACTCTGATACTTTGTGAGGTGGGTCTTCAACTATTGTAGTAAAGATCTCTACATGAACATCACCAGCATGATATACTGACTTAAAGCCCGGCTGAAAGTTCGGAGGTATATAGCTTACAACAAATCCTATCGATTTTGCATAATCAAGAGCCTGCTGTGAGTCAGTAAAGACTTTAATCTGCTCATTGAAGGGAGCAAAGTCCATATTCTTCGATTTATTAAAGACAATATATACAACTGAATTACTCATACACGTTTATTAGTTTTTAATTTCTGATCTGAGTTTATTCTCATCTAGTCGTCCTTTGCTGTAGCCTATGTTGTAAGAGCACGGAATACAGACAAGTAGTAGTGCAATGATACCAATCATAATTGATATCCTCCGGTTTTCTTATTCAAATAGAAGTTACGATTGATAAATTCAATAACCTCTTGAGGATCGATATCTTTACTAAACACAATGTTAGGTCCATGCTGATCAAGCATTACAGCTTTAAGGTTACCAAATTGTTTCAACCCATCGCTCGTGTTTTTACCGCATTGATGACTCCCGCACTCCACCTCACGTTGAGACCTAATCGGAATCTCATCAGGATGATTCTCTCTCAATGGACAGTGAAAGTGTACAATACAATCCATACCGGGATGATCTCTGAATACAATTCTCTGAGACTGTCCCCCTACAGAAGGCTTTGCTCCATATGCAATAACCGTATCAGGCCCATCAGTCTTTACATACACCATTCCCGTATTCATGATGTCGTTAAAGTTGCTTTTTCTGATGCTGGTTAAGAATTCAGTATCAGACAATTTGACTGCAAAGTGCCCTACCGTTGCATTTGCAAAAGGTTTATAAGCATTACCGCGAATGCAATGCTCTACTACTGCCTTTACTGAAGCAGGAATTCTCTCATCGGACCATTTAACTGGTTTACCCTCAACGACCGTCGATTGGGTGAAGGTAAGATGACTCCGATAATAAGCCATATCAACCAGATTCTCTAATACTTCTACTCTATTATTAGTTTCGTGATATGCTGCTTCTTCAGGAGTGACAATCATATTCCATCTCGTCTTAGTGTCGTTGACTAAAACTAAGTTAACTGAGCCTTCTTTGCAGAGTCTCAGACCCTTCTCAAACATTTCCTGCTTAGATGCACCGCAAGTAGTCTTAAATCCAACAAGGAAGATGTCTTTACGACCCTCACGTATATAAGGAATAATCTTCTTCGATTTACCAATCCAAAGATTTACCTCTTCAGTTTGATGAGTATCGAGACGGGGTTCATATTTCCCGAATTTATCGAGCTCTATATCATCATCATTATCTACAGGTATATGAGCCTCTGTAGGTTCCCAATCTACTAATGCACAGTTAAAGAATATAATCTTCGTGTTCAGATCTGCCTTAAGGAGTTCAACTCTCTTTAAAACATCTTCGTTTGTCTCAAGAGGAGGACCATAAAATGATACTTCACGTCCAGACATCTTTGTAAGATGAAGGCAAACATCCATTTCAGAAAATCGCTTTGATGCAAACCTATACAATAATCCTGCAGTTGTACCATATGCAGGTGCACAGAGAGCTAGATGATTAGCAATGTGTGCAATCGTACCACCACCGAAAATGTGAATCTTTTTGACGTTCATATTACAATGATATAATATTCGCTTATCTAGTTAATGCTCTTACATTCTCTGACAAACATTTCGCTTTGATACATACAAATGCATACAAATTCGTTCATAGTCCGGATCTCTGTAATACTCACCTTCTTGAAACGTATTACTATATTCATAGAGTTGACCGCATCCAGCTTGAGAGATGCTCTGATTAATTTGAGCCCGTTTTGATACTGTTGAGAGTTGAGACTCAAAACGCTTATCGATTTGATGTTGAGTATATCCCCGCTTTTTGAGACGCTCAACCTGTAACTCGGGGCTGGTAGTAATCAGAATTATGTTATTATTACAGATTGGTAACATATTTGCCTCTACTAAGAGGGCACCATTTAATAAAATAATCTGATTATAGAGAGCTTGTGTTTGAATAGTTTTCCGAACTCGAGTAAGTATCGGTATTCTCATTAAATCATTAAGGTGAGTTAGTTCATCCTTATTATTAAATACAACTTCTCCTAATTCTTTACGGTCAATAGTAATACCATCAAGACCTCCGGTAAGCATAAAGTCTTTAATTATCTTACGGCGCAATTCAATATACACCTCTTCTGTGCGAGTGTGTAGAATATCATAGGCAACTTTATCAAGATCGAGATTATATGCACTAAGACGTTCAGCAGAGTAGTAAGAATTACAAAGTTTATCAGTTATGTATGATTTACCAGATCCAATAGTACCAGTAACTCCATAAATGTCTTTATGCCAAATCTTTCTCTCTAATTCACGCTTAACTAAAAGAGGTACATATTCATCTACAAATCCAAAGTTTTCACACACTGCTTTTGCTGCACTTGAGCTTACATGATTAAGCCCTGGTTTTGCGAAGATAGTAAAGGTCTCAATACCTCTTTGCTGGGTAGCCCCTACTTCATGAAGAAGCCTCTCATAGTCATAATCCTGAGGATTGCGAATCCCTTTAATAATGACTTTACTTCCTAATTCATAAACATAGTCTGCAAGTAATCCTGAAAATGTATCAACTATAACATTAGGAATGTTTTGAGTACATTTCTTAATCATCTGAATCCGCTCTTCTTCAGTAAAGAGATACTTCTTAGATGAATTCTTACCTACTGCAATTACTACTTTATCGAACATTTCAGATGCACGTCTAATAACATCTAAATGTCCCAGTGTGAAGGGATCAAAGCTGCCGGGGTATACGCAAGTTTTCATTTATCTCCTCTAAAAAATTTATCAACCTTCTCTTTGTGGATATCATATATGTCTGCTATCAAATTAATTATTACAGGTATAAGTATTGCAGGGCCTAAAATGCTAATTGCTAATGCATCAGAAATACCACACTTACCCATCGACTTAATATTACACCTGTTTATTATAAAGATAATAATTACCCCAGATATATACCACAGTATAAGTATCCCAATAAAGCTGATAAAGTTCATAATTAAATTGTATCTAATTCGTATTGAATGTTGATTCGAGCTTGATCTTCAAAATCAGTTAAAATAGAGAATAATTTAGGACGAGCTAAAGCTTGCTGAAGAAACGCTATCCTTCCTTTATTAAACTCCTTATTCGCTATATGTACCCATTCTCTGCGAATTGCAGCACGGTAGAGAGAATATGCGCTGGGTGATGAGCCTAAAATTGCTAAATCTAAATCACACATTGCATTAGATACTTCATTCTCTGTAGGTAAATGGTGCTGAGTTGCAAGAATAATTTCAGTAACAGCATCTATATCTTTTGGAGACACTCCAATTATAGAGAGATCTAATGCTGCACGATGAGCGCTCAACTCTTCATTAACTCTATATCCTGGATTGTCTGTTGAATACACAAAGTCATGATACCAGATAGCCCATCTGAGAATAGGAGTATTTAACTCCTTCAGCTTAGGATGAGTATAGAGGATATCAAAGCAATTGTTAAGGTGCTGGATATTGTGATATGGTCGATTAACCATGCTCATTTTCTCAATGAGATTTATGAACAAGTTAGAATGCATCCACTTTTTATACTGCTGACTAATACTCATAATTCAATTCGATTTAATTTTATAAGCTTTTCTAGTTGAATCAAACTTTTATTCGCGAATGCTCCCATCTTTCCGGTATGAATACTATGTAAATAATTACACACTGTACTTATATGAACCCTATCTGCACTATCACCTTTAAGGGTGGCGATGCCGCTAATTATCTCTTCTTCAGACCTGTATCCAAACCTGATATCATTCGCTTTATTAATAGGTAATGATGTAGTGTCATAGACATATCTTACACAGCGATTAATTTCCTCTCGAGGAATGCCATATATAGATTGACTCATATTAAGGTGTATAGTTAGGAATCATTAAGAGTAATTGATCTTTGTTTTCAGTAAACTTCCATGCAGGCCATGATATCCATCTCGTTCTTGCAGGTGGTGCGATGTTTGTAGGTGTTATTTCGTCTAAATCAAAAAATTTCTCTTTGATAATCAACCGACCATTCTTCAAACTTGGATCATACTCAGCCCAATTGATTCCCTTCTGAAAAATCAACTTTTGCAATTCAGTGGAATTCTTAGATTGTAATTCTTTGTGACTATAGAGACTCTGAGCGACCATAGAAACAGAATTACGGGCGCAATCTTGATTTCTCCAAATAAAGTAGTTCATCACTTCAGTACGGTCAGGAATGGTGAATACACGGGAATCGAACGCAGCCGGACGAAACTCTTCTACTCCCACCACTTGCCCGTCTGAAAATGTATGTAAATCCGATTCAGATAATGCCTTGGAATACTCTTTAACCCAAGTCTTGAACCTGTATTGGTTAAACTCAGCAGTCATCAAACTTGCTGACACAGAACAGATTTTCTGAATATTACCATCAAACCATGCATCTGTATTCTCCTTTTCAAAATCCGTTAAAAGGATAGAAATTTCATCGCTTTGGACATATGCGAATACTGCTCCTTGAATTTGAGGAAGGATTGCTTTTACAGCATCGTCTAAATCATCAATCAATTCTTTATCAAATGGTTTTTTCAACCCTCTTGTGTAAGTGTGAAAAGCTTTACCGTCTAAGCGTATGATGGTATAGGTTCTACGGGGTAGTGAATAGCGAGTGCGGCTCTCGTATTGAGCCTTCATTCTATCTCCAAGTGTATCTTTCATATCAATTTAAATATTCCAATCTAAGATGTTAACAGTTCTACAAAGAGATACGTAATAGTGAAGAGCATCAAAATTAAGGCTCCTACGCAGAGCCAGCAAAAGTATCCCATAAATTTCGCAGCTTTTTCTCTCAATTGTTCAGTTGGTGTAATGTTTAAATTAAATTTTTTAAATAATTCACCTGGGGTTACTTCTTTTTTATTTTCATCGTTAAAAGCTTCTTCAAGTTGTTTTACTAATTCAGCTTTAGATTTTTTTGATTCAGGGTGTATTAGCATAATATTAAATTGGGTAAATTCGTTTAAGTAACCTCATGAGGTAGTCATGAGTCATAAGCTGATACATTCCACTATCATCAAACTTAGTCAAGTCTGTATTAGAATAGCAAATTGGTTGATATTCTGAATCTTCTTTACCTTCGTAGACTACCCATGCTGCAGTTTCATGAAGATTTACAAATACGGTATGGAGCTCCGATGCATCTAGATGTATCCTTGAAGGGTTATATGCATAAACTCTGTCTACTGCAAATGCATATAAAGGCGCATCTCCGAGATACTCGAATTTGCATTCATTTTCTTTAATCTTTGACTTATAGAGATACTTTTTATATTGTCTACCTGTAAGATAGTGTTCTTCTTTGCTGGCTGTAAATTTTCTATTGTGAATGCAGCCATGTATTACATCAATATCTAGTTCACAGTGATGAGGATGAATAGCAACTGAAAGTTCATCACTATCTCTATGATTTTTCCACAGCTCGTGATTTTCATGAGCAATAAACATTCTGATACGTGCACCCGGAGTGTCATCAAACAGAATAGAATCTACTCCTCGAGCATGACAATTTATCAGAGACTTCTGAAGCATCACGTCAAGGTTAGTCTTGAGAAAATGTTTAACTAGGTTTAAGTGCATTGAGCTTCTCTTTCACATAGGTGCTGATATATTTGACATCAATCCGAGTATCATACTTCACCTTGATAAAATTAATAACTTTACCCATATCACGTGGTGATGCTGCGCCTGCTTCAACAATTGCCTGATCAACGATTTCAGGATACTTGTTGAGTTCAATCTTTTCAGGGAGAAGCCTTTCAAGAACTTCAATCATGAGATGTTCATTGTCGTGTGCGATTTTATTCTCAATCATCTCCTTGAGAACTTTAATTTCCTTTGCAGTTATTGCTTGACATTCATCAAAGGTAAGTTCACGAGCTTCACGCCCTTCAACTGCTTGAATGGCAGAGAGGACATATTGATAGGCTTTAACTCGAGTGGGATTGCGATCCTTACGAGCATTCTGAATATGAGTAAGAAGTTGTGTCTTCATTTGTTGTAAATATGAATCGGATTAGAGCAGTTCCCTTTGTGAGTTACGGTTTGACTATAATTTCCACCCGTTGAGAGATATTCACATCCCTGATATTTAAATTGCGTTACCTCCCAACTGTTGATATATTCATTAGGTGAAGGCTTTACACGATCAGCTGGTTCACAACCCGTTAAACAGAGAGCGCACAAAATAAGAAATCGTTTCATACAATGAATATATGAAACGATTGCTGTTAAATCAAATAGATTCTTAGATATTATATACTATTAACCCCATATTTAGCATAAAGACCTCTATACTCCATAGCAGAGGGACCATTATCTCTATAGATGCCCTCCCAGTACACTAAATATGTATCTTTTCCAATGTATTTTTCGTATTCATTTTCTATATTCGTACCCCAAAGTATACCTCTATCTCGATCTTCTTTTAAAAACGCAATAGTAGCAAATGGTGTTAAAATTTCAAAAAATCTAACAATACCATTATTCCAATCTCTATACTCTATAGCTTCATCTCTTGTATAAAAGATATAACCATCAGCGAACTTAAAGGGTTGCCTACTAAGCTTGAATGGCGGTACTTCTCTATACGGGAGTGCCTGGAGAGCAGATGCAAAGGGTACGGTAGCAATTGCGCCTATAAGAGTTTTGAGGAATGATTTGCGATTCATAGTGGAGAGTATTTTCCGAGAACATCAGGATCAGGAAGACTCGGTGCTTCAAGCATCCGATTTAACTCTGCACATGTAGATTCGAGATCTTTAGGCGGGTTATTAGGATCAACAGAGATGTGGACAATGCGTCCTCCATCTTTTGCTAATTCTGTAACATGTTGTTTAAACTTTTCTACTTCTGTGAGCATATGTAACTTGTGAAATTGGTGGACCCGGCGAGAGTTGAACTCGCGTGCTAAACTTAATTCTACCTTACATTGTACAAGCTTATTCTGTTATTATACAATCACTGACTAGAACAGACACCACCCAGTAATCGTTTCCTAAAATTGGATAGAAAGAAACCAAATTAGTAAAGTGTTTCTAGCTTTCTAATGTTACAAGATTTACTTTATTAGAATCAAGTAGTCCCGGCGAAACAGCACTAGGCCATTACGACTTGAGGTTGAGCAACGAATGCGCCCTTGATGCTGCGGACGAATCCTGCAACAGAGTTTGCAACGGTGACACCTGCATTATTTGCATTTTTAGCATTTAATTTTTTACCACGAGAGTTTTAACGAGGCCAACGTAGTCTCCTCGGCTTGTGGTCACGATATAATTACCTTTAGTCGAAACCAGTACGAGCCCATAAATTGTAAAAGATCAAAATAAGATAAATCTTATTAATGTGTGTAATATATATTATTTATCTAGGTATGCAATTACTTTTTTAGTGAGAGTATGAACTGAATATTACTCTTGTTAGCAGTAGAGTCTTTTAGGGTGTCTTTACTGTTGGAGTAGTATGAGTCATACTTCTTAATAGAGAAAGGTTCAACCACGTTATCATGAAATATCTGGAGAGTATACTTATTAGGCTCTTTTAATGCTGCATCTATAATTTTCTTCCAGAATGCTTTACCTTCGGTACTTTGATGCTGATCTGAAAAGATCTTCTTATATGCTGGTAAGATATGAGTGAACATAATATATCTCACTATACCGGGTACCTTATCAGGATCATTCCACACATACAAAGAAGTAAAGCCTATATTATTTTTAGGTACCCTTCCTTCAGTATATGCAACAATTTTTCTAGTTTCTCTATCAACTGCAAGATACCGCACTAAAGTATGATCACTCTTACGACTTAAATGCTGTAGAATTTCAATGGTGCGGTTGTTATATGTCAAATGTTCTATTGAACTAGAATATCGGAGAAGATCTTTATTTTGATCGTGGAGAACCTGCTTAGGAAAGCTAAAGTCTACAGAAAGCACGTGAGGCATTTCAGTAAGAAGATATTGTTTAAAGGATTCCATTAATATTATTTATGGAATAGTGGCACGACGTGAGAGTGCTGCCCTCTCTAAGACAAGTTTTGGAGACTCGTCAGTCTGCTGAGACCCGTCGTATTATCGGCGTGAGAATACCGCTTGTTAGTTAGGTCTTTTATTCGATTATTACCTCCTTGCGAGAGGCTTTCCGAACTTTTCCACGCTTCACAGCGTATCCTAACAGTGCTGCCTTTTTTAGAGTGAGGCTTTAACACTCTTCATCATAACACCTTCAACCGTCATTCTACCGCCAACCTTGCGAGCTGTTCGAGGGAATTACCCCCTACGTGCGAACTCAGATTAATCATCTCAGACCTTGCGAGTCTTCGACAACCTCAGTTACCCTTGCGAGCCTAAGGCTTAAGCACCTTCATGCTATGATAGGAACCGGCTTTGCGTTTTTGCTATTAGATTAATACAATTTAATTTTTTTGCACTATACAGTGATGTGCGATTCCCTGCGTTTCATAACCTTTTGGATTACAAAATGCGCAACACCACATAACTTTCCCTTACGGGTACTCATCGATACTTTGAAATTCAGGGTATTGTAAAGCAGCACCCCTCTTTTCGCGTAATGATCGTAAGCTCTTACTTGTTATCGTTCGAACCCACTATCTGTGCTTTAGTCTTTAACTTGCGATGTTTGGCATAAACTAGTGTTCTCGGCGCTACCGTTAGAAGTCTTATGGCACCAGCGTTGCCCATGCCTTAAAACCGTTTCTAATTCCATCTTCGAGTATAGCTCAACCTTTTGAGTTAAACTTACAAGACTTACACTTTGTATAAATGTCCTATTCGTTAAATAGGCGCGGAACTGTATAGAGTTCACGCTTTAAATACCCTTACGGATATCTATCTTATCCCTTGCTAAGCTACCACCTACCAAGAAACCCTCCTGCGAGGTAAGGATGTCATACCACCCTTAATATTTGACTTTCAATGATCGTTTTGTATCAATTATTTATGTTTAATCATATTTAATTGATGTGAATAATATAAATGATACCGAAAAGAATGCAACGGTCATTTATACTTTATTTGGCAAACCCGATTTGCTTTACATTACTGTTGTCATACCCATTATCATCGTGGGCACCATAAATTTCTGCAAGACTCATAGGCTGAGTAACGTTTATACCCTCGATCTTATCATGATCAATCTTCCGCTGAGCATCCTCAATAGAGAGCTTGTCAAAGCGGTGTGTGTACTTCAACCGACCTTTACGGAAGATGGCTTGGTCTACATCTTTCACTTCTGCATTATAGGTGATAATGATAGACACATTTAATACTGATCCTAAGAATCCATCTGAAAGACTCAGAATCGTTGATACAAATGACTGATTATCAGTAGCCCTTCTTAATACGGCCTTTTCTGCATCTTCGAATATTAACACTGCATTAGGCTTCTGAATAAGAAGCTTAATGAGCTGAGGGCTATCTAACTGCTCGATAATAGAATTCTGAATAAAGATAAAATCACGCTTAACATACTTGATAAGGTTCTTTATATAGGTAGTCTTACCGGTACCCGGAGGGCCTTCAAATATATAAATTCCTGATTGCTCTGTAGTAAGCTTCTTAACTATTGATTCATGTACAGTTGTGAAGCTTTTACCATAATTTATTTCTATATTAGTATCAGGAATTATCAGATCAAAATCCGCAAAATAGAGACTTTGATCTGATACAATCGTCGATACTTTAAACTCATACTTACAAGACTCACTTTGAATCTTACGTAAGGTGTCTATTAAATCAGTGATGCCACTGTCATTAGCGAGAGATGTAGGGTAATAGATAGTAACTATCGAGACATATTTTTTATCGTCAGTATATGAGTGTATGTGTATAAACACTTTTACAGGGGTTAATTCTTCAATAGAAAGAATACCATACATTTGTTTGTTTGATGACTTTTCGGATGAGTGATACCCTACATCTTTCCATATAATGTTTACGTTTAGACTTTTTAAGAAGTCTTGTACCTTCTGTTCATCTAATTTAGACACTGTAGTAGAAGAATATTCAACTCCTTCAGGCACTATGTGCTTTATAAAGAAATAATATTGAGCGTCTGCTATCTTATCAGGTAATGTAATCATGGTTTGTTGCTTGTGTTCTTTATGGTAATCTCTTAAACGATATTGGTTAGCCATATATTAAAATTTTTATCATACTCTCCTAATTGCTTCACGCCTAGCTCTTCTTTAGTGAGAGGTTTGTTGTGTTGTAGCCTAAAATGTATTTCTTCAAAGAATGCAGCTCCAAATGTTGTTGAAAATACGTAAGGTGCTTGAAATTTATTAAAGAAGTCTTGTTTCAAGTCTACATATGTCTGTGCAAAGTTTGAGGAGCGTTCCAATGCTTTACATGCTTCTGCACAGTATGCAACAATTGATTCTTTAGGGTATTTATTCATTTTGAAAAGGCATTTCTTGTAATGTTTTCCATGCATCGATTATTTGCTGAAGCTCTGTAAGACTAAAGTTACTAACACCTATAAAATTTAACACTGGTTCATCTGCTTTATAATGAATAATGGGTGCATTATTGTTTAATGCAATATATCCAATAAATGATGCACCTCTAAAAATTTCGACCATGTGACGAACATGTTTTTTATTTTTGTAGTATTCAAATCGCAATGGATAACAAACTACATCGTCACCAAACACATTCCGCTTAATTTCAATACTCATTTTAAAATGATGTTAGATGAGTACCTATAATTGCACCATCATAGCGCATTAGAACGTCTCGTTTATGTTTGATGTTTGATGCGAGATAAAGTTGTGGACGCTCTATATTTCTCCATTTTGTAAACAGTTCATCTAGGGTAGTATATTCTACAGGATATTTGGATAAAAATAATTCAAAGAAGTCTGTTGTATTTCTGTTCTCTCCAGAGAGAAGGTTGCGTTGATTGATTACCACAGCATCAACAGCACTAATAAGAGGCATTTTAAGATTTTCCTTAAACTCATCTAAAAAGAGCGGTTCATACCATACTTTACTAAGTGTAAGCCCTATAGGTACTCTTCCTACTGTTAATACATAATCTGCACCATACTCAGTAGCTTTCCAAAATTCCCAATCATTTAAGTGTAATCCTTTTGCAAGTATAGGCTTTTTTGTCTTTTTTCGAGCCTTTTCGAGCAATTTAAAGTCACCACCCCATATTGGGTTAGTATGTATCGAGATTATATCTCCCTTCTCTATAGCAATATCTAAAAGCTCATCAAATGACTTCTCACTCTTATATCCATAAGGTGACTGAGTCTTAACTTCTGCAATTAATTTGATACACTCGACGTAATTTTTCATACTTAACTATAGATTTCCCATTGTTGAGTGAACCCTGCAAAGCCATCACTCTTAGGATTAAAGAGTGTATAATTATCTCCATAATGATACAAGTACATTTTTTGTTTTAAATCATTAGGTAAAGTCTTAAGCTGATCATATGTTGCATGAACTGATCCCGGATTGAATAATTGAGTATCGTGGAACACTGCATCGAGATTCTTATTACCCACATCATCAAAGAGACTTAAATCAAACCGTGTATCTCCGCTTACCATAATTCTACTATCAATTAACACTCCATTGCACCAGAATGATTTTTCCCAGCTCTCAGTAAATCCCGGAATGTGTGCAGTCCGGAAGATAGTCATCTGCATATCCATATCGAGAATATCAAATGTAAACATCTCACGCGGAGCTTTTTTAACCCACTCAGGACGAATCACCTCAAAGTAATCAGTAAATTTGAGAAGACCTTCTTCAGTATATGCCATACTGCCTGCAAGAGAACTATCCCACAGCTGTCTCTGATATGTTTCAGTTATGAGCATCTTCGGCTTTGTTTTATGAACATAGCGTCCCATAAAGCCGAGTTCCTCAACTCCACCCATATGATCTGCATGGCTGTGGGTAATATGATAGTAGTCAAACTCATGCAATCCAATTCCCTTACTATGAAGAGCCATAGGAATTGTCGTACCTATATCTACTAGAAGAGATTTGCCATTCTTGCAGATGAAGAATGAGGATTGATTATTCTTCTTTGCAAAGGCTGAGCCTACACCAATAAAGGTGATATTCGGTTTCTTCTCATTCACTGAGAGTTGTTTTGCAAATGCAAGAGGGTTGCAGGTTGAGATATTCATATATTATTTGGGAGAGGGGTAGTAACAATAAACTTTTTGAATTAATTTCACTTGAGGCTTAGTGATGGTAATGAGGGATATTTGCTCTCGAGGAATATAAACACCATTATCCATATTTAGAATAGGATCCTTAAGCCAGTTTCTAAAATAGTCAATAGCCTCGTAGCGTCTGATGTTAAGTTCAAAATCACCACCAAATATACCGGTACTATCTACACATATAGGTTTATTCCCATCTCTTACCCAAGACTCGAAGGTTCGAGTAAAGTGATCAACTGTTTTGGTTTGATGGTTCCAAACTTGAACAGTAGCAATTACATTAAAGGTCTCCCAGACTTCATCTTCTATGACATAATCAGATTTAAAGGGTCCGAATGCCCATATGCGTAATTGTTTAAGCCAGCTCATATATCATTGAATGTATGATATATTACCAATAAGTGCAACAGGTTTTATCTTTGTTCTAAATAAGTTTTAATTAATACACTGTGTTATTATTAAAACTCTATTAGGCCCGTTTAGAACAAGGGATACACAGGGAGAATTAAGGGCTCTTTTGTGATTTGACAAACGCATCAACTACTTTGTTAATGTGCTCAACAACTTTATCATCGCAAATTTGCTGTACTTGGGGGTGGTGGAGGTCATGATGAAGATGCAGCCATTCATGAGCAACGGTGGTACCGAAGAGAACTATAGGTATATAATTATTGGTATTTACGGGATAGACACTCGGACTAACAAGTACTGTACGGAAGTGCTTACTCTTATCCATATTAATAGTAATAGCGGCTAGATCTGAAGGAAGATTAGTAGCCCAATAATAATAGGTAAAATCGACATTGAAATCCATGTCGGTAATAGTTGATACGTAGGATAAGCCTATGAGGGCTATTTGTGTTTGTTCTTTTGTAAACTGAGGACCTAAGACTATCTTATTGGTGTAAGATATGCCATCTACTTCGAGCTGCCGGGATATGAATTTGACGGGGCTATTAGAAATGCACGAAAATAATAGAGTTGCGCAGATAAGATAAAGGAATACTCGCGTTGCAACTCTCATGGGTACCCGAGAGAGGATTTGAACCTCTAACCGTTTCGTTCGTAGCGAAGTGCTCTATCCAGTTGAGCTACACGGGCAATGTGTTTAATTTCCTTGTAAATAACTATTTACTAACTCAATACCTTTAGTATTTGACCATTCTAATACTTCAGGAAAGCTGTTGAAGGTTTTTCCGATATTATATGCATTACCAGAATTACCAATATCGAGATACCAAACGTATTTTTGAGTAAACTTATCTGCAAACAGAATATGAATTGTAGGCCAAGTAGTATTTTCGATATTTTTGCTATATACTTTACCATTTTCAAGCTGATAACCTAAATCGAGAAGTGTGGTATGCTCTTTATAGTCAAGAGCATGTCCATGCTTAAAGTATTGAAGTACTAATGCACTAATATTACTAACTTCATCCGCTATTGAAATAGACTTATCCATATTATTCGGTAGCTGCCCTGAGTTACGCTCTCAGCTCAAAATCCTTATGAGAGATTCCGGTTCACTAGAACTGCAGCCATTCTGTTCATTATTATTTATGTAATTGAATAAATTGTAAACAGGTATTTTTAAAGATTCAGCAATCCGTATTGCTTGTCCCGTACCGCCTGATGCTTTACCATCTTTAGTATAGCATACTACAAACTTTACCGGAGTATTTAAATCTCTACCTAAAACTTGATAAACATTACGCGTATGCAGTTTACGTGCTGCATGAGTTAAATAGTTCCAATGTGGGTGATGTTGCTCTGCAATTTGTTCTGCATCAGCTACATTCCCTAGATTATCAAGATATAAGGACGATGGATTTTTATTAAATCCTCTCCAAGGAAGGTAGATTTCTTTTAATCCAGCATGCTCTATACAGTGTGTTTCAAAAACTTTATCACATCCATCTGCACCGCCTGATCTAAGCGTCCATCCTTTAGTTGCAAGTACCTTTGCGATACCTTCAATCATAATAAAGACCTTTTTGTGGTCAATATCACGAGTACCTATACCTGCATAATAGTTCATTTTAAAATGCTTCGAGTTTACCTACAGATGTTTTGACAATTTCATCAATAAATTCTTTAGAAAAGATGCATCCACAATTTGTTTTAATGAGGTTATTTTTTCTATCAATCTCAGTAATATTGAATATACGCTTTACAAGAGTGATTTTACCTTCATTAAACTCAGCACAATTAATAATAATCCGATATACTAAGGGTTCAAAATTAAAGGTTGAGAACTTTTCATTGGTTGTGTTATTTTTAAACATATCGGTGGGACTAGTGGGATTTGCACCCACACTGCCGAGCTTCTCAGACTCGTGACTCCTTCTAGTTGGTCTATAGTCCCATTTAACACAGCCGTAGCCAGAATTTTGTTTTATCCTATCATTTGACTAAGCACCAACCCGGACCTACCATAACGAGAAGCACTACTCATCGGTCCTGTTTGGCTTGCATCTACTATTTGTGGTATTAACGAGTAAATTTCATTCGCCACTACTTTATACTCTCCCATCAGCTGCTTTGATGTTCTGAACTTCCTCAGATATTTCTATCCGCGATAGGTCGCTTATGTTAAATTTTCTTTAAGCCGCATTCATGACAAATATATCCATCCCATGCAGGAAAGCCACATTGTTCACAACTTTTAAGTACTTCCTGAGATTCGTTAATGTCCTTTTCTCTAGTTGAGACTCCTGGTGACTTTCGAGGTTCTCTAATATCTACCCCAGCCGCACGTAAATGCAAATTGACTTCTGAATCATGCAGAGTTGGGTCATTTGTTTCTGCATCATTACACATCTTATCTAAACCAGCTTGTTGAAGCCTGCGAGTCTGCTCTTCACCTAAACTCACTAATGCAGCTCTGAGTTCTTCTTTAGGAACTTCTGCTACTTCACATCCCGGATCAGGATATCCTGGATGCTTTTGAACGTTTGTATAATCTAAATTGTATCCTGTTCTAGATTCTTTAATACGAGGAAAGATACAATTAATAGTGTCTTTCCATTTTTTCTTACATTCTTCTACATTTATATTACCGTAAATGTGTTGTGCTTCAGTTATATATTCCTCACCTATCTCAAGTAGGGAGTTATATAGATCTTCTCGAGGTATTGGTATGAGATGGTGGCTACTCACCATTACTTTAGCATCGCATGATTCATCTGCTGGTTGCTCTACCCTTTTCATGAAAAGATCATGAGCAATCTGACTATAACAGCTATTGCAAATATGATACTTCCAAACACTTCCGGTAATCTTATCAGGTGGAGAAAATAACAAACCACCTGGTTCGTTTATCTCTTTATGACACACATCACAATTAACTTTTAACATAATCGTAATATAAATGTTCTCTCTCAGATTGCAATTTATTAATTGGTACTTCCAGTGAGATTTGCACTCACACATCCATGTTTTTGAGACAAGTGACTCCTGCTAATTGGTCTATGGAAGCATCGACGGGATTTCACTATTGTTCCACCTATTCTTCTTTGAGCGTGCGCCATACACTTCCAGCCCAAGTTATCTGGTGGGCTAGGTTGGAGTCGAACCAACTCTTCTCAGTATACAAATAGAATGTCTATCCTATATTCTATTATGCAGATAGCAAGTCTGCTGTGTAGAATACTTTGGCTCCTCCGGCTGGTAACGCTCCAGCAACTCTTGTTTCAGAGACAAGCGTAGTGACTTCTATACTACAGAGGAATTAAATTTGTATCGCTAACAGTGAGTTTATAACTCTCACTGTTTGGTACTGAATATTGGAATCGAACCAATCTTCTAATGCGCGTCGTGCATTTGCATAAGCCAATATGCTAATTCAGCATTTATCTATATATTTTCTTTCTTAAACTGTACTCAATTAATCCTGCAAATCTTTCATATACAACCTTAATAACTGGGTTGGTAAGGTTATAATGTTTACCATCTTGTGCTCTACCACAAAAATAAATATCACCTGCTTGATATATGTTATCAGAGTCTGTGATAGTACCCATCTGCTTATCTAGCGGTTTTGAATTTACAATTGTCCAATGCGTATGGTCGTACATATTTTAGCTTTCATCACAAGCGGGGTGTCCATACTTATGGAAGTATTTCATCGGGCGTTTTAATTTTCCATCAACCCAAAATCCCCAATCTCTCTTTGCAGGCCCTGTTAAGAGCAATGTCCAAGTATTTGGAATTACTACTTCTACATAATGTTTATGCTTTGCAGGTCGAAATCTCAAAATACCTGCTTTCATGTGCTCGATATTAGTCTCAGATGCAAAAAGAGTATCTGGCTTGTCGAACTCAGCATTATGTGAAACATCAACATAATGACCCTTCAATACCAATGTCCAAAACCAATAAGGGTGGTCGTGCATATACCGCTTATCATCACTTCTAATCCAGTGATGCAATCTAATTGCAAATAATCCAAAATTTAAGACATACCGATAAGCATAAGGACATTCAGGCTTACCTAATGCCTCTTTCCATCGTAATTGAAAGAGTTTAAAGCGTTTCCGCTCTGGTTTTAAATCTTCTCTATGTTCCTCACTCATACCGGTCAATTACAATAAGAGTTGCTGAGACTACATTATTAAACCACACTTTATCGAGACTAATTATTTGATGTGTTTTTCCTTTAAGCCATTTACGGAATGCAATATAGCGCGGGGTATAAGAACGCTTAAAAGTATTATGTATTAGACATACAACTCGACCTTCAGGCTTGAGCAATGAATGCATATGCATCAGATGCTCTACATCTTGTTTATGAGGAGGATTCATTATAATCCGATCGTATTTCTGATGCTCGATTTTCAAGCAATCTATCATTGGATTTACTTGATATTTCTCTCGGAGACCGTTTCTCAATGCTTCATTGAGTTCACATACATCAAACTTTGCAATTCCATGTTCAATAAGCGCATCAAGTAATACTCCAGTACCTGCACTTGGTTCTAATACTTTTAGATAGGTTTGATTGGGATGGATTTGAAGCCAATTAACCATTAAAGAGGCAACATCTCGAGGAGTGCCTTTAATGTGCTTACCATCTTGACTTTGTATATCTGCGTACATTTTATATGGTCCTGCCCCAGGGATTCGAACCCCAGACCTCTCAGTTTTCACATGAGTGCTCTGTTAACCTTCGCGAGGGGTCAACTAAGTGGATTTACGAGATTACGATCGTTACAGGTAAATCAGACTTATTTATACCGCTGAGCTAGAGCAGGTTTAACTTATACAAATAATATAATAGCGCCTACGAAGATGTTCAAATGTTAATTTAGATATATTTGGAGCCCTCTAAGTGACTTGCACACTTCTCATCTGTTTACGAAACAGGGCTCTCGCTATCTAGAGGTAGAGGGCTTATTGGCGGATAGCAGAGGGCACGATCCTCATGGCCTTTATGGGGCTCACGCTCGGTTTAGCAAACCGGTGACATCACCCGATGCCGTTACTATCCATTTGTGCAGTATAAGGGAATCGAACCCTTCTCCCAGCATTGGCAATGCCGCATAATCCAACCAATATACTAATACTGCTTCGGTAGTCCTTGTCGGTAACGCTCCGACATCCTTAGATTGAGAATCTAATGTATTTACTTCTATACGAAAGGACCATTTATTATTTGATATTTCTTCCACAAAATGTATCTAACTGTGAATCACAATTAGGACATACTAATCTTAAATTAGAGGGATTATTGTCATTGTTAATGCCGTTAATGTGATCAACTCTATGACGAATTGGCTTTTCATTCCAATTATTTTCTAGATTACATATGCTACACTTATTACCATCTCTTGCGACTAATTGAAAATAAATACGAGCTCTACTCTTTAATTTTCCACTCTTAAAAAGGTTAGTGTCATTAGTAAAACACATCTTTTTATTATATGCACCGTAACAATTCATATTACAAAATTGAGATACTTTAGAACGCTGAACTGTTGCAGTGTATTGAGAATTACAGAATTTACAAATTAAAGTTTCAGTTTTATAATCATCTAATGTTTTACATTTCTTTTTCACTCTTTGTTTATTATTGTATATAGCAGAACATGACGATGAGCAAAATATTTTACCATCTCTTGTTAGAATTGTTTCGTTACACTGCTTACATTGCATAATTGGTACCAGCGAGGAGACTTGCACTCCTAAGGACAGACACTCTTAAGGCGTTCGCTTCTTCTAATTTCGCTCTCGTCCACGCTGGCAATAGGTACCTGAGAAGGGACTTGCACCCCTAAGGACAAATGGTTCTAAGCCAATCGCTTCTTCTAATTTCGCTCTCGTCCACTCAGGCATTTTCTTTTAAAGAATAAGTTAGGATTTCACACCATCTTATTTCAAATAGGATAATTACTCCTTTAAGAAAATCAATGTATGTTCCGCTAATGTATTAGGGTGGGAATTCGAAAACCCACATTGCCGCGCTTAGTGCGCGGAGTTCTGACCATATTAAACTACCACAACATTTACGTACCGCGTCTCTCTAACATTAAATGATCACCACCCTCTGACACCAGAGGTATTATAAATCAGAGCGATATCTGATATGGTTAAATTTATGGTAGGAAATGAAGGTAATGCTCCCTCGTCCACAGAGTGTAAATCTGGTGTTCTGCTTTTGAACTAATTTCCCAATAAATCCACGTTACTCAAGAGATTTCACCTTATCGAAGCCACAAGTACTTCGCATCGTTCTGACTGGCGACAGTCATCTATTCTCTTTCACGTGCAGGTTCGCCTACGATTCGATAGGATTTCACAAACGTTCTGAGAGCTACTCATCTATCTATTTCATCGCCTTCCCGGGTACAAATTATTTTATTACGTTTGTTCTAAGTAATTACTATACTTAGTATCATAACTCTCTGATACATTGTTTAGAACAAAAGCTTATATGTTCTAAACATATTTTAAATAGCCGACATCACTCGATGGCTCCATCGGACATACCTCTATTAATTCAGCAGGTATCATCGCTGGCTCAACTCTTTGAAACTTAACACCAAGAACTTTTTCAAGCACTTCTATATCGTCATCACTCGCATCTAGATGAATACCTGTAATTAGTCTACTATCTTCAATCATATGGTGGATCTTAGAGTTACCCATTCTCTATAGCTGCGTAGGGCTTCTACGTCTATGCTTTGGTTTTGCAGACCCAAAAATATGGTGGACACAGGCGGAGATTCGAACCCGCAATTTTCTCAATGCAAATGAGACGCATTACCAATTGATGCTACTGGCCCATTGTAAATAAAAGGTGCTGTTGAGTGATTTACACACTCGTCTTCTTCCGTTTCACTACAACCAAGGTATCGGCTCATTGTAGCTTACCGGACTTGAAGCAACAGTTATTCCCGCCTTAGAAAAGGTTGATACCACCTTTTTCATATATGCTCTCGATTGGTTACGAGATGCCGTAAAGGCTCAGAAAAATAACTCACAGCATAAAGTTTACTGTTCTCATTCTATGCCATACTTCCCTTCTAGATAAGATTAAAGGTGAGAAAGTATTAAAATCACCTAACAGCTGGTGGAGAGAGTGGGAATCGAACCCACAACACGAACATTGCAAGTGTTCATCGCTAAGCCTTAGTACATGTCCCCCCAGGACAAAAAATTATATCACCTTAAACAGCTTTTTTACTTTCATTCCATCATCCTCATCCGGATTTAGTATTCCTATCTAGCCGGAGTCTTTTAAGTAGTTTCGATGCAGCAAGGGGAATACATTCTGCACCCCGTTAACCTACCACATTCTTACAATACGCGTCGGGAGTTACCCGATATTGGTGAATTGAACGCGCGATTAGTAAAACTTGTAATTACTCGTATCTGTCTCACCTCAGAGGGTGATATAATGGCGGCTCCTACTGGTTCTGCCCCAGTGTCTCAAGGCTTCAAAGGCCCGCGAAATAACTGTTATTCTAAGGAGCTACAAAATTATCTTTTTTTCTCTCGTTTGGGATATTCTTTATATCCACAGTATGGTTTAATATGTCTAAATTCTGGCTTTCTGATATCGAAAGGCTTTTCAGGATCTAAAACATCGGTAACATCTAAATACTCATCATATAACTTTTCTAAGTCTTCATCATGATGAACTAACCGTAGACTACATCCATAATGGTTACTGAGAAATGTATCAATTATATCAGAATCCTCTTCTAAATATGTAAATGAGCAAATAGGATTATTTACCATTACATGACACATTTCTTTATGTGTATCACAAACTGCTCTATACCAAGTTTTCATTTCGGTCTATACATTGAGAGTCGCGCTCAATCTTCACAGCCTCTTAGCCGTGCGTGCTTATTTATCTCACACCTTATATAGAATAGGGTTCATTAACAAATCAAAATAATTCGTACATATCTGTCTAAACTCTAAAAGAATCTCATCTTTACTAAAGGCAGTTTGATAGGCCATATCATGAAGTATCTCAAAATTGATATGTTGACCAGTATCTATACCATCTTTTTTGACTTTAAATTTTACACCTTCAAACCACTCAATATCAGTCATTCTTTCAATTGAGAGTCGCGGGTAATCTTTTAAGAGATCTTCTGCGATTTTAACTGCTTCAGTAATCATTTGGTCTATACAATCGGATTTACACCGATACTCCCAGGCACAACTGCCAAGGGTCTGAAAGTTGAACTTATGTATAGTGGCTCCAGGGGCTGGATTTGAACCAGCAGTGCTTTTTACGGCTGCGGATTAACAGTCCGCTGAGTTTACCAATTCTTCTACCCTGGAATGTGATTTACTTACTTTCTTTTATAGCTGCTTTAAAGTTAGCACCTATTTCATTTAATCTAACATAGACACCGCGCATTATAATGTCAATACGTGGCGGTGTTTCGTGCATACCACCTAAATACTCTTCACAGTAAAAGATTTTACCGACATTAAGAGCACCACCGTTTGCGGGGTCTTTTATGGACGACAATTGCTTTTCAAAATCCAGTTCATTATTCACCCAAAAGCAGAGAGCTGTAAGCTTTGTTAACTTAGCAGACTTTTCTTTGTAGAGCCTATCTCTCTCTGAGTATGAGATTATACTCGAAAAGTATTCTCTTAACTCTGCTTCTGTTCCGACTATAATTTCGTCTTTTTTAACCATATAAATATTATGAATTCATTTATAAGATTGCAATATTTGAATTTGGTCTCCCTAGCTGGATTTGAACCAGCATTATTCTTCACCCCAAATGAAGTGCCATACCAAGTTAGGCGATAGAGAGATAATTAACAATATTAAAGGATTCGCACCTTTGACTCCGGCTTTGACGGCGCCGGCTGAGTTACTGTTACACCAAATACCATTAATCGAAACACATCAGCGGGATTTGAACCCACATCTCCTTCTTCTTGCGAAGGTGTAATTCCATTATACTATATATGCGCTTTTGGCGGGCTAGATGGGTATCGCGCCCACTATACACCGGTAGACAGCCGGTCGAATCGACTTTCCTTCTCCTAGCCCAAAAATATTATCGGATTTCACATTATTGTTCCAACATCATATCCCTTCGAAGGTTTCCAATTATTAGATATGAGAGGTTGTCTCTCGATGTCGTTGTGAGTATTATAATGAACCGAAAGGACTCGAACCTCTTACAACCCTTAAATAGGGCTATGTTACCGCTTACACTACGGGTTATACCTCTTCAACATATTGGCGGAGCCGATTGGATTTGCACCAATATTTCTACCTGCATGTGGTAGCGACCTAGAATTAGTCGACAGCTCCATTTTCGCTCCTGCAGCCCGTTACCTCTGCACCTTGGTCATCATAGTACCCTGTTCACGGACGTTAAAACTTTCAAGCGAATCGGTCGGAATAGAGAGACTTGCACTCTCAGCCTCCTGTCTCCAAAACAGGCCGTCTACTATTGACATTATATTCCGAATCGGTGGGAAATGCTGGTAACGCTCCAGTTGCCCGACTTCTCATTTATTATTAAAAGGCAACGGTTTTACAGACCGCCAATGAGAACATTTCCCCTCTACGTTGAATTTCTTCAACGTATCGAACTATCTTGAATAATTTCTTATTCTCAATTCGAGCGGTGGTACATGAAGGTAACGCTCCTTCTCAGTCGTTGGACAACCGGGTTACAGCCGGTGCAGCGTACTTTAGCTGTATAATGTACCATGGCTCCAGAGGCTGGTTCTGCCCCAGCACCTTTCGTCTTAACAGGACGGAGGACTACTGTTATCCCACTCTGGAATTAAAGACAAGCTCGGAGTTTTACCGCTCTTACAAGCCCTACTGATCGCGCTAGGGAAGACCTTTCTTTCGTACAAAATTTGGTGGGTAGAGGACGATTCGAACATCCGAAGAGCTCCGCCTGAGTAGGCTTTGGGGTACCAACTCCCCGTATTAGGAGTAATATTAACTCTCCCAACTCATACTGCTCCATCCACCCAAAAAAGTGGTTGCAGATATTTTCAGAAGCTTCAATCTTTCGGTCATGACTCCGAAAGTCCGGTATCTGCGGTAACT
>Ga0181343_1000009_pt1 | contig 110526 bp, 119 predicted proteins | sample Su13VDMLBSD_FD_130110 | JGI IMG/M metagenome (GOLD analysis project Ga0181343, IMG submission 130110) | Freshwater viral communities from Lake Michigan, USA - Su13.VD.MLB.S.D | ecosystem: Environmental > Aquatic > Freshwater > Lake | place: USA: Michigan | collected 2013-07-15
CTGTGGCCGCGGCAGCCAGTTCGACCACTGGCACAAGACCCATAGACCGCTGGCTTTCGTGGCTGGTATCTTTAGGGAGTCGAGGCAATCAAGCCCAATGAACACCGACCTCCAGGCCATCACTGCTCAACTCGCCACTGTAGCAGCATCCCTGAGCACTCTGCAAGAGGCTCTGGCATTGCTTCAGGAGCAACAGGCATCCATCCCTACCAACAATGCTCTGGCGCCGTTCTCGGCCTTCCTGATGGTGGAGCTTACGCCTTACTTCGGCGGCACACAAGCCAAGGCAATTGTTGATAGTTTGAACCGCTGCAATCAACGCGGAGACTATCGCTACTTCATCCCAATGTATGAAATCGCAGCTGATGATCTACAAAAGCGTCAACTGCTGAAACTCATCTCTGCGGTTCATCGTTACAAATTCGTCTACAGTAAGCAACATAATCACTCCCAAAAGTACAGCCTCAAGTCTGACATTAAGTACGCAAAAGCTTGTTCCCATTGTGGCGCACTTGCTTCTGTTCTTTATGATCGTCTCGTCAAAGAAGGTCTGTTCTGATGAAAATCTTCATCTTTGCACTGGTTGCTGTTACTTTCAGCAACACACTGGTTGCATCTTTCAAGGCAGCCAAAGCCTTAGATGCTAAGGTCGCAAACATCACCTGTCAAGTTACCGAACGATGCTGATCTTTCTGTCAATTGTGATTCGCTTTCACTTTCACCATATAGGCTAACCTATGGAAATCGTCCAAACCTATGACATCCACACCAAAGAATTGCTGTGGGTATATAATGACGGAAAGACCATTTGGTACTTTCAGTCTCATGAAGTACAACAGTTTATTGATGTTCGCCACAGGATTCTTCGATGATTGAACTACTCGCTGCTGCATTTATCATCGGTCAAGTAGAGATCGCTCCAGGTATTATCCGCACAGAGTATCTCAATGAGGATCGTGCAGTCATTGTGATTGAGGAGGATAGAGACTAGTTTCACGGTGCAATAGGCTCACACAGGGAGAGAGAATTCTCTCCCTTTTTTTATGTTTTTTTTCGTTTTTTCGTATTCTTGTGCCAGCTGGTGAACCGGTACAGGATCTCATGAGAAGCCCCCAGAAGCCCCCACAAGGCGCTACAATTACGGAGTCAACGCAAGACACCCCATGGCCGCCATTATCCCTGATCCCTACCGCAAGTGGGTCAAAGGCACTCCCTACCGTACCGTGTGCAATGAGGTCTCAAAGGATGGCACCGTTATCGGTGTGGGTACAATTGAGATCTGGGAACATGCTCGCGCTGTAGGTGTTTGCTATGTTTCGCCACTACCTAAGCGCGAAGCACCACAGATCGATGATCTTTTCCTCGAAATGTTTGGTGCCTGATTGAGTCTTATGGGGGTGATACCTTATGATATCATCCCCACATAAAAAACAAATTAAAATTAAACAAATCTTATTATCTTTTTTTTATTCTTTATATCTTATTATTTTTTCGCAGGGTGAGCGTGGCTTACTTGTCGTCAACAGCCTTCGTGGCCTCCTTTGCTTGTGAGTTAATTCTACAGCATCGGGAGCCGATCCGCGAGCCAATCCGCCAAATTAAGCCAGTTTGGCCACTGGCACAAGGCGGCCATGGCGGCTGGCGATCTGGACTGTAGGATAGCTGAGCAAACGCAACCAAGGGCGAAGCTGTGACCTACAACCCCACACGCGATGGCGCAACCGCCGAGCATTTCACCCGCTGGGCTGCCGAGGCTAAAACTCTCGACGCCTATTCTCTGCGCTATGTCATCAACGACTGCAAACAGGCCGCAGAGGCTATGAAAGGTTGGAATCCTGTTCGTGAGGGGTTCTACATCGATCAGATGCTAACCTATGCTGCAGAGCTTAACTTGCGCAACTCTAAGCTACCTTTCGGCTTGCGTCATCGCATCTGAGAATAGCTAACTGTCCTGGGGCACGACATAAAACTACCCCCACAATCTCATCGCATTAGATCCTCATGACAATCCGAATCAGCTTTTTTGCACCTTACCCTCGCTTCAATGGTGAGAGAAAAACACAAGAATTTAAGACAATCTCAGAGGCTAAGAGTATGGTGAGCTTCTACAACTCTCTGGGGTTTTATGATGCAAAAGTCGAAACTTTTGCCGATAAAGTATAATTAAAGTTTTGTGTCAGGGGCGGCTGGCCTGGCCCCCCTGGCATGGTAGGATTGGTGAAACCGGCAGAGGCTCCGAAGGCTGTTGACGACTCGTAAGCCACAGTCACCCTGCCATGAAATAGTAGTGTGACGGTTTGTAACGGTTTGGCGATCCGAGCCACGGTGGCGCCTTCCTAGGTTCTAGATTGGTGGAGCCAACGCAATCGAGCCATGCAAACCGCCACCGCCGACCGTTCCGCCGCCATCGCTCGCGCCGCGCGTCATGCTGCCCTGCGCGACCCCCAGACCCTCACTGTGACCGCTCGTGGGGAGTCTGTGACTTTTGAGAGCCGCCTGAGCGATGACGCTGCGCAGGATCTCCTGCAGTATTGCGCCGGACGCTTTGCGCAGTCCCTCTCGCAGCAATCCTACGAGCGTGGCCTGTCACCGGCTCAATTAGCCTGGGCTCACAAGCTCTCCACTGATCTGCTGCAGGCAGAATCTGCAGAGGATGCTAACAGCGAGCCGCAGTTTAACAGGCTCTTTAGTGTTTTTCAGGCTGCAAAGTCTCGCGGATTGAAGCGACTCACACTGCGTTTAAGCGGTGTTAATGTTAAGCCAAACCGTGATCTTACGACCCTATGGGTTACTTCTCAGACTGAGACTGAGGAGGGTAATTATGGTCCTCAGCCGAAGTATCTCGGTAAAATTACACCTAACCGCCTGGATTCTCGCCTGGCCGATGACATTAAAGCGGTGCTACTTGAGGCCGCCAGTGATCCTCTGACCGCTGCAGTTCGCTACGGTAAAGAGACTGGCAGCTGCAGCTGCTGCGGTCGTGATCTCACAAATGCTCAGTCAATCGAGCTGGGAATCGGTCCTATCTGCCGCGAGAAGTTCGGCCTCTAGGTATAACTAACCGACCTGGGCATGTCGTTAAACTGCCCCCACAATCCCATCGCTATTTGATTCTCATGATCAGCAATCGTGGCACCATTGTTTACACCCCCAGCGGTGCAGATCTAGTTAAAGTTTACCTCGAAGTGTGCGAGCTTATCGTATGCTTTGCGGTCGCAATCGTGAAGGAATTCTTTACTCTAACCGTTCGCACGGTGGACTTTATCGGACAGTGGCAAGAATGGCGCGGTTTCTATCGCATTGGCCCTGTAGAAGTGGGGTTTGATCTACAACAACAGTGGGATGATCTAGAGGCAGTTTGGTATACCTGGGACATGAAAGGTGTGGGGTTCAGTGTCTACTGGTGCCGTCAGAATGGCTGGCAGAAGGTAAGCTGGCACTGAGATATTGGGGACTGGCAGTGTAGCTTACTGTTGGTCCCCTGTTTATACCTAACTGTGGCGTTTAGAAGGTATAAAAGACAGTCGAAAAAGTGTCACAGGGACAGTTGACGGATCGTCCATGCCGTGGTAAGGTTGGGCCATGCGGCCAAAAAACGATGGGACCCCATAAGCTATAAAGCTATCCACTCGCCTCATAAGTATCAAATCCGCATAAAAAACAAAAATCCCCCCACCAAATAAAAATTTCCCCCAGTAAAAAATCGCATGAATAGGTCGCACCTACAAATAAATCAAAAAACCATCAGGTCTCAAAAAATCCGCCAGCAAAAAAGATCCCCCAAACCCCCCACGCCATATTGGAATTTTTGGAGAGCTGTGTTTGCTGGGTGGCTAATCAGATACCCAAAGACTTTTATGAAACTGATTGGTTTACCAATTGGGTTTATTTTAGTGGTGCTATATAATGCGTCCAGATAAAAGAATCGGATGAATAAACTATATCACATATATGTAAAAAATGAATGTGTATATCAATCATTACCAAAAGAAGATTTCGATATATTATGGGATTTCGTGCAGAAGCTGACATGGCTTACTGTTATCGATGAGAACGATATACAATACGAAGAAATTACATTGAACAAGGAATTAGTATTGAATTCATCCCATTGACAAAAGACAAATAGAACGCTAAAATTGAATTGGAGTGTATTTTAATCCATGGCAAAAGGTTTTACAGTAAAGGCAAAGGCTCCCATCGCTGAAAATAGAGAAGAATGGGATTATGAAAAAATTAAAGAAAGAATGAAAGGTAAGAGCATCGTATTTTGCCTACCAGGCAGAGGATGTTCATTTGTATTTCTAAAGGCATTTGTTCAGTTATGTTTTGATCTTGTACAAAATGGTATGAGTATTCAAATCTCACAAGACTATTCGAGTATGGTAAACTTTGCTCGTTGTAAGTGTCTTGGGGCGAATGTACTTCGTGGGCCAAAGCAGGTACCATGGGATGGAAAACTAAATTATGATTATCAATTATGGATTGATAGTGATATTGTTTTCAATAGCGAAAAGTTCTGGCAACTATGTGATCTTGCACTTTCAGAAGAAGGCGAAGATAAAGAGATTGTTGCTGGTTGGTATGCAACAGAAGATGGTCGTACTACATCAGTTGCTCACTGGCTCGAAGAGGAAGAATTCCGTCAAAATGGTGGAGTTATGAATCACGAAACCGTAGAGAGCATCAGTAAGCGTCGGAAACCATTTACAGTAGATTATACTGGTTTTGGTTGGGTTCTTATTAAGAATGGTGTATTCGAAAATCTAGAGTATCCTTGGTTTGCACCTAAGATGCAAGTATTTGAATCTGGTGCTGTACAAGATATGTGTGGAGAAGATGTCTCATTCTGTCTTGATGCAAAAGAACAGGGATTTGAGATCTGGTGTGATCCTCGTATTCGCGTTGGTCACGAAAAAACTCGTGTGATCTGATGACTTATGATTAACATTTTGTATAAAGGAAGAAAAATTTATACAAATTTAACCGAGGAAGAGTCTACAGAGGTTCTTCTGGAGTTAGCAGAAAAGTCTTACAATGGTGAAATTGATGCAAATGAAATTGAATTGGAGGAAATCTAATGGCTAAAATCAAAAGTCTGAATGGATCAGATAAAATTGAGTCCAAACCCAAATCTACTCGTCAGGGTGCTGGGAAAAACACAAAATATTCTGCAACGAGCAGGAATAAGGCACGGAAACCATACCGAGGCCAGGGGAATTAAATAAAATAAGTATACAAGAGCCTTATGGCTCTTTTTTTATGTCTAAAAAAGATTACATTTTACAATGGATAAAGGAAATATCAGAAGTAAGACCTGAGCTATCTGGGTTTTCTGTGTGCCCTTATGCTAAATTGGCCCTTTATGAGGTAATTGAGGTTAATATAGACAAAATTGAGCCCGTATTAGGTTATGATGTGATCATTTATGTTGTAGAGGATGATCTGAGTCCATCTGAATTGGACAAATGGGTCGAATATTATGACATAAAGTATGAAAATTGGACATTTTTCAAAGATTGTGCCGCACATCCGAATTTTATAGGCCAAATTCAGACAAGTAATAAAAAATATAACCTAATCTTAGCTCAAGAAAAGGAAAAATTAAGAAAAATTAGAGAAAAATTGAGTAAGACCGGCTATTATGACCTTTGGGATGAAAAATATTTACAAGAAATACTAAAAGACGATAATGATCTTATAGATAATGTATGATTTTCAACCTTATTTGTATGTCAGAAGAAAAAAACTTAATCAGAGAAATCATTACTGACGACTACAAGCCAAAAACACACAATTTTTCAATACAAAATGAATTCCATGAAAAAATTCGCAATGAAGAAGACTATGATGACTGGGAATATGGTACAGAGCCCATACCTTTGAATGATTGGAAGGTGAATAAATAAGAAAGAATCTTATAAGTCTATATTCTAAATGCCTTTAGAACGAGTTAGTAAGGGATTTAAAGACATTAGCATGTCATTTAAGGTGAATCCTTTTAATTATGACCTAATTGACATTAAAAATGAGACTGCAATTGCTCGTTCAATTCGAAATTTGGTATTGACTTCTAATGGGGAAAGATTTTTTAATCAAAATCTTGGCTCAAGAGTAAATAAATTGTTATTTGAGAATATGGATTCAATAACTGGATCCATAATTGAAGATGAGATAAGAACTACCATCAATAACTATGAGCCAAGAGTATCTTTAATTTCAGTTAGTGCTACACCAAATTACGATCAAAATGAATTTGAAGTAACAATAAAATATGAAATTATAGGTATTGATGTATTACCACAGCAATTAACATTTGCACTATTGCCAACAAGATAAATGTCGCTAGTAAATTTTACTAATTTAGATTTCGATCAAATAAAGACTTCAATTAGAGATTATTTAAGGTCAAACTCTAATTTTAGTGACTATGATTTTGAGGGATCTAATTTATCTACAATTATCGATGTATTGGCATATAATACTTACATCGCATCATATAATGCTAACATGATTAGCAATGAGGTTTTCATTGACTCTGCAACATTAAGAGAGAATGTAGTCTCTTTGGCAAAAAACATAGGATATTTGCCAAAGTCAAGAACTTCTGCTAGAGCAAGTATAAGTTTTTTTGTGAATACAACTAATTCTTCTTTGAATTCAAATTTTTTAACCTTGAAAAAAGGTATTGTATGCACATCACCAAATACTACGACATCATCTAGCTTTACATTTTGTATTTTAGATGACATAACAGTTCCAGTTGTAGATAATATTGCATTATTTGAAAATATTGACATATATGAAGGAACATTTATCGCTACTAATTTTTTGGTTAATGCATCGGATCCAAATCAAAAATTTATTTTAGATAATGCAAATATAGATACATCAACGATTAAAGTTGATGTGAGAGATACTCAACAGAGTTCAACTAGAAGACCACATGTATTCAAAGAAAATCTTATTGATGCAAAATCTACTTCAAGAATTTATTTTTTACAAGAAGTAGAAGATGAAAGATATGAATTATTGTTTGGGGATGGCGTATTTGGCAAGAAATTAGAGACTGGAAACTTCATAGAAGTTTCATACTTAATTTCAAACGGACCAGATGCAAATAGAATAAATTCTTTTAATTTCGTTGGCAAAATCGTAGATGATTCCAACAAAATTTTACAAGGCGATTTTTCTCTAATTACTGTAAATTCAGTCTCAGACTATGGACAGGAAAAAGAGTCTATAAGTTCAATTAAAAAGTATGCTCCAAGAGTATATTCTGCAAATAATAGAGCAGTAACTAATTCAGATTATGAATCTATTATAACCAAAATATATCCAGAAGCAGAATCTGTGACTGCATATGGTGGAGAAGAATTGAACCCCCCACAATATGGTAAAGTTTTCATTGCAATAAAACCAAAATATGGAGCTAGGTTCTTATCTACTACAGTTAAGAATAATATAATAAATGATCTAAAAAAATATAGTGTTGCTGGTGTTTTACCTCAAATTATAGATCTAAAATACCTTTATGTTGAAACAGATTCTGATGTATATTACAATAGAAACTTAACTTCAAATGTAAACGACATTTCAACACAAATAAAACAAAACATATCTGATTATTCTAAATCAAAAGATTTGAATCAATATGGTGCAAGATTTAAGTATAGTAAATATCAAAAATTAATAGATCAAACTAATGATGCCATAACATCTAACATCACTAGAGTCTCAATGAGAAGAGACTTACTTATAACATTAAATCAACCTGCGACATATGAGATTTGTTTTGGTAATGCGTTTTTTGTAAGAGATTGTGATGGATTTAATATACAAACATCTGGATTTAAAATAAGAGATTTCTCTGATGTCGTATATTTTGCTGATATCCCAAATCAACAAAATCAATCGATTGGAGAATTGGTATTATTTAAACTAAATTCTGGTCTTGAGCCACAAATTTTGAGAAGAAATGTTGGAACTATAGATTATGACAAAGGAGAGATTTACATATATGCAATTAATTTTACTGCTACTGCCAAAACATTTGGTGGAAATCCAATTATAGAGATTTCTGCTACTCCAAAATCAAATGATATTATAGGATTACAGGATCTTTATTTGCAACTAGATATTAATAAAGTATCAATAAACATGGTACCAGATACTATATCATCAGGTGAATCCATTTCTGGTTCCAGTTATACAGTATCACCAAGCTACAAAGAAAATAACATAGTAAGAAAATAATGATTAAGAAAAGAGTCAAAATATCCTCAATAGTTGAGAATCAACTACCTCTTTTTGTGAGAGAGGAATATCCTTTAATATCAACTTTTCTTGGTCAATATTATAAATCTCTTGACAGTGAACAAGGATCTACATACGATATACTTCAAAATATAGATCAATATATTAAATTAGATAATATTACAAATTTAATTGATTCAACTAAAACTACTGTTGCAGTAGAATTTGGATCAACAAATATTAGTGTCATTTCAACAAATGGATTCCCAGATAATAATGGATTGATTGATATTAATGGTGAAATAATTTTATATGAAAGCAAAAATGAACAGCAATTTTTGAATTGCTCAAGAGGATTTAGTGGAATTACATCATATAAAACTAACAATAAGCCGGATCAGCTAACATTCTCCACTTCAACTGTAGCAAATCATGCTACTGGATCAACGGTATTAAATCTAAGTGTTTTACTATTAAAAGAATTTTTTACTAAAGTTAAGAAACAAATTGTACCTGGATTTGAAAATACTGAATTTTATTCTGACTCGAATCTAAATTTAGAATTGAATGAGAGAAATTTCATCACACATTCTAAAGATTTTTATTCATCTAAAGGAACAGATGCTTCGTTTGAAATTCTATTTAAAGCTCTATATGGCGATCCAGCTACTGTCATAAAGCCAAGAGATTATTTAATTAGACCATCTGATGCTGAATATAGAATAACAAAAGATATTATAGTTGAATCCATATTGGGTGACCCAAACAAATTATATAATTTAACTCTATTCCAAAAGCAATCACAGGGATTAAAAGAAACTTTTGGTACAGTAACTAAAGTAGAAGAAATAAGAAGAAACAATAAAGTCTATTATAATTTAAGTTTGGATTTTGATTATGACAGAGATATTAGTGTAAGAGGAACTATTTTTGGCGATTTTTCTATACACGCAAAAACAAAAGCATTAGAAACAATAAAAATAAATGCTACTTCAATTACAGTAGATTCAACTATTGGATTCCCAGATAGTGGAGAATTGATAACAAAAGGAATTTCTGGTAATGATTTAATTATTAGGTATGAATCCAAGAATGTAAATCAATTTGTAGGATGTAGTGGCATAACAGAAGAAATATCTTTGCAAGAAGATATAAATTTAAATGTATATGCGTACTCTATCTTAAATGAAGAGGAAATAAGAGTTAGAATACTTGGTGTAATTAAAGATCTAGAATTACCAGAAAATAACAAGTATTATGAAAAAGGCGATATAATAAGTTTTAGTACATTAGGTAAAGTATACGATGGTATTAGATACAGTAAGTGGATAACCGAAACACCAAATACTTATCTAGTATCTAAATTCGAATCTGTTGGCATAAATCAAATTCGAATTTACACTCACGATAAAAATTTAATAAATCCATTAGATCAGGTCTATGTTGAATTCTTTGATAATACCATTCAAGACATTAGGACAGAAATTTTCGATGTAGTGGGAGTATCACAAGATGCGAATTCAATCTTTGTGGTCAATCCATATCAAATAAGTAAAATATATCAAATAAGAAAAGCGATTAAAAAGTATGAAAATATAAACGGTGAATTAATTGTCAATAATGTACAAAATGTATATGTTGACAGATTTAATGATGTATACATCACATCACAGGGAATCCCAGATTATGTTAGTTCAAGCATAGAAGATAAAGATTTTTCTATAAACTTTTTTGGTCTTTTCCAATCACTAGAAGATTCAAAAAATGGTATTTCATGTGAAATTAACAATCAAGAATTTGAATTAAATACATCTCAAGTTCATGACTTTAAAAATGGAGATTCTGTATTTTACATACAAAATTTTTCAGAATATACATTAAACGACGGGAGAACTATCAATTTAAACATTTATGATGGTTTGTTTGAAAATCAAATTTATTATGTTGAATCAATATCTGATAGAAAAATAAAGTTATATAAAAGTAGATCAAATATTTACTTTAATAGGTATAATTCCATAAAGTACAATCGATTATATTCGTCTAATAATTTAAATGAAGTATCATATACTTATGAACAAAAAGTTCAATTATTAGCTGGAAGCTATTTTCTACAAACAAATGAGTTTGTAATATTATTTGATGATTTTAATAATATTGAAATTTGGTATTATACTTATAATTTAAATCAATGGGAAAAAATAACTTCTCAGATAACAGCAAAATTATATAAAAGTAATTTTGTATACGAAAATTCTAAGAAAATATTAACAAACTCAAACTCTATTAAAAAATTAACTTTACCAGAAATTCCCCTAGAATTTGAAGAGACGACATTTGGAACTACTGGAATTTTAGTGAATGGAGTAGAAATATTAAATTATAAGTCAGATGATTTTGTTTATTATGGACCAATAGAAAAAATAGAAGTAGCATCGCCTGGAAATTCATATGATGTAATAAATCTTCCCAGTTTAGAGGTATCTCCAGAAAATACCACTACTAGAATATGTAAAGCCCATGTTGAGGTTACTGGAAAAGTAGAAGAAATTAATGTCGTGGATGGTGGATTTGATATTCTAGATGAACCAACAATAAAAATTATTGGTGGGAATGGTAAAAATGTAGAGATAAAAGCCAATTTGATTTCATTTAAACACGAAGTTGACTTCAACCCCATATTCAACTTTGTGAATCTGTCGGAAAATACCATTTCATTTTCCACTTACCATAAATTTAGGGATTACGAAGAAGTAGTATATGATACAAATGGAAATACATCAGTAGGTGGAATATCGACATTATCAAGTTATTTTGTAACTGTTGAAGATGACTTGAAAATAAAATTACATAAAAATAAAACCGATGCTTTAAATGGAGTTGAAATTAATTTGACTTCATTTGGTGATGGCACACATAAGCTATCATCAAAGCAAGAAAAGAGAAAAATAGCATCCGTAACTATATTAAATTCCGGCGAAGGATATAAAAACAATTATATACCAATTCTACCAGTTGGAATAAACACTTACAATGATATAATTTTAGCAAAAAATCATGGTTATTCTACTGGTGATGTCGTTAACTATAATTGTTTAGGTACACCTGTAGAAGGGTTGAATCAATCCAAATATTATGTGACAAAAGTAAACGATGATTCATTTAAATTATCATATGTAGGAATTGGATCTACATCGAAGGATTTCTATTATAATACAAATCAATATGTTAATTTAAAAAGTTCTGGAATTGGAACACATATATTCCAACATGAACCAATACTAATACAAGTTTCAGCAAGAACTGGAATATCTTCTTATTCAAAAGAACTATTTACTCCAATTTTATCTCCTATTTTTAGAGGAGAAATTTCAAATGTTTACATTGAAGATGGTGGAGTTGGATATGGAAGTTCAGAAATATTAAATTACGAAAAACAACCAAATTTTACTTTAAAGTCTGGGAAAAACGCTCAACTTATAGTAAATGTATTAAACGGTAAAGTAATAGATGTTTATGTTTTAAACGGTGGCTCAGATTATTATTCTCTCCCTCAGTTGGTAGTGAGAGGAACTGGCATTGGATGTATTTTGACTCCTGTGTTAGAGAATGGTTCCATCAAAAAAGTAATAGTAGTAAATGGAGGATCTGGATATGAGCAAAAAAATACTATTATTGACATAATCAATCTAGGTACAGGAGCAGCATTTAATGCTAAAATAAAATCATGGAATTTGAACTCAACTAGTAGAATATTAAATTCAAATCAGTTAAAGTCAAATGATGATGGCGCATTGTATTCTAATACTGCAAATACTCTCAAATATTGTCATTTATACTGCCCATATGAATTGCGAAAGAAAATATATTCGACATTCTTAGATGATAACGGAAATATTATAAGAAGACCCGATTACGAAAATAGCGTATCTACTATTAAATATCATTCCCCAATAATTGGTTGGGCATATGATGGAAATCCAATATATGGCCCATATGGATATAAAAATCCATACTTAGCTGGACAGGTCAAAAAAATCAAATCTGGATATTCTGCTGTAGTATCCGAAAATAGACCCCCAGAAAAAATTGGTGATAGAATAATATTCCCTTATGGTGCATTTATAGAAGATTATGCGTTTACTTCTGATGGGGATTTGGATGAATTCAATGGAAGATATTGCGTTACTCCTGAATATCCGAATGGAGTATATGCATATTTTACTACAATTTCAAGTGCTAATGATTTTGTCCCTGAATTTCCATATTTTATAGGAAATAAATTCAAGTCCAAAAAGATTTTAGATAATTTTAATTCTGATGTAAATCAAAATACTTTTGATTTCACTAAAAATAAATTGACAAGAAACACTTATTATTATGCATTAACCGGCAAAAATTCAAGTTATGACTTTTTATTGAATCCAGCAAAAGATTCAAATCAAAATTCAAAGATAACTTCTATACAATATTCTCGTTTGGATTCTATTGGTATAATCACTTCTGGTAACTCTTATAGTGTTGGTGATGTAATAAACTTTGACAATTCTGAAACTAATGGTTTTGATGCAAGTGCCATCATAGATTCTGTTGTTGGGAAATCGGTACAATCAATTCAAAATAATTTATATTCAATTTCTGACATTGAGTTATATAAATCTAATCAATTCATAGGAATTTGTACTAGCCCACATCAATTAAAGAAATTTGATTACTTGAGCTTAATTAGTAATTATAACTTAAAATTGAATTCACTTGTTCAAGTAGGAGTCAGTTCTCATGTACTTACTCTTACTTCAGATGTAAATGACTCAACAACCACAGGTATAGTTACTGAATTCCAAGTTTATGGTAATTTAGAATTTCCATCTATATTTGAAAATGATTACTATCAAATAGAAAATGAAACTATTAAAATATTAAAAGTTGATAAAGAGAGATCTAAAATAAAAGTATTAAGATCTCCTTCTGGAACTTCACATTTAAAAAATTTAAAATTAACTGAACTTACTAGAAAATTCACCTTTGATTTAAATGAAGAATATATTCCACAAAAAATAAACAGAGAATTTTATTTTGACCCAACAAAAGTAGTTGGGTTTGGTACAACTTCTGGTTCAACAGTCGAAGTAGACTATGTTGGTACCGGAAAGACTAATCTTTTTATCCCCCCTGGGAATTTATATTTCCCAAATCACAATTTGGATACCAATACACCTTTAGTGTACTCCACAAATGGTGGAAATCCTATTGTAGTATCTAATGGTTCTACTGTATTTAATTTAAACACATCTAATCCTTTGTATTCTATAAAATTATCTGATAATTTTATAGGAATATCTAGTAATAAGGTAGCGATAGGAACAGATAATAATTATGTTGGTATAGGAACAACAACTTCGTTCCTATATGTAACTAATTTAGGATTAGGAGTCAATCATAGTCTCAAAACTAATTATACAAATGTCATAAAACTAACTGCCAATAAAAATTCAGTAGTAGTTTCTACTTCTTCTACTCATGGCTTGAGGTCTAATGACTTAGTTGACATTGATGTTAAGTCTGGAATATCGACTACGATAAAAATAGAATATAATGATTATAATAGAAGACTAGTATTCAATAAAAAATATTTCTCAAGCATCAATATTTTAGATAATGTATTTACAATCACTAATCATGGATATAGTGATGGCCAAGAATTGTTATACATTTCTGAAACTATTTCTTCGGAGTTAATTGACAATCAGATTTATTTTGTTATTCTAATAGATAAAGACAAATTCCAACTTTGTAAATCAATTTACGATTATCTAAATTATACGAATATTGATTTTACATCATCTTGTTCTGGTTATTTTTATGAAATAAATGCAAAAATTGAAGCGACTAGAAACCAAAAAATAATATTTGATTTGTCACATCCTTCTTTGGCATATAATAATGGACTAGAACTGAAGTCAGCGTTTGATTTTAATTTATACTATGATGAAAAATTCAATAAAGAATATTATAAAGATTCAAATGATATTTCAAATGTATTTAAATTTGGTAATATTGGATTGAGTTTGAATGCAAGAGTCGAATTTCAAATAACCGATAATACACCAAATACACTATATTACAATTTAATTCCATCTTCTAATTCCGATTTACCTCAAGTAAAGAAGGAATTAGTCATTGAAGGCAACAAAATAGAGTTTAACAAAATTTCTATAGTTAAAAGTAAATATAGTGGAAATAATAAAATAACAGTTTTATCACCAAGTACATTTAGTTATCAGATCAAAGAATTACCAGAAATTTCAAATTATACTTCAGATAATTCATACTTTAAGTATACTACTGATTCCAAAACTGCCTTTGGGCCAATAAATTCAATAAAATTAGTTTCAGGTGGAAATTATTATACTAAAATACCAGGAATATCCTCTATAACTAGCCAAAATGGATCAAATGCTGTGTTGTACCCAATAAGTAACCATATTGGGAGAATAAAATCAACAAAATTAGATGACATAGGATATGGGTATTCAATTGATCCAACAATTAAACCCTGTTTGGACTTACCTAAAGTTCTTAGAATAGAACCCTTTTCTGCTATAGATCAAATAAAAACTACATTTAAAGGTAAATTCTATAATTATTCTCCGACTTTGGTAGTTTTAGATTCAGTAACAAATCAAATACAAGATGTTATTCTTGATTTCAATTACTTGACTGGGGATGTCCAAATAATTCAAAATTCAAGTGGTTTCAATGACACTGAACCTAAGATAGTTTCTACAAATAATTCAAATGGAATAGGAATCAATTCAATAACATATGATCCTATTTTAAAGAGAGTTACAGCAACATTAAATTATAATTTTACGAACCCAGACACATTCCCAGTTGATGTGAATGATAAGATTTTTGTCGAGGATACCACAACAATACAATCTGGACCAGATTTTATTACAGACGGAGTAATATACAAAGGATATAATTCTAGTGATTATAATTATTCAACATTTAATGTAGTTGGAATCAGCACGGCAATTGATGATGACAAAGCCTATATTACCTACTATATTGGTGATGTTATTAATGGAGATGAGATTGGGACATTTGATCCAGAAACATCTAAAGGAAGTATAGTTCCAGTCAAAAATATGCCGACTTTTGATGTTAAAATTAAGAAAAATTCATATATTGTTGGGGAAAAGGTCGAATCCAATGGATCTGTTGGAATCGTGAATAACTGGAATCCAAAAACTAACTATATTAAAATACAAACAACGCAAAAATTTGATTCGAATTCAATACTAGTTGGTAAAAGTAGTGGTTCTTTAGGCAAAATACAAGAAATACTAGATTTAGATGGTTTTTATGAAATTGATTACTACTCAATTCAAAATAAAGGCTGGAAAACTCAAACTGGATTTTTAAATGTTAACAGCCAAAGAGTACATGATAATGATTATTATCAATATTTTTCATATTCTATAAAATCTAGAGTATCAATTGATAAATGGGAAGGTACAGTCAATTCACTAAATCATACTTCTGGATTCAAAAAATTCGGTGATCTTTCCGTTGAGTCCGAAACTCCAGAAAAAGTTGGCATGTCCACTGATCAAAATTTTGGAAATTTCACTGGAGTATCAGATCTAAATACCATTATAGACCTAGAAACTACATATGACTTTGATTTAGCGTCTGAAGAAAATGTATTTATCCTCAATTCACAAACTGCAACCGATGAAATTACACTAAATTCTACTATACTACAGGACTATTCGCAGTCTGTGGGAAATAGAGTTCTAGTAATTGATGACATAAGTGGAGAATTCAATACAAACCGAAAGTCAACTTTAGTAACAGCAATCGATATTTAATAAAATGGCAAAAACAAGAGCACTAAAAGTATTTTTAACGGTTCAGAACGATATAGACAGTCAAATTGTACAGTCTTCAGTTTTAACCCTAATAAATGATGGCTCTGTTGTAATTGAGAATGATTATGCGAAACTTTATAGTGTCTCAGACATCGGAAATTATTCTATAAGTGTTATTTCCGATCAAGCCATTTTAGAGTTTTTCCCAACTGATGGAAAAATAAATGACTATTCATATGGATATGTATATTATGACACTAAAAAGTTCATTCAATCGTCTTCTAGTATCATAGTTAGTGACAGTGTTAGTATTGGATCATCTAATACTACGATTTCTATCGGTTCCTCGGGAACCATATTGGCTTTACCGGAAAAATTTAGCTCATCAAAAGTAGTGGTTGAAATAACCAGTGAAGATGATGAATTTGAATTCAATGAAATTAATATAGCTTCGGATAAAAACGGAAATATATACAGCACCGAATATGGTAGATTGAATATAAATGTGGATCCAGTGTCTGGCATTGGAACATATAACTGCTACAAAGATGGAGAAAATATTAAAGTAGATTTTTTCCCTTTTAATAGCAATAAACAGTATAGTTGTAATACAGTATCAGTATCTCTAGCTAAAACTGACTACTCAGCACAGGGTGAGCAGCAATTAAGATTTGCAAATCTTTCTAGCAACAAAGTAATAATTCCAGCTACTAGTAGTCCAGCACTGACTACTATAATGACTCATTCTTTGGATTACCAATCTGCGTATTATTTAATCCAAGTAACTGATCTGACCAATAATAGAGTCGATTTTTCTGAATTGTATACACTAAACAATCTAACAGAATCATATGGAGTATTATATGGAAGAATAGTTTCTGATGTAAATTTAGGAGATTTCGAAATAAACACATCTGGTAAATTCGAAGTTTTCTTTACTCCTCTCCCAAATATTGAAACTGAAGTTTTAGTATTTCAACAATCATTGGGCTTTACTCAGTTTTCTGATTTCCCGTCTGTAATTGATCTAAAAAATTCACAAATTGTAAATTCAGTTAGTAAAGTAGGGACTAATGATGAAAATAACAATAGAACTAATTTTAATTTAACACACAAAGATTTACCAATATTTGAAAGAGCGTTTGACGCTAGCGATCCTTTTAATGTCAATTTACAGCAAAATTCATTATACTTACCAAATCATTTTTTTGTAACTGGAGAAAAAGTTTTATATAGATCCCAACAATTTAATAGGACTTCAACAGTAAAATCAATAGGTATAGCAGCAACTTCAATTTCTGGAATTGGAGTTACAGATAAACTCCCATTTGAAGCATATGTATATAAGTTTGATAATGCTAGAATAGGACTAAGTTCAAGTCCAAATGATGCTTTAACTGTTCCCCCAAAATTATTTGATTTTACCTCCTTAGGTGTAGATACATTGCATTACATTAGTGCAACTGATCAAAATTCTAAGGCAATAATTGCAATAGACAACATTATACAATCTCCAATTGTTTCAACTCCAATAACATCTAGTTTGATCAAAGATGTTAATTTAAGTGATTCAACTTTAGTTTTTTCCGGTATTACTTCATTTTTTAGTGGAGATATCATTAAAGTTAATAATGAGATTATGAAAATTGAGTCCGTTGGAGTTGGAAGTACAGGAAATGTTGGTGTAGTAAGACCTTGGCTTGGAACTGGCATATCTTCACATTATTCTGGTAATATAATAACAAAGTTAAAAGGAAATTATAACATTATAAACAATGTTATTCATTTTTCTGAAGCGCCATATGGTCCATTTCCACAAGAGGATGAATTTAAAGATTCTCAATCTACATCTCTTTTGACTTTAGCCAAATCTAGATTCCAAGGAAGAACATTTATAAGATCGGCTAATCCACTAGTACTAGAAGATACATATAATAAAAATTATTTGTTTGATGATTTATCATATCAGTTTAATTCAACTCAAAATATATTTGAGTTGAAGCAATCTGGCGTAGCTTTAACCGATGTTTCCAATAATAATTCAATTGTTTTAATCAATAATATTCTACAAATTCCAGATGATGATTTTATAATTAATGAATTAGGTTCAAGTACAGAACTAGAATTTACTGGAACTGCCACAACAATGACTTATGATCCAAATCTTTTTGATATACCAAGAGGAGGAGTGATACTTTCAATCGGATCGAGTTCTGGTCTTGGGTATCAACCGTTAGTTTGTGCTGGTGGAACTGCGTCAGTTTCTATTGCTGGGACAATACAAAGTATAAGTATTGGAAATAGTGGATCTGGATATAGACAGAATTATCAACTAGTAAAAGTTGGGATTCAAACTTTTAGCTCCACCTCAGCAAATGTTGAATTTATTGGAACTGCTACAATATCTAATGGAAATATAGTTGGTGTTTCAATAACAAATCCTGGAATTGGATATACTGCATATCCATTTGTATATTCTACGACAACTAGTGAACAGATATCAATTGGATCTACTATAATACCATTAGTTAATACATCCAAAGTACCTAGAGTAAATCCTATAATTCAAATAAATTCAATACTTGATAATGTTCCTATAGTTTCAGTTGCCGACACTTGCGTGTTTATTGCTGCTGCAAATGCACCAGCATCAATTATTCCAATTAATACAGATGTGAATATAAAAGAGTATGAATTACCAACTGTAATTTTTGATGAGCCTCTATCATACTCTGATATACCTTTAGTTTATTCTGGTGGAACTGGAATTGGAACAGAAGCTACTATTGATGTTGTTGTTGGCCAAGGTTCTAGTGTAATTGATTTTAAAATCAAAAACTTTGGATACAAATATAATATAAATGATGTATTGACATTGCCAATACAGGGGAATATTGGTATACCAACTACACCAAGCTTCAGTCCATTCTTAATCTATGTGACTCAAGTTTTTAATGACTCATTTTCAGGTTGGTCTATTGGAAGTCTAAGATTATTGGATGATGTTTCATATTTAATTAACAATAGAAAAAGAACATTTCCTTTGATGTATCAAGGTAATCGATTTGCAGTTGTCGCAAAACCTGGATCTAATATAGATGTACAATCTACATTATTAGTTTTTGTGAATGATATATTACAAGAACCTGGTATCGGATATGTATTTAATGGCGGAAGTACAATTACATTAGCTGAGCCTCTGAAAAGATATCCAAACGGAAATACAGACAAATTTAGAATAATATTCTATAGGGGGACAGAAGGAATAGATGTAATTGATGTCGATATATTAGAGACAATAAAAGTAGGAGATGTAGTTAAACTTGATAGTGAAAACTATGCATATCAACAAGATCCTAGATTAGTACAAGACATCCCAACTGTAGATATAGCAAAAACAAACTTATATAAAGGAAAAGGAATTTATGGCGATTCCCAATTACTTAGACCATTAACTTGGACAAGACAAAAAGATGATATTTTTATAGATGGATCAGTAGTTACAAAAGATAGACCAATATATGAACCACTGATATTCCCTTCTACTGGACTAATAAGAAGTGTTGGCATAGGTTCAACTCAATTATTTGTTCAAAATGTAAAGACTTTCTTTGAAAATGACAAAGAAAACAATAACTCTCAATTGAGTAAAACAGTGGAAATAATTTCCCAGGATAATTTAGTATCAGCATCCGCTACAGTCACTGTAAATAATGATGGACAAATTAGCTCTGTGAATCTTATAAATTCTGGAGACGGTTATTATATTTCACCTAAAGTTTATATACAAAATCCGGTTGGGGTTGGATCTACAGCAATTATAACTTCAAATATATCTAATAAAAAAATAATTTCATTTAATATAGTAGGAGTTGGCTCTGGATATACAGATTCGAATCCACCACTAGTTGTAATTGAGCCACCTACACCTAAAGTAGAAACTATATCTGGAGTAAATTATAAAGGTGATTTTGGGATAATTAGTGGAATTGCATTTACTTCCATTGTTGGCGTAGCTCAAACTGGTTTAGTTTTAGATTTACTAATTCCTGCAAATTCATATCTTAGAACTTTGGATCCCCAAATAACAACCAGTGAAATAAAAGCTGGATATTTCTTTGAAATCAACAATAGTAATATTGGAAATACATTAAATTCTTTAACTAGTAGTGGAAATATAATTGGAGTTGGAACAACTTCTATTGATAATGTATATCAAGTTATATCTGTTTCTATTGCGCAGACATCCGCATATGGAATGGGTCTCACTGATGTAGCTAAGGTTGTAGTCAGTGTCGAAAACTATAATGGATTATCTGGATTGGGGTTTAGTGATTATTATGGAAATTATAATTGGGGATTGATTGATTTTGAGCTAAATAGAAGAGTTAATCCAAAAGAATTTACTTTAACGACTGACAATGGTGTAACAGGTTTAAATACCACTCCATTAGTAAGAAGAAAAGCACCATTAAAGTATTTTAACTATTCGACATAAATAATACTAAAAACTAAGTAAATGTCAGCAATTATAACTGATCAAATTAGAATTTTAAATTCAAAAAATTTTATACGCTCCATAAAATCTGGAGATTCTAATCTATACACATTTGTTGGTTTGCCAAATGCAAATGAGTATGATGCAAATTGGGATGTCAATTCCCCTCCTCCAAAAGATTCTTTTGATGATCAAAATGATTACTGGGATACTATAATTTCTTTAAAAAAAATAAATCCAGATAGTGACATCAAAAATGTCATAAGTAAAATTGTATGGGAATCTGGAACAACTTATGACATGTATAGACATGATATTACTAGGAATAATTTAGCTAAACCGTCACAAAAAACTAGTTTATACAAAGCAAATTATTATGTTTTAACTAAAGATTATAAAGTTTATGTGTGCCTAAACAATGGCGCTTCTCCTGATAATAATTTCGAAGGGATTCCATCTTTAATTGAACCTACATTTATAGATTTGGAACCAAGATCAACAGAAGATGGATATACATGGAAATATTTGTATACTCTAAAAATTGAAGATATTATAAAATTTGATTCCATAAATTTTATTCCCGTGCCATCTGATTGGGAAACATCAACTGATTATGAATCAATTAGGTTAAATGCATCTTCTAGTGGACAAATCAAAGTAGTAACAATTACAAATTTTGGACAAAATTTGGGTTCACCAAAAGTATATTCAAATATACCTATTCTTGGCGATGGAACCGGAGCGGAAATAAGTATAGTTGTTGGAAATGATGAGAGAATAACTTCTGTTTTTGTCGTAAAAGGTGGAACTGGCTACACATATGGTACAGTAGATTTATCTTCGATTTCATTCCCTTCTAATGCAATTTTACCCAAGTTTGATGTCATTATTCCACCAAAAGGAGGGCATGGATACGACATTTACAATGAACTAGGTGCTTATAATGTTTTAATTTATTCTAGATTTGAAAATGATCAGACAAATCCAGATTTTATAACTGGAAACCAAATAGCTAGAATTGGGATTGTAAATAATCCATTAAATTTTGATTCAGATACAGTATTGACCAAAGAGAGAGTTAGTGCTGCGTCTGCATTAAAATTGGTAGGAAAAAATTCAGTAGAAGACTACCAAAATATTTCTATTGATGCGGATTCAGTTATAACACAAACTATTGGAGTAGGAATAACTGCTGTTGGGCGAGTGATATCATATGATAACAGAACTGGAATCTTAAAATATTGGCAAGATAGGTCATTATATGGATTCAATTTAAATGGAGAATATAATGAAAATAGAACTAGAAAGACATATAATTCTCCTTTATATGGAAATAAAAAAATTGAATTCACTTCTAGTGTTTTGGATGGTGGATCTTTGGATATTACTGGATTTGATTTAACATTAAAAATTGATTCAGCATATACAGGAATAACAACAGTAATAAATAATGTTACTTATAATTTAGGACAAAAATTTACTTCTGGTGTATCAGCCCCAGAAGTAAAACGAAATTCTGGAGATATAATTTATGTTGATAATAGACCTTCTATCACAAGGTCTCCAAATCAAAAAGAAGATGTCAAGGTAATTTTACAATTTTAATTCGTTAGGTTAACCATGCCACAAAAAACTAACTTAAATGTCTATCCGTATTTTGATGACTTTAATCCAGACAACATTTATCATAAGGTTTTGTTTAAGCCTGGTTATCCCATACAAGCAAGAGAATTAAATGTAATACAATCGATACTTCAAAATCAAGTTGAACAATTTGGAAAATGGGCATTCCAAGAAGGAAGTCCAGTAATTCCAGGGTCTATAACATATAATGATAGATATTATGCAGTAGAACTAAAAAATAATTTTAATGGAATCGATGTATTCGAATATATTGAGACTCTTATTGGTAAAACTGTAAGAGGACAAATTAGTGGTGTTAGAGCAAGAATATTATCAGTAATAAGTAGTACAGCTTCAATTAGAAATAATGTTACAATTTATGTAACTTATATTGATTCTGATTATGCCACATCAGAATATAGAGGATTTTCAGATAGTGAAAATATTTTAATAGAGGAAGATATAACGGCATATCTATCTGTAGACCCAGATACAATTTTCAAATTGCAAGCAAATGAAGCATTTGCAACAACAATAGATAGCCAATGTAATTCAGTTGGGTCCCAAGTTTCCGTTGAGTCTGGGGTATATTATGTTCGAGGATATTTTGTTAAAAACACCCCACAATATATTATACTAGACCAATATCAAAATAATCCTAGCTATAAAATAGGATTCACGGTAGTAGAAGATATTATTACATCAGAAAGTGACGAATCTTTAAATGATAACGCAAATGGATTTTTAAATTATGCTGCTCCTGGAGCTGATAGATTTGGACTATCTTTAATACTATCGAAGGTCGCTCTAGATGAAGATATACCAGAAAGTTTTGTCCAATTATTGGAAGTTAGAGACGGGATAGTAAGATCAATAAAACAAGATCCAAGATTAAATGAACTTGGCAAAGAACTAGCAAGAAGAACATATGATGAATCTGGTGATTACTATGTGAAGTCTCCAACAATAGTCACAAAAGAAACTTTAGATAATTTCTTAGGGAACGAGGGAATATATAATCCAAATCAAATAACTTTTAGTGGGAATGTTCCTACTGAAAATCTTGGAACCTATCAGATTTCACCATTGAAGGCTTATGTAAAAGGATATGAGATAGAAACTTTATCTCCTATATTTTTAGACTTTGAAAAAGCTAGATCTACTAAAAGAATAGAGAATCAAAATATAGTATATAATACCGCATCAACATTTTCTTTAAATAGAGTATTTGGTTCACCTAAAATAGGATTTTCAACTGACACTATAAGTTTAAGAAATGACAGAGTTGGTACTATTTCTGGTCAAATAACTGGTAAAGAAATAGGTTTAGCAAGAGTATATGATTTTTCATTAGAGTCTGGGTCTTATAATACATTAATACCCGATGCTAACGAATGGGATGTATGTTTATATGACATACAGACATACTCTGAGATTCAAGTTAATGAGAACCTAACTCTAAATGTTCCTGCTTATATTAAAGGTAAGTCAAGTGGAGCAACAGCATTCTTAAAGTTTGCGGTATCCAATTCCGGTATATTGACTGCTTATAATATTAATGGAACATTTATAAATGGCGAAAAACTAATATTTAATGACATAGAAGATGATAAAACTAGAATTTCAACTTCTATTAGGAACTATACTTTAGATGATGTAAAATCTGTTTATGGTCTAGTTGGGGTTGCTGGGACTTTCACTGGAGATATAATAAAAACTGAAAAAATCAATTTTGGAATTGTTGACATATCTCCTCGATTTGCTGGGATATCAACTGTATCTTCTAATGTTCCTCAATTTTCTGGTGTAGTAAATGTAGGAGACTTAGTATCTTATACTGAACAAGGAAAATTATATCCAACATATTCCAAGGTAAATTCTGTAACTGCCACTACTTTGACTCTATCTGGAATTACAAGTGTAACTGGAGTTTGTGATGGTGGACTCCCAAATTCTAACATTTCTGTATCTGATTTTAAATTATTGGGTACTAAATCAATACTTTCAGTTGACAATAATTTATATACTAAATTACCAAAAGAAAATATAAGTAATGTAGATTTATCCAACTCTGTTTTAATTATTAGAAAGCAATTTAATGTCACTATTACATCAAATTCTACTGGGAATATTACAGCAGATGTAGATGAAAAATTCTTGTCTTTTGACGAAGAAAGATATGTATTAGTCACAGAAACTGGCATTACACAAAAATTGACCAGTGATATGTTTGATGTATCCGTTTATAATTCTTCTGGTGGAGCAACAATAAAATTCAATGGTTTAACTACATCTAACGGATCAGCAAAACTAATAGCTACCCTCAACAAAACTAATGTAAAGGAAAAGAAAAAAGATAATTCTATAGTAAAATCAATAGTAGTCGATAAATCAAGATTAGTTGGATCTGGAATAGGAGAAACAACTTTAAATAATGGACTTAAATATGGTAATTACCCATATGGGACACGAGTAGAAGATGATGAGATTTGCCTACTACAATCTGATGTGAATTTAATATATGGAATATTTGAACAATCCGATAATTCAAATCTAAATTTGGATCCAAATTGCCCAAGAATTATTTTAAGTAATTTAAGTGGAGCTTCTTCTAGTACAAATGATCTGGTTTTAGGAGAAACATTCATAGGACAGGTCAGTAATGCTATAGCTATTTGTGTAGAAAAAATAAATTCTAATACAATAGGCTTTACATATTTGAACGACAATACATTCGTAAATGGCGAATCAGTATTGTTCCAAACTACATCAGTAGAAGCTATAGTAAATTCCGTCTCTGATGGTGATAAAGATATACTTTCAAATTATATTTTAGATGATGGCCAAAGAAGTACGATATATGATTACTCTAGAATTATACGAAAATCTCAGTATAATGAGCCAATAAGAAAAATAAAAATTTATTTTGGTGCTTCATCATATTCAAATTCAGATGTTGGTGATATAACTACAGTAAATTCATATCAAGCCTTTAACTATTCGCAAATACCAAGTGTAAACAACATAAGAAATAGCGATTTAATAGACATAAGACCAAAAGTTTCTTCGTATATTGTCGCGGAAAATAAAAAATCTCCTTTTGAGTTTGATTCTAGAGATTTTTCTAATTCCTATAATAATTCATCCAAGTACATTTTAGCATCGGATGAATCCATTTCTTGTTCATATTCTTTTTATCTACCAAGAATAGATAAAATTCTATTATCTAAAAATGGATTATTCCAGGTTAGAACTGGAGAGCCTGCCGAAGTTCCCCAACCACCTCTTGACCTAGACGATTCTATAGAATTAGCAAGTGTTTTTGTTCCTGCATATACATTCTCTGTCGATTCGATATCAATAGAGAAAAAAGAGTATAAGCGTTATACAATGTCAGATATTGGCAAACTTGAAAATAGAATTGAAAATCTAGAGTATTATACTACTCTTTCTCTACTAGAGAAGGAAACAGCAGAATTAAATGTATTGGATAATAATGGCAATCCAAGATTTAAATCTGGATTTTTTGTTGATAATTTTACAACTACAGTATATCAACAGAAAGACACTATAGTCAAAAATTCTATTGATATTTCAAACAATGTCTTAAGGCCAAGTCACTATACCACAAATTGCGATTTGATAATAGGTCAATCTAGTATAATATTAGATAAAAATAATACCGTTGATGTAAATTATTCTAATGATTTCATCTCTACAAATATCAAAAAAACTGGAAATGTGGTAACACTAGATTATACTGAAGTTGTAGAAAATACTCAACCCTATTCTACTAGAGTTGTAGATGTAACTTCATATAGTACATCGGAAAATCCTGGAAGTATAATATTGAACCCATCATCTGACACATGGGTAAGTCAACAAAAACTAAAACCAAACAAAATAGAACTAGATGGTGATATAACTGAATCCCAAACACAAGTAGAAGTAACAGAAGATAGTGAAGATACTGGATTTTTACCAATTGTTTGGAGGGGTTGGTCTAAGTATTGGAATTCTAGGGATTCATTTGTGTACTCTCCATATTCATCGTATCCAATAAACTCCCAGTATCCATACAAATACAAAAAAACAATAGGAATATCATACATATCAAGTAATACTACAAGTAATACCAGAAAAGTTACCAATTCAAACTCAACAATATCTCTACCCGAAACATCTATTGGTGAATCTGTAGTATCAAATGATGTTATTCCATACATGAGATCTAGAAATATTGAATTTAAGGCAGAAAGACTAAAACCATTTACTAGAATGTATGCATTTTTTGATAATGTAGATGTAAATAGCAATATCGTGCCAAAATTAATTGAAATTGAAATGGTAAGTGGGACATTCCAAGCAAGTGAAGTTGTGACTGGTAGAACACTACAAGCTTATAATTCTTGGATATCTAATACAAGTCAAAATGTTCCATTGTTGAAGGATAGATTTGATGATGTAAATATTCCAATTCAAGATTTAGCTAGTATAAAAAGATATTCAGTTGGAATTTCAACTAATGTCAATAATGATACATTTAGGACTTTAGATAATTTTTCAACAAATAGAAAAGGATTGGCTCGCAATTCAATAAGATTTAGGCTATGTACGCCAAATCATAAAGTAGGACCATATGATTCACCAACAAAAATATATAACGCAAATCCTTATGATAGATCTCAAGTTCTACCGAGTTCATATTCCACTAACTCAACAATTTTAAATGTTGACACATATTCTTTATCATACTCTGGTATTTCTGAGTTTTTTGGTAAAATACATGTTGGAATGAGACTAGTAGGAATGACTAGTGGCGCAATAGCAATAGTTAAAAACATAAGATTAATTACAGATGAGGTTGGATCTCTTATTGGATCTTTTAGGATACCAAATAAATCAAATGAAAAGAGATTTACAGCAGGAGAAAAAGTATTTAAACTCACAAACAGTTCTGCAAATTCTTTGGTACCTGGAATTGTATTTTGTTCAGCCGAAGAGAAGTTCTATTCTCAAGGATTCTTGAATCAAAAGCAAGAAAATATTTTATCCACAAGCAAACCAAGAGTTGCACCAGAAGTTCCTAGTGAGCCACCACCAAGTAATCCAGAAATACCAACATATACTCCAGTAGAATCTACACCATACTATTCGAATAATATCCCATCACCAAAACCTGTCAGTGTCACACCACAGTCAACTCCAACTGCACAATCAACTCCAACTGCACCAAGAATAGTGTCAGTTAATGGTGGAGGTCCAGTTTACGGTAAGGCGGCCCAAAATAGACTAGTACAGGCATACTTGGAATTACATCCTGGATCAAATGTAAAAACAGCGGAACAAGTTGCCAATAGATTGAATGTAAAGAATGTAGATCCACTTGCAAGTGGGAATTTATCCCAAAATGATGGAGACAGAATATTGAAAAAACTCCAATCTGCTGGAGCGACCAATTATGTTCCAGGTCCTGGATCTGCGAACTCTAAAGTATTACCTAAATCTCCTCCACCACCTCCTCCTGCACCACCTAAACCACCTAAAGCCCCCCCTACATCCAAACCTGCAAAGAAAAAATAAATAGAAAAAAGGTCATATAAATGGAAGTCAAAAGTCCTCTTGCTCAATCTTTTTATATAGTTCCATCAACTGGAATATTTGCCACATCTGTTGATTTGTATTTTTATTCAAAAGATCCAACAGAATCCGTGACAGTGCAGTTGAGGCCAATGAAACTTGGCATCCCAGATACAACTGTATATCCATATAGTGAAGTCACATTATACTCTAATGATGTTAACATTTCTTCTGATTCTACTGTAGCTACAACATTTACTTTTCCATCTCCAGTATATCTTTCTGGGGACACATATCATGCTATAGTAGTAATATCCAATTCTTCTGAATATAAAATTTGGGTATCTAGATTGGGGGAGTTGGATTCTTCGAGTTATAATAGTAGTAATTCTAGAGAAATTTTTGTAGCAAAACAACCAGACTCTGGTTCTTTATTTTTATCACAAAGTGGGTCAACTTGGACTGCAAATCAATATGATGATTTAAAGTATACTCTACGAAGAGCTGAATTCAATATTACAGACCAAGGAACTATTAATTTTTACAATTCGGATTTAGATGCCGGTCAAAATATATCCAATTTATTAAATGATGCTTTACAATTTAACTCTAAAAAAATTAGAGTTGGATTATCAAAAACTGTTTCTGATGCTGGACTAGTTTTTGGCAACACAATATCACAAAGAATAACTAATGCAACAGGTAATTTAGTTGGATATGGTGGATCAGCATTTGGAAACTTAGGAATAATTGATGATGGAGATTCATATGAAAATGGATATTATTCAAGTATTCCTTTGATTAGTTTAACTGGAACAGGCAGAGATGCTACTGCAAATTTGACTATATCCGGTGGTGTAGTGGTTTCATCTGGAGCAACTATTTCAAACGGAGGCTATGGATATAAAATTGGTGATGTCTTAACAATTGATCCACCTGGCACAAATAAACTGGGCAGAAATATAAAATTATCTGTTTCCAATATTTCTGCATACAATGAACTAATTATAGATCAAGTACAAGGAAATTTTGAAACAGGAGTGGGGAAAACTATTAGATATACCAATAGTTCTGGTACTACACTTGATTTAAATGGAGATGGATCTGATGTGACTTTATCGTCTCCAGCAATTGAATTAAACGATGGAAAACATATAAAAGTCAATCATTTTAATCATGGTATGCATTCTGAAGTAGACTTAGTTAGAATTTCAAATGCAATATCTGATATAAATCCAACCATACTTTTTAATGAGCAATATCAATCAGATTCCACAACTAACATAACTGTTGAGGATGCTACCAATTTTTCTACTTTTGAAGGTATTGCTGTTTCAGCTGATAATTTGGGCTATATTTTAATAGAAAATGAAATAATATCATATAACGAAATATCTGGCAATGTATTAAAAGGAATTACCAGGGGAGTGGATGGAACCAAACCCATGAATTATGAATTGGGATCACAAGTTTACAAATATGAATTGAATGGAATATCGCTAAGAAGAATAAACAAGACTCACCAATTATCTGATGCTACAGTTTCCGATCCAATAGGATTAGACTATTATACTGTAAGAATTTTGATGAATTCTAATGGAAAGGATAGAACTTCCATTAGTCCTTTATATTGCAGGGAAACAAAAAATTCTGGTGGATCAAATATTACTGCAACTAAAAATATACAGTATAGTATAATCACACCAAATATGGAAGTCGTGTCTCCACCTAATACTCAAATCAAATCTTCTATTAGGACTGTAAGTGGAAAAAGTATAGATGGCAACGAAATTCCATTTGTAGATCAAGGGTTCGAAGATGTGGTATTAAATACATCAAATTATTTAAATTCTAATAGAATAGTATCTTCAACATTAAATGAATCATCAAAATTAACTTCTTTACCTGGAAACAAATCATTAAATCTGAATATAACTATTCAATCACAAGATTCTAGATTGTCTCCTGTGATTTCAGCGATAGAGAGATCTTCTGTGATCTTAACATCAAATAGAATAGACAATAAAATATTGAATTTTGCTGAAGATGATAGAGTTTCTACACTTTCTGATGATCCATCTTCATTTGTGTATGCCACTAAGCCGATTAGATTGGAAAATTCAGCACAATCAATAAAAGTTATATTATCTGCTTATATAAACATTTACAGTGACATTAGGGTATTATATTGTGCATCTAATTCTGATGATTTAGGGTTGAATTATTTTCCTTTCCCAGGGTATTTGAATCTTAATAATGGGATTACAGTAGATGCTTCCAAAAATGACGGTTCAGCTGATACTAAATTATTTAAAACTGATGTTTTAGTTGCTGATGGTCCAAATACTCCTTTTGTAGATTATCAGTTTACGGCTGAAGCAGTTGGCCCATTTAGAACATTTAGTATTAAAATAATCGGTACATCTACCAACCAAGCATTCCCACCAAGAATCAAAGATCTCCGTATTATTGCATTAGAGTAAAATGTACCACAAAGTTAAAGGCAACCCAAACTTAGTTCGAGATGTAGAGACTAATGCAATTTTAAATGTAAATTCACTCGAGTATAGTAATTACAAAAAAATAAAAGAATCTAAGGAAAGGGGAGAAGATAGAATAAGTAAAATTGAATCTGATGTGAATGACATGAAGAGTGACTTAGAAACTATAAAAAAATTACTTTTGGATATTAAAAATGGATCCTGAAAAAATTATTCTAGAAGATCTAAACAAAATGTTTGAATATGAAAAATTATCTAGAGACATAGATAGTATAGAAGATATTGATACATTGAAGACTTTTGCAAAATCTTATATAAAATTATATTTAAAACAACAAGAAGTAGTTTCAAAATTTTAAAATGGCACAACCATCTACTAGACAAGAATTAATTGACTATTGTTTAAGAAAATTGGGTGCTCCTGTATTAGAAGTAAATGTAGCACAAGAACAGATAGAAGATTTGGTAGATGATGCAGTTCAGTTTTTCCAGGAGCGTCATTTTGATGGCGTATCTCCAGTTTTTTTGAAATATCAGATAACACAAGAAGACATTGACAGAGGAAGAGGAAAATCTGGAGTTGGCATAACTACAGTAACTGGAAATAAAACATATGAATATAAAGAAACTGCAAATTATTTGCAGATACCATCGTATGTCATTGGAGTAAATAAAATATTTCAATTTGAGGGATCTAATAGTATTTCAAGTGGGATGTTTAGTATAAAATACCAACTATTTTTAAATGACATATACTATTGGGGATCAACCGAATTATTGACATATTCAATGGTAAAAACTTACCTTGAAGATTTAAATTGGCTATTAAGCACACAAAAGCAAATACGATTCAATAAAAGAGAAGACAAATTATATCTGGATATCGATTGGTCAAGTCTAACAGTTGGACAAACCTTAATTATGGATTGTTATAGGGCATTAAATCCAGCGGAGTCAACTAAAGTTTGGAATGACTCTTTCTTAAAGCAATATTTAACTGCTTTAATTAAAAGGCAGTGGGGTCAAAATTTAATTAAGTTTAGAGGAGTTAAATTGCCTGGTGGAGTGGAATTGGATGGTAGACCAATATACGATGACGCACAAAGAGAAATAGATATAATTATGGAAAGAATGTCTAGTACATACGAACTTCCACCTTTAGATCTTATTGGATAATTTATGTTAAATCCATTCTTTTTACAAGGATCTAAATCCGAACAAAATTTAATTCAAGATTTAATCAATGAACAGTTGAAGATTTACGGTGTAGAAATTTATTATTTACCTAGAACCTACTTAACTAAAAAAACAGTAATTAGAGAAGTAATAGAATCGGAATTTAATAATGCATATCCAATTGAAGCTTATGTTGACACCTACGATGGATATGAAGGAGCTGGAACATTATTGACTAAATTTGGTGTGCAGCCATATACAGATTTAACCTTAATTATATCAAAAGAAAGGTATGATAATTATATCTCGCCTTTACTCGAAGATCTTCCTTCTATAGAGTTGCATACTAGACCAAAAGAAGGAGATTTGATCTATTTTCCACTGGGAGATAGGCTATTTGAAATTAAATTCGTTGAGCATGAAGCTCCATTCTACCAATTACAAAAAACATATGTTTACACTCTAAGGTGTGAGCTATTCAGATATGAAGATGAGTTGATAGATACTGGAATAGAATTTATAGATGATAATGTAGAAAAACAGGGATACATTCAGACTTACGATATGGTCGGGTCTGGCGTATCTGCCACAGCTATTGCATCAATAGTCAATGGTGGCGTGACATTCATACAGGTAACAAATAGAGGAGATGGCTATAAATTAGCCCCTCAAGTTAAAATAGCTCCTCCAATTTCTGGTCAAACTGCAATTGGTATTGCATCTATGATTGGTGGTATAGTAGATTTATGTGAACCCGATTCTACTTTACTGAGAGTACAAGCAGTGGAAATTTCGAATCCTGGTTATGGATATACGGTTCCACCTAGCGTTGGTTTTTATGGTGGTGGAGGAGATGGCGCTACTGCTGTTGCTTCAATAGGCAATGGTATAGTTGGAGTAGTTACAATAACAAATGGTGGATCTGGTTATTCTGATCCTCCAGTCGTTCAATTTATTGGCATATGTACTGTACCTGCTCAAGCAAGAGCAATTGTAGAAAATGGAGTTGTAGTTAGAATTGGAGTTACTACCACAGGAATTGGATATAGTGAACCACCTCAAGTCCAACTGTCAAGTCCATATATGGTTGGGTTTGGTACATATCAATACAATGAAACTGTAATTGGTTCTATCACTGCAAATACGGCAAGAGTGAAATCTTGGAATAAACTTACCAATAAACTAGAACTTTCACATATTACAGGTGACTTCAAACCAGGAGAAACGATAGTTGGAACTGCATCCAGTGCAACATATCAGATAAGAAAAATTACTATCGATAATATTGAGGATACTTTTGCCCAAAATAAGGAAATTCAAGTAGAGGCAGATCAAATTGTAGACTTTAGTGAATCAAATCCATTCGGAACACCATAATAAATATATAAATTGTTAAATAGTATATTATAAAGGTTTACTGACAATGTTTGAATATTTTTATCACGAGATTATAAGAAAAACTGTAGTTTCATTTGGCACACTTTTTAATGGAATAACAATAAAGCATAAAAACAATGACAATAATGTTGTTTCCACATTAAAAGTTCCACTGGCATACTCTCCAACTCAAAAGTTTTTAGCTAGAGTTCAGCAAGTTCCAGATTTAAATAAGCCAATTCAAATCACATTGCCCAGAATGTCATTTGAACTGATTGGAATGTCTTATGATACTACAAGAAAGTTGACGACAACTCAAACATTTCTAACAAAAGACGCGAATAATAATGAAATAAGAAAGGCATATATGCCTGTGCCATATAATTTAAATTTTGAGTTGAGTATTTTTACAAAATTAAATGAAGATATGCTTCAGATCATTGAGCAGATTCTTCCTTATTTTCAACCAAATTATAATTTAACTGTAGATTTAGTGAAAGAAATAGGAGAAAAAAGAGATGTTCAAATTGTTTTAGATAACATCTCAATGACTGATAATTATGAGGGCGATTACACAGAAAGAAGAGCACTAATATATACCTTAAAATTTACCGCTAAAACTTTCCTATTTGGTCCAGTATCTTCCAATTCTGTATCTTCCGAAATTATCAAAAAAGTTTCTATTGGGTTTGCTGCTGGGGATTCATCTGGTTTGGCAAGAAGAGAAGTTGTATACAGTGTAGAGCCTAAAGCGATTCAAAGTTATTCTGGGACTGTAACAACTACAGTAACTAAGGATATAAGTAAAGTTGACACTCTAATCGAAGTTACGAATTCATCTGGAATAACAATTGGATCTTTCTTGGATATAAACAAAGAAGAAATGTATGTTGAATCTATTAGTGGCAATGTTTTAAGTGTAAGAAGAGGACAAGATTCAACTACAATATTAGATCACATATCTGGATCGGAAGTCAAACTTATCACCCCTGCAGATAATTTATTAATTGAACCTGGTGATGATTTTGGGTTCACTGGTTCTTTAGATTGATAGGTTACTATGAGAATGACTAAAAAATTCGATAAGCTGAATAAAGAGTTTAATATCGATCAAGAAGAAATACAAGTTTCTGCTGAGGTAACTGAAATTATTCCTGAGATAGAGATAACAAAACCAGAAAAATCTTCAATTGACGACATAAAAAAAGATTACGAGTATACTCGTGGCAATTTATATTCTATCATAGAAAAGGGACAGGAAGCAATTAATAATGTTTTAGAATTAGCCCAAGAAACTGATGCACCTAGAGCATATGAAGTTGTTGGTCAATTAATAAAAAATGTCTCTGATGCAACTGACAAACTTATTGATCTTCAGAAAAAAATAAAGGCTTTAGATGAAGTTAAGCAGCAGAAAGGTCCAACTAATGTAACTAATGCGCTCTTTGTCGGATCAACAGCTGACTTATCAAAACTGCTTAAAAATAAACTAAAAGACATCGACGAAGATAAATAAAAATAAATGCTTAAACTGCAGTAGAAATGAAAAAAATACAAGAAGATCATAAAGAAATTGCCAGTGGTAAAAAGAAAGACGATGAAGGCTATATGGCAGGGATTGAACTAGATTCAATCGAAAGAGCTGTAAAGAACTTAAGAAAGGCAATCAAGAGTAGTGATACTCAATTGCCTGCTTGGGTACAGTCTAAAATTACTAGAGCAGCTGATTATATTGATACTGCAGCAGAATATCTTCAAAGTGATGAAGAATTAAATGAAAACGAAAAAAAATCATTTGAAATTAATCCAAAAAAACATAAAGATGCAACAACACAAAATAAAATAACTAAAAGAATAGATAGACCTGGAACTGAAGGAGAAGGTGAAGCTGCAAAAAATGTAGCAATAAAAAAAGGAGGAACTGGCGTTAAAGCAGTTCCTCAATATAAGCACTTGCCACCAAGAAATGAAGAAATTTCTTTAGTGGATCAAATCTTATCTGAAATGGGTTGTGGGTGTAATAAAACAAAAAAAGGAAAAAAGTGCCCTGAGCATGGATATAAAGATTGTTCATCCATGCACGAAGAAAAGGACCCAAAAGGTCCAGTTCAAGCATACAAGTCTCCTGAAGAAATTGCAAAAAAACATGGTGTTTCCTTAGATGATATAAATGCCCAATTAAAGATGGGAATTAAAGTAGAAGGAGAACACACTTCAGATAAAACTGCTGCAAGAATTACCGCACTTCAGCATCTAGATGAAGTACCAGATTACTATACGAAGTTAAAAAAAGTAGAAACCCAAAAAGAAAGTAAAATAGTAAGAGACATATTTGGTAATGTGTCTTATGAATTTATTGATTTGATTACAGCAGATCCATTGATCAAGGAAGCAAAAAAATCTAAAAAGAATGGCCCTTGTTGGGATGGATATAAAAAGGACCCAAGTAAAAAGGATTTTGAAAAAGGTTCTTGCGTTGAAGTAAGCGAGCAATCAAATGTAAATTTACAATTAACAAGAGCAAAAGCAGAAAAAGCAAAAGCAGATCAAAAATACGCAAATACAGTAGGTAGATTATCTAAGCAAGGAGCTGACCCAGAAATAGTAAGTGAAACTACTATACCAACTCAATATGGACATAACTTTTCTGTTACTTTAATGTGGAGAGCAAAATATTATAATATTCAAATGTTCTTCCCACAAATAAGAATGCCTAATAGAAAAGAAATAACAGATGAAGCAAATAAAGTTTATCCAAATTGTAAAGTTATTACATATAATCCAAGTAGAATACAACAAAATCTTCCTATTATCCAAGTACCAGATAAAAAATCAAAAAACTATCTTTTAAATAACGGTACAATAGGAGAGGGGGTTGAAATAATAGAATCAAAAAAGTCTGAAATGGCTTGCAATAAGCCAAAGTCTGAGCCACATGGATCAGGAGAAACTGGTAAATCACATGTTGTAAAGGCATGTGAAGATGGAAAAGAAAAATTGATTCGTTTTGGTCAACTAGGAGTAAAAGGATCTCCAAAAAAAGAGGGTGAATCTAAAGAATATGCAGATCGTAGAGACAGATTCAAAAAAAGACACAAAAAAAATATTAAAAAGGGAAAAATGAGTGCCGCATATTGGGCAAACAAAGTTAAGTGGTAAATTTATATTAATTTTTTATGGCTGAAGAACATTATCTTGGTAATCCGCTCCTAAAAAAAGCAAATACCCAAATTGAATTCACAGAAGAGCAAATTGTTGAATTTGCAAAATGTGCCCAAGATCCGGTATATTTTGCAAATAATTATATACAAATTGTTACTTTGGATCATGGATTACAACCATTTGAGATGTATCCATTTCAGGAAAGAATGTTAAGTTCTTTCCATCAAAATAGATTCAATATCTGCAAACTTCCCAGACAATCAGGAAAATCCACAACAGTAGTATCTTACCTTTTACATTATGCAATTTTTAATGACAATGTAAATATTGCAATTCTTGCTAACAAAGCTCAGACAGCAAGAGATCTACTTGGTCGTTTGCAAACTGGATATGAAAATCTTCCTAGGTGGCTCCAACAAGGAATTTGTTCTTGGAATAAAGGATCATTAGAATTAGAAAATGGTTCTAAAATATTTGCAGCATCAACTTCAGCATCATCTGTTAGAGGTAGTACATATAACATCATCTTTTTGGATGAATTTGCTTTCGTTCCAAATCAAGTTGCCGATTCATTCTTTAGTTCAGTATATCCTACAATCACTTCTGGTAAATCATCAAAAGTTATTGTGGTCTCTACTCCTAAGGGACTTAATCACTTTTATAAATTATGGGATGACGCAAAGAAGAGTAAAAATGAATATGTTCCAATTGAAGTATTTTGGACTGATGTTCCAGGAAGAGATGAGGAATTTAAAAGAACTACAATTGCTAACACAAGTGAGAGTCAGTGGAGACAGGAATTTGAATGCGAATTTCTTGGTTCAGTAGATACATTAATATCTGGTGCAAAGTTAGCAACTTTAGTTCAAGACAGACCAAAGACATCAAATGCAGGACTTGATGTATATAATGATCCAATAGAGGACCATCAATATGTAATTAGTGTTGATGTCGCAAGAGGAGTAGAGATTGATTATTCTGCATTTATAGTATTTGATATAACTACTTTTCCATATACAGTTGTGGCAAAGTATAGAAATAATGAAATAAAACCTATGATGTTCCCATATGTCATAAAAGACGCTGGAAAGGCTTACAACAGCGCCTATGTGCTGTGTGAAGTGAATGATGTAGGGGATCAGGTGGCTGCTGCATTACATTACGATTTGGAATATCCTAATGTTTTAATGTGTTCTATGCGTGGTAGGGCTGGACAGATTGTTGGGCAAGGGTTTTCTGGCAAAAAAACCCAGATGGGAGTTAAGATGTCAAAAACAGTCAAGAAAGTTGGCTGCTTAAATTTGAAGGCAATTATAGAAGAAGAAAAGCTATTAGTCAGTGACTATGATATTATATCAGAATTAACCACATTTGTCCAGAAATATAATTCATTTGAAGCTGAAGAAGGATGTAATGATGACTTAGCAATGTGTCTTGTAATATTTGCATGGTTAATAGTACAAGATTATTTTAAAGAAATGACGGACAATGATGTCCGTAAGAAATTATATGAGGAACAACAGAATCAACTAGAACAAGATATGGCACCATTTGGATTTATTGTGGATGGAACTGAGTCTGATAATTTTGTTGACGACCAGGGTACAAGATGGTTTACAGATGAGTATGGAGACATGTCTTATATGTGGGAATACAATTTTTAAGCTTTACTTGCATGTAAATAAAGTTTTTCATAAATATTTTTTAGAGAAACTGATTTTTTAGGGAGAAAAATATGGCGACTCCTCAATTATCTCCAGGCGTACTTGTCAGAGAGGTTGACTTAACTGTAGGAAGAGCTGACAATGTACTTGATAATATTGGAGCAATTGCAGGGCCATTTGCAATAGGACCTGTTGATGACCCAGTAGATATTGCTACGGAGCAAGAATTAATTAATGTATTCGGCAAACCAAGTTCAAAAGATGCACAATATGAATATTGGATGAGTGCATCATCATTCTTGTCTTATGGTGGCGTTCTTAAAGTTGTAAGAACTTCAGGTAGTAACTTAGTAAATGCTAATGCTGCAAGGACAGTAAGTGGAATTTCAACAGTTGGAGTAGGTAGTTTACTTATAAAAAACTTTGACGAATATGAATCAACATATGCATCAAATGACAATGTAGACTTTGTTTTTGCAGCAAAAACACCAGGAACATGGTCTAATGATTTAAAAGTATGCACTATTGACGATAAAGCAGACCAAATTCTCAAATTGGGTTCAGCAGTTACATCAGCTCAAGTTGGATATGCTGTAACTACAAGTTTAAGTAATATTACTGTTGCTGGCGTTGGCACTACTTCTGTATTCACAGGTTATTTGAAGTCTATTATAACTGGAATAAACACTACAAGTCAAACTGTAGATGTAAAAATTACATCAATAGTATCAAATGCTGGGGTTGAATCTCCAGTAGACTATGCAGAGAAAAACCAGTTAGGGTCATTCTTACTTGGAAATACAGTAGCAATTAGCAGCACTTCTTCTACTGGTATAGCAGGAACAACTCTTTCTGGCGCAGATGCTGTTTTAGATTGGTATGATCAACAAACTTTAGGGCTAACAAATAGCACAATTTATTGGAGTTCTTTGGCACCAAAGCCAACAACAAACCAATATGTTGCTGAAAGAAAAGGAAGAAATGATGCAATTCATATTGCAATAGTAGACGATACTGGTACTGTAACTGGAATTCAAGGTAACTTAGTAGAAAAACATTTATTCCTATCTAAGGCAACTGATACAATTTCCGCTGTAAATTCACCTCAAAAAATTTGGTGGAAAGAATATCTTGCTCAAAATTCAAACTATGTTTATGCTGGAGATAATCCTTCAGATGGCGGTAACAATGAAACTACATATCAAACAGGATTCTCGATCGGTTTTGTTGGGCTAACTACGGCAAGAGGACAATGGAATTCTCCTGCTCAAGATAAAGTCTATAGTGCTATTGGTAATGTAACTTATACATTATCTGGAGGAAAAGATTATGCAAATGATGGTGGAATGGTAGCTACCCTGGGTGATCTATCAACTTCATATAGACTTTTCTCCAACAAAGATGAAGTAGCAGTTGACTTCCTAATAATGGGACCAGGTTTACTAGACAAATCACAATCGCAAGCAAAGGCTCAAGAATTAATCTCAATTGCTTCAGCTAGAAAGGATTGTATAGCAGTGATTTCTTCACATAGAGAAGATGTTGTTAATAGAACAAATACTGAAGATCAAACAAATGAAATTATAGAGTTCTTTAGTCCTCTATCTTCTTCTTCTTATGCTGTATTTGATACTGGTTACAAGTACACATATGATAGATTCAACAATAAATTCCGTTGGATTCCATGTAACCCAGACATTGCTGGATTAATGGTTAGAACTTCTTTAAATTCTTATCCATGGTATTCACCAGCTGGACAACAGAGAGGAGTTCTTAATAATGCAATTAAATTAGCATATAATCCTTCTAAGGCACAGAGAGATAGACTGTATCCAATTAGAATAAATTCCATTGTAAATCAACCTGGAATTGGCATAATTCTATTCGGTGATAAGACTGCTCTTGGTTATGCTTCTGCTTTTGATCGAATTAATGTTCGTAGATTATTCTTGACTGTAGAACAAGCCCTAGAAAGAACTGCTCAAGCTCAGTTGTTTGAGTTAAATGATACTTTAACTCGTGCAAATTTCGTGAATATCGTAGAACCATATCTACGAGATATACAAGCAAAAAGAGGAGTTTATGATTTTAGAGTAATATGCGATGAGACAAATAACACTCCTGATGTAATTGATAACAATGAATTTAGAGCTGATATCTTCTTAAAGCCAACTAAGTCAATTAATTATGTCACACTTACATTTGTTGCCACTCGAACTGGAGTTAGCTTCGAAGAAGTTACTGGTAGAGTTTAATTTAGATATAAATTAATTACAAAAGGAGGATTTAAAAATGTCACAGTTAAGAACAATCACCCAGTTTAAAGAAAGACTAGCTGGTGGTGGCGCTCGTCCTAATCTATTTGAAGTAAGTATTCCATCATTCCCTGCGCCAATTCAAAATTTTTGGTCTAGTGGAGCTGGTGGAGAAGCCGAAACATTTAGCTTCTTATGTAAGTCAGCAGCACTACCAGCTTCTAATGTAAACCCAATCGATGTGCCATTTAGGGGTCGTATTTTAAAAGTTGCTGGAGACAGAACTTTCGATCCTTGGACAGTTACTATTATAAATGATGAGGACTTCAAATTAAGAACTGGATTTGAAAAATGGATGAATCACATTAATAAATTGGAAAATGCTACTGGTGCAACTAATCCAGAATCTTACATGACTGATGCTTATGCATATCAACTTGGAAGAGGTAAAACTAAAAACTCCCAAGGAAATTATGGGGATAGGACTGGTGGGGGTCTAACTCCACTAAGAACATATAAGTTCTTCAGTATTTTCCCAACTAATGTAAGTCAGATTGATTTATCATATGATACAAGTGATGACATAGAGACCTATACCGTGGAATTCCAAATTCTCTACTGGACCGCTGGTGAAGGTACTACAGATCAAGCTGGATCTAGTAATATTGTTAAGTGATAAATAAAGGATAACTAAAAAAATAAATTATGGCAAGACTATTTGGTTTTTCTATTGAAGATTCGGAAAAACTATCACCCTCTGTAGTATCCCCCGTCCCACCTAACAATGAGGATGGGGTTGATCACTATTTAACTAGTGGTTTTTTTGGGTCATATGTAGATATTGAAGGTGTATATAGAACAGAATTTGATTTAATAAAAAGATATAGAGAAATGGCACTGCATCCAGAAGTGGACAGTGCCATTGAAGATATTGTAAATGAGGCTATTGTATCAGATACTAATGACTCACCTATTCAAATTGAGTTATCAAATTTGAATGCTAGTGATGGAATAAAACAAAAAATAAGAGAAGAATTTAAATATATCCTCGAACTATTAGATTTCAACAAAAAAGCACACGAAATTTATAGAAATTGGTATGTTGACGGTAGACTATATTACCATAAAGTTATAGATCTAAAAAAACCTCAGAATGGAATTCAGGAGTTAAGATATATCGACTCCATGAAAATGAGGTATGTTAGACAAGAAAAAAAATCAAAAAAAGATCAAAATCAACCTAGAACTAGTGGGTTAGTAGGCGACGAAAACCCAATGAACTTTAAGTTCCCAGAGATAGAAGAATATTTTATATACGACCCTAAAAGTTCATATCCTGTTGGTGGTGGGGTGGCCAATCTTGGAATGGCTTCATCAGATAAAGGCGTAAAAATAGCAAAAGATGCTATCACCTATTGTACATCTGGACTTGTAGATAGAAATAAAGGAACTACGCTTTCTTATTTAAATAAGGCAATAAAAGCTCTCAATCAATTGAGAATGATTGAAGATTCATTGGTAATCTATAGACTATCTCGTGCTCCTGAGCGTCCTATTTTTTATATTGATGTTGGAAATTTACCAAAAGTAAAGGCGGAACAATATCTCCGTGATGTCATGATGCGTTATAGGAATAAGCTCGTCTATGATGCATCTACTGGAGAAATCAGGGATGATAAGAAATTTATGAGTATGTTGGAAGATTTTTGGTTACCTCGTCGTGAGGGTGGCAGAGGAACTCAAATTGATACTCTTCCTGGTGGACAAAATCTAGGAGAAATTACTGATATTAATTATTTCCAATCAAAATTATATAAGGCATTGAATGTACCTTCATCTAGAATTGATGGCGAAGGTGGGTTCAACTTAGGTAGATCATCTGAAATTCTACGAGATGAATTAAAATTCAGTAAATTTGTTGGGAGATTGAGAAAAAGATTTTCAAATATGTTTAGTGACATTCTAAGAACTCAATTAATTTTGAAAAATATTATCACCCCAGAAGATTGGGATGCTATGAGTGAACATATACAATATGATTTCTTATATGACAATCATTTTGCTGAACTCAAAGATTCAGAACTAATGACGGATAGATTGAACATGCTAACTATGGCTGAGCCATATATTGGAAAATATTATTCTCAAGACTATGTTAGAAGAAATGTATTGAGACAAACTGACCAAGAAATAGTAGAGCAAGATGAAATAATAAAGAAAGAAATAGAGAATGGCATTATTCCTGATCCGAATCAACCTGTTGATCCAGCTACTGGGATGCCTTTAGATGGGGGAGACAATATACAAGGCGAAATGGGAAAAGTTCCAGTTGAACCACAAGCAAATGAAAAAGCGGTAGAGCCACCAAAGGGTGGAGAGATTTAACATCTAAATAATTCAAAATACATTAAAATCTTAAAAAAATATGGATGACCTAATGAGTATGATTGCTTCTGACGAATCCCCTTCTCAGATTAGCGATAAAATAAAAGAATTGCTATTTGCAAAATCTTCACAAAAAATAGATGCGTGTAGACCAGAAGTAGCAGCTTCTTTATTCGGAGAAAAAGAATAATAATAAATAACTAAATCGAATCAAAAACAAAATAATGCAAAGAACTAAAATTCTTTCTGATATAGTAGCAATTCCAACTACAGCAGGAACAGCATCTAACATTTCTTCTGCAACTTGTGTCAGGATACATAATGATATTGGTAGTATTGTAACTGTTAGTATATCAACATCCGTTGGAGCAGGTTCAACTTATAACTTTAGTATGCCAGCCAATAGTGTAGAATTTTTAGAGAAGCTTCCTACGGATGTAATTTATGCTTCATCTGGAATAAAAGTAAACAAAGTAGCATTTACCAACTAAAGCTATGAAACTAATCACCGAAGAAATTTCTAAAGTAAAATTTATTACTGAAGAAAAAAATGGTAAAAAATCTCTTTACATAGAGGGAATATTTTTACAAGCAGATATAAAAAATCGTAATGGTAGATGCTATCCAATGGAAACTCTTTCCAGGGAAGTAACAAGATATAGTGACAATTATATCCAAAAAGGAAGAGCTTTAGGTGAATTGGGACACCCAGATGGCCCAACAGTGAATCTTGATAGAGTTTCACATATGATTACATCTTTGAGAGAAGATGGTAATAATTTTATAGGGAAAGCTAAAATCTTAGATACTCCAATGGGTAAAATTGCATCTTCACTCATATCAGAAGGAGTGAAGTTGGGCGTTTCTTCTCGTGGAATTGGTTCACTAGTTGAAAAAAATGGAGTTCGTTATGTTTCAGATGACTTTATGTTAGCAACTGCTGCTGATATAGTTGCCGATCCATCTGCACCAGATGCATTTGTGAATGGAATTATGGAAGGCGTTGAATGGGTATATGATGTATCAAGAAATTCTTGGTTATTGGAAAATACCAAGAAAAAAATAAATCATCTAGTTGACACTAGGCAACTAGAGGAAAGAAAAATTGAATTGTTTGATCAATTTTTAAATTCTTTGTAATTTCATAAATTATAAATAAATATAGATTTAATAAAAAGGTAAATCGGAGAGTTCAAATGTCTCGTGGGAAAAACTTACAAGAAATGGAAGTAGGCACAAAGCAATCCAAATCTGCTGTAAATGCAAGTGCAAAACCAGCAGAGCCAATGCCACATTTAACCACAGGTATTCCTGATGGTCAAAGTGCAACTGGATGGGAAGATCTTGGCGGTCCTACACCAGAAAATTACAAGTCAGATGATGACTCAGCTAAAATCAAAGATCCAGCTGCTACACTCAAAAGTGTAAGTGATGTTGTAAATGCAAAAGCACATGCTGCTGATGCTATGCAGAAGATGGCTGTAAAAGAAGAAGCTGACGAAGAAGATATTCTAGATGAATCAGAAGATTTAGAAAATCTAGAAGAGATTTCTGAAGAAGATGAAGCTGACGACGAAGCTTCATATGATGAAGAAGATGAAGATGAAGATGAAGACGAAGAAGAGCTAGAAGAAGAATTTGATGTCGAAGAAGATGTCCAAGCTCTAATTGAAGGCGAAGAACTCTCAGAAGAATTTAAAAATAAAGCAAAGCTAATTTTTGAATCTGCACTTCGTTTAAAAGTAAATGAAGTTCGTGTTGCTCTAGAAGAGCAATATGAAGCAGCTTATGAGCAAAGACTCTGCGAAGAAGTAGAGTCAATGAAGGAAACTCTAGAGGATCGTATCGATTCATATCTAGAATATGTTTCTGATGAGTGGATGCAAGAAAATACTCTTGCAATTCAATATGGAATCAAAGAACAACTAAGTGAATCATTCTTGACTAACCTCAAGAATCTTTTTGAAGATCATTATGTACAACTCCCTGAAGAAAAATATGATGTACTTGAGAATATGGTAGACAAACTTGATGAAATGGAGACAAAACTCAACGAGCAAATTGAAAGAAACATTCAACTCAACAAGCGTCTTTCAGAGTCGGTTGCTGATAGAATCTTTGATGAAGTATCTGATGGTCTAGCTACTACTCAGAAAGAAAAGCTCGCTTCACTTGCCGAAAGTGTTGAGTTTGAAAGTGAAGTAAAATATCGTGAAAAATTGGAGACTTTAAAGGAATCTTATTTTCCAACAAAATCAACATCTCCAGTAGCTCAACCTGAAACTCTTTCAGAAGGAGTAGTTTCATTGAATGAAGATTATTCTCCTTCGATGAACACTTATATGAAAGCCCTTTCTATGTTGGCCAAAAACTGATTTTAATATTAAATCAAACCAAAACAAACACATTTTTTAAGAGGTAAAAGCAAATGTTCCAATCCGAGCATCTGCAAGAAAAGTGGGCACCGCTTCTCAACTATGATGGTCTTGATCCAATCAAAGATTCTCATCGTAAAGCAGTAACCGCTGTCTTGCTCGAAAACCAAGAAAAATTCCTTAGAGAAGAACAAGCATTCTCTAGTGGTGTACTAATGGAGTCACCAACCAACTCAGGTAATTCTGCTGGTGGTTATGGCGCATACAGTAGCGTCGGTAGTGGAGCCGCTGCTGGTGGTCCCGTAGCTGGTTTCGATCCAGTTCTAATCAGCTTGATTCGTCGTTCAATGCCTAACTTGGTGGCATACGATCTAGCTGGCGTTCAGCCAATGACTGGTCCTACTGGACTTATCTTCGCAATGCGTTCTCGCTATAACACCCAAAGTGGTGATGAGGCATTCTATAACGAAGTAAATACAGCCTTCTCTGGAACCAACGCAAATAGAAGTGCTACCAATGCTACCGATGCCATTGCTGGTATGGGTACTACTGGTGGAACCCAAGCTGGTAGCAATCCTGGTATTCTAAATCCAGTTGGTACCGCTTCTTCACTTGGCTATAATGTAGGCCAGGGTATGAAGACTGGTGATGCGGAAGCACTAGGTGCATCTAATGGTGGTCAGTTCAACGAGATGGCCTTCTCAATCGAGAAAATTCTTGTTGAAGCAAAGTCAAGAGCACTAAAGGCCGAGTACAGCTTAGAGCTAGCACAAGACCTCAAGGCAATCCACGGTCTGAATGCTGAAGCGGAATTAGCAAACATTCTCTCAACTGAGATTCTTGCTGAAATCAACCGCGAAGTAATCAGAACCATCTATAAGGTTGCTGAACAGGGTGCTGCTACTAACACAGCAACTGCTGGTGTATTCGACCTAGATATCGACTCCAACGGTCGTTGGTCAGTTGAGAAGTTCAAGGGTCTACTATTCCAAATCGAGCGTGATGCAAACGCAATTGCAATCAGAACTCGTAGAGGAAAGGGTAATGTAATCATGTGTTCATCTGATGTTGCATCAGCTCTAACCATGGCTGGCGTACTCGATTACACCCCTGCTCTAAATGCTAACCTAAATGTAGACGATACTGGCAACACCTTTGCTGGTGTTCTAATGGGCAAGTATCGCGTATACATCGATCCATATTCTGGTGGTACCAATCCTGGTGCTGATGGTGGTCAGTACTATGTTGTTGGCTATAAGGGAACCTCACCTTATGATGCAGGTCTCTTCTATTGTCCTTATGTTCCTCTCCAAATGGTTCGTGCCGTTGGTGAGAACACCTTCCAGCCAAAAATTGGCTTCAAGACTCGCTACGGAATGGTAGCGAATCCATTTGCTGAAGGTGATGTAAGCAGCCAGGGTCTAGGCCGTCTACAAATCAATAGCAACCGCTATTATCGCAGAGTACAAGTTAAGAACCTAATGTGATTCTTGCTTGTATATCAAGTTCTAGGGACCTTCGGGTCCCTTTTTTATTTGCAAGCATAAATAGTAGAAAAAATGGCTGGAAACGCATATAGTAACCAAATACAAAATAGAAATTTTTTACTGCCAACGCAGTTTAAATTTACTATAACTAGATCTCCAAAAGTTGCATTTTTTTCTAATACAGCAAACATACCATCATTAAGTCTTGGTATAGCAAATCAACCAAGTTACCTGAAAGATATTGCACAACCTGGCGATAAAATAAAATTCGAAGATTTTAATCTTAGATTTATGGTAGATGAGAGTCTAGAGAATTATATGGAGATACAGAATTGGATTAGAGGTTTGGGATATCCAGAGTCTTTAGATCAAATATATACATTACAAAGACAAGATCAAAAAGTAGAAACAAATATAAATTCAGAATTAAATTTATATTCAGATGGAACTCTACAAGTATTAACTAGTAATCAAAGACCAAACTTTCAAGTAAAATTTTATGATTTATTTCCTTATGATTTGACCACGCTACTATTTGACGCAACAGATAATGACGCTGAATTCTTCACAGCAGAAGTGAAATTTAAGTATACTTATTATGAAATAACTGACAATAAAGGAAACCCATTATATGAATATCAATGAACTACAAAATATGTGGAATGAGGATTCAAAAATAGACATAGATAATTTACATGTAGAATCTTTAAAAATACCACAGCTCCATTCAAAGTATTACGAAATATTCAATAATACTTTGTTACTTAAGAAAAAAGCAGAAGAAAATAAAAATAAAATACGATTAAAAAAATACGAATATTACACTGGAAAGGCAGATCCAGAAGACTATGAAAATGTATATCAAAAAAAGATAAGAGATAAAGAACATCTACAAAGTTGTTTGAATGCAGATTCTGATATTTCAAATATATCACTAAAAATAGATTATTACGATGCTATGTTAAATTATCTGAACGATATACTGAAGATGATTCATAGTAGAACATACCAAATTAAAAATTCAATTGAGTACCAAAAATATATTTCTGGATATGGCTGATGTTACTATTTTAAAGAAGAATGAAGTTTTTATAAAGCTACAATGTGAACCACACATTTTATATGAACTTCAACCATATTTCACTTTCGAAGTTGAAAGCGCAAAGTTTATGCCGCAGTTTAGAAAAACTGGTTGGGATGGAACTATACATTTGCTGTCAATATCCACTGGTGAAATATATGCTGGATTACTTGATAAGGTAATTTCTAAAATAAAATCTCTTGGTTATACTTATGAATTCAAAGAAAATAAGTACTATGGTCTTCCGTTTGAAATTAATGATGAGATAAGCCTAGAAGGAGTTAAGGGGTACATGAACGCAATATGTTCTTTTACTCCATATGACTATCAAATTAATGCAGTATATGAATGCTTGAGATTCAATAGAAAAACAATTATATCTCCAACTGCATCTGGTAAATCTTTAATAATATATGCTATTTCAAGATATTATGCTAGTAAGGGTTTCAAAATTTTAATTATATTCCCAACTACATCATTGATTCACCAGATGTCAAAAGATTTCAATGAATATGGTTGGCAATCAGAAAAATATTGCCACATGATATATTCTGGTAGAGAAAAAAATAATAATCTACCTATTACATTATCTACATGGCAGTCCATATACAAAATGGAAAAGTCTTTCTTTGAAGAATTTGATTGTGTAATAGTAGATGAGGGACATCAAGCAAAATCTAAGTCTTTAATAGATATTATGAAAAAATGCCACCACGCAAAATATAGATTTGCATTTACTGGTACATTATCTAATGGAGGAAAAGATTCTCAAACTCATGAATGGGTAATTTCTGGACTATTTGGTCCAACATATAAGACAATCAATACCAAAGAGATGATAGACAAAGGTAGAGCATCTCAATTAGATATACATTGTTTGGTTTTAAAGCATTCTCCACAAAAGTTTAATCAATATGAAGATGAAATTCAATTTTTAATTGGTAATGAAAAACGAAATAATTTTATCAAAAATTTAGCTTTAGATTTAAAAGGAAATAGTTTAATTTTATTTGCTAGGGTAGAAACACATGGAGAACCTCTATATCAACTCATAAATAACCATAGTGAAAAAAATAGAAAAATATTTTTTGTTCATGGTGGAGTTGATGTAAATGATAGAGAAGAAGTAAGAGAGATTACAGAAAGAGAAGACAATGCAATTATAGTAGCAAGTTATGGAGTTTTTAGTACTGGGATTTCTATTAAAAATTTACATAATATAATATTTGCATCTCCAAGTAAATCTAGAATTAGAAATCTACAGAGTATTGGAAGAGTACTCAGAAAAGGAAATAATAAAGATAAAGCTACATTATATGATATTTCCGATGATTGTACTTTTAACGGGAAGAAAAATTACACTCTAAATCATTTTATAGAAAGAGTCAAGTTATATAATGAAGAACAATTTAATTATGAAATCATACCCATAAATTTAAAAGAATGATGGAAGAAGATTTTTATGCTAGCATAAAATTAATTAGTGGAGAAGAAATATTTGCTAAAGTTATTCCTTCTCAAGAAAATAAAAAATCTATCTTGTTAGTTTCTGATCCTGTAACTTTAACAGAAGTAAAAACAAGGGGTGGAACTGCATATAAAATAGAACAATGGATGAAAACATCAGATGACGATATGTTTGTAATTGATATGAAAAATATAATTACAATTAGTGAAACTTTTGATATGGATATGATCGTTATGCACCAAAAGTTTGTAAGACACAAACAGCATGAAAAACAAAATTCAGAATTTGGTATTAATTATTTCAAAATAACAAAAGAAATGGGGTATATATCTAATGTAGATGAAGCTAAAACAATATTAGAAAAAATATTTAATGATTTATAAATTGTTTTTCCTTCGGAAAAACATTCTCTAACGAGAATCTATTCTTTATTGTTTATTGTTTATTGTTATTAATAATTAATAAAGAATACTTATTCATCAAACCCGACAAAGCAGATCCTACTCACTTTTTCTTACTTTGTCAAGCCCCCACCCAGCTATTGTCTTTTTGTCAGTTGTCTGGTATAATTTCTATACATAATATTTGTAAGCATCCATGATAACAACAGCCGTCATGACAAAACGAAAGCGTAGTGTTCACTATGTTAATAATAAGGAATTCTTGGCTGCTATTGTGGAATATCGCACTTTAGTTAGATTAGCAAAAGAAAGAGATCAGCCACAGCCAAGAATTCCAAATTACATAGGAGAATGTTTTTTAAAAATTGCAACTCATTTATCTTTTAAACCAAATTTTGTAAATTACATGTTTAAAGATGATATGATATGTGATGGAATTGAGAATTGCATTCAATATGTTTTAAATTTTGATCCAGAGAAATCGCAAAACCCATTTGCGTATTTTACTCAGGTTATACATTATGCATTCTTAAGAAGAATACAAAAAGAAAAAAGACAATTAGAAATAAAAGGCAAAATATTAGAAAGATCTGGATTTGATCAAGTTTTTGTAGATGATAATACTTTGGATGTTTGTAATTATAGTGATTATAATTCTATAAAAGATAATGTCCATTCTAAATTAAGGTATTGATTTAATATATTATGTTAATTGCACTAATTACGGATACTCACTGGGGAGCAAGAAAATCATCTAAATTATTTCAAGATTATTTTGAGGAATTTTATAAAAATATTTTTTTCCCTAAATTAGAAGAACTTAATATTAAAACTGTAGTTCATCTAGGCGATGCATTCGATAATAGAAAGTCAATTGATTTTTTTGGATTGGAATGGACTAAAAGAGTTGTATTGGATCCACTCAGTAAATACGAAGTTCATTTGATCAGTGGGAATCATGATGTGTATTTTAAATCTACTAATCGTATAAATTCCCCAGATCTTCTTTTATCTGAATATCCAAATATAAAAGTGTATTCTGATCCAACTGAAATTAATTTACATGGATTAGACACTCTCCTTGTACCCTGGATTAATCAAGAAAATGAAACTGATGTAATAAATTTGATCAATAAAACCAAATCAAATATTGTCATGGGACATTTGGAACTCAATGGTTTTGTTGCACATAAAGGGCATACGATGGAAGATGGAAGAGATCCATCTATGTTTAAAAAATTTAACAAAGTTTTTTCGGGTCATTATCATACAAGGTCAGACAATGGGAAAATATACTATATGGGAAATCCATATGAAATATATTTTAATGATGTAGATGAGGTTAGGGGATTCGTTATATTAGATACGGAAACCTTAGAGCATTATTATGTTGATAATCCATATAAGATGCACTATAATTTATACTATGATGACACTCCCCATCAGACACTAAATGTCAAAAATTTTGAAAATAAAATAATTAAAGTAATAGTTAGAAAGAAAACAAAAGTAAAATCATTTGAGAACTACATCGATAAAATTCTTAAATGTAATGTTGCTGAATTAAAAATAATAGAAAATCATCTTTTGGTAGACACAGAAGAATTTGATGTTTCTCTTGAAAGTGAAGACACCTTATCGCTACTTCAAAGGTTTGTTGATGAAAGTGAAATTGAATTAAATAAAGATATGATAAAAAATATCTTAAAAAATGTTCATAGAGAGGCTTGCGAACTAGTATAATGTTTTTAATAACACTAGACGGGAGAGAAACTGATGGTGCATATTCTGTAGTAAATGAAGACGGGAAAAAAGTAGTTTTCTTTTTCCAGGAGGAAGATGATGCAGTTCGTTATGCTCTAATGCTAGAAGAATCTGGTATGCCAGAAACTCATGTTATAGAATATGATGATGAAATTTTAATAAAAACATGTGAGATTACTGGAAATCTCTACACTGTTATTACCCCCAATGATATTGTTGTTCCACCTAAAGGTATATGATTATATTTAAAAAAGTGAGATTTAAAAACTTTCTTTCTTTTGGCAATACTTTTACTGAAATTGATCTAGATAAAAATGGAAACACTTGTATTTTAGGGAAAAATGGAAGTGGCAAAAGCTCATTTATGGATGCGATTACTTATGGGCTATTTGGAAAATCATATCGCCTAGTAAATAAGCCACAATTAATTAATTCAATTAATGAGAAAGACTGTCTAGTTGAAATAGAATTTCAAATTGGCACAATAAATTGGAAAGTAAGAAGAGGCCAAAAACCAAGCATATTTGAGATATACAAAGAGCAAACTCTTTTAGATCAAAACTCGTCTTCAATTGATCAACAAAAATGGCTTGAGCAAAATGTCTTAAAAATGAATTATAAGTCATTTACTCAAATCGTAATTTTAGGTAATAGTAATTTCACTCCATTCATGCAACTTCCAGCAGCGAGTAGGAGAGAAGTAATCGAGGAATTATTAGATATTAAAATATTTTCCTCGATGAATTCAGTAGTCAAAGAAAAGATAAAATCATTAAAGGAAGAAGTAAAATTACTTGAAATCAAAAAAGACTTACTAGAAGATAAAGTTAAAATGCAAATTGACTTTATTGATGACATCGAAAAAACAGGAAAAGATGAAATTCTAAACAAATTAGATAAAGTTAAAACATTAGAATCTTATATCAACGATGTAGATTTAGAAAATGGCAATTTAATTTCTGAAGTAGAGGATTTAAATTTAAAATTAAAAGATTATTCTGGAGCATCAGATAAATTAAAGAAATTGGGAACAATCAAAGGAAAATTGGCACAAAAAGTTTCCACTGTAACTAATAATCATAAATTTTTTGTCGATAACTCTACTTGTCCAACTTGTACTCAGTCTATAAATGATGATCTAAAACACGAAAAAATTCATGAATGCGAGACTTCCATAAGTGAATTGAAGACTGCATATCAACAAATTAAACAATCAATAGAAGATGAAGAAGTTAGAGAGAATCACTTTTCACGGATTTCCACTAACATAATTAATTTAAATCATAAGATATCTCAGAATAATTTAAAACAATCTCAGAGTAAAACGCAAATAAGAGATATCGGAAATGAAATTAAGAAAATAAAAGAGAGACTACAGAATAAAAATACAGAACACGAAAAATTGAATCAACTTCAATTGGAACTTAAACAAGTAAAAAAAGAGTATCTAGATAAAAAACAAAATATACAGTATACTGAGTATGTTTCCACTATGTTAAAAGATGGTGGAGTCAAATCCAAGATAATTAAAAAATACTTACCATTAATTAATCAGCAAGTTAATAAGTATTTGAAAATGATGGATTTTTATATAAATTTCAATTTGGATGAAGAATTCAATGAATCCATCTGTACTCCAATATACGAAGATTTTAGTTACTCTTCTTTTTCTGAAGGGCAGAGGCAGAGAATTAATTTAGCCTTACTGTTTACTTGGAGAGATTTGGCAAAAATAAAAAATTCAACTAATGTCAATATTTTGGTTTTAGATGAAGTATTTGATTCATCTTTGGATTCAGCTGGAACCGATGATTTCTTGAGAATCATTAAAACGGTCATAAAAGACTCTACAATTTTTGTCATTTCACATAAAGATGGCATACAAGAAAAGTTTAATAATGTAATAGAATTTGAAAAGAAGGGTAATTTTTCCACAATGAGATTAGATTGTGCCAGTTAATGATCTGTCCTAGTAGCCACCGTTTGGTGGCTTTTTTTGCGTATAATACTGTCATTAACATTTTAACCCATGAAACCAAAGCACGAAATTTACGGCAATCTTGCTCGTCTTCTTGCTACTGAAAATCTCGACATTCAACATAAAAATGTCGAAACTGCATCTTTCAATGTAGAAACAAGAACTCTAACTCTTCCAATTTGGGAGAAAGCATCGGATACTGTATATCAGCTTTTACTTAGTCACGAAGCTGGACATGCAATCTATACTTCAACAGAAGATTGGTCTGAGCTAACTGATGTTCCCATGCAATTCTTAAATGTAACTGAAGATGTTAGAATTGAAAAATTAATGAAGCGTCGTTATCCTGGCCTTAAAAAAACATTCTTTAATGGGTACAAAGAATTAAACGATGATGATTTTTTTGGGATTTCGGATGAGGACATCTCAGAATATAATTTTGCTGATAAGGTAAATCTATATTTTAAAATCGGGAATTTTATAAATCTAGAATTTACTGACATTGAGACTGAAATTTTAAATCAAATTCAAGAAGCTGAGACTTTCATTGATGCAGTGAAAGCAGCAGAAGTTCTTTATGAATACTGCAAAAAAGAAGAAGAAAAAAATATTGACGATATTAAATTTAATCTAGATCAATTCAGTGTGGGTTCATCTGAAACTAGTGGAACCCAAAACCACGATCAAATTGAGAATAATACTTCTCCGTCATCAACTGGTGATGTAAGTAAGGGTAATGATAGTAATAATTCAAATTCAACTGATGGTGATTCCAATCAGGAAAAACCAGCCCAAAATGGCGATTACAACTCCTCTTTGAGTTCAAATTATATTAAAACTGCTAATTCTTTTGCGAAAGCAGTAAATAATCTGACAGAAAGCAATTTTAGAGAAATTGTATATTTGGAAGTACCAAAAGTAAATTTAGATAGAATTGTAATTACACCAAAGAAAATCCATTCTTTGTGTAAAAAATATTGGGATACACATTCTGATATGTGTGACTTTAATCTAGCAGATTCCGACTATTCTAAGTTTAAAATTTCTGCGAAAAAAGAAGTAAACTATTTGATGAAAGAATTCGAATGTAAGAAAGCCGCAGATTCGTATTCCAAATCTTCCGAATCTAAAACTGGAGTTTTAGATTGTAGTTTTCTACATTCATATAAGTATAATGAAGATATTTTTAAGAAAATTGTTACAGTCCCAGAAGGTAAAAATCATGGATTAATTTTTATTTTGGATTGGTCTGGGTCTATGGATACTGTAATCCTAGAAACTTGTCGTCAATTGTTTAATTTGGTTTGGTTCTGTAAGAGAGCTTCTATTCCGTTTGAAGTATACGCATTTACCAATTCTTGGTCGTTTTCTTATGGTAAATGTGGAGAATCGATGCCTAATACTTTTTCAATTGACGGTAATTTTAACTTACTTAATTTGATCTCAAGTACAGTGAATTCTACGACTTTGGATCAACATATGAAAAATATGTATAGACTTGCATATTACTTCGCTAAAGGTGGATACAATTATACCATTCCATCTCAATTGTCCTTATCTGGTACTCCATTGAATGAAGCAATGATTTCCTTACATCAAATCATTCCAGAGTTTCAGAAGAAAACAAAAGTACAAAAAGTACAGTGTGTTGTTCTTACTGATGGTGAAGCTAGTGCATTGAATCGCTTTAGGCACTATAATGGTGGATTAAGTACAGCAACTATTGGGGACAATTGTTTTCTCCAAGATAAAAAACTAAAAACTACTTATAATTTTCCTAACTATTCTTATTACGCAAGTCATAAATTTACAGATGTCCTTCTTAATCATTTGAAGGATGTATTTCCATCAGTTAACTTTATTGGAATTCGACTACTATCTAATGGAGAAATTGTAAGTTTTGTGAAACAACATATGGAAGATTGTACACCTGATCAACATACTAAAATTATGTCAGATTGGAAAAAGTACAAATCATGTGCTTTAACCTTGTCTGGATATGACTGTTATTTTGGTATTCACTCTAGCTCTTTGGGAAATGACACACACTTCGAAGTTAATGAGTCATCATCTATTGTAGATATCAGAAATGCTTTTAAGAAATCTCTGCAGTCCAAAAAAATGAATAAAAAAATTCTGTCTCAATTTGTTGATCTGATCGCCTGATCCAATTTTTAAACTGTCCATGGACGAATCGTTTTTTCGCATGGACTTGCTATAATTGAAAAGTTCCAAACTTAAACCATGAAATTTAAAATGACTGAGAACAACATTATTTCCGATCTCCTCGATATGTTTGGCAGCAACATTACTTCTGCTGAAATTAAAGCTTACTGTGCAATGAAAGATGTATCTTATCCTACAGTTACTCGTCGTCTAGATAAGTACAAGTCTGGGCATGGCAAGTGGAATCTTGAAGTGACTGTAGATGCGATTAACTCTATTGAAAAATCTTATTCTGCTCCAGCAGTTCAGCCAGATGTAGAAAAAAATCTTATTCCAGAGCGAGATCCAAATTTTGTTTCTTTCGGTAATTTTTCGGACATTAAAAAAGTAATTTCTTCTGGCATTTTTTACCCTGTTTTCATCACTGGTCTATCTGGTAATGGTAAAACTATGGCAGTTGAGCAAGCATGTGCCCAACTAAAGCGAGAACTTATTCGATTCAATGTGACTGTAGAAACAGACTCCGATGACCTAATTGGTGGGTTTAGGCTTCAGAATGGGGATACAGTGTGGCACAATGGTCCTGTGGTTGAAGCAATGGAACGAGGTGCAATTTTACTTCTCGATGAATGTGATCTTGCTTCTAATAAAATCATGGTTTTACAATCTGTCCTAGAAGGCAAATCGCTATTTCTGAAAAAAATTGGAAAAGTGGTTCATCCAAAAGCAGGTTTCAATATTATTGCTACTGCCAACACCAAAGGAAAAGGATCGGATGATGGCCGATTCATTGGTACAAATGTTTTGAATGAAGCTTTCCTTGAACGGTTTAGTGTTACTTTTGAGCAACAATACCCAACAACTTCGGTAGAAATTAAAATTCTAACTAAACTAGCAAAATCTATCAATCTATCTGAAGAAGATGATTTCATTCGTAAACTAGTAAATTGGAGTGATACTATTCGTAAAACATTTTTTGATGGTGGTATTGATGAGGTCATTTCTACTCGTCGTCTGATTCATCTTCTAAAAGCATACTCTATTTTTGATAATAAGCAAAAAGCAATCAAATATAGTATTGCTCGTTTTGACGATGAAACTAAATCTGCATTCATGGAACTATATGAAAAAATTGATGAAGATTTTGTAATTGCCCCCACAGAAGAGGTTGACTCAGAAGAAACTATCTGATATAATAGGAGGAGATGATATTTACTCCTCTTTTTTACTATGAAACAAGATGATTTTAAATCAATTCCAAACATTAATACTTATTTCAGCGAACACATGACGCCAATCAATCCTGAAGATATGATTTTTACAACTGAATCATATACATTTAATACTACTAATAATTTTTGGAAATATAATGAGGACAAAATTCTAAAGCAATTAGAGGAATATATTAAAGGCACATATAATCAACACTATGTTGATCGAAGTGGTGGAAGTACTGAACAGACACTAGATAAGATTAAACATAATCGTCGTGAAGGTTTTTGTGCTGGTAATGTCACCAAGTACATCGACCGATACGATAGCAAGGGTACTCCTAGGGCTGATTTATTTAAAGTTCTCCATTACACCATTCTTCTTATTAATCATCTTAACCTTATTGAAAACAAATGAAACTATCAAGTGAAACTATTCTGATTCTAAAGAACTTTGCTTCTATTAATCAGTCTATCTATATTAAATCTGGCAATAAGCTAAGAACAATGTCCATGATGAAGAATGTTCTAGCTGAAGCTGATGTAGATGAAGAATTCCCAAAAGATTTTGCAATCTACGATCTAAATCAATTTTTGAATGGAATTAGTCTACATGATAGTCCAGAATTGGATTTCACAAACGATTCCTATCTTATTATTCGTGAAGGTAAAAAAAGAGTAAAATACTTTTTTGCTGACCCATCTGTAATTGTTTCTCCACCAGAAAAAAGCATCTCTCTTCCTACTGAAGATGTTCACTTCGAATTGGAGCATTCCCAATTAGAGAAACTACTTAAAGCATCTGCAGTATATCAATTACCAGACTTGGCTGCAGTTGGAGAGAATGGTGTAATCAGTCTAGTCATTAGAGACAAAAAGAATGACACCTCAAATGAATTTTCTGTGGTTGTCGGTGAAACTAGTAACGAATTTACTTTGAATTTTAAAGTAGAAAATATTAAGATTCTTCCAGGTTCTTATGATGTGTTGATTTCAAATAAACTTCTTTCTAGGTTCACTAGCAAATCTAGGTCTTTAAGTTATTATGTTGCACTAGAACCTGACAGTAATTTTTCTTGAATATTACTTTTTTGTTATGAATATATTTGTCACATCGCCATTTCCAGCTGAGAGTGCCATTGTATTACCAGATCGACATGTTACTAAAATGGCACTTGAAACATGTCAGATGCTCTCTATTATTTCTTCAAAGTGGTACCATAATTATGGAACACTCAATAAAAAAGATGGGACTCCATATTCCACAGAAAAGGGAGCATTCAGAAATCACCCTTGTACTAAATGGGCTGCAGAAAACATTAACAATGCATATTGGTTAATTAAGCACGGGATGAATCTCTGTGATGAGTTTCAACTTCGTTATGGGAAACATCATTCTTGCTATAACACCTTACTTCAAGCTTACTATCTTTTCCCTAAGGGCAAGATTACTGAAGTGACCCCATTTGTTAGAGCGATGCCAGATGAATATAAACTAGATACAAGTATTGACACTTTTACTGCTTACAAGATGTATATTGCATCCAAACCTTGGGTTGCAACTAACTACCTTCGTATGCCACAACGAAAACCTGATTGGATTTAATTTATGATGAGTAGTGATTTTATTTTTGTTGAAAAGTACGCGCCACAAAAAGTGGAGGATTGTATTTTACCAGAATCTCTGAAAAAGTTTTTTACTGAAGTAAAAGAATCTGCTAAAGTTCCCAATATGATTCTTTCTGGTCCACCAGGAATTGGAAAGACATCAACCATCAAGGCATTAGCAAATCAATTAGAACGAGATTTTATGGTAATCAATGGATCTGATGAACGATCCATTGATGTTATTAGAAATAAAGTTAAGAATTATGCTTCTACTTTGTCTCTATCAAATACTGGTAAAAAAATACTTTTAATAGATGAAGCTGACAATTTAACTCATGATGCTCAGCTAGCATTACGAGCTTCTATTGAAGAATTACAAAAAAATTGCACATTTATTTTTACATGTAACTACAAAAATAAATTAATTCCACCTTTGCACTCTCGTGCAGCTGCTATTGATTTTTCTATTCCATCTAAAGAAAAACCAAAGTTAGCTGCAGATTTCATGAAGCGAATTCTTTTCATTCTAGACACAGAAAAAATTGAATATGAGACTTCTGCTTTAGTTGCTATCATTAACAAGTATTTTCCAGATTTTAGGAGGACTTTGAATGAAATTCAAAGATATTCTTCTAGTGGAAAAATTGATTCTGGAATTCTAGCACAAATATCTGACATAAAAGTTTCTAACTTAATTAAGAATTTAAAAGATAAAAATTTTACAGAGGTTAGGAAGTGGGTGATCCAAAATATGGACAATGACCCAAATAAAATTTTAAGGAAGATTTACGATAATCTGTATGAATCTGCAGTAGAATCTACTATACCATCTGCTATTTTGATCATTTCTAAGTATCAGTATAGAAGTGCTTTCGTGGCAGATAATGAGATTAATCTCATTGCATGTTTGACTGAAATTATGTGTGAAGTAGAATGGAAGTGAATTATGAACTTAAAGATTGGATGAATTCCATTAACTTCACTAAAGAAAACTTAATAGAATCGGATCCAGAAAATATAAAGTTTTATCCACCATATATTGTTAATAAGTGTCTATCTTCTCATATTGATAGTATACTATTTGCGAATGAAATGAATATTAGTAATAATCTAGATAAAGATATGCAATATTTATTTTATCTAAATAGTTTGAGAAAAAAGAAGAGATTTTCTTCTTGGATCACTAAAAATAAGATAGAAAATTTAGAATATATAAAAAAATATTATGGTTATAATGACGAGAAAGCATCTCAAATTCTAAATATTTTAACTAAAGATCAAATTAATTTTATTAAAAAAAGACTTGATATCGGTGGAACGAAATGACTACTATAAATGAGCCCCAAGTAAATTGGACCCCAGACATGATGGTTGAGGTTACTTTATCTGAGCCAGATGATTTTTTGAAGGTTAGGGAAACACTCACAAGGATTGGCGTTGCTTCTAGAAAAGAAAAGAAGTTATATCAATCTGTTCATATTTTACATAAGCAAGGTAGGTATTATCTTGTTAGTTTTAAAGAGTTGTTTGCTCTAGACGGTAAACATGCAAATCTTACTGTAAATGATGTTCAGCGCCGAAATCGTATCATTAAACTTCTTTCCGATTGGGGATTAGTTTCTGTAGTCAATCCAGACAAGGTATCTGATATAGCACCATTAAATCAAATTAAGGTTCTACCTTATAAAGAAAAAGATGAATGGGTACTTGAAGCAAAATATTCTATTGGCAAAAAAGGAAGAACTCAAGATTCCGAATGAAAGTAGTGTAAACACTACTTTCATTTTTTTCCTTATGTGATATATAATATTGTTGGATGCCAATTGGGTCCAACAATATTATATCTCGCTTTTTAAGGAGGACCAAAAACATGAATACTTTAGTTCGCTATAACACTCAGAACATTGAAAAATTTCTAAATGATATTGAGAAATATTCAATTGGAATGGATGAGTGGTTTAATAGATTTGGGTCTTTGCACCAAACACAGACTAATTACCCACCTTACAATGTAATTAAAGAAAGTAATACAGAGTTTAGATTGGAGATAGCTCTATCTGGATTTAAGAAAAATCAAATTACTGTATATACTGAAAATAATAAATTGTATGTTGAGGGAACCAAAGAAGTCGATGAAGAAAAAGAATATGTACATCAAGGATTAGCACAGAGAGCTTTTACTCGTGCTTGGACAATATCTGATGATGTTGAAGTAAAAGAAGTTAAATTTGAAGATGGGCTACTAGACATAAAACTTGTCAAGGTAATACCTGAACACCAAAAAAGGAAAACTTGGTTTTAAATTGATTAAATTTCATGGGAGAAGTCGGTTGACTTCTCCCTTTTTTATTGCTATAATGGTCTGGAGAGCTATTTGTGAAATTATGGATGAAGAGACAATTGAAATTTATGATACTATATCATTAATTGTTTTACAGTCAAATCAAGTATTGATATCTAAAATTGAAGAAGTTTCTGCTGACATTGGGGAACCAAATTGTAGGTTAATTGATCCTTACATAATTAATTATGATAAAATCACTCAGAGTGCAACTCTTACTCAGTGGTTGATTCCATATACAAGTCAAAATATTTTTATGGTTAGTTCCGATAAAATTTTGACCATATCTGAACCAAAACAGCAAATCCTGGACAAATACAAAAATCTGCTAAAAAACTAATGCGTTGGTATACTAATGTAAAGCAACTTGGAAATCGAATTTATGTTCGAGGTTATGATAATGGAGAACATTTCAAAGATGTAGTTGAATACAAACCAACATTTTATGTAAAGACAGATAAGGAAACAGAGTATAAAACTCTTGATGGTTCTTATGTAAAACCCATTCAACCTGGTACGATTAAAGAATCAAAAGAGTTCGTATCCAAATATAAAGATGTAGATGGATTTGAAATTTTTGGAAATGAAACTTTTATCTACCAGTACATTTCTGATAATTATAATGGCGATCAAATTGATTATGACATAACTAAGATTAAGATCTTTGCAATTGATATTGAGTGCGCATCAGAAAATGGATTCCCAGATCCAAAAACATGCGACGAAGAAATTCTTTTGATAACAATTCAAGATTATACTACGAAACAAATTTTTACTTGGGGAACCAAAAAATTCTCGGAAAAGTTACAAGACCACAAGTATTTTTATTGCCATGATGAAACTCATCTACTTACTTCATTTTTAAATTACTGGCAAGAAAATACTCCAGAAATTGTCACTGGTTGGAATTGTCTATATTATGATTTCCCATATATTATTGGAAGAATGTATAGATTGATTGGGACAAAAGAAACTAAAAAGATGTCACCATATAATTGGATTTCAGATAGACAGGCTGAAGTAAGAAAAGATGAGTTTCAGACAGTCTATGATATTTTTGGGGTTTCAATTGTAGACTATTTTGATCTTTACAAGAAATATTCATTCAAAAAGCCTGAAAACTTTAGATTGGATACTATTGCATTTAATGAACTAGGTCAAAATAAACTTGACCACAGTGAGTATGAGACATTTAAAGATTTTTATGATAAAGATTGGGATACATTTGTCAAATATAATGTAATCGATACCGAACTTGTCAATAAATTAGAAGATAAACTACACATGATTGAATTGGCAATCATGCTTGCTTTTGACTCTAAAACTAATTTTGAAGATGTTTTCTATCAAGTTAGGATGTGGGATACTATTATTTACAACTACCTTCGCAGGAAAAAAATTGTAATCCCATTGAAAGAGGCAGCAAAAGAAAAGTCTGATAAATTTGTTGGAGCTTTCGTGAAGGAACCAGTTCCTGGATCTTATGATTATGTGGTTAGCATGGACTTAACTTCCCTATATCCACATATTATGATGGGACTTAATATTAGTCCAGATACATTAGTCAGGGAAAGATTCTCTAATATTTCTATTGATTCAGTTTTACAAAAGACCGTAAGTATACCTGAAGGTTTTAAGTATTCTGTCTGCCCTAACGGATCTATGTATAAAAAAGATCAAATGGGATTTCTTCCAGAACTTCTTGATAAAATGTTCCAGAAAAGGAAATTTTATAAAGATAAAATGAAAGAACTTAAGAAGGAATATGAGAAAACGCATTCTAACAAATTGAAAAAACAAATTTCAATGTATAGTGTAAAAGAGCAGTCTATTAAAGTATGCTTGAATTCATGTTATGGTGCGACTGGAAATCCCTACTTTAGGTTCTACGATCTGAGGAATGCAGAGGCAGTAACATATACTGGTCAACTTGCAATTAGATGGATTGAGAAAAAATTTAATGAGTATTTCAATAAAATTCTCAAAACAAATGAAGTAGATTATGTAGTTTACTGTGATACAGACTCTGCTTTCTTAAATATGAAGCCTTTAGTTGATTTTATCTTTAAAGGTAAGAACCCAACTAAATTAGAAATTATTGATTTTCTTGATTCTATTTTTTCTACAAAAATTCAAGATTATGTAGATAATTCATATAAAGAGCTAGCAGAATACTTGAATGCATATGCTCACAAACTTCATATGAAGAGGGAGAAAATTACAGATAGAGCGGTATTCATCTCTAAAAAAAGATATATTGCTAATGTCTGGGACAATGAAGGAGTCAGATATTCTGAACCTGAATTAGCAATGACTGGAGTTGAAGCTATTCGGTCTTCTACCCCCGCTTTCTGTAGAAACAAGATCAAACAGGCTATCAGATTGATCATGTCTTCAGATGAAAATGAAATGATAGATTTTATTGCTGAAACTAAAAAAGAGTTTTTTAAATTGACACCAGAAGAGGTTTCGTTCCCAAAATCTATCAGTGAAGTTGCAAAATTCATGTCTAGTTTGTCGATGTATCAAAAAGGAACTCCAATACATGTAAGAGGTGCGATTCTATATAATCATTACATTAAAGATAAAAAACTACAAAGGAAATATTCTATAATTAAGAATGGAGAAAAAATTAAATATTGTTATCTAAAACTTCCTAATCCAATCCATCAAAATGTAATTTCATACATTCAAAAATTGCCACCAGAATTTGAGTTGCAAAAATACATTGACTATGATATGCAATTTGAGAAAACATTTTTGAATCCTCTTAAATTAATCTTGGACATTATTGGGTGGAAAATTGAGAAACAAAATACCCTTGATTCATTTTTCTTTTGATGCTATACTACATTCAATTACAGGAGACACATGGATTTTCTTAAAGATATTGTAAAAGAAATTGGTGGTGAGTATACACAGCTCGCTTCCGACATTGATGAGACTGAGAGTTATGTTGATACAGGTTCATATATTTTTAATGCACTGGTTTCAGGTAGTGTATTTGGTGGCGTATCTGGGAATAAAATTACTGCTATTGCTGGAGAGTCTTCTACTGGAAAGACTTTTTTCTCTCTCGCCGTGGTTAAGAACTTTCTTGATACTCATGCCAATGGTTATTGTCTCTACTTTGACACTGAGGCTGCTATTACTAAATCTCTATTAGAATCTCGTGGAATTGATACTTCTCGTCTGGTGGTTGTTAATGTTGTTACTGTTGAAGAGTTTCGTGGAAAGGCGCTCAAAGCAGTAGATCTTTACATGAAAAAACCTGAAGCAGAACGCAGTCCCTGCATGTTTGTGCTAGACTCTCTGGGAATGCTTTCTACGAGTAAAGAGATCAATGATGCTTTGAACGATAAAGAAGTTCGTGATATGACCAAATCACAACTGATTAAAGGGGCATTCCGTATGCTTACCTTGAAACTTGGTCAAGCAAATATTCCCATGATCGTTACTAATCACACTTATGATGTTATCGGAGCTTATGTACCAACTAAAGAAATGGGTGGAGGTAGTGGACTCAAGTACGCAGCATCTACGATCATCTATCTCAGCAAAAAGAAAGAAAAGGATGGAACAGAAGTGGTCGGCAATATTATCAAAGCTAAGACTGCTAAGTCGCGTTTAAGTAAAGAAAACAAAGATGTTGAAGTCCGTTTGTATTATGACGAGCGCGGCCTTGATCGTTATTATGGTCTTCTGGAACTTGGTGAACTTGGTGGACTCTGGAAGAATGTAGCAGGACGATATGAAATGGAAGGTAAAAAAATCTATGGGAAACAGATTCTTGCAAATCCTGAAGAATACTTTACCGAAGAAGTAATGCAAAAATTAGATGACATTGCAAAAGAAGAATTTAGTTATGGTACTTGATGGAAAAGATTGAGTTTTTGATTTTAAGGAATTTAATTTACAATGAAGAGTATACTAGAAAAGTATTGCCATTTTTAAAAGAAGAATATTTCCAAGATTACAATCAAAAAATAATCTTTGTCGAAATCAACTCTTTTATACAAACATACAATAAATTGCCAACAAATGAAGCTTTACTAATTGAAGTAGAAAACAGGACAGATCTCAACGAATCTTCTTATAAAGAAATTGTATCAACCATCAATGCAATAGATAATGTTCCATCTGAATTGCAGTGGTTGATTGATGTAACTGAAAAGTGGTGCAAAGATAGAGCAATTTATCTTGCTCTCATGGAATCAATTCAAATTGCAGATGGAAAAGATGAGAAGAAAAACAGAGACTCTATCCCATCCATCCTTTCAAATGCATTAGGAGTGAGTTTTGACAATCATGTTGGACACGATTATTTACTAGATTACGAATTAAGGTATGACTCATATAACAAAAAAGAAAACAAACTATCTTTTGATCTTGAATATTTTAACAAAATTACCAACGGCGGCCTCTCTCCTAAAACTCTTAATATCGCACTTGCTGGTACAAATGTCGGCAAATCTTTATTCATGTGCCATATGGCTGGCTCCTACTTGCTCCAGGGGAAAAATGTATTGTACATTACGCTTGAAATGGCAGAAGAGAAAATTGCTGAGCGAATTGACGCAAATCAAATGAATATCAATATTCAAGATATTAAAGATCTATCCAAGTCTACCTTTGAAAATAAAATTAATTCTATTTCAAGAAAGACACAAGGATCTTTGATTATCAAGGAATATCCAACTGCATCTGCTCATGCTGGACACTTCAAAGCATTATTGAATGAATTGTCTTTAAAGAAATCATTTAAACCGGATGCTATCTTTATTGATTACCTTAACATCTGCGCATCAAGTAGGTATAAAGGTAATATATCAGTAAATTCGTATTCTTATGTTAAATCTATTGCTGAGGAACTAAGGGGACTTGCAGTTGAATTTAATGTTCCAATCATGAGTGCCACCCAAACTACTAGATCTGGATTTGCATCATCTGATCCAGAGTTGACCGATACCTCCGAATCTTTTGGTTTGCCTGCGACTGCTGATTTTCTTTTTGCTTTAATTTCTACTGATGAATTAGAACAATTAAATCAAATACTTGTAAAACAACTAAAAAATAGGTATAGTGATAAATCTATGCATAAAAAGTTTGTCGTAGGAATAGATCGAGCAAAAATGCGTTTATATGATGTAGATCAGTCTGCACAAAAGGACATACTTGACTCTGGGCAAGAAGAGGAGTATAATGACGAAGAACACCAATCTGATTTGAAGAATAAATTTAGGAGTTTTACATTCTGATGGAAAAAGTACAAAAAATTGATAGCGACAAGTATATTGACTTTGTTCGCCAAACTACAAGTCCTGCTAGTAGCAACACTGAAAGTTTGATTTCTCGTATCGTTGAACTTGAAACTTCTTCTGGTGCCGATACTCCTCGACTTCTGACTGCTGCTTTTGGTATGAGTGCAGAGGCAGGAGAATTTACTGAAGTGGTAAAGAAAGTTTTCCTACAGGGGAAACCATATACTCAAGAAACTGAATTTCATCTAAAGCGCGAACTTGGTGACATCTGTTGGTATCTAGCTCAGGCTTGTATGGCACTTGGTACTAATTTCGATGAAATTCTTCAAATGAATTACGAAAAACTGAGTGCTCGTTATCCTGATGGTACTTTTGATGTTTATCGTTCCGAAAATCGTGTAGAGGGAGATCTATGACCAAAGAAACTGGAGTAACTATTACAATTGATGCTCGTACCGCAGCAGCAGTTCGCCAAGTTCTATTTGAATCACAAAAGGGATACACTTATAATGAATTTAGCGTTCCTCCTCGTGTTGCTGATATTCGTTCTGTGATTGTACAACTTGATAAAGAGATTGAAAAAAATACTCTTTGATTTGAACCTCCTTCCAGGAGGTTTTTTTATAAATAGTAAAAAATATAATTAAAAAATGAAGACTTTCTCTCAATTTTTAGACGAGGCTAAAATAGACTGGAATGCTGGTCCTAGAGCAAAAGCAGAAAGAAAGTTATCTTCTCTAGGTAGAGATATGCGTACAGCTAACCCAAATCAAATGGTTAATATAGCTAATCGCGTAAAACAAATGAGATCTAAAATTTCATTAGAAAATGAAAAAAATCCACCACCACCACAGAAACGAGGTATAAGTGGAATTGCAAGAGGTGGAGTACCACAAACCCCAAAAGATGGTCCAAAAGCGCCTAGAGACCCAAGATTGGGTCCAACTGCACAACAAAGAGCATCGGATGCATCAGCTAACAGAATGGTAGGTTCTGTTGAAAAGGGAGCAACAGTTGTTAGAAGAAATTCAGACGGAACAACAACTAGAGTTGCTGCCAATTTTACCAGAGATCCCATTAATATTAGATCGGATGCTACAAGACAGGAAAGGAGATCTAATAGTAGTAGAACAACAGATAGACCAGAAGTTGGTAGATGGAGAACTGACCGTTCTGCAGAAAATGCACCAGATACATTTAGAAGAAAAAATAGATAAAATAAATAAGTAAGGAATTCCTAACAAGAATGAAAAAGTTTTCGCAATTTATATTAGAATTTCGTGGCTCCAGAGCATCAGAAAAGGCGTATCGTCTTGGATTAAATTCTGATGGCCATGGAAACTGGGTAGACAGAAGTGGTAAGGTAGTAGCACAAACTGTCGGTGGTGATCTTGAGATGATTCGGAAAAAGAGTCCAACACCAGAAAAAGCGGAGCCAGGTCCAGCTGGACCAAAAGTACCACAGAGAGTAATTGAGCCACCACCTGCTCCAGCTGAAAGAAAAGGTATTGCTCCACCAAAAGAAGAACCTACGCCACCAGAAATAGAGCAAGATCTTCCACTTACTATAGTGTTTGCTAAATTCAATCCACCTTCATTAAAACACGAGAAATTAATTCGAAAGGCAAAAGAAATTTCAGCTGGTGGTGAACTTAGAATATATCCATCTAGAATGCAGGATAATGAAAAGAATCCACTCGATCCTGCTTCTAAGATTAAGTATATGAGAAAGATGTTTCCAGACATCAAAGATAATATCGTTAATGATAAAGATATGAAAACTATTTTTGATGTATTGATGGCAGCAAACGAAGATGGATACGATAAAGTAAATATTATTGCTGGATTAGATAGAGTATCCGAATTTGAAAGACTTTCTGGTCAACACAATGGAAAACTTTATAATTTTGATGAAATAAATGTAATACCTTCTGGTCCAACTGATCCAGATGCAGAAAGTTCATCCTCAAGTTTAAGGAAAGCCGCAATACAAAATGATTTCAATAAATTTAGAGTTGGTATACCTAAAAAAATAAAAGATAAAGATGCTCAGGCTTTGTTTTTTGCTGTCCAAAGATCTATGTTAGGTAAAGGACAGGAAGCACAACAAGAGCCGCAAGACATAGCAGAAGTTTGGAAATATGCACCAGAACTTGATCCAAAAGGGTTAAGAGAACAATATTATCAAGAAAACATTTTTAGAATTGGCGAAAGAGTCCAAAACTTAAATACTGGATTGATTGGAGAAGTAATTCGTAGGGGACCAAATTATTTGATATGTGTAACGGAAGATAATATAATGTTTAAATCTTGGATTAAAGATGTCACTGAATGGACTGATGTATCTGGAGTTCCTGCGGACCAAAGATTAGTCGGGACAGATGAACTTAGGAACTATACTATGAAAATGACAGGTACTACCAAGATCAAAAACTTTATTCAAAAATATAAGAGAAGCTTAAAGAAATAATAAATAAATGTATAGGTTTTAATAATTTATACAAATGTCTGATCGTATCGTAGAAAGTCTAAATGAAATGAAACAGATTTATTTGGAATCTGTTTCAGGTAATGTCATTTTAAATAGAGATGAATATCTAGAGTATGTTGAAGAAAAGTATAGTAAATCAAAAAAAGAAGACGAAGACGAAAAGGAAAATGACAAAGAAGTAGAAGAGAAAGACGAAGAAGAAGAGGAAGACGAAGAAGAGAAACCAAAAAGATGGTGGGATGATGATGGCGATGGAGTTGGATATGAAAAAGATGAAGTAAAAGGTAAATTTAAGAAGAAAGCCAAAAAAGTTGACGAGTCATTCTCAGACTGGAGACATGATTTATATGAAGCAATAGGTGACATTGAAGATGAAATTGAAGGGTCAAAGCAAAAACAAATTAAAGAAAGATCAAATATTCATAATAAAATTGATATTAACCCAAATGTAAATATAGGTGAGCAGGTAGAGTTATCAGAAGAATATATCGAGGAAGTAATTGATATTGCTGCTCAATATTTTTATGATAGAGGATTGAATGATGAAGGTCTTGGTATGGTAATTGAAGATCTTGGCCACGAAAAATTCCTTGAGTATGTATTCTATATTTCCGAAGATTTTATGTTGACTGAGGCAAGAGCTGCCAAGAGAAGAAAAGGTGGAAAATCATATGAAGAAATAAAAGCAGAAATTGACGCTAGAGAAGCAGCCAAAACCAAACCAACAGCAGCAAAAAAAGTTACAGTTTCCCAAGGAAACGATTCAGTAGAAAAAGCAGTTAAGACTCAACCTAAGTCTAGACCAGCTCTTGATGCTTTAGCTAGAGGTATAACTTCTGCTACTAAATTTGTACAAGCAGGCATAGAAAGAGATCGTGCTGCTAGACAAGGACTTTCCACCGCTGCAAAACAGACTGCACAAACTGCTGGAAGAGCTGTTTCTGGTGCTCGTAAAGCTGGCTCTGAACTAAGGAAGCCATTTGAAACACCAGCAGGTAGAAATGTTCAAGCAGCTCTAATTAAGGGAGCAAGGAGAGCAACTAAAGCCGTTGTAGATACTGCTGCAAGGGAAACCGCAAAAAGAAGAGTTGGAGTTAAAGAGGAAATCGAAGCATTCCTTCTAGAAAAATCAGAAAGTCAACAGCAACAAAAATTGTTTGGTCTTGCACTTTCTGTAAAAAGAGGTGAAACTCCAAGATCTGAAGTGAGTCAAGCAGTTCTTGATATTGTTGATAAAATGTCTGAAGCGGAAATTCGCAAATTTGCGAAAACTTCACATGAAGGACTTCCCAAAAAAGTAGAAGACTGATATGTCTATTACATTTAATGAATTTATACTGGAAGCAAATATTGCTGGGTCTAGACCTAGGCCCAGAGGTAGTGATGTACTAACTCCTGCAGAAAGAGCCAGAGTTAGTACTAGACGAGATCGTTCTCCTATACAAAAAACGGGAGGTGGTGTTTCGTATGTTACTGTTGCTCCAGAAACTGAATCACCAAAGAAGCCACAGAAACCGATCTCTACTCCTTCTAGTGAGTATACTCAAAAGTGGCTTCCGGGGTTTCCAGCACCAAAAGATTTAAAAGTGAAGCCACATAAAAAACCAAAATTGAACAAACCAGATAAAAGATCTAAATCACCAAAAGTCAGATCAACTCAACTTAAATTGAAATTGAAAGAATTTATAAATTTATACAAAAAAAGCACATTGGTTTCCTAAATATCTTTGGATTACATCCAAAAAATATTAAGGAGGACATTATGGGAGTATTAGTAGAAGTTGTAAAACCACTTCTTTTTGCTGCATTAAATTCTTGTCATACAAAAAGACTTGTATGTGAACTTTTAGATCGTTATGTACAAACTACAGACAATGATGTTGATAATTTGATTTCTAATACAGTTAGAACCGCACTTTTAAAAAATTGCTGATATTTAAATTATATTAAAAAGGGAGAGGATTTTTGGCCTCTCCCTTTTTTATTAAACATCATAACAACATAAATATTCTATAGATTAAATAGTTTTTAAAGGTAAAACGAATGGCACTCTGGGGAAATAACGACAACATTTTATCAAATGGAAAAGTTTGGCTAAATTATACCACAGGAATTGTAACTGCTACTGGAACTAATTTTGGTGGAGCAGGTCAAGCATCAGCTGGAGACATCATCAGATTTGGTGTTGTTGGTGGAACATATTTCGGTGACGCAGTAATTGTTGGTATTGCCAGTACAACTCAACTTTCTATTGGATCAACTGCAAATCTCAGTGGGGCAGCTATTGCTAACACTGATTTTAGTGTATCACAACTTCCAAAATATCTAATTGTTGATAGTCAATATAGCCAGACTCATACAAACTACGAGCCATATGTAGCTGGTGTTTCTACCGCTGGAATTGCTGCAGCTCAAAATACTAAGTATTCCCCTGCTCATGGTGGATGGGTAGGAATTATGACTTATGTTGATTCACAAGGCCAATACAGAGTTAAGACTGAAACATTCGTTGCAATGTCTGGTATTCAAACAGGTAACGCTCCACTATATGATGCAAATCCATTAGTGTGATAATATATGTTATTTAATGAACTGAATGAGGATAATTTTCTTTTATTTGCTATTAAAAATTACGAGAACCCTCAAGCAGTAACGAAAGAAGATTTTGAAAAAGATTTAAATCATTTTAAGTATATAAAAAGATTACTTAGAAGATATAGAAATACAGGTGTGCTAAAAACACACCTTTTAATTAATCATTTTATAATACTTTATAATATTTTTGGTGATGCGACCACTCCCATGCTATTTTTTAAAATTGATAAGGATCTCTGGTCTTACATGAAAACCTTTGTTGTCTTTTTTGATAGATTACCTGAATATCCAAAGGGGTATATACATGACATTCCAATAGATGATTTTTGTATGTCACAACTAGAAATAATTACAAATGAGTAAGTTAGACAAGATTATACAATTAATAAGAGAAAATATGGTAGCAAATGCTTCTGGGCAAGGTGGAGCATTTGGTGGCAGCTCACCTGCAGAAGGACCAACTGCTGGATTTGACCCAAAAACTGAATTGGGGGCGTTTCGTAGAACTATCGGTGGTTTAGTTGATAGGAGATCAAAAACCTATAGTAAAAAATACGAAGCTTGGCTTAAATCAATGGGATTACTCTGAATTCTAAATATTATTAAAGGTTATTTGTTGGTGAGTTACTGTAAAAACAATACTAACAATGTCAGACGAATCAATAAAATTAGCTGTACTAGAGCAAAAACTTTTGGATTTTTCTAACATAGTACATAAACTGGATGATGCCATTCAAAAATTAAGCGAAGTTAATACAAATATAACCAGAATGCTTGCTGTTCATGATGAAAGAATTGAACAGTGTAATAAGTCTGACAGTATTTTAATAAAAATGATAGATGAAATTAAGAGAGAAAATATTGATGATCATCAACAAGTAATAAAAAGAATAGAATCAATAGAAGAAAAAGTACTAGAAATCAATAAAATAAAGTGGATGACTGTTGGATGTGGAGTTCTTTTGACGATTCTTGCTGCATCATTGTCCAGTTTAGCTTCTGGTTGGTGGACACCAAGTGAAATGCAACAACACAATAGAATGCGAATGGAATCAAAGTATTAGATTGACAGGGTGGGGGTTCCATGCTATGATTGAAACCTCCGAAGAATTAGATTATGGATTTGATTGATGACAAATATATCAATCTAATATCAACACGATTGGTAAAATTTACTAAAAAGAATTCAAATCTTTATAATTGTAGGTGTAACATTTGTGGGGACTCACAGAAAAACAAATCTAGGGCAAGAGGATATTTTTATTCAGTAAAAAACAATACAAATTATAAATGCCATAATTGTGGCGTCAATATATCTTTAAACAATTATCTAAAACAAATAGATCCAATATTACATCAAGAATATTGCTTAGAAAAGTATTCATCTGGATTTACTGGTAAAAATTTTACAGCTGAAGCACCAAAGTTCAATTTCAAAAAACCAGTATTTAAAAAAACTTTAAATTTACCTAAAGCAAGTGAAAACAGCATTGCCAAATCATATTTGGAAAATCGCAAATTAAATTCAGACAATTTTTACTATGCTGAAAAATTTAAAGAATGGACAAATACAGTACATGAAACATTTGACCAAAAAAGTTTGAAGTACGAAGAATCTAGAATTGTCATTCCTCTTTATTATAAAAAACAACTAATAGGATTTCAAGGTAGATCTATCGGTCCAAGTCAAATCAAATATATTACAATTATGTTGGAAGAAGACGCCCCAAAAATATATGGGTACGATGGAGTAAATTTGGACAAACCAGTCTATGTTATAGAAGGACCTTTTGACTCGACATTTATTCAAAATTCTGTTGCTATGTGTGGGTCTGATTTGAATTTAAAAGATCTAAATATTTCTCACCCAGTATATGTTTATGACAACGAACCTAGAAATCAAGAAATTCATAAAAGAATAGAATCTAGAATTGAGTCTGGGGAATCTATTGTAATATGGCCAAGTTTAATTAAAGAAAAAGATATAAATGATATGGTTTTATCTGGACTTAATGTCCAATCTGTGATAGAATCCAATACCTATTCTGGACTAGTAGCAAAATTAAAATTTAACGAATGGAAGAAAGTATGACCAACGGAATTAAAGTTCAAAAGAGAAATGGATCAATTGAGTCATTAGATCTCGATAAGATGCATTTAATGGTTGAGGAGGCTTGTAGGGGCCTCTCTGGCGTTTCTGCGTCTCAAGTTGAAATGCAGTCTGGTATTCAATTTTATAGTGGAATTACCACTGCAGAAATTCAAGAGATTTTAATTAGAAGTGCCAGTGATCTCATTGACTTAGAACATCCAAATTATCAGTATGTTGCTGCTAGGTTGTTGATGTATGCTACTAGAAAGAGTATCTTTGGTGGTATGAAGGATATTCCACATCTAGAATATCATATTAATAATTGTGTTTCTTTTAAAGTATACGATCATGAAGTATATGATCAATATTCAAAAGAAGAGATTGATAAGATCAATTCTATGATTGATCATGATCGTGATTTCATCTTTACTTATGCAGGTCTCAGGCAGGTAGTAGATAAGTATTTGGTTCAGGATCGTAGCACTGGGAAATTATACGAAACTCCCCAGTTCATGTATATCATGATTGCATTAACGATGTTTTCTAATTATCCAAAAGAAACACGATTATCTTACATAAAAAAATACTATGACGCAATCTCCAGACACAAAATCAACATCCCAACACCAATCATGGCGGGAGTGCGAACTCCGCTTAGACAATTTGCTAGCTGTGTCCTTGTTGATGTTGATGACACCCTCGATAGTATCTTTAGTAGTGATATGGCTATTGGCAGATATGTTGCACAGAGGGCGGGGATCGGCATCAACGCTGGTCGAATCCGTGGCATCAACAGTAAAATCCGAGGGGGAGAAGTTCAACACACGGGTGTTGTACCATTTCTCAAGAAGTTTGAAGCAACTGTCAGATGTTGTACGCAAAATGGCATACGAGGTGGATCCGCGACAGTCCACTTCCCAATCTGGCACCAAGAAATAGAAGACATTATTGTTCTCAAAAACAATAAGGGTACTGAGGATAATCGTGTTCGTAAACTAGATTATTCTATCCAGTTCAGTAAACTATTTTATGAGAGGTTCATTAAAAATGAAGAAATCACGCTTTTCTCTCCAAACGATGTACCTGGACTGTATGATAACTTTGGATTATCTACATTTGATGATCTCTATGAGTCTTATGAAAATAATCCGTCTATTCCAAAGAAAAAGGTCAAAGCACAAGAACTAATATTGAATGTGCTAAAAGAAAGGGCAGAAACTGGTCGAATTTACATTATGAATATCGATCATTGTAATTCCCATAGTTCTTATAAAGATCAAATTACAATGAGTAATTTGTGCCAAGAAATCACCGAACCCACTACACCAATTCAGCATATTGATGATGATAATTATGCGGAGATTGCCACTTGTATTCTTTCTGCCATTAATGTCGGGAAGGTGAAGTCCGATGAAGAATTGGAAGAGCTATGTGACCTTACAGTTCGTTCTTTGGATGAGATTATTGAATATCAAGAATATCCAGTAAAAGCAGCGGAGAACTTCACAAAGCGTCGTAGGTCACTTGGTATTGGATATATTGGCCTTGCTCATTATCTTGCTAAACTTGGATTCAACTATGACTCTCAAGAAGCATGGGATGCGGTTCACGGACTTTCTGAGAGCTTCCAATATTATCTGCTAAAGGCATCCAATCAACTTGCTAAAGAAAAAGGATATTGCGAATATTTCGGTCGTACTAAGTATGCTGATGGGATTTTACCAATCGATACATACAAAAAAGAAGTAGATGAAATTTCTTCAGTAGGACATCAACATGACTGGGAATCTCTTAGGTCATCTATCCTGGAACATGGACTCCGACATTCAACACTGTCCGCACAGATGCCATCGGAGAGCAGTTCCGTTGTGTCAAATGCCACCAATGGCATCGAGCCTCCTAGAGGATTCTTGTCCATTAAGAAAAGCAAAAAAGGTCCACTCAAACAGATTGTTCCACAATATCATGCTCTTAAAAACAATTATACGCTACTTTGGGACATGGAGTCTAATCGTGGTTATATTAATATTGTTTCTGTGATGCAAAAGTTCTTTGATCAGGCAATTTCTGGAAATTGGTCCTATAATCCAGAGCACTACCCAGATAATGAGGTTCCTGTTTCAGTTATGGCGAATGATCTATTGACCACATATAAGTATGGCCATAAGACGGCATATTACCAAAATACTTATGATATTAAAACTGATGAGGTAGTAGAACAACCAAAACAAGAGCTAGACTCATTGTTAGATGAAATTATGAATTCAGATGAAAGTGAATGCGAGAGCTGTAGTGTTTAATTTGTTTAAATATTCAATGTGAATGGAGACTAGTATGCAATTTAAAATTTCTTCAATAGAAGAGGAAACTAAAATTAAAGGAATGACGGTTTTTAATACAGAAAAAGTTAATACCAAAAAACAGCCAATGTTTTTTGGTCAACCATTAGGAATTCAAAGATATGATTCATACAAGTATCCAGTTTTTGATAGGCTTACTACACAGCAACTAGGTTATTTCTGGAGACCTGAAGAGGTCTCCCTCCAGAAAGATCGTGGCGACTATCAAACTCTTCGTCCAGAACAAAAGCATATCTATACTTCTAATTTGAAGTATCAGATCATGCTTGATTCTGTCCAGGGTCGTGGTCCTGGTATGGCATTTATTCCATATTGTTCCCTACCAGAACTGGAAGCATGTATGGAAGTATGGGGATTTATGGAGATGATCCATAGTCGTTCTTACACTTACATCATCAAAAACATTTATTCAGATCCCTCTGATGTATTTGATACTATTATTGGTGATGAGCGTATTCTAGAACGCGCTAAGAGTGTTACTGAGTCTTATGATGACTTTATTAATTCAGCACAAAGTTATGGTATATCTAATGATTGGATATACAGACTTGAAGGAGTAGAAAACGCAAAGGAGACACTCAATGAAGTTAAACGAAAACTCTACAGAGCAGTCGCAAATGTTAATATTCTTGAAGGTATTCGCTTCTACATTAGTTTTGCTTGTAGTTTCGCCTTTGGTGAACTTAAGCTTATGGAAGGATCCGCTAAAATCATTAGTCTCATTGCAAGAGACGAAAACCAACACCTAGCACTTACTCAGAACATTTTGAATAAGTGGAGAGAAGGTGATGATCCTGAAATGCAAAAAATTGCAAAGGAAGAAGAAGAGTGGGTCTATAAAATGTTTGATCGTGCTGTAAACGAAGAAAAGCGTTGGGCGGATTATCTATTTAAAGATGGTAGTATGATCGGACTTAATGATAAACTTCTTCAGCAATATGTAGAATGGGTTGCAAATCGTCGCATGAAAGCAATTGGCCTTAAGCCAGTTTATGATATTCCAGCAAAAAACAATCCACTTCCTTGGACCGAACATTGGATTTCTTCCAAAGGACTACAAGTCGCTCCACAAGAAACGGAGCAGGAAACATATATTGTCGGTGGACTGAAACAAGACATGAAAGAAGATACATTTGCTAGCTTCAAATTGTAATTTAAAACTGAGGTTGAATGTTATATAAATAAATATAACTCTACCTCAGTTTCAAATGGATAATTATATTCTTTATTATTATTTAAGGGAGGACTTTAGTTCTCCCTTTTATGTTGGTTATGGTAAACCAAGAAGAATACACGCAAAGCATTTGAGAAGTAATGGGGCAAATCTATTGCCACCAAGAGAAAGAAGATGGGTCGTAAAATCTGGATTAACTAAACAAGAAGCAATAGAACTTGAAGTAAAGCACATAGCACTTTGGAAAAGAGAATGTGATGGTGGAGTTTTATTAAATCAAAATCTTGGTGGAGAAGGAAAACCAGGAGGACAAAAAACTAAAGGATTTAGTGGTAGAAAGCATAGTGAAGAAAGTAAAAAGAAAACTTCATTAAAAGTTGCTGGTAAAAATAATCCAAGAGCAAAGAAATACATCTTCATTTCTCCACATGGTAAAAAATACATTATAGAAGGTGGTGTTAAAAAGTTTTGTAAAGAAATAGGAATAACTTATGATGCGGTTTTAGGAAAGAAGAGCAAGAATACAAAAGGTTGGACTATATTAAACGCATAAGCTCCCTTTTTTAATAAATATATAAAGACAAACAAGAATTTTTTTGTATAACAATGTCAAAATACTACTTAACAGAAGCTTACGGTGAGCTTTATAACCCAAGAAAAGCTGATGAGACATTCTATGAGAATCTAAGATTCGTAGACTATCTCATGCAAGAAGAGATTGAAGAGGTTATGGAATCTCTTCTTTGGGAGTTTATGGATTATGGTAATACTTTAGATGAATCCTATGGTTTAATTGAAAATGCTTTTTCTGATGTAATTCTAGAAGGAGTATTAACTGAAGCTAGAATGAGTCCACGACAAAAAGCTGAAAGAGCTGCAAGGGTCGGAGCAGAAAGACAAGAAACTCTAAAACAAGTTTCTGGTCAAAAAGCAACTCAAAGAAGAGAGGCCAGAAAGGCTGCTGTTGTTGGTGGTCTTAAGAAAGCCAAAGAGACCGTAGGTAAAGCAGCAACTGGTGCTGGATCTGCTGCAATGGGAGCGTTGAGAGCGGGTAAGAAGGCTGCTACTGGCGCATATGATCGTGCTAAGGGTCTTCCTGGTAAAGCCATGGCTGCCCTCAAGGGACTTGCTCGTAAAGGCGCTGCTGCTGCTATCAAGTCAGGTAGATCAACTGAAAGAGCAGGAAAAGAAGCAGAAAGAACTACAGTAACTACAACTTCCACTTCTGGTGGTGGTCGTGGCGCAGCTCCATCCACTCAAACTACAGTAGAAAAGTCAGGTGGATCTAAGCGTAGAGCAGTCGGTGGTTTATTACAAAAAGCTGGAAAGGCACTTGCTGGGAAACTAAAAGCTAAACCAGACCGTATGACCAGAGGTGAATACGAAGAAAGAAAGGCTGGTAGAGCAGCTGCTGCTAGTGCTTCCGTTGGAAGTGTTGCACCAACTACACCAAAACCAGAAGCAAAGAAGCCTGAACTTGGATTTAAAAAATTACAATCATCTGGGCAAAAGCCAGTATATAATCCAGCTGCAGCAAATCGCAGTGAAAAAAGAAGAACAGGTGGAAAACTCCCTGCCTCTAGTGCTTTGACTCCTTGGAACAAAGGTCCAGATAAGAGCGGAAAGCAATCCACTGCTCCTAGTACAATTCAAGCACAAAGAAGAAATCAAATTAGATTAGCAAGAACACAAAGAGAAGAATTTGAGCTTCTAGCACAATATATTCTAGAAGATTTCATCAATGAAGGTTATGCAAATACTTATGAGGATGCTCTCGAAATTCTAGAGAATCTTTCAGAACAGTCTATTGTAGAACTTACTGAAATGTACCTAGAAGGCTGATTGCCAACAGAAAAGGGAGCCGAGGCTCCCTTTTTTATTATTCGGATTTAATTACTATTCCGTAGATGTTATCTTTTTCTGAACTGAAAAATTTACCTTCTACATTAGTATTATAATAGTCTTCTCTTAAAATTACATCTCGTTTAAATTGCTCCATGGTTTCATAGAAACTCATGGATTTTTTGTGTGGACAAAGATATAATATTTCACGAAGAAATTTATCTTTGCCTAATAACTTTACATCTTCTATCAATTCATCACAAGATCCAAAGTAATCTCTCCAGTTACTTTCTTTTTTCTTTCTTCTTCCTGTTTTTCTATCTTTTCTTCTTTCCCAAAAAGTTTTCTTTCCGATATATTTTTTTTCGTTTTCCAGATTGGTGATAAGATATACAAATCCTTCCATGCCATCTGGCACTTCATCAATAACTGTTCCTTTTATGTTCCACACTTGACAACCTCACCACTATGGCTTATTATGACATTGAATCAAAAATTATTTATGTTCGACGATCCAATGGAAACTCTAGTCACAGACATTAGAGACTGGAGTATTAAAAGATTTTCTAAATTGAGTAAGAAAAATCAAATTGAAAATGCAATGGCATTACAAGAAGAATTTTCTGAGTGGTTATCTTCGAATTTGGATGATGACATCGAAATCATCACATTGAATTGACAAATTCTAAATAATCACTTATAATGTAAAATCCCTATTATGAGTGGGGTATTTATTATTAGATTTTGAGTGACAATTAGAGCCGTGGAAAGTGCCCTCCGAGAGGAGTGGTGTACCCCCTTTCTATACGGATGTAGAGTTCTATTAAAATTAATGCAACAATTCTTTACTGTAGCCCTGCCTGTTTTGGCATCGGTTACAACCAATGTGGCAACACTGCCTGTATTTCCTCCTTTGACGACACCTCCGGTGCCGTTTTCTGTTATTAAGGAGTTTGAAACTACGACAGCGACCAAAGAGGTTGCTCCCGAAAAGCCAAAAGAGAAAAGGCTAATTTGTAAAGGGTGTAATGAACATGAGAATGCTACCCTGGCATTTTTCCAGGATCGTGGTATTAAAGACAGAAACGCCCTTGCTACCATCATGGGTAATATTCGTCAGGAATCAACTTTTATTCCTAACATTTGTGAAGGTGGTAGTAGGACTCAGTACCATCACTGCGGTCGTGGTTATGGTCTGATCCAATGGACATCTGCCGATCGTTATTATGGATTGGGTGATTTCGCTAAGAAGTTTGGTGGTTCTCCATCAGCACTTCCAACGCAACTTCGTTATCTAACGACTGAAGTTCAATGGAAACGAATTGAAGACAGGATGAAAACTCCTGGTAAGTCTATCAATCGTTACATGGACTATGCGTATAGTTGGATTGGTTGGGGGCATCATGGTGCTCGCACATCGTATGCTCATGAATATGCTTCCAAACTGATCACGGTAGAAGTTTGATATATAGGGGGAGTATTTAACGCTCCCCCTTTCTTATGTCAATAGATAATCTCCCAGATTCAGAAAAAGATGCGGTAGATATAATTGCTAAAGCAGGTTACTTGAAAGCATCTAATGATAAATTGGAAGTATCATTAGAATCATCAAATACGATTAATATTCAACCTAAAGGGAATGTATTTGGTGCAAAAATCAAAGTAGAAGAAAATGGAGATATATCACCCACATTAACATTTGACACAAAAAAACTTCGAAATAAAAAAGATAGAATTGATATAGAAGGAACAGTAGATGCTGCCTTAAAAGATTTTTGGGAAAACAAAAATGTTTAAACTTTTTGAAGTCAAAGAAGGAAAATTAAAAGTTTTACCAGCAATAGGAATAAAAAATATTAAAGGATTTTTTATTGGTTCTATAGTTATTATAATAATTGCTTCTTTATCTGGTTGGATGAATATTAATGAAAAAGAGTTGTGGAAGATATATCATCTTTTAATTGAAAGATTAAATTTAAAACAAGAAATTCCAGAAATAATCGATAACCAAAAAAGAATAGATGCAAAAGTAGAACTTGAAGTAGATATGGCATTGACAAAAGTTACTCCAGAATATGATAGAATTATAAATGAGGCAGATAAAAAATATAAGCCCATATACAATGAACTTGACATAGACAAATCAGTGTGTTACACTGATGAATGTAAATCACTTGGTGGAGAAATGAGGTTATGTGCTCCATGGGTTGACAGCTGCAATAAACAATGATATACTTCTTACATCCTCGTTTGGCGTAATCGGTAGCCGCAGCGGTCTCAAAAACCGCTTCTGAAAGGAGTCCCAGTTCGAGTCTGGGAACGAGGACTTGACAATCTTGACTTTATGTCTTATGATTGTTTTATGGGCAACAGGGGTCCAAACCTTGCGTAAGTCCCGCCCCTCCCATGCCTCTCGTAGAAGCACAAACAGGGAGGTCTCTCGGGTAGGTGTCCGAGTGGTTAATGGAGGCGGACTGTAAATCCGCTGGCTCTGCCTACGGGGGTTCAAATCCCTCCCTGCCCACCTTGACAATCAGATCCTTAACTGGTATGATGTTATGGTTGAGAGATCAACTGCGGCACTCCCCTTCAGTAGGTTCAGGAGTGGCGGCGATAGGAACCTACTTTATGACTCAGTAGCTCAGTGGATAGAGCAACTGCCTTCTAAGCAGTCGGTCGTTGGTTCGACCCCAACCTGAGTCGCTAGAGATATTTTATCTCTTTTTTAATTATTCCTTAAATCATGGCAAAGAACAAAACCACCAACACTTCTTATGATCTTGGCTATTCTGCCAGGAATGAAAATCATGATACGATTCGTGATATTCGAATTAATTTTGAAAATCCTGATATTGAATTTCTTATGGAGAATCTAAATACTTGGCTTCGAGCCATTGGTGTTGATCTTGAAGTGGTTCAAAAATAAAAAAAAGACTTGACAATCAAACTAAAATAGTTTATGATTGTCTTATAAGCGGGTATAGTTTAGGGGTAAAATGCCATCCTTCCAAGTTGGAGTCACCGGTTCGATTCCGGTTACCCGCTCTGAACCTTCGGGTTCTTTATTCCCATCGACCGAGCAAGCGAACGGGCCTGACTGTTAATCAGAGATTGGTAGGGGCAGTACCTACGATGGGAGTTGAAAGGGTTGGAAATGTCCGATTCTTTCATAATGGTTCTGGGTGGAATTCCCAGCGGTTCCGTTAGGGACTGTCCTTTGTAGGTTCGATACCTACATCTTCCTTATGGGGGATAAGAACGGCTATTGGAGACCACTCGAAATCCTAAGTTTTCTTAGGTCGGGGACTTGATCACCCCCGCTCGTATTGTAGGTGCCAAAACCTCTCCCCAGGTCGATGTTTAAACTGGTGCTTGGGTGAATGTCAAGAGTGGGGACATAGGTAAAGTTCCCAACACCTACCACAACCTCTGGTAGTCTATTGGTAAGGACAGGCAGACAATGCACTTGGAAACTAGGTTCGATTCCTAGACAGAGGTATAAATATTTTTGTGACTCACCTGTTACAGGGTGAGTTTTTTAGTATAAATAATAAAACCAAATAAATTCATAATGAATTAAAATGTTAAGAATAAGATGCAAAGAATGTAATGTTGAAGTGACTGCACATCCTGGACAATCTAGATCATGTGGTTGTTTAAATATGGCTACAATTAAGGGAGATAAGATATCTGCTCTAGATTTATCTAAGATAGTGATGTTGAATTCTTATGTTCAAAAAGAATCCAACAGAGTTTTAACTAATGAAGATATTATGTGGCAAGAGGCAAGACGCCAAAGAAAAGTCCGTAAATTAGATTTTGAAGTTCGCTAATTAAGTAAAGAGGATAGCACTAATGGTTAGTAACACGCCTTGAAAGCGTGGCCAGGTTCACGCCTGATGGTTCGATTCCATTATCCTCTGTTAATAAATATCTAAAAAACTCATGAGATTTAAAGAGTTTCTTACTGAATCAAAAAAAGTTCAAGTTAAAGATTTTATGGATTTCGTTAAAGGTGAACTTGGATTATCTTCATTACCAAAAGTCATCGTAATAGATGACCCACAATTTTCGATTGACAATAAAACATTCGGTTGTTTTAATTTAGGTAGTGATGAAATCAAAATTCAAGTAGCACAAAGACATCCTTTAGATGTTTATAGGACACTTGCGCATGAACTTGTGCATTACCACCAGAAGCAAAGTGGTAAAGAGATGAGTGGGGAGGATGGATCAGAATGTGAAAATGAAGCAAATTCTTTAGCAGGTGTTTTGTTGAGAAAGTATACAAAAGGTATCAAAAATCACGGTTATTGATTAGTTTGTTTTTATATCAAGATAAACAATTGACATTAGAATGTTACTAGTTATAATTACTTATTATATGCCACTGTTTCAATGGATACTAGAACATTTGAAAACTGGGTTAAAATAAAAATTACATTTGAACAATCTGGTAATATAGATAATATGTTTTATAAAAGAGCATGTGAAATAGTGAGGACTGGCAAAGATCCGTTAGCAAAATTTCTTGGCGATGAAAAATGATGGAACCTCCTGATGAATTTATTACTCGTTCTGAAGTCCAGGAGATGATCAATGCAGCAATACGACGACATAACCGTAATGCTCATATCATTAGTGTATGCATCGGTTGGGTGGCTCTTACTTTATTTTTTGGAGGATTACTGAGATTTGTTGGCGTTATTTCATTTCCATAGATTAATATCACTAAACAATTTTAAAGAAAAAATGGAAGAGATTTTTGAAGAATCATCATTTTATGAGGATGAAGAAGATGAATAGTTTAATACTAAACACAATACTAATATTTGGACTTATTGGTATTTTTCTTTATTGGGGTCTCAATAATGCGTACCAATAATGAAAAAAGAACATCAATGTTGGAACTTTGTAATGTCATCATTTGCTAGGTTGTATGGCGTCAAACGAGTTATGAGTGAAGAAAAGTTTCACGAAATTGCTCTACAATGGTGTGATGATCATAATTATGAGTGTAATATTCACTTAGATAGTTTGATCAAAGTGGACATGTATTTTAGAAAAATTTACGAGGATTGGGAAAAATGAAAGTTGGATTGATTGGACTAGGACGAATGGGCGAAGGGATGTCTCGTCGTATGATGAAGGCAGGAATAGAAGTCTGGGGCTATCGTAGAAATTACGATAAAGCAAACGAAGCATATGAAAAAGGATATGTGAATGGAGTTGTAACTACTATTGAAAATCTCGTCAAAGTAGTTAAAAGAGATGGGAAACAACCAGGAATTTTTCAAATGGTTGTACCTGCTGAAAATGTAGAGGAGACAATTAATGAACTACTACGATATTGTTGTGAAGGAGATATTATTATTGATCATGGCAATAGCAATTTTAAAGACAGTCGGAAAAGAGCAGAACGACTTGCAAAGCAAGGCATCCAGTATATTGATTGCGGTACTAGTGGTGGTGTTTACGGTCTGGATCGTGGATACTGTCTTATGGTTGGTGGCGGAAATACTGCAGTCGCCACTTGTGCAAAAATATTTGATGCCCTTGCGCCAGGAATCAATGCTGCCTCCAGGACTCAGTTTAACTCAGATGTAACTTCTGCTGAATTTGGTTGGTTGCATTGTGGTGATCCAGGCGCTGGGCATTTTGTTAAGATGGTGCATAATGGCATTGAGTATGGTATAATGCAAGCATACGCAGAAGGATTTAATATTATTAAGAACGCTAATGCAGGTGCTCAATATATTAAAGAAGGTGATGCAGAAGTCGCTCCAATGGCAGATCCAGAAAGTTACTGCTATGATATTGATGTTGCTGAGGTTGCTGAGTTATGGCGTCGTGGTAGTGTGGTTGGCTCTTGGTTACTCGATCTTACTGCTGATGTGCTACGCAGGGATGGTGAGCTTAAACAGTTCTCTGGTGGCGTATCCGACAGCGGTGAGGGTCGTTGGACTGTTTCTGCCGCTGTGGATCTGGGGGTTCCCGCTCCTGTCATTACTACTGCCTTATTTGAAAGATTTAACTCACGCAATCTCGGATCGTTCGGAGCAAAGATCTTAAATGGAATGCGTTACATGTTTGGCGGACATCATGTAAGATAAACATAGGGATTAATAAAATGTTTCATTTAGTGGAAACTCTTGCAGCAAACCCATTCTTTCTTTTTCTTTGTGGGATGGGGTTGACAGTCGTTCCTTTGCCGGTATAATGTACATACATAATAAGAAATAACGGGATGTAGCTCAGCTTGGATAGAGTGTCGCTTTTGGGAAGCGAAAGTCGCAGATTCGAATTCTGTCATCCCGACTCATATAACCTCACTTCATAAAAATGAAAGAACTAGATCAATTACAATCATATACTGTGCAGCAATTCCAAGATGAATTTGATACTCTTATGACAAGAGTTGAAAATGGCGAATCATTCCTTATAAAAGATGGAAATAAAAGTGCAGTTATAGTTCCATATAATCAAACTATAAAAATGTCGATAGATTCAGTTTCTGATGATGAAATTGTAGAGATCTACACCAATCACGAAGAAGCATCTTGAGGTGCTTGACAAACCAAACCTAACATGTTATATTAGGTTGTATCGGGAGCGTAGCTCAAGTGGTTAGAGCACAGACCTTATAAGTCTGGGGTTCTGGGTTCAAGCCCCAGCGTTCCCATAGACAGCAAAAGCTGTCTTCTACTGTCCATCAATTAATTAAAACTAGATTAATCAACTCAAATGTCAATTACAGAAAAATTCAAAAAAGACATGCAATCCATTCGCGGCGCAGCTAATGGAGACTTTTATCTAGATGTTAAAAATCCTAAACTATATAAAAAACTGTTTAAATTTTATGAGAATCAAGGCATTGTTTTTTCTGGGGATCCATTAGATGATTACGAGATGCTTATGGAGTATGTGTCACAGGATCTAGAGACTGTAGAGGCAGCTTAAGTCACGGAGAGACTATAAAAGTACTGGTCGGAGCATAGTCACGGAGAGACTTTAAAAGTACTGGTGGAGTCAATCATGACCCTAGTTGTTTTCCAATTTTTCTCAAAAATTGGTGGTGCGGATGGAGATTACTCCCGCCTGGTTTCCAATTTCCAGTCAAAGAATTGGTGGCGTGCATGGTAGACCTATCAGAGGAGTTGTATAAACTCCTCTTTTTTGGTATAATAAGTTTTGTATGACACATAAAAATGAATTTGCATTTAACTTACTTTGGTGATAATAATTTCTCCATAGGTAAAACTAGAATTAAAAACCAAGCTGAAAATTATGGTGTATTCAAATCTATTTTCCAATATGGAGAAGAAGATTTAAATGATAATATGTTTTGGGAAACCCATGCGAAATCAATGATGATACCTCGTTCAGGGATGCAACAAAGATATTATGGATATTATGCATGTAAACCATATTTTATTTTGGATGCATTAAAACAAATTTCAGATAATGAAGTTTTACTTTATGTTGATTCTGGGTGTGAGTTGAATAAAAATGGATTAGAAAAACTTAACCAATACTATAACGAATGCTTGGAAACTGAAGGAGTATTTTTTACTTTAGATTTGCCAGAAATTCAGTGGACAAAAATGGATACTTATCGTTATATTATTGGTGATGATGACAAGTATTTGATGACGAGGCAAATTATTTCTGGTATTTTTCTTTTAAAAAATACTTTAATGATAAGAAAATTGGTCCAAAAATGGATAGACATTTGTGTTGAAAATAATGGAAGATATTTGGATGATAGTCCTTCGAATCTTCCTAATAATAGTATTTTCAGAGAAAATCGTCATGATCAATCTATTTGGTCTCTTCTTTTAAAGAAAAAATCAGAGACTCATGATTTTACTTTTCATGATGATGATACATATGAAACAATTTGGAACGCTGCTGGATTATCTGGTATTCCTGTTGGTCCAGAGCAAGCAAGAATCTGGAATACTTATGGTAGAGAATATCCAGTTTGGGCAACTAGAAATGGACAAGTTGACTTTACTAATTGCGAAGTATGATAGAAAAAATATACAGACCTTGGGGATGGTATGAAAATTTACAAGAAGAAACAGGATATAAGGTAAAAAGACTTTATATTAAGCCAAACGAAAAAATATCATTACAATATCATAATCATAGAAATGAACATTGGATTGTAGTTGTTGGTAGTGGCACAGTTGAATTGGGTGAAATTGTTAGAGAAATAAAAGTTGGAGACTATATATTTGTGCCTTTAAGCTCAGAACATAGGGTTTGTGGTGGAATTAATGGTATAATGATTGTTGAAATTCAATTAGGAAAAATATGCGATGAGGAAGATATCGTTAGAATTCAAGATGATTATGGGAGAATTTAATTTATGAAAACTGCATTAATTACTGGAATAACCGGACAAGATGGTTCATATCTTGCTGAGTTACTTCTAGAAAAAGGATACAAAGTTCACGGCATCATCCGTAGAAGTTCATTGATTAATACAGATCGTATTGATCACATTTACGACAATATTAAACTTCATTATGGTGATCTTACGGATTCAACAAATCTTGTAAAAGTAATCCAACAAGTTCAACCTGATGAAATTTATAATTTAGGTGCTCAGAGTCATGTTAAAGTTTCTTTTGAGATGCCTGAGTATACTGGACAGACTGATGGCTTAGGAACTCTTCGTATTCTTGAGGCAGTTCGTCTTCTTGGTATGGAAAATAAAACTCGAATTTACCAAGCATCTACTTCTGAAATGTTTGGTAAAGTTCAGGAAATTCCTCAGTCTGAAACTACACCATTTTATCCTCGTTCACCTTATGGAGTTGCAAAAGTTTATGGATATTGGATCGTCAAAAACTACAGAGAGTCATATGGATTACATGCAAGTTCTGGAATTCTTTTCAATCACGAATCCCCTAGAAGAGGAGAAACTTTTGTCACAAGAAAAATCACTAGAGGATTATCATCTATTTCAACTGGGCAACAAGATGTACTATATCTCGGCAACTTGAATGCAAAGCGTGACTGGGGACACGCTAAGGACTTTGTAGAGGCGATGTGGTTGATGTTACAGCAGGATGAACCAGATGATTATGTGATTGCTACTGGTAAGCAATATTCTGTTCGTGAGTTCGTAGAAGAAGCAGCACCTTATTTTGGTATGCAAATTACTTGGAGGGGTGAAGGTCTCGATGAAATTGGATATGATGTTTTTACTGGAAAAGAGATTATTAAGGTCAATCCTAAATATTTTCGACCTGCTGAAGTAGAAACTTTATTAGGTGATGCCACTAAGGCAAAGGAAAAACTAGGTTGGGAACCTAAGATTTCTTTCAAACAATTAGTTGAGGACATGTGCATTTATGGACAGTGATTCTAGGGTATTAGTTGCTGGTGCTAACGGGATGGTTGGCTCTGCAATTGTAAGAAACCTCGAAGAAAAAGGATATACAAACATCATTAAAGGAACTCGTTATTCTGCAGACTTTACAGATCAAGAAATAACAGATGAGTATATTGAATCTGTAAGACCTGATTATGTTTTTGTTGCCGCTGCCAAAGTTGGTGGAATTATGGCAAATAAAAATTACAAAGCAGATTTTCTGACTGAAAATCTTCGAATTCAGACTAATATTATTGATTCTTCCTATCGTTGGGGCGTAAAAAAACTTCTGTTTCTTGGTTCTTCTTGTATCTATCCTAAGTTTGCGACACAACCAATTACTGAGGATCAGTTGATGACTGGTGCTCTGGAGCCAACTAATGATGCCTATGCGATTGCTAAGATTGCTGGTATTATGATGTGTCAGGCATATCGACAGCAATATGGCTTCAACGCCATTTCTTTGATGCCAACAAATCTTTATGGTCCTAATGACAACTTTGATGTGGAAACATCACATGTTCTTCCCGCTATGATTGCTAAGTTTCATTATATGAGGGAGAACGGTTATACTATTGATATGAGTGGACCTTATTATGGCTTTGTGGAACTCTGGGGAGATGGTTCTGCAAGAAGAGAGTTTCTTCATGTTGATGATCTTGCGGAGGCGTGTTATGTCTGTATGCAAAAATATGATGAACCAGAACATATTAATGTCGGCACTGGTGAAGATGTAACTATCAGAGAACTTGCTTATACAATTTCCGGTATTGTTGGATTTATGGGTGATATTAAGTGGGATACAACAAAACCAAATGGCACTCCTCGAAAAGTTTTAAATGTAGATAAAATCAAGTCTCTTGGCTGGGAACCGAAAATTGGTCTTCGTGAAGGAATTGAATTAACTTACAAATGGTATATGAATGAAAAAAATTGAAATACCCATATACAAACCATCAATAACTGACCTTGAAAAAAAATATGTGAATGAATGTTTAGATAGTTCTTGGATTTCATCAAAAGGTAAATATGTAGAATTATTTGAACAAAAGTTTGCAGAAAAAATAGAAGTAAAATACTCAACAACTGTCTGTAATGGAACATTAGCATTACATCTTGCACTTCTTTCATTAGGTATAGGACCTGGAGATGAAGTAATTGTTCCAACTTTTACATATATTGCTTCTGTTAATGCTATTTTATATTGTGGAGCAACACCCATTTTTGTCGATTCTCTTCAAGAATCGTGGCAAATTGATCCACAAGATATAATTAAAAAAATAACATCTAAAACTAAAGCAATTATGGTTGTCCATTTATATGGACAGTCTTGTGAAATGGATTCTATTTGTAAAATATCAAAGGACAATAATTTATTTCTTGTAGAGGATTGCGCAGAAGGATTTGGCACATATTATAAAGGGAAGCATGTGGGCTCTTTTGGTGATATTTCTACCTATAGTTTTTTTGGAAACAAGACTATTACCGCAGGTGAGGGTGGTATGGTTGTTACTAATAACGAAACTCTTTATAGAAGAGCAGTTCATTTAAAAGGACAAGGGCTTGCTGAACATCGTCAATATTGGCATGATGTTGTTGGTTACAATTATAGGATGACTAATATTGCATGTGCGATTGGCCACGCTCAATTAGAAAGATCTGATGAGTTGATCTCTAAAAAAAGAAAAATAGCCGAGTATTATCATAAGGTATTTGATGGAACTCATATTCATACACATAAAGAGCAACCTAATACTATTCATAGTTATTGGATGAATAGTATTATTCTTGATTGTAATCAAGACCAAAGAGACAAATTTAGAGAATATTTGAAGAATAAAGGTATAGATACTCGACCATTGTTTTATCCAGTTCATACTATGCCAATGTATTCGAATAAATATCAGGCTCACAAAGTTGCTGAAGATATAAGCAGAAGAGGATTTAATATACCAAGTTATCCTGATTTAACTAGCGAAGAACTTGAATATATTTGTGAGAGTATTTTGGGTTATAAAATTTCAACAATTAAATGATGGGTAAAATAAGTGGATTTTTCGGAAAAGGAACTTAAATTTTTATGTGAAATGATTTCTTTTTATATTAAAAAAATCCCAAATACTGAAGATAAAGAAACGGTTAATAATTTAGTTAAAAAAATTGTTATATATAGGACAGAAATTTTACTTGGAGAACATCGTGATCTTTGGTTCTAGATTTTTAACTGAACATGATATGAAGGACCTTGGATTTAAAAGTCTAGGCACTAACATTCTTATCGATGAATCATGTATAATTAATGGAATTGAGAATATTTCAATAGGATCAAATGTTAGAATAGATGCATTTACGATTATAAATTGTATAAACGGATATTTAAAATTAGGATCAAATATACACATATCAAATAATTGTTCTTTGGCATGTAGCGGAGGGGTAGAATTAAAAGATTTTAGTGGATTATCTAGTGGAGTAAAAATTTATAGTGCATCTGATGATTATTTGGGAAGAAGTATGACAAATCCAACTATTCCAGGTAAATACAAAAAAGTGAAAACTGGTAAGGTTATTTTAGAAAAACATGTTATAGTTGGGTCATCTAGTGTCATACTTCCAAACCTTACTATTGGTGAGGGTGCTTCCATTGGGGCATTATCTTTAGTAAAGGATAGTTTAGAAGAATGGAGCGTTTATGCTGGTTCTCCTATTAAAAAATTAGGACAGAAACTCAGAAAAACTCTTGAATTAGAAAAATTATATCTAGAAGAAATTGAATTAAATAAATAAGAAAATAATTTAAAGAATTGAAAAAATTATGGCTGATACACTTGGATCTTTAATTGATAAATTGACTACAGTTGATTTAAAAATGTGGAATAATCAAGAATTACTTTATGAGATACGAAGAATGACCTTCGATGAATATAAAATAAAATATTTTAGTGATGAAGAAGGTGCCAAAAAATTATGGGATTCTTTGAAAAAAGCATGTGATCTTAATATCCAAAGAAATCAATTGATAGATGAAGTAGATGAAAAAGTTGTAGAAATTATTAAAGATGCTGTTTCTGGTTGCGATTTAGATACTGGGAAATTTATTCAAAGAAAACATAAAACTTATTGATCATGAAAAATTGTATTATTCTAACTCATTTAGGAATGGGGGATATGGTATCGATAAGTCCAGCCATTAGATATTTTGCAAACAAATATGAGAATGTTTATATTGTTTGCAAAACCAGATACTTTGAAAATTGCATGAAAATGTATGAAGATGTTAATAATATCAACATCTTTAAATTGACTTCTGTTGCCAATGATAGTGAATACCAAGAACGAATAGAAATTAATGAATTTATTAATAATTTTGGTAAAGAATATGATTTATTGACTTGTGGGATATATAATGAAGATCATTCTGAATTTGATATTCTTCCAGATAATTTTTATGTAGATCTTGGGTTGGAATTAGACATTTACGAAAAATATTTTTCCCTGTCAAAAGATATATACGAAAACCAACAATTTAAACATATCATTGAAAGTTACAAATACGCTTTCATTTCTGGAAAAACATCGCTTGTAGATCATACAGAAAAAATTATTTCTAATATTGATTCTAATATTTTATTGTTGAGTCCATCTAAAAATGTATATTCTAAAAATCATGAATATTATGATATTGCAGAAAGTGTAATTGATTTGCCATTTTTTGATTATGTGCCTTTAATTCAAAATGCCCAAGAAATACATTTAATTGGTAGTGCTTTTTCGGGTCTTTCGAAATTCGTAGCCTTAGAAAAAACTAAAAAATGCTTACATAACTACAACAATTGTGGATTGTCAACAAATTTCTTTAAAAATTGGTATATTATTAATAATTGATTTTTTACATATAAACTGTTATAACTTTAATAAAAATGGAACACATTTATCAACAACCGCAATTTGGCGAAGACTGGTTTACCTATCCTAGATTATATTTTGAAATGGTTCAAAAATTTTCTTCTGGGAGTAAATTTGTTGAAGTTGGATGTTGGAAAGGAAAATCTGCATCTTATCTTGCTGTTGAACTAATTAATTCTGGTAAGAACATTGAATTTTATTGTGTTGATACTTGGGAAGGTAGTATTGAGCATCATGAACAAATGCCTGACCAACTTCCATCACTATATGATACATTCATCGATAATATGAAACCACTAGAAAATACTTATATTCCATTAAGAATGCCATCTATTGAAGCATCTTCTAAATTTGAAGATTCTTCTTTAGATTTCGTGTTCATTGATGCATCTCATGAATATCAAGATGTGAAAGATGACATTGCGGCATGGCTACCTAAAATTAAAAAAGGTGGTATACTTGCAGGGCATGATTACATGTTACCTTCTGTGAATAATGCAGTGAATGAATCCATTAATGTCAATGGACTAATTGACATTAATTGTTGGGTGTGTGAAATTAATTGAATGGATTTTTATATGAAAAGCAATATATTAAGTTTATATGGATCTCATGATGCATCTGCTACTTTTGTTGATAAAAATGGTTTGATGAGAATTTTTGAGTTGGAAAGATTTTCTAATATTAGATACTCGATGTATAGTAGCCAATTTGATGATTGGTCACTGGGAGTTGGGGAAGCAATACGAGAGGAATTTCTTAATTATATAAAAGAGCAAATTGACGCAAATCCTGAAGTTATCATATACTCTTCAGTGCTGGATCAAAATGATTTGCAACTTATCACTAAAATTTTTCCAAATTCCCAATTGGAAAGTTTTGATGGTCACCATATATCTCATGCGTATGGTTCTTATTTTCAATCACCTTTTGATGAAGCTTTAGTTTTTACTGTTGATGGTGGTGGTAGTGATTTTGGAGCACATACCACAACGAAAGTATATAATGCAGTTGGAAATGAAGTAACTGAAATTCATAAGTCCGGTATGGATTTTGGTAATGCATATTCCCTTATAGGCGTTCCTATCAGTGAAGTAAGTCCAGGTAAAGATAATAACGATTTGGGTGTATTCCTATCTTATGCTGGAAAAGTAATGGGAATATGTGCTTATGGGAAAATAATACCTGAGTGGTTATCTCCAATGGAATCTTTTTATCATCATAGAAATCTTCAAACCTTGGGTAATGAAATTGGATTAGATTTGAGTTTGAATTCATTGTCTGGAGAAACTGGTTATAATTTGGCTGCAACTTCTCAATGTGTTTATGAGAAACTATTATTAGATTTTATTCTAGGTTTTTTTGATAGTAACAATCAAAATGTTGTTTTAACTGGTGGATGTGCATTAAATGTAGTGTTTAACCAAAAATTAAAAAAAGTTTTGGTCGAAAAAGGATTTGATTTATATGTGCCACCAAATCCTAATGATTGTGGACAATCGTTGGGGCAGTACTTATATAAAGCCAAAAACCATATACAACCTTTAGTTTATAGTGGATTTGATATTTTAGACAGGAAAGATATTGATCTCTATTTACAAGACGGTAATTATAATGTTGAAGACACTAGTGTTGAAAAAATAGTTGATTTGATTTCTAATGGAAAAATCGGCGGCATTATACAGGGATATTCGGAAGTAGGACCAAGAGCACTTGGTAATAGAAGTATTATTTGCGATCCTTCTTTTACTGATATGAAAGATGTCTTAAATGCAAAGGTAAAATTTAGAGAATGGTTTAGGCCATTTGCTCCAGTTTGTAGAGAAGAAGATAGAGAAATCTATTTTGATGATGCATATATTGCTGATTATATGAGCTATGCTCCTCTAGTTAAAGAAGAGTATAGAAATAAATTGCCATCAATTACTCATGTTGATGGTACTTCTAGATTACAAACTGTGAGTGAAAATCAACACGAGTTATTTTATAATATTCTCACTCATATGAATCAAACGGAAAAAATTCCAGTAATATTGAATACTTCATTTAATATTAAGGGAAGACCAATCTTAACCACACTGAAAGACGCATTTTATGTTTTAGATAATACGGAATTGGACTTTCTAGTTGTTGAAAATTTATTAATTGTAAAATAAAATATGAATGACATTCTCAGCAATGTGAATTTTTTAAAACAATGTGATTTTGTTTTTGCTAGAAATATCTATCCAGATATACCTGGTGAAGGTGAAGTAATTCAAGTTATAGAAAAAGATTTTTCTTTGAAGGATGGGGATATAATCTTTTCTAAGTATGAATTTTTACCACAATTATTTGATATCTTGAGTACTAAAAATTCTGCTAAAGATTTAAAGTTGATCAGTCACGAAAGTGATGCTGGAGTTGGCGAATATTTGTTTAATACAAGGCCAAATTGTATTTCAAAGTGGTATGCACAAAATGTTGAGTATGACCATAAAGATTTAATTCCAATTCCTTTGGGTGTAGCATGTGATTATTATCAAAATTTAAGTCTCACTGTTTCTCAATTTGTGGAAAAAAAGAAGACAAATTTTAAAAAACTTTTATATATTAATCATAGGGTTAATACACATCCAACAAGTAGACAGTGGATTTATGACTACTTTGAAACAAATGATTGGTGTACAGTTGACCAACCAAACTTAACACTAAATCAGTATATAGAAAAAATAACATCACATCATTTTATTCTTTGTCCGCGAGGTAATGGGGTTGATACTATAAGACTATGGGAGTCTCTTTACTGTGGTATAATACCCATAGTTGAGAGTCATGTACATTACAATAAGTGTTTGACTGATTTACCAGTTGTGATTGTAGATTCTTTCAAAGAAGTAACAAGAGACTTTCTAGAAAGTAAAATACTTGAAATGGAAAAAAAGACATTTAATGTAGATAAGTTAAAAGTTAGTTGGTGGATTAAATCTATTAGGGAGGATCTTTTATGACGAATGATGAAAAACCACTGGTGATATTTTCAAGCGACAAAAATCCAGATTATTATCAGTTTTCGCCAATAGTAACAGAATTTTGGAATCACATTGGATTCGATACATTTTATGGTTTGGTTGGCAGCGAACAATTTCCTGAAATTCCAAATATCAAAAGTTCTTTACAATCTCAGATACTTAGGTTATATGCAACCAAACTATTCCCAGATAGAGTAGTGTTAGTGACTGATATTGATATGCTTCCTTTGAATAAAGATTATTTTATATCAAAATTACCAACAAACTATAATCAATTTTCAATTTATTCTTCAGATGCTTATTTGCTTGATAAATTTCCAATTGTAGGCAACAGATACCCAATATGCTATCTTGCTGCTTATGGTAAAACTTTTTCTTCAGTTGTTTTAGAAGATGAAAATGAAACCTGGGAAAATTTCGTTAACAGACTGAACTCTTTAAATTTTGGTTGGAACACGGATGAATTGTATGTCTCTGAAAAAATAAATCTTTCTGGTTATGAAAAAAAATGTTATTCTAGGGGATTCCTAGATCCTATTAAACCAGGTCTAGATAAACCTGGTCAAATTATTGCTAGATTAGATAAAAACTATTGGAATGTGGAAAATATACAATATGTTGATGCACATTGTCCAAGACCATACACCAAACACAGAGAAAGTATAGATTCTCTTAGATCTTTTATAATTTGAATTGTGGAAAATGGTTTATAATAATCGAAGTAAAACTGGATATATATCTTATTCTAATTCTAAATTTAATTATTCGTATAAAGGATTTTGTTCTATTGTTTGTGGGCTCATTGATATGGCATTAGAACATTATATTGAAAATGATAATTTTAATATTGAAATAGACGAGCACCAAACTTTAAAATTATTTGAAAATATTTCTCCTAAAACTGATCAAAAGTACAATGTAGGGGAATGGTGGCTAGAAAGATTTTTTTCAAATGAGATTTATCAACAGCAATATAATGCACATACTCCAGCAAATGTGGAAAATATAAAAATTAAAAATAAAGTTTATACTAATATTTTAAAGATTAAAGACGAATATCTAGAAAAATTTGAAAATAAAAAAATAGAATTAAATATTGATTGTGATACTTTAGGTGTTCAAATAAGAGGTACAGATAAAAAAACTGAACTTCCTGAATTGCAATTAGATCACATTTTTAAATCTATAGATAAACTTAATAAAGAAAAAATATTCATCGCAACTGATGATAAATTCTATCTCGATGCGTTACTGGATAGATATGGTAATAAAATAATTTACGATAATTCAATTACAATTAGTGACAATCAAAAATCTATCCATCACAATTCTTCTGACAGATATAAAATAAATGAAGAAGTATTGTCTAATGTTTACCTATTATCTCAATGTAAATATTTTTTATATAGTTTTTCAAATGTAAGTCTTTTAGCACTTATTATGGGTATTAATAGTTTTAAATTTATTGATTACTTAAACAAATGATTAGTATTGTAACTGGCACTTTAAATCGTGTGGGAATTCTCCCTAAATTGTTTGAAAATACAGTTGATTCAAATGATAAGTTAGAATTAGTGTTGGTTGATGGTGGGAGTACAGATGGTACACTCGAATACATCAAACAAATAAATCACCCTAGAATAAAATTAATTGAAATTGGACATCGCAGTTCTTATCCACACTTCATGAATATAGGCATACAAAATTCATCCTATGAAATCATTTGTCAGTGGAATGATGATGTCATTCTAGTAAATCAATGGGATGAAGTAATTGAAGAAATAAGTAATGATTATGATTTTTATTTGTTTAATTGGAAATATGGCTCTTATGATGATATAAATGATGAAAAGTGGCTACATGGAACTGATACAAATAGTGGTTGGTGTTTATGTAATGGTGCAAACACTGGCGGCGAAATTGTAATGAATTATGGATTATACCGTAAAAAAATTTTTAGAGAGATTGGAATGTATAGTCCACAGTATCAATATTATTATGCTGATGGAGATATGTCTTACCGTGCTTACCAATTTGGATATAAAGTTAAAGATTTAAATCATATTAAGGTATGTTCTTTGCCAGTAGCTAAAGTAGCAGTCTCTATTGCACAGGATAATCTTACATATCAAAATAACTTATCTCTTTACAGGCAACAAATTCTTCCAGAAAGTCTTCAGTATCTTTGAATTATCATGTCCCTGTGATTTTCTAATTGGTTGTCATTTTCATCGAATGGTTCTCCAATGAAAGCAAAATTATCTAATTTACGATCTCTCTTGATTTGAGTTCCTATTCTTTCGTAGTTGAAGTATTCATCATGAAGGAATAAACTTGTGATTGCTTGGGGATAAATTATTTCTTGTAAAAATCTTTGGTCTACTGCTCTATCTGTGACCCAAGAGCTAGTTTGAATGTAGTTTTGTATTTTTTCTTGGATATTTTCTATGAATCCACCTTTACATCCCCACATTCCAGCACTAATTTCCCAAGCATGACCACCAGGATGGTCACGAATAATATGAAACTTTTTATCTGACATTAACCATTCTTCTACAGCAGATATATCCCTTTCAAATAAACGAGAATCACAATCCCTGGAAATGAAACATTCAACTTCTTCTTCCGATGCTGGAGCAAATCTCCACATCGCATTACATACTCCTTGATCAATTTTTGTATCAATTAAAATAACTTGATTTTCCAATAATTCTTCTAATATATAATTGGGAACAGAGTCATTATGATATACTCTCATTTGCCAATCTGGATAAAACTTTTTCTTTAGTTGTGAATTTTTAATTGCTCCTATAGTGTATTTTGGATTGTCTCCATATAATGAAAAAGAAATGACTTTCATGCTATTATCAAATAATTAACTTATATATGATCATTAAAAAACAATACAATTTAATTGGTGGTGGATTTAATAACTACGATAATGAAAACAAAGCGTCCTCTATTCATAAACAAGAGTCCCAATTTATTGAATGGGTAGATGGTGGCGCAGAAGAAACTTTTTATGTAGATGAGTATATTTCTTTTGCTTTTGATGATGACACAAGCAAGAAAAAATATGCTTGGTTGTTGGAATCTAGAGAAATAAAATCAAATGTGATTGAAGATATAAAAAGAAATTATCTTCATTATGTTCGTGTTTATGACGCTATTTTTACACATAATCAAGAACTACTTCAACTTAATTCTAAATTTAAGTTTGCTCCACTATACGGCAGTTGGATTACTGAACCAAAACTTTATGAAAAAAGTAAATTGGTTTCGATGATCTGCTCTAATAAACAAATGTGTGAGGGACATTCTTATCGTCTTCAGTGGGCACAAAAACTCCATGATAAGGTTGATTTTTATGGTCGTGGGTTTAATGAGATTCAATCGAAAGAAGAAGGACTAGCAGACTATATGTTTTCTGTTGCTATAGAAAATACATCTTATGAAACTTATTTCACAGAAAAGATTCAGGATTGTTTTGCTACAGGAACTATCCCAGTTTATTATGGGTCTCCAGATATTGGAAAGTTTTTTAATCCAGATGGAATAATTTTCTTAACTGAGGATTTTGATATTTCATTATTGACACCAGAACTATATTATGATAGACTTGAAGCAGTAAAGGATAATTTAGAGAGAGTTATAAATTATCCAATCAATGAAGATTACATTTACAAAACCTATTTACAAGAATTATGATTTTAAGTTTTACTAATATGGTGAAAAAATACAATATGAATATTAATGGAATTATTCATATTGGGGCACATCGTGGACAAGAAATTGAAGAATATATTGATAACGGAATACAAGAGATTATTATGTTTGAACCGGTTAGTTTAAACTTCAGTATTCTCGAAAAAAGAATGTCAGACATGAATGCAAATATTACAGCACATCAAGTCGCACTTGGGAATGAAGAAAAAAATGTGACGATGTATTTGAGCGATAATGATTTGATCAGCAGTTCAGTTCTCAAGCCTAAGGTCCATCTTCAACTTCACCCTGGAGTTGGATTTCCTGGGACAGAAGAAGTTGAAATGAAGCGTCTTGATAGTTTTGCCGATGAAACTAAAAACTTTAACTTCATCAATATGGATGTTCAAGGGTATGAACTTGAAGTTTTAAGAGGTGGAGTTGAGACGATGAAAAATATTGATTATGTTTATTGTGAGATCAATCGTGATGAACTTTATGAAGGAAATGCTTTTGTTGAAGATCTTGATTTGTTTCTTGCTGATTATAATATGGAAAGAGTAGAAACTGATTGGGCAGGTACTCTTTGGGGAGATGCTCTTTATATTCGGAGAAATTGATGTCAATTAGTTATAATCGACTTGGATCAAATGGTCGCCTAGGCAATCAAATGTTTCAGTATGCGGGATTGAGAGGAATTGCTGCTAATCGTGGATATGATTGGTTAATTCCTAGACCAGAAAGTTATGGTGATTCAAATTATGGTCTTTTTGACTGTTTTGAAATGGGATCAGTAGAAGAAAAAAACTTTGGATATTTAAATGTACAAAGTTTTGCTACGGGACAATTTCATTTTAGTAAGGAGTTTTTTGATGGATGTCCAGATAATGTAAATCTTCACGATTATTTTACGAGTGAAAAATACTTTTTAAATGTGAGTGATATTGTTCGAAAAGATTTTACTTTTAAAAAAGAAATTCTTGACCCTTGTAGGGAAATTGTGGATGAGTTGAATGATCCTATTTTTATTCACATTCGACGGGGAGACTATGCAGTGAAGCCTTCTGCGCATCCAATCTGCCCACTTTCTTATTATGAAGATGCACTAAAACTCTTTAAACAAGATTGTCCAGTTCTTGTTTTTTCCGATGACATAGAATGGTGCAAAGAACAAGAACTTTTTAAGGGCGATCGTTTTATGCTTTCAGAATATACTGAAAAATATCCACAAACTTGTGATACATTATTTGGAAGACAGAGAGCCCTTATTCCTTATTATGATCTTTGTATGATGTCTTTATGTACTGGTGGTATAATTGCTAATAGTACACTAAGTTGGTGGGGAGCTTGGTTGATTGATAATCCATCTCAACCTATTGTATATCCAAATCCTTGGTTTGGTAGTATGTATTCTGATTATGATATGAGTGATTTATTTTTGAGTGATTGGGTGGAGGTTAGTTATGCATGATCTTACTTTTTTGATGCCTTGTAGAATTGAAAGTGAAGATAGACTTCGGAATGTCATCACTTCTATAAGTTATTTGAGTTATTATTTTCCCCAATCAAAAATAATAATAAAAGAAAGTGATTCTGAATCGACAATTCAGAAAAATGTTATTCCAGTTATTAGAAATATTTTTGGCAAGCACCCAGAAAATTTACATCATGTTTTTGAAAAAACCGATGATAAATTTTTCTATAAAACTAGAATTTTAAATGATTTATTGTTACTATCTGATACTAAGATAGTGTACAATTATGATGTTGATGTTGTATACCCAATTTCTAGTTATCAAACTGCATATGAGATGATATCAAATATGCAGTTTGATGCTGTCTATCCTTATGGATGTGGCGTATATCAATATGCAGTTGATTATCCTGTTTCTTTGTTTGAATCTTTTATTCATTCTAATTTTGATCTGAGTGTTTTGAGATCCAATTCTGTACTGAAACCTTCTGTAATGGGTTGGGGACAAATGATTGATCGCCAAGTTTATATTAATTCTTATATGTGGAATGAGAACTTTATTTCTTGGGGTGCAGAAGACTGTGAATATTATTACCGTCTTCAAGCACTAGGACATAAAGTGGGAAGAGTTAATGATGTAGTATACCATCTTGAACATTCTCGTACCTTTAATTCGCATTATCACAATCCAAAGTTTATGGATAACCATACTCTTTGGCAAAATATTAGAACTTGGGATAAAAATACTCTAATTAAGTATTATGAAAATCAAAATTATGTTAATGAAAGAAGGAGGCAGTTAAATGTTAGCATTTAATCATTTGGGTCAATTGGGAAGACTTGGTAATCAAATGTTCCAATATGCGGCATTAAGAGGTATTGCTGCTAATCGTGGGTATGATTTTTGTATCCCAAATCATAATCAAGTGGTTAAAGATCCTTATGGATTTGATTTGAAGATTGAACTTTTTTATCCATTTAACATGGTTAATGTTCGCTCACATAATATTAAACTTCTTGATAGGGGGTATGCACCAGTAGCAGAAGAAAGACATTTTCATTTTGACGAAAATCTTTTTAATATGTGTCCAGATGAAATTAGTGTTGCTGGATTTTTTCAGTCTGAAAAATATTTTAAGAATATTGAATCACAAATAAGAGAAGATTTTTCTTTCAAGGATCAAATTTTAAATCCATGTAAAGAAATGATAGAATCTGTTGGTGATGCAATTAGTTTACATGTTAGACGAACTGATTATCTTACAAATCCAAATCATACTTCTTTGGATTTAGATTATTATGAAAAAGCACTTGAAATGTTTGGGTCAGATATACCTGTAGTTATTTTTTCTGACGATATCGAGTGGTGCAAAAGTCAGAAAATCTTTGATTCAGACAGATTTATGCTATCTGAATCGGATGATCATTATGTTGATCTTTGCTTAATGACATTATGTAAATATCATATTATTGCAAATAGTTCATTTAGTTGGTGGGGAGCATGGCTTTCCAATTCAGGCCAAATTGTTGCACCAATAAAATGGTTTGGTCCAGGAAATTCTGATAAAAATACTAATGATTTAATACCTGAAAAATGGATGAGAATATAATGGATAAAAATAAATCCACATATAAACTTAAAAATTTTGGTCCAGTATATTGCATTAATCTTGATGCACAACCAGAAAGATGGCAATATATGGAGGACCAATTTAAGTATTGGGAAATTGAGAATTATACTCGCATATCTGCTTATGATGGCAGAGACGACGATTTAAGTGATATCATTTCTGGTAGATACCCAGAAATGATGACATCTGGAGAAATAGGTTGTGTTACTTCACATCTAAAAGCAATTAATCACTGGTATCATACTTCCGATAGTCCATATGCGATTATCATGGAAGATGATTGTGATATGACTACTGCTCATTGCTGGAATTTTACTTGGGTAGATTTCATTTCTCGTGTCCCATATTGTTGGGATGTAATTCAATTAGCAATAATCTGTACTGGCGATATTGTTGTTCCAATTCATACCAGATTTGTAAACGATTTTTCAACTGCTTGTTATGTCATTACTAGACATCATGCAGAGAAACTAATCAAATATCATATCCGTAAAGACAAATACAAACTTGATAATGGTGTAAAACCTCGTCCTGTTGCTGATGATTTGATTTACAATTCTGGTTGTACATATGCAACTCCAATGTTCCTGTATAAAATTGAGCTAGGTTCGTCAATTCATCCAGAACATATAGATATTTTCCATCGAAATAGTTATAATGGAATTCTAAATTTCTGGCAGCAGATGGGAGCTAATTTTACAATTGATCAAATTACATCGTTTGATCCCTATCTTGGTCGGATTACCGAACCTTCTAATCAGGGTACTTGACAAAACCAAGTCGATATCCTATAATAAATACTCAGTTAAGAATTCTGTCGTAATTCTTAACATTTGTCCTATAGTACAAACAAACAAACTTTATGAAAATCAAACAACTGATGCTTGCACCTGTTGCTCTTGGTATGATTGCTCCTGCTGTTGCGAATGCAGCGGAGATTAATATCGCAGCAGTCAATCAATATTCCACTGAACAGGTAACAAGCGTCACTCAATTCTCTGATGTCCAACCTTCTGATTGGGCATATGGAGCACTTTCTGCCCTTGTAGAGCGTTATGGTTGCGTAGCAGGTTATCCTAACGGCACTTACGGTGGTGGTAAGGCAATGACTCGTTATGAGGCAGCAGCACTTCTGAATGCTTGCCTTGACCGTGTAACCGAAGTGACTGATGAACTCACTCGTCTTCAAAAAGAATTCGCTGCTGAACTTGCAGTAATTCGTGGTCGTGTAGATAAACTGGAAGCACAAGTAGGTCAACTTGAAGCACAACAATTCTCTACTACTACCAAACTTCGTGGTGAAGCAACTTTCGTTCTGGGTGGCGTGGATGATTATCGTACCAAGGCAGGTAGTGCTACTGATGTTACAACCGATGATGTCACTCGAACTGCTTTCAATTATGATGTTCGTCTGAACTTCGATACTTCGTTTACTGGTAAGGATCTTCTCCGTACTCGTCTGCGTTCTTCTAACTTCAGTTCTGATCCATTCGGCAGTTCTTCTTCACTCTTTAAACTTGACAAGGCAGACAACTTCTCAAGTGCTAATGGTGATAATGTAGTCCTTGATCGTCTGTATTATTCATTCCCTGCGTTCAATAACACCACTACTCTAACTGCTGGTGCTAAGGTTCGTAATACTGAGATTGCATGGATTCCTTCTGCATATAGGTCTGAAATCCTTGATTTCTTTGCTGTTGCTGGTGCTCCTGGTGTCTATAACAAGGCAACTGGTGCTGGTTTCGGTGCAATGTGGAAGCAAAAAGGTAAGCAAGGTTTTGTTGCTGGTGTAAACTATGTGGCACAGAACGGTTCTGATTCTTCTAAAGGCGAATTTGATGAATCTGGTGCTCTGAATACTCTGGCACAGATTGGTTATCGTGGTACTAACTATGGTATTGCATTTGGTTATCGTTATGGTACTGAGGGCACTCGTGTTCTTACCTACAACGGTCTGAATGGCACTTCTGGTACTCTGGTTCCCGGTCAAACCTCTAATGGTTATGCTGTGAATGCTTACTGGCAACCCACTCAGTCTGGTTGGGTTCCTTCTATCTCTGCTGCCTATGGTTGGAACACTGTAAGTGGTACTGTAAGTGGTACTACCAATAGCGATTCCTGGTTCACTGGTCTTCAGTGGGCAGATGTGTTTGCTAAGGGTAACTCTGCTGGTGTTGCTATTGGCCAAGCTCCTACTGGATCTGATCTTGAAAAGGCAACTATGCTTGAAATTTTCTACAAGTATCAGGTGTCTGACAACATTAGCATTACTCCTGCTATCTTCTACGCTAGTGACAACCAGCGTGTTGTTGATAATGCCTCTAACTGGGGTGGTGTAATTCAGACTAAGTTTACCTTCTGATAAATTTGTCATAGATTGGTTAATGGCACCTCTTCTGAGGTGCTTTTTTGTGAGTCAGATCTCTTAACCTATTCTTAGTTGACTTTAATTTGTTCTTTTAGTAGAATTGCTTCGTAGTTATTCACTTTTTATGAAACTCAAAAACTTTATTGTTATTGGTCTTCTTGCTGCTCCTACTGCTGTGTTTGCCGGAACGACTTTGAATGGCGCTGGCGCCACCTTCCCTGCACCAATTTATCAACGATGGTTTCAAGATTATGCACGAACTTCTGGGGGTAGGGTTAATTATCAGTCCGTTGGTTCTGGTGCTGGCGTTCGTCAATTTATTGCAGGCACAGTTGACTTCGGAGCAAGCGACGAACCAATCAAAGCATCAGAAGCAGCAAAAGTGAAGCGTGGTGTTGTTCAAATCCCAATGGTGGGTGGTACCATTGCTGTTGCGTACAACAAACCTGGATGCTCTTTGAAACTGACTCAGAAGCAAACTGTAGATATCTTTGCTGGTCGCATTAAAGACTGGAGTAAATTGTCGAATTGTGGTAATGGTCCTATTCGCACAGTATATCGATCTGATGGCTCTGGGACTACATTTGCTTTCACTAACTCTCTTGATGCCTTTGGTGGTTGGGGACCTGGTGTAGGTAAGGCAGTTAAGTGGCCCACTGGAATTGGCGCAAAAGGAAACGAAGGTGTTTCAGGGACTATTCGCAATACTCCTGGGTCTATTGGTTATGTAAATACTGGATTTGTGAAGGCAAACAAACTTCAAGCAGCAGCAATTCAAAACAAAGCAGGTAAATTTATCCTTCCTACAGCTACTTCTGGTGCAGCTGCTCTGAATGGAATTACTCTTGACAATAATCTTGCTGGAGAAAATCCTAATCCTTCTGGTGTAAATGCTTATCCTATTTCTACTTTGACTTGGATTCTTGCATATAAGACTGGAAATGGTGCCAAAACAACTGATATTCGTAAGGCACTTAATTATGCTCTGAGTTCCAAGGCACAGATGCTTGCTGATGATCTTGGTTATGTTCCTCTTTCTGGTAGCATTCTTAACAAAGCAAGACTTGCTGTGAATCGCATTGGTCAATGAGATGAGTATTAATACTTATTAAAATCAGCATTTCCTGACAAGGTGGGGTTTCCCCCCTTGCTTTTTTATGATTATTGCTATATAATCTGTAACAGTTCTTTACAAAACTATTATGACTGTAACAACCAATGATCGTGGTCAACAGAATATGTGGGCCAAAGAACCTACTATGTACTATCATAACTACGGTATGCAAACCCCAAACGAATGGAAGGAGATTTACAATGGACGCTGGGCAATGGTCGGTATTATTGCTGGGGCTATTTCTTATATCAGCACTGGCAAGCTCTTCTTCGGCATCTTCTGACAATTGATTGACAATGGCACCAATTATCTTTACAATAACTAGTGTCGCCTTTTTTGTTTTATTGGCGCACTCTGTAAATCAACTTTCCGAAACTTACTGATGACTACTTATAACATTACTCTTCAAAATCCTGATGGCACTGAAAATGTAATTCAGTGTGAAGATGATCAATACATTTTAGAAGCTGCTGAAGAAGCAGGTCTGGAAATGCTTTATTCTTGCCGTGCTGGTGCCTGTAGTTCTTGTGCAGGTAAACTAGTAAGTGGCGAAGTAGATAACGAGGAACAATCGTTTCTTGATGATGATCAGATTGCCGATGGTTATATCTTAACCTGTGTGGCATATCCCAAGTCTGATTGTGTTATTCTAACCGAACAGGAAGAAAACCTGTGAGTGCTGGAATGCTTGGGCAACTTAGCCTTGTCCTTCAAGAACTTAACTGGGATCGTGATGATGAGATTGTGGTAGAAATTGGTGGTGTAGCAGCAACAGGAACTGCCACACATTCAGACGCTAATCCAAAATGGGCAAAACCTTTTGGAACCGTAACTTATCAAAACGATGCCTTCATCGTTATCAAAAACAAATCAAGGAATCCTGTAGTTCCTTCTCAGCCTAATCCCGAACTTAAACAACAACACATTTATCAAGGAGAACAAAAATGAAATTTGGATTTACCCCCGAAGCAGAAATTCTTAATGCTCGTCTAGCTATGCTAGGTTTTGTAATTGCTGTTGGTACTTACCTGACGACTGGACAAATTATTCCTGGTGTATTCTGATGAGATGCAAAGTGCAGTTGTATATTGCAGGTAAGGTCTTTCATGAAATTGTAGAGGCCAAAGATTATAAAGATGCAAAAGAAACTGCACTTGCAAGAAATCCAACAGCAAAAGTTATTAGTGTTAATGCTATATTTAATTAATGAATATGTTTAATTTTTTTAAAAAAGAAGAAGCAACTATGGAGGTTCCTATGCGTAAAGAACAATACCAAGTTCCTCAGGTTCAATTTGTTTTTCGTGAATCTGGTGAGTTTGTAAATCGTACATCTGCAGATCTTTTCGATGGAAAGCGTGTGGTCGTTTTTAGCTTGCCTGGTGCTTTCACTCCTACTTGCAGTGCCTATCAGTTACCTGGATTCGAAGAGAGATATGACGACTTTTTGGGTCTCGGCATCGACGATATTTACTGCATCTCTGTTAATGATGGGTTTGTGATGAATGCCTGGGCGCAAGACCAAAACATCGAAAAAGTCAAACTAATTCCAGATGGAAATGCATATTTTACCCGTTCTATGGGGATGCTTGTCACTAAGTCTAACCTTGGTTTCGGAGATCGCTCTTGGCGTTATGCTATGGTTGTGGATAACGGAATCATCACTAAACTTTTCGTTGAGGCAGGTATGCGTGACAACTCCGATTCGGATCCATATGAAGAAAGTACTCCAGATAAAGTTCTTGAGTATGTGAGGTCTAAACTAAGAGAAGAAGTTATTGCCTGAACTAATAACTAATATGATTTAACTCTGTCCTAAATAAAGGGCAGAGTTTTTTTGTGTATGGCTAGAAATCAGATTACAAAAGATGAAATTAAATTATTGATTTTAAAACAAAAAAATAAGATTGAAAGTGAACCATATTATAGTTCTGATCCAAAGGCAGTTGCAAATAAACATCTCAATGAATTACTAGATAAGATAGAAGAATTTAGGTACTAAGATGAAAATAAATCTTCACAACTTTTTTGAATTCTACGACCCCAATAATCCAAAGCATGTTGCTGCCGTTGAGCAATTGGAAGTTGATTTGAAGGATTCTCCACTTCTTGAAGATACTTCAAATTGGGTTAGAATTTTTAGGACAAAACCAACTGTTCCAGGTGTATTGTCTGTTCCTTATTATCCACAGACAGATAATTACAGAGATGCACAAAGGACATGTAACTCATCTGCCTGTGCGATGTGTTTAGAGTATTTTAAACCAGGCACATTAAAAGGAGCAAAGGGTGATGATGCCTATGTTCAAAAAGTATTTGCCATTGGTGACTCAACTGATCATTTGGTTCAGACTAAAGTTCTTGCCTCTTATGGTATTAAGTCACACTTTAGTTACAGCCTTTCTTTTTCTGATCTTGATAATGAGCTTGCCGCTGGCAGACCTGTGGTTATCGGGATCCTTCATCGCGGTACTTTATCTGCACCTACTGGTGTGCACATGGTTGTAGTAATTGGTAAGAAGGGTGAAGACTATGTTGTAAATGATCCTTATGGGTCTTTGAACGATGGTTATACTGGACCAGTTACAAATGGTAAAGGTGCTGTATACAAGAAATCAGATTTGAATTATCGTTGGTTAGAGAAAGGAAAAGATAAAACTGGTTGGGGTAGAATATTTACATGAGCATTAAATTTATTGATGCAGTGAAGAATCATAAGGATTTACCACATCAGAATGATGCCTGGGCATTTCTCCAGGCATCTATTCATAAGGAGATTCTAGATGAATTTACAAGAAGATTTCGAAATGAAAAAATAGAACCTACACTGGAAGGACTTCCTATTTCTGGTGTAGAATTAATAAAAAAATTCGAAGGATGTCATTTGAAGTCATATTATGATCCTCTTACTGGAGGTCTTCCAATTACAATTGGATGGGGAAGTACTCGTAGGAAAGACGGAACTCGTTTTATGATTGGGAATACTATTACTCAAGATGAAGCAGATGATTTATTATACTTTCAGTTGCGTCGAGAATTCCTTCCTTCATTGCAAAAAATTCCTTATTGGGGAGAGATGAATGACAATCAAAGAGGGGCTTTACTTTGCTTTGCTTACAATCTTGGTGCAGATTTCTATGGTAATCCTAACTTCACTACTATTACAAAAGTCCTAAAGAATAAGGAATGGTCTAAAGTTCCTGCTGCTTTAGAACTTTACCGCAATCCAGGAACAATAGTTGAAGCCGGACTAACAAGAAGAAGAGTTGCAGAAGGTAAATTGTGGAATTCTTAATCTTCTACTTTAGTTCTTAATGCAATTACTGTAGTAAGAATAGTCAGTAAAGTTTCATATCCTCTTCTTTGAGATTCGTTGCAATCTGAAGGTGGAGGATTTTTTAATCCACCCAAAAGATTTGTATGTGTAATTGTTCCAGGAATCATAAAATTACAAGAAACAAAGTTCAGTCCAACAAATCCAATTACAGAACAGCAGATAACAAAGATAAGTTTATTTAATAAAGAACTTTGTTTTTTTCCGTCCTCTTTTTGCTGGTCTTCGGATGAACCTGATGATTTCTGGGAATTGTCTTTTTGGTGGGATTCTTCTGGCATTGAGAAATACTCCTTCGTTGGTGACTAGTCTTATAACCAATAATCCAATAAGAAGAATTTTTTTCATTTTTAGTAAGGTTCTGCTATACCTTCGTTTAACATCCTTTCATTCACTGTAACTGGTTCTCCTACAAGATAAAGAGTTCCAAGCATTCTTCCATATTTATCTTCTTTGGTTGTTTCTATGACCCATTCACCTGGTTTAGAAAGTTCTTTTTCTAACCAAAGTCTTGCCTGAATACCTTTATTTTTTTCTTCTAAATTTAATGTCTTTGTTTCAGGTGCATTAATACCTTTTAAACGAATTCGATGAGATATGGTAATATTAAAACCTAAATCAATATCTAAATCTACAGTATCACCATCAACTATTCTGGTGATCTTCTTGATTTTGTATTGGTACATTTAACTCATCAGTTGCCATCTTAAGTATGTAGTAAATGACATAAGCAACTCCAATAAGTCCAATACCTAAAAATATATTCACACCCCAAACAACTTCATTCATCTTCCTTCTTGTTTATGAATCCAAGTTTTTAATTCATCTAAGTATTTTCTCAACATATCTGCTTTTTCTAGATGCCAAATATCGCCACTCTTGAAATACTCTTGAGTGTGATTATCGATTGATTTTAGAATGTTATGTATCGGAGCATTCCACGGTTCACGCTTTGGAGTATTCCACTCACGAGGCATAATTCCTCACTTTTTCTTTCCGCCATTTTTTGCCTTCTTCGCAGTCGCATTTCCAGAATTTTGTTTGGCGTTTGCTGACTTGCCTTTTTTATTTTTGGGTTTACCCATCTATCTGTATTTGAATACTATGTATTTATGTGGGTTCGATAAATAAGACATAAGAAAGTTTAACAATTATGAAAACTTATAAGCAATTTCTTTCTGAAAATGTTAATATTTCTGGAAATGCTTCTGTTGGTACTTTAATTATAAATGGATCTGATTCTCAACCTACTCCTGTTGGTGAGCAATTTTATGCTGACTTTATGTGGGAAGGAAATATCTATAGAATAGAATTAGTATCAGATTCTAATGTTTTGCCGAGCAGAGAAAAGTTGGGAGAACAAATTCAGAATGAATATCCTGGTGCAATAGTTCATAACATTTATCCTTTAACTCCAACACAGAATTCATATAAAGTTTCAGAAGTAAAAAGATATCACCCATCAAAATTAGAGTGGATTTGAGGTAACCAATGGCACAATTCAATAAAATTAATCAAGATTTCTTAAATCAAGAAAGAAGTCTTTTTGAAGTGAACATGATCGCCAATAAAAATGGCGAAGTAGTTACAATCGACAACCCATTTCCAGTATCTCTTGGAAGTTCTAATATTACTATTAATGGAAACATTACTATTCCAGGTATTGTAACAGTTACAAGTACACCAGAAAATCCAATCCATTCTCATTTAGTTGAAGTTGGAACTAGTGGAACATTAACAACACCATATCTTCCAGTTGGTATTTCAACATTACTGAATACTGTAGGTATTGGAACCACAGGACAAGTATCAATCAACCTCAACAATTCACCAGTCAGTACAGCAAATCCATTTCCGGTTACTGGATCAGTTGATATTGAATTACCACCAATAGCAACCGATGCATTTGGTAGACAAAGAATGTCTACTCCACTCACTCTCTTTGATTCATCTCACAGATATAGAGACAATAATCTTTGGAGTGGTTTAGTTATTGGTACTGGTTCAACAGTTGGATTTTCAACAGCACAAGGCTTGATTAATATGACTGTTGGTGTAGGAAGCACTGCATCAGTCATTAGAGAAACCACAAAAGTATTCTCTTATCAACCAGGAAAATCATTACAGGTATTGAATACATTTGTAATGAACCCAGCAAAAGCAAATCTTCGTCAAAGAGTAGGATACTTTGGTGCAGATAATGGGATGTATCTAGAACTTAATGGAGATACTTTATATTTTGTAGAAAGAACTTATGTTCCGGGAGTTTTAACAGAAACTAGAAAATCTCAACACGAATGGAATGTCGATACAATGCTTGGTCCTGGGCACCTCAATCCATCAGGTGTCACATTAGATATTTCCAAAGCACAGATTTTGTGGATGGATATTGAATGGTTGGGACTTGGAACTGTAAGATTGGGATTTGTAATTAATGGTAAGTTTATTCACTGTCATTCATTCCATCACGCAAATCTTATCAATACAACTTATATCACAACAGCATCATTACCTTTGAGATATGAGATTGCAAATACTGGAATTACA